>Ga0306921_10001251_pt1 | contig 24430 bp, 26 predicted proteins | sample sta12Cox44000080_FD_203760 | JGI IMG/M metagenome (GOLD analysis project Ga0306921, IMG submission 203760) | Lab enrichment of tropical soil microbial communities from Luquillo Experimental Forest, Puerto Rico - statoxic.12C.oxic.44.000.080 (v2)... | ecosystem: Environmental > Terrestrial >...
GACTTCATTTTTGACACTTGGCAGGTTTGGGAAGCGCGCGCGAATGACGCCGATAGCTTCTTGCTTATTGTCGCGGCTCTGAACGACCCGTTGTTGCGTGATTTGATCGCACTCGGCCGCGAACTTCAAATGGAGCCCCTCGTCGAAGTTCACACGCACTCGGAACTGGATCGCGCTCTCCGCGCTGGCGCAGGCATCCTTGGCGTCAATAATCGTGACCTCAAGTCCCTTGCGGTGCGCCGGGAAACCTCCTTTGAACTCATCGAGCACATTCCCGACGATTGCACGGCGGTGGCCGAATCGGGCCTTCGTACGCACGCCGACCTGCTGGAACTTCGCCGCGCCGGCTTCGATGCCTTTCTCATCGGCGAGCACCTTATGTCTGCCGTCGATCCTTCCGCCGCGCTCTTCCATCTGCTCAACCCCTCCAAGTGAGCATCTTCAGGCACGCCTAGGAACAGGTTCGCTGCCGGCACCGGCCATCTTCCAGTAAGATAGTCCTCATGGTTCGCGTCAAAATCTGCGGCATCACCAAGCCCGAAGACGCCAAACTGGCCGCGGAACTCGGTGCTCATGCCATCGGCCTGAATTTCTACGAGCAGAGCTCGCGTTGTATTACTCCCTTTGCTGCGGCGGAACTTATTCGTCGACTGCCCCCTTTCGTGGCGGCGATCGGCGTGTTTGTGAACTGGGCGGAAGCTCCCGTCATCGCGCTTTGCAAGGCGCTGCGACTTTCTGCGGCGCAACTGCATGGTGACGAGTCGCCGCGGGTCGTGGAGCGCGTATCGGCGCGCCTTCCGGTCATCAAGGCTTTGCGTCACGGGCCGGGCGGCGCCGCGCCCGACTTCTCTCCGTTCCGCGGAGTTTCTGCGTTCCTTCTGGATTCCGCGCTCTCCGGCCAATATGGCGGCTCGGGAATGACCGGCAACTGGCACCTGGCACGCACCGCTGCGCAGTCTCACCGCATCATCTTAGCGGGCGGACTGACGCCCGAAAACGTCGGAGAGGCTATTCGCATCGTTCGGCCATACGCCGTCGATGTCGCGAGCGGTGTGGAAAGCCGGCCCGGAAAAAAGGATCCTGCGAAGCTGCAGGCCTTCTTCGATGAAGTGGCGCGCGCCAGCCGCGAAATATCCTGAATTTTGCTTTGCGAACCGGCATGGAAAGCAAAACCCATCATCCGTCCTGGAAGACTCTACTGGCCTTCGCGATCATCTATTTTGTGTGGGGTTCCACTTTCCTCGCGATCCGTGTGGGCGTTCGCGAGGTGCCGCCGTTTCTTCTGGCCGGGATGCGCTTCCTGATCGCGGGCCTGGTTCTCTATGGCTGGACGTTCCTGACAGGCGAGCGTCCTCCGAGCGGCCGGCAATGGCTTTCTGTGGTGCTCCTCGCCGTGCTGATTTTCGTGTGTGACTATGGACTTTTGTTTTGGGCCGAACAGCGTGTTCCTTCCGGAATCGCGGCGGTGATGCTGGCCACGATTCCCGTGTTCATGGCCCTGTCCGAGATTGTCTTGCTGCGAACCGAGCGACTTACCCCGCGTCTGGCGCTGGCGTTTTTCGTGGGCATTGCTGGGGTAGCGGTGCTCGTCGGCCGCTCCATGAGCCTCGGTGGGGTTGCGATTGATAAAGGTGGTGCTGTCGCACTGCTCATCGCGTCGCTCAGTTGGTCCGTGTCGTCCACTCTTACGCGCAAACTTCCGCTGCCAGCGTCCAAGGTACTGAGTTCGGGCGCCCAGATGCTCGCGGGCGGAGTATTCTTGCTGGTCGCGGCCGGCCTGTTGGGAGAATTTCGCCACTTTCGGCCGTACGCGGTGTCCGGCAATGCCTGGTTCTCCCTGCTTTACCTGATTGTGGCCGGTTCGATTGTTGGATTCACCGCTTACGTCTGGTTGCTTCATCATGAATCACCGACGAAGGTCGGAACCTACGCATACGTTAATCCGGTCGTGGCGGTTCTGATCGGATACTTCTTCGGCGGAGAAGCACTCGGCCTGCGAACAATCCTTGGGACGCTCTGCGTTCTGATTAGCGTCATCGTGATCACCACGACGCCTGCAAGAAAACGCATTGCCGCGGTCGCTGCGGAAACCGCCTAGGCCATTCATGTTTTCCGCAAAATTGGCCCGCAGAATGGCGCTGCGCGCAGAATTGCCCCTGCCACAACCTGTACCGGCCGAGGTACAATAACTGACTTCACCCATGACCACGCAGCTCACTATACCTGCCGCCGTTCCAGGGCGTTTTGGCCCCTATGGCGGCCGCTATGTCCCCGAGACCCTGATGGTGCCGCTCTACGAACTAGAACGCGCCTATGAACTTGCCAAAAGCGATACCTCATTTCAGACGGAGTTTCAGAATCTCCTGACGAACTTCGCTGGCCGCCCCACTCCGCTGCAGTTCGCATCGCGCCTCACTGCACAGTTGGGCGGCCCGCGCATCTACCTTAAGCGCGAAGACCTCCTCCACACCGGAGCGCACAAAATCAATAACGCTATTGGTCAGGGTCTTCTTGCCGTCAAGATGGGCAAACCGCGCGTCATCGCGGAAACGGGCGCGGGCCAACATGGAGTCGCGTCCGCGACGGTGGCCGCGCATCTTGGCCTCCGGTGCACCGTCTACATGGGCACGGAAGACATGGCGCGCCAGGCACTCAACGTTGCGCGCATGCGCATGCTGGGCGCCGAAGTTGTTGGCGTCGAATCCGGCAGCAAAACGCTCAAAGACGCCATCAACGAGGCCATGCGCGACTGGGTTACCAACGTGCGCAATTCACATTACCTGCTCGGCTCCGTTCTGGGCGCCCATCCCTACCCTACGATGGTCCGTGACTTTCAGGCCATCATCGGTCGCGAGGCTCGCGAACAAATTCTTGCCGGTGAAAGGCGCCTGCCCAATCACCTTTACGCGTGCGTTGGTGGCGGGTCGAATTCGATCGGTCTTTTTCACGAATTTCTCAAGGACTCTGACGTGAGAATGGTGGGCATCGAAGCGGGTGGGCGCGGCAACGGGCTCGGCGAACACGCCGCCCGTCTCGCAGCGCATCAGGGCTTCACTGGCGCGCGCCCTGGCGTGCTGCAAGGCACCTATACCTACGTTCTGCAAAACGCCGACGGCCAGATCGCCGCGACGCATTCCATTTCCGCCGGATTGGACTATCCCGCGATCGGTCCCGAGCACGCATGGCTTGCCGACCAGCACCGCGCCGAATATGCCGCGGTTTCGGATTCCGCCGCCCTCGAGGCGGCGAAGCTGCTTTCGCGAACGGAGGGCATTATTCCCGCGCTCGAATCCGCGCATGCGATCGCGGGCCTGATCGAGCGTCTGCCTCAGCTTAAACCTAACGACCTAGTCATCATTAATCTCTCCGGCCGCGGCGATAAGGACATGGACACGTATAAGCGCCTGCTTTAATCTTGGCCCAATCGCATGAGTCCTTCGCCCTCCAACTCGACGCGCATTTCCAAACGCTTTGCCGAACTGGGCACGGCGGGCGAACTAGGGCTTGTCACCTACATCACCGCCGGCGATCCCTCGCTCGAAGCCACGCATAAATTCGTTCTCGCTTTGTTTGAAGCGGGTGCGGATGTGATCGAACTCGGCGTGCCGTTCAGCGATCCGCTCGCCGACGGGCCGACCATCCAGCGTGCTTCCGAACGCGCCTTGAAATCCGGCACCACCCTCGCCGGTGTGCTCGATCTGGTTCGCCTTATTCGCCAGTCGAGCCAGGTCCCCCTGGTTCTCTTCAGCTACTACAATCCGATCCTCCAAATGGGTTTGGAAAAGTTTGCGGCCGCCGCTGCCCAGGCGGGTGTCGACGGCGTCCTTGCGACCGATCTCACCCCCGAGGAGTCGGAAGAGTACCGCGGCATCCTGCACGTCCACGGGCTCGACACCATCTTCCTTGCCGCTCCCACTTCGAACGACGAACGCCTGCGGAAAATCGCCGCATGTTCCTCCGGCTTCCTCTATCTCATTTCCCGGACCGGGGTGACCGGCGCCAAGGACTCGCTTTCCGACGAGTTGCCCGATCTTCTTCGCCGTGTGCATCAGTTCACCGATCTACCGGTGGCCGTCGGCTTCGGCATTTCGTTGCCCGGCCACGTCAGCGTGCTCGGCGGGCTTGCGGACGCTGCTGTCGTCGGTTCTGCCCTGGTGGCCGAAATCGAAAAGGCTCCTTCCGTGCAGGGCGCCGCGGATGCGCTTCGGGAGCGCGTCGCAAAACTCAAAGAAGCAGGCCGTCAGGGCCTCTCTCGCCGGGAGGCCACGCGATGAACATCTCGGATTGGCGGCGCCGCATGGACGAGATCGACAAGAAGCTGGTGGAACTTTTGAACGAACGCTGCAAATGCGCCCTGCAAATCGGCCATCTCAAGCAGCGACAGAACCTTCCTCTGTACCAGCCGGCGCGAGAAAAGGAAGTCATCGCCAATGCGGAACACAACAACGAAGGCCCGCTTTCGCACGCTGCGATTCGGCGGCTGTTCGAACGCATCATCGACGAAGCCCGTTCCGCCGAGCGCCTCGCCATGTACAGTGAACCTGCCTCCGAAGAAGAGGACCGCAAATGAGTTTCCAATGTAGCGATGGTGCTTGCGATTCCAGGGAGTTGAGGTCTAACCAATGGTTATAGTCATGCACGAAGACGCAACCGAGGAGCAGATTCAGCTCGTCATCGACCGCATCGTTGCCGGCGGCTTTGACGTGCACCGCTCCACCGGCGCTTCCCACACCGTGCTGGGCGCAGTCGGTGTGCACCGCGATTTCGATCACCGCGATTTTGAGCTGCTCGAGGGTGTCCGCGAGGTCATCCGCATCACGCAACCGTTCAAACTCGCGAGCCGTCATTTCAAACCGGAAGGCACCATCGTCGATCTCGGCCGCGGCGTCACGGTGGGTGGCGAGGAAGTAGCCGTGGCTGCGGGTCCCTGCTCCGTGGAAACTCCCGAACAGATCAATACCGTCGCCGAAGCCGTCTCCAAAGCCGGCGCCAAAATCCTCCGCGCGGGTGCGTTTAAACCTCGGACCTCTCCCTACGCCTTCCAGGGACTCGGGGAAAAAGGCCTGCAGATGATGCGGCAAGCCGCGGACAAATACCAACTCTTCGTGGTCAGCGAAGTGATGGATCCATCGCAGATCCGTATGATGAGCGACTACGTGGATATCTTTCAGGTTGGCGCACGCAACATGCAGAATTATTTTCTGCTGCGCGCGCTCGGCGAGGTGCAAAAGCCCGTTCTGCTCAAACGCGGCATGTCCGCCACTATCGAAGAGTTGCTTCTCAGCGCGGAGTATATCCTTGCAGGTGGGAATTACAACGTAATTCTCTGCGAGCGGGGAATTCGGACCTTCGAAACCTACCTCCGGAACACGCTCGACATTGCGGCCATTCCGGTCATCAAGAAACTGTCACATCTTCCCATCGTCGCCGATCCCTCTCATGGCACAGGCCGCCGCGATAAAGTTCCACCGATGGCTCGCGCGGCAGTTGCCGCGGGCGCGGACGGATTGCTGATCGAAGTGCATAACGATCCGGAGCGCGCGCTCTCGGACGGCGCGCAATCGCTCACGCCCGGCGAATTTTCGCAACTCATGGGCGAACTCCGTATCATCGCGCCCGCAGTCAACCGGCACCTTAGCTAATCCATGCCGCATCTCATCCAACGCGTGGCGATCCTCGGCACGGGCTTGATTGGCGGCTCTTTTGCTCACGCGTTGCGCAAATACACACCCGACATTCACATCGCCGGCTGGGATCGCGCCGAAGTGGCCCTCGAAGCGCGCAAAGCCGGCGCCATCGACGACGCTTTCTTCGAAGCCCTCGATCCTGCGATCCGCCGGGCGGATCTGATCTACATCGCGCTCCCCATCGGCATGACTCTGGATATCCTGCCGGAATTGGCGCAACACGCTCCGCCGCACGCGCTGGTGACGGATGCGGGCAGCACCAAAATGCGTATCTGGCAGGCGGCCAGCGAACTCTTTGTCGAAGAGGTTGGGCCGATCTTCCTGGCGGGTCATCCGATGGCTGGACGCGAGCATTCCGGCTTTGCGAATGCCGATGCGAACCTGTTTCAGCACACCTCCTATGCGCTGGTGGGCCGCGCGGACGATACCCACGATCCACGCGTCTTGGCTTTCCTGAAAATTCTGGAGAAAATCGGTGCCCGTCCTTTGTGGCTTGGCGCACAGCAGCACGATTACGCCGTCGCGCTGGCCTCGCATCTTCCGCAACTGGCGGCCGTGGCCCTCGGTTCCTTTCTGTATGACCATCTCGACGAGAACGGCCTTCCCATCACCCTCGCGGGACCAGGCCTTCGCGACACGTTGCGGCTTGCGGGTAGCCCCTATTCCACTTGGCGCGACATTGTCCTCACCAATCGCGATGTACTTTCCGCGGCCTTGGACCTGCTGGCGCGTCGCATCGAAGATCTCCGTGAGCGTCTCGGTTCTCGCGACCTCGAAGCCGATTTTGAAGCCGCCAATGAGCTCTACCGGCTCCTGCGTTCCTTGTAGCCGTATTTTGCTCCGATGAAAACGAACTTCTTGCTTTTTCTTTCGTAAAACTGAAAACTTACGACGGAAAACTGATAACTGACGATGGACAAGCGCATTTCCTCTCCCGACGAAGCTCTCAGGAATCTCCGCGATGGCATGACCATTCTGATGGGCGGATTTGGATTGTGTGGCATTCCGGAGAATCTAATCGAAGCGGTGCGGCGCAAAGGCACGAAGGACCTGACGATCGTCAGCAATAATGCGGGCGTGGACGATTTCGGAATTGGTGTTTTGTTGCAGAATCGTCAGGTGAAGAAAATGATCAGTTCGTATGTGGGCGAGAATAAGCTGTTCGAAAAGCTGGTTCTCAACGGCGAGCTACAAGTCGAGTTGAATCCCCAGGGGACGCTTGCGGAGCGGGTTCGTGCCGGTGGCGCGGGCATTCCCGCGTTTTACACGCCCACGGGCTACGGCACCATGGTCGCCGAAGGCAAGGAAACTCGCGAATTCGACGGCCGCCATTACGTTTTAGAGCGCGCATTGCATGGGGATTTCGCCTTCATCAAGGCCTGGAAAGGCGACCGCTGGGGTAATCTCATTTACCGCAAGACGGCGCGCAATTTTAATCCCGTGATGGCCACGGCGGCCGATTACGTGATCGCGGAAGTGGAGGTATTGGCCGAAACCGGTGAGCTTCCTCCAGATTTGGTGCACACGCCCGGCATTTTCGTCAACGCCATCTTCGAAGGTGCCAACCATGAGAAGCGCATCGAGAAACGCACCATACGAAGGGGTTGACGATGCCACTTGCTGACGAGCAAAAACGCGAACGCGTCGCCCGCCGGATTGCTCGCGAACTGCGCGACGGCTACTACGTCAATCTGGGCATTGGCATGCCTACCGCGATCGCCAATTTCGTGCCGGCCGGAATAGAAGTTATTCTGCAATCCGAAAATGGAATGCTGGGGGTCGGCCCGTACCCGCGGGAAGCCGAAATCGATCCCGATCTTATCAATGCCGGCAAAGAAACGGTCACGGAAATTCCCGGCACCGTTTATTTTTCCTCCGCGGATTCTTTCGCCATGATTCGAGGTTCGCACGTGGATCTTACGGTCCTTGGCGCTCTGCAGGTCGACGAAAGGGGCACGCTCGCGAATTGGGCTATTCCCGGCAAGATGCTGAAAGGCATGGGCGGGGCCATGGATTTGGTTGCAGGTGCCAAGCGCGTGTTTGTCGCCATGGAACACGCCACGCGCGACCGCCAACCGAAAATCGTCAAAAAGTGCACGCTCCCGCTCACGGGGGTCGAAGTCGTCGACCATATCGTTACCGAACTGGCCTTCATCGAAGTCACACCACAAGGCCTGCTTCTCCGAGAGATAGCGCCAGACACTTCCATCGAAGAAGTGCAATCGCTTACCGAGCCAAAACTCCTCTTGCCACCCTCGGGTCCGGCATCCATGCCGATCTGATTGTTGGATGGAGCCGTTACGTGAAGAAGCACATCTCTCTCCGCACGGCTCGCCGGACTCGTCCTAATTTTCCGCCGATTTCCGAAGAGATGGAGCGGTGGACCGCCCTGCTGACTCGGAGCGGAATTCCTGGCCGGATAGCGCCACAAAGTCGATGTTCGGTTTCTTGTCCTTTTATCGGCGTTGCACTATCTTCGCGGCGCTGCCGCAAGCACGCGGCTAGATACCAACACGCGCGCTCCCGGAAACGGTTGGTTCTCGTTCCGGTTGAGTTCGGACGAGGACCTTCGATGCCTTGGTATGCCTGAACCCTGCCTATGAAACTGCGGGGAAGGGAAGAGGGCGATGAAGTGCCGGCGGGAGTCTCCCGGGGCCGGCTTTTGTATCCCGTAACGCCAACTCGAGTAAAGCCCGGGGTTATGACTCTCCCACTCCTTTCTCAGTGAAAGGAAGGAAACTCCCTGGCGTGATTCTCTACGCGGGGCATTCCTCCTGCTGTAAGCTGAATCAAGACACGGACCAAGGCCATGAACCCCAATTCCATCGTGGTTGTCAGCTTGCATTCTCCGCGCGAAAAGGTCTGGGGCATTTTGCTGGATATCAATCCCAGCGGCGTTACGGTTCGCGGCATCGACCTGAACTCCTTCGACCACTTTGTCAGCGAAATCAACCAGCTTGACGCCGAACGGGTCGGCCTGCCCACGGTATTCTTCCCCATGGCGCGTGTGGAACGCATCTCCCTCGATGAACCCTCCGGCTCGATTCCGAGTATGGCCGAACTTTTTCAACGCAAAGTCGGCCGCACGCTTTCCGATTACCTCGCTCAATTCGCGTGATTGCGTTATCCTTTGTCCCAATGAAAGGCCGTATTTGGACGGTACCCAACCAAATCACGCTACTCCGCCTGGGCTTCCTCCCGTTTTTTCTGATTCTGGTCTCCTACGAGGAGTACCGCTGGGCGCTCTTGGTCCTCGTGTTCGTCGCCCTGACGGACGCCATCGACGGCTATCTTGCCCGCACCTTGCATCAGAAATCCGCGCTCGGCGCTTATCTCGATCCCATTGCGGATAAATTGCTGCTTTCTTCGTCGTTTATCGTGCTTGCGATGTCGAAGAAAATTGCCTGGTGGCTCACGATTCTGGTGCTCAGCCGCGATGTCCTGTTGCTCGTGGTCGCTGGCGTGATCCTGATCGTTCAGGGGTATCGGCCATTTCCCCCGAGCCTGCTCGGCAAAGCCACCACCTTGTTCGAAATCGCGCTGGTCTTTTTTGTGGTTTTTGCAGCGGGGTATCCCAACGACCGCGCGCCCGCGATTATTCACTACCTGGCGCTCCTGGTGGCAGCGTTCGTGGTGGTCTCGGGCTTTCACTACGCCTTTTCCGTGGCCCGGCGGCTCCATGTTTCCTGAGTTCTCAGCGAGTCCCTGGCAGATGATCACTGTAATGAAGAAACATGAGCACAAAACTAGCCAGGGTCACCAGGCCTGCGAGCCAGCCAAACAGGTAGGCTCGATTTTGTTCGCGGGAGTTCACCGGTAAACGGTCCGCCATTACCTTTCCTAGAATGAAACCGCTCGCCAATCCGCCGAAATGAGCGACGTTATCGGCGCCAATGAAAAAGCCCAGCGCAAAGACCGAAATCACCCACGAAATCAGCCGCGATCGCAGTGCCCTCGCTTCCATGCTGCCGCGCTTGCCGCTCACGGCGATCAACACACCCAGCAGCCCCATCAGCGCTCCACTCGCCCCGAGCGCGGGATGAAAGAACATGCTCATGGCAAATCCGACGGCGCCGGTAAAAATGTAAATAAACAAGTACCGGGCGGAGCCATAGAGCTCCTCGACCACGGGGCCGATATCCAGCAGCACCATCATGTTGAAACCAATATGGATAAGCCCGCCGTGCAGGAACATGGCGGTCACGAGCCGATACCATTGGTCCAAGACTCGGATCGCATAAGGATAGCTTGCGCCGAGCCTGTAGGTCGTCTCCGGGTCCATACCCCAAAGGATGCTCAGTCCTCCCAGTCTTCCGGCGTGCATCGTTCCCAATACTTCTGCAACGAACATCACCACATTGATGATCAGAAGTGCGCTGGTCACCGGCGCATGGCCGCCAAAAAATTCCGAAAGCCCTTTGCTCCACACCGCCAGGCCAAAACGCAGATTCGCTCCACATTGGTGACAGCGCGTGGCATTGATTCCGACGAGCGATCCGCACGCCGGGCACAGCTGGGGCCGCCTTTCGCCCCTGCCAAACATCCCGCCAAATAAACTTTTCCAGCGCTGCACGCGCATTTGCCACTGATACGGAAGGGCCAATACTCCTCCTTGCAGACACTTTTTTGCGTTTCTATAATACCGGAATCGCGCCCCGGATTCTGGCGTGGGAGCCACATGGACAAATTTGAGGAACTTGGACGCCGTCTCGATGCCGAACTGACGCGCCTTCGCAAATACGTCGAAGAGGAAGTCGCGCCCGAAACCGAAAAACGTACTGCCCAGTTTCTTCGGGAAGTGTCCGAGAAATTGGCGGAGGCGTCGCGAAAGCTGGAATCGCGCGTCGCCGCGCGCAATGTGCAAGACCAGCAACCGCCGAAATCGTGATACTCTTCCGGCTCGCTCCCCGCACCGCCGTACTGCTACTGGGATTTGTCGCTGCTGGATGTGCGTCCCGCCGGACCGCCCCCAACACCTCCTACCCACCGCCAGCGCAGCCCACGGCTGCGCCGGAATCCACAGCGGACTCCGCCAAACGCAATACGAGCGTTCCCCCGCCGGCCGCCAAGCACGGCAAAATCCCTCCTGCGCCCGCTCCCGTGGGCTACACGGAGGAAGGAAGCGCTTCGTGGTACGGCAATCCGTTCCACGGTCGTCGCGCTTCGAACGGCGAAGTCTACGATATGTATAAATTGACCGCGGCGCATCGCACTTTGCCGTTCGAAACCATGGTCCGGGTCACAAATCTCAACAACGGGAAATCCACGACCGTCCGGATAACCGATCGCGGTCCCTTCGTCGGCAACCGCATCATCGACCTATCTCTGGCTGCCGCGCGCGAAATCGAATCCGTCGGACCCGGCGTCGTCCCCGTACGCATCGAAGTGCTTGGCAATGTCGATGTCACCGCAGGCTTCTTCACGGTGCAGGTCGGGGCGTTCAAGGACCGAGGCAACGCCGAACGATTGCGCGACCGGCTGGCGCTCTCCTACACGCCGATCTTCATTCAGCAGTATGATTCTCCGGAAGGTATCTTCTACCGCTTGCGTGTGGGTAAAATTTCTGGCGAAGACGCGGCAAACGAGCTCGCCGAGCAGTTGCGTTCCAAGGAAGGCTTCACCACGCTAGTTTTCCGGCTCGATGACTCCAAGTCTTCAGGAGCGAATTGATGGACGAGAACTGTCTTTTTTGCAAAATTGGCGCCAAAAAGATACCTTCGAAGATCGTTTACGAGGATGACGAGGTATTCGCTTTCGAGGATATCAGCCCTCAAGCGCCCACACACGTTTTGATCTGCCCACGCAAGCATTTTTCCGCGTTGCATGATGCCTCTTCTTCCGATCAGGCCCTGCTGGGAAAGTTGCAACTGGTCGCCGCCAAACTCGCGCAGGAACGGAATCTCCTCGCCGGGTACCGCACCGTCCTCAATAACGGCGGCGGCGCCGGGCAATCCGTTTTTCATTTGCATTTGCATCTGCTTGGCGGCCGCAATTTTCGCTGGCCCCCAGGCTAGCGTTTGTTATTCCGGGATCGACGTTCATCCTTATGCTGCGCGGGTTTTCGAGTTATACGAAATTCCTCAGAGGAGGTTCCATGCACGTTCGTTTGACCGCCCGCATCCGCATGGCTGCGGCCGTTCTGTCTCTCGCGGTGCCCGTTCCGTCGGTCGTGTTCGCGCAGCAAGCCGCGGCGCCAGCGGTCCAGCCGGGCCAACTCACGGTAGACCGAATCTATGGCCAGCCCAGCCTGAGTGGGCGGCCGACACGCGGTATCAGTTGGTCGCCGGACGGGAAGAAACTAAGTTTCTTTGATACCCAGGGTACGGGTCGTGAAGCTATGGTCGAACTCTGGAGCATGGACCCCCGCTCCGGAGAACGCACCCTGCTGGTCCCCGCCGACAAACTCGAAACCGTCCTTCCGCCACCAGCAAAACAGTCGCAAGCCACGGGCGCCGGCCGCCGCCCTCCCTCGCAGTACCAGTGGGCTCCTGATAGCGAAGCGCTGCTTTTCATTGCATCGGAATCGCTTGCATGGTTCGACTGCAAGACGCAGACTAGCCGCGTATTGGTCTCCGGCAAGGCGGAATTGTCGGACGTCAAGATTTCTCCCGACGGCAAGTATGTCAGCTTTTTGCGGGATCATAACCTGTGGCTGGTCGCAGTCGGTGATGCAAAAGAACGTGCTCTCACTACCGGGGGCGGCGAGGAATTGCGGAAAGGCGAACTCGACTGGGTCTATCCCGAGGAACTCGACATCTACTCCGCTTATTGGTGGGCGCCCGATTCCTCCGCGGTCGCCTACCTTGAAATGAATGAGCGCCCGGTCTCGCAATTTCCGATGGTCAATTTCGAATCCTTCACCGGCGAAGCGGAGATGCAGCGGTATCCCGTGGCTGGCGGGAAGAATCCCGTCGTGCGGGTGCTCGTCGTTCCGGTGAACGGAAGCGAAGCACGGCCTATGGATACCGGCCCCGCCACTGACATCTATATCCCCCGCTTGAATTGGCTTACCGACTCGCACCATCTCGCGATCCAGAGGCTGAACCGCGATCAGAATCAACTGGACCTGCTGCTGGTCGATTCGACGACCGGAAAATGCTCTACGCTGCTTACGGAAAAGGACCCCTACTGGGTCAACGTTCACGACGATCTATATTTCTTCAAGGATAACAAGCGTTTCCTGTGGTCCAGCGAACGCACCGGCTTCAACCATCTGTATCTTTACGATCTGACCGGAAAACAGCTCGTCCAGCTCACCGAGGGCGACTGGGAAGTCACGCACCTCAACGGAGTTGATGAAGAGAAAGGTGTCGTCTATTTCTCCGCCACCGAGAAGTCTCCTACCGAGCGCCATCTCTATCGCGCCGCGCTCGACGGCACCGGTTTTGCCCGCCTCACGAAGGACGACGGCATACACAACGCCCAACTCTCTCCCAACAAAAATTTCTACGTGAACACCTACTCCAACGCCATGACCCCGCCCCGCCAGGACCTTTACCACATCGACGGCACGCGCGCCGCCGTCATTAACGAGAATCAGGTTCCGGAACTGGCCCAATTGCATCTCTCGCCCGTGGAGTTTTTGACGGTGAAGGCCAGTGACGGCACCGCTCTCAACGCGTTCCTCATCAAGCCGCCACAGTTCGATGCGGGCAAAAAATATCCGGTCATCGTGTACACCTATGGCGGTCCCCACGCGCAAGTGGTGCTCGACGGCTGGAGCGGCCCGAACCTTCTTTGGCATCAGATGATGGCGCAAAAGGGCTACGTCATTTTCGCGCTCGACAATCGGGGCTCGGCGGGACGTGGTCACAGCTTCGAAACGCCGATCTATCACCAATTCGGCGGTCCCGAACTGGCTGATCAGCGCGACGGCGTTGCCTGGCTTAAACAGCAACCTTGGGTCGATCCCGCGCGCATCGGCATTCATGGCTGGAGTTATGGCGGCCACATGACGCTGCACGCGATGTTCGAAGCAGCGGACCTTTTCAAGGTGGGGTTCGCCGGCGGGCCCGTTACGGACTGGCACTTTTACGATTCGATTTACACCGAACGTTATATGGGCCTGCCGGGCAAGAATGTGGAGGGCTACAAGAATTCTTCACCTGCATCCCATGCGGCTGGCCTGAAAGGCAAATTGCTGATCGCCCACGGCACGGGCGACGACAACGTGCATTACTCCAATACGCTGACGGTGATCAATGATTTGATCGGCGACGGAAAATATGTGGAAGTTATCGCGGCGCCCGGCCGCGGTCACGGCGTCAGCGATCCGCCGGCGCGCAAGATCGTGTGGAATCGCGTCACCCAATTTTTCCTGGATAACCTGTGAGCGGGGCTGTTGTGTTGTGGCCCTACCTTGCGTCGAGATCGACGTCCTTGACCGGTAGATCCCAATGCGCGTCGAGAATTTCAAAGCGACGCTGCTCTTCTTTCTTGTAGCTTTCCTGATCCGGGAAAAGCTGCTTAAGCAGCGCAGCGGAATCAAATCCGTCGTGAGCCACCGCAGCGTTTTTGTAGACGATGGTCACGCGATAGTCCCAGCGCCCGTCTTCCGTGGTGTGGTACACCGGCGCGACCGCCGAAACCTTCAGCAGGCGTCCCATCTCGACTTCCTTTTTCAGCAGCGGGTAATGGTTCTTTCGAAATAGTGCGATGAACTCGTCCGCATGCCCCCACTTCGTCTTGTAGTAGTACTCGATCACGAACGGCTTATCCGCCCCTGAGGTGCTTTGCGCCCGCAAGCGACCGACCAGCCCGAATGCCAGAATCACCGCCGCAACGAAAAGAGCAAACAGGAGTGCCGCGCGAAACCACGATGGTTGCTGCATGGATTCCCCCCTGGAGAATGAATACGCGAATTCTAACGTTTTTTCCGTGATTTTCCGCAAGAAATGGAATCTCTAGCCGTCGCCCGACTCCTAGTACGCAGCCCGCGTCAACCGATCGCGGATGGCCGCCCACTCGGGCGTGTCCGGGGGAAATTCCACCGCGATCCACTCCCAGCCTTCGCGGTCGAGTTCATGCAGCCGCCCATAAAGTTGCGCCGCGTAGGCTTCAGGCTCCGCAGGCATGCGAATCGTGCCGGCAGCGTTACCTTCCCGCGTGATCCACAGGTACGCGCCGCGTCCGTGAGCCGGAACGTGTCCACTACTCACGAGCAGCACGCGAGTACGCGGGCTGTAGTGCTTTTTATGCTGGCCAGGCGAACGATGCGCCTGTTCCTCCGAATTCTGCGGTATTCTTGCCTGATCGACCAAGGTCAGGCCCGGACGCAATACCTCCAGCCCGTCGCTAGTCACGGCGATGACCGTCGATTCGAGCCCTACTTCACACGCTCCTCCGTCCAGCAGAAACGGCACCTCCGTCCCGAAGGCTTCACGCGCGTGCTGCGCCGTGGTGGGCGAAAGTTGCGTGAACCGGTTTGCGCTCGGTGCCGCAATCGGCACACCTGCCGCACGCAGCAGTTCGAGCGCGACGGGATGTCGCGGTACACGGAGACCAACCGTGTTCCGGCCAGCAGTTACTTCGTCCGGGATCACGGAGTTCTTTGGCACTACCAGCGTCAGCGGCCCCGGCCAATACTCCTTCGCCAGCCGCTCGGCCGCTTCCGGCCAATCCGTCACGAGTTCCTGGGCCTGTTCGATGCTGGCGACATGAACAATCAGCGGGCTGGATGCCGGGCGCCCCTTTAACTCATAGATTTTCCGCACCGCCGCGACATCCAGGGCATTTGCGCCCAGGCCGTACACCGTTTCTGTAGGAAATACCACCAGCCCTCCAGCACGGAGAATTCCGGCGGCTTTGTTGATTTCGTCCCGAGTTACCATGCGTCCTTTGATTGTCTGATTGTCGCAGATTTGGGGCCGCTCGTCGTTTCCCCGTCGCGGTCAGAGTTACACTATTCCGTCTTGACGCTGAGGCGGGCGTATTGCCGAATCAAACCGATCGAATTCTCCTTGCGGCCGATATGGCGGGCACGCTCGTTTTTGCCGTCGAGGGCGCATTCGCCGGAGGCGGTAGCCTCGACCTGCTTGGCGTTATGGTCCTCGCATTCGCCACCGCGCTGGGAGGGGGGATTGTTCGTGACGTTTTGATCGGCGATATTCCCCCGGCGGCGCTCAGGAGTTGGCGGTACGCCGCCGTGGCTTTTGCCGGCGGCGCGATCTATTTCTTCCTTCACGCGCTCGTCGACGATATCCCACCGAACCTTCTGATGGTCCTCGATGCCGCGGGCCTAGGCCTCTTCGCCATCGCTGGCACCGAAAAGGCGCTGCTTTTCAAAATGCATCCCTTCATCGCCGTTCTGATGGGCACGGTGACTGGCGTCGGTGGTGGAACCATACGCGACATTTTTCTTGCCCATGTTCCCCGGGTCCTCGAAGCCGACGTTTACGCTACTGCGGCGCTTGCGGGTTCGCTGCTCATGATCCTTGCCCGCAAACTTCGTCTTCCGCCTGTCCTAGCCGCATTACTCGGAGGCGCAGTGTGTTTTCTGCTGCGGGTGATCAGTGTGTGGCAACACTGGAATCTGCCAAGATTCAGGTAGCCGCCGCTCAAAGCGATTACTGAAAGTCGGGATAGATCTCGTCGCCGATCCAGTACCATTCAAGGAACACCGCAAAGAGCGTCCCCGCGAGCCACAAACCCCATCGCGAGCGCTGCCAGCGCGTCGCGAACGGCGACATTTGCATCGGCAACTCCACCAGATACGCCGCGCAATAACATACGTTCGCGAACAGTGCTAACACCAGCAGAGGTGCCAAATACGTGAGTTGCAACGCCAGGCGAAAGTGCGGCCAGGTGGCGATAATCCACGTGCCGGCCACCGCGCACAAAACGGCGTTATATCCAACGCGGCGCGGTTCCCAGTAGCCAGCCGCGGTGGCGAGATGGCGGCGAACGGGGCTGGGGGAGTCGAGCCGGGAACGCGGGGCGCCGGCGGCAGGCATGCGTCACCTCGCCGCCAGCATGGGGTACGGGTTCGGCGCTGTCAAGTACTTTACACTATAGAGCCTGAAAGGGGCCCTTTCGACCAACCTGCCCATTGGCGTTCTCCGGTTTCCCGAGTCCACACCGCCAAGAAATCGGGAAACATTTCCCTATCCGCCATCGTATTACCTAGCAAGTGCGGGGAGGTGTGCCTATGAAACGGTCCGTCCCAACGTTTGCCCTGGTCGCCTTGGCGGCCCCGGTGCTGCTCGCGAATACCAAATCCGAGGTCGTCCTTGCGGGCAAACCTCATATGGAATTTGAGTGTCCCCCCAATACTCCGTTGCGCTTGCATGTGCGCTCCGGCGAGATCCTGATCGTGGGTACCGATGACAGCAAAATCAGCGTCGATCTCGCCGGCAAGAACGTGGATAAGATTCAAGATGTGAAGGCGCGCTTTTCTTTGGCCAATAACGTCGCCGACTTTCACCTGACCGGCGGCCCCCGAAGCGAATTGCAGATCATTATTCACGTTCCCAAGAATTCAGACCTCACCGCTCGCGTTTCCGCGGGCGACGTCAGCGTTCAGGACGTGATCGGCAATAAGGACGTAGAACTGCATACCGGTGAATTGACCATCGCGGTGGGGAAACCGGAAGAATATGGCCATATCGACATGTCGGTGAATGCCGGCGAAGTGGATGCCGAGATCTTCGGAGATTCCAAGGGCGGCTTGTTCCGATCGTTCTCGCGCGAATCGAACGGCAAATACCGTCTGCATGCGCATGTGGGTGCGGGCCAACTGAACGCGCGCTAAGGGAATCCGCCGCGGAGGTTCTCAGACGAGGGAGCTCCAGCGCCCCGCCCGGGTGCGGGAGCTGCGGTGCGTCAGTCGATGCCCTGAATCCGCAGGCTCACCAACTGATCGATCGTGAGATTCTGCATTCCCCGCGATTTCAGATTGGAAATGTACTCCGGCGTGACGCCATGAATGCGCATGGCAATGAGTTGGTCCGGTTCGGGATGCTTATAACCGAGGCTCTCGATTTTCTGAATAAACTCCGGCGAAACTCCATGAATCCGGAAGGCGATCAGCTTGTCGAGGTCAATGTGCTCGTAGCCTTCCTTTTGCAGCCGTTGCATCCATTCCGGCGATGCGCCATGAATGCGCATGGCGATGAGTTGGTCTTCGTCCGGCTGGTATCCCGCGTTGTGCAGGAAACGGACCATCTCCGGAGTGACACCGTGGATCCGGAAGGCGATCAGTTTGTCACAATCTTGGGCACCGAGACCCGCGTCACGCAACTCCTGGATGAATTTCGAATTTACGTTGAAAATCCGGAAGGCGATCAGTTTGTCGAGGTCCAGCCCTGCGAGATGCTCGTTACGCATTTGGCGCGCGAAATCAAGACTCACATCCAGCACCGCCATGGAAAACTGTTTTTCCTCATCGATGCCGGTGAAGCCGATCGCTTTCATTTCCGAGGTGTACTTCGAATCGGCGAAAAAATGGAACACCCCTGCTCCTTCGCCGTTATTCAGATAGCCCTCGCATTCGAAACGTCCGGCGTCCCGCGTCACCGTGAACCTTACTTCCTGCTTGCCCGGTTTCGTCAGGTCAACGCCCACGAACGCGCTGGTGGGCCAGCTCGATTCATGATTTGTCGAATGGCCGTGCTGCTGGTGAATCAGGGTAAACTCGACCTTGCCCGGTTCATCGGAATGTTGAATCGTCCAGCTCCCGTCAAACGATTCCGCCGCGCGCGACGCCAAGCCGGCCAGCATCGCACAAGCCACGAGGATGTATGCGGTTATCCCGTCGCGTCGATTCATGGTCCCCTCCGCTTATTTCTCGTCAAACACACCCGCGTTTTTCAGCGCAATTAGCTTGTCGAGGGTCAGATCCTTGAAGCCATGGCTGCGCACTTTGGCGATAAAGTCCGGCGTGATGCCTTGTACCTTCGCGCCGATGGCATCGTCGATGCTCAATTTGAACCCGTCGTTCTGCAGTTCTTTGATGTATGCCGGGGTGACCCCCTGCACTTTCATTCCGATCAGTTCATCGGTATCGGGTTTGAGACCCATGTCCTGAAAGCCCTTCACATACTCCGGGGTGATGCCCTGGACTTTCATGCCGATGATGTCGTCGGCATCCACGCGAAGACCGAATCCTCTCATGGCTCGCACATATTCCGGCGTTACGCCCTGCACCTTCATCCCGATGATCTCGTCCGCAGCGGTCTTCAGGCCAAGGTCGTGCATCTCGCGGATATATTCCGGCGTCACACCCTGGACCTTGAGCCCGATCAGGTCGTCCGAACCGAGCGTCTGACCCGTTACCGTGCGCATTTCCTTCACGTACTCGGGCGTAATGCCTTGCACCTTCATGCCAATCAACTCGTCGGCTTCGATCTTCATGCCCAAGTCCTTCATGGACTTTACATACTCCGCCGTGACCCCCTGCACCTTCAGTCCGATTAGTTCATCCACCGACAGATTCGTGAGACCGGCCTCTTTCATGGAGTCGATATAGCTTTGCTTCGGAGTCGAAGAAGATGCTTGCAGCGTCGTCGACGGAACACTCACGCGGACGGCCAAGGGAACCGCGATGGGCGCGGACTCTGCCGGGCTGCCCGCAGCCGAAGGAGTTGGCGATGCGGCAGCAGCCGGAGCCGCCGGAGTGTCTATCTCCGCATCGCTCGGCCGGACCACAAATGCCGAATCGGGGATACGGGAGGCTCGCGCCGGTGGCGCTGGCCGCGCTGGATCCGGAGCGGCTTGCGCAGCCGGCGCAGTTGCGGCCGTTTGTGCATTTACATGGTGCACATTTCCCACAAATGCGCTTCCCACCAGCATCGCCGTGAGCAGGCACAGCACACCTGCCGACAGGTTCGCCGCCCGGAACGATTCGGCCGGGCGTGTCGCGCCAAGCAATCGCGCGATCCGCTCCACCAGCGGACCGCGGTTCGAAGCCATTACGAATTGCGGCGCTCCCTTCCATTCCGCCATGCGGGTCAATGCGCCGGCATAGGTAAACGCGTTTCCACACAGTTCGACCGCGACGTCGTCACAGCAGTTTTCGCGTTCCGCGCGCACACGTTTGCCGACCCACCACACTGCCGGATGGTAGAAGAGCAAGGTTTCCACGCCAATCTGGAATAAATGTACCAACGCATCGTGCCGCTGAATGTGCGCGAGTTCGTGCGCGATGACCGCCTCCAGTTGTTCTTCATCGAGCCCGGAAATGGCGGTGATCGGAAGCAGTACCACGGGACGAAGCCATCCAGCGACTGCTGGCGCGTCCAGTCGGAGACTTTCGCAATAACGCACGACGCGGTCCAAGCCCATTCGCCGCTGCAACGAAAGGCACATCTCCAGAAGTTCATCCGCAACCGGTGCTGACTCTTTACGCCGCAAACGCTCCACAATCACAAAACCGCCGACGGACCGGAGACTCAGCAGCATCACTCCGGCAAACCACGCTTCCACCAACCACAAAAGGTAGGGCGCCGGGTGTGGCGTTGCGGCCGCGTGTTCGGCGCGCGCGAGCACCGCCCGAGTGGCGGGCGCCGCGGAATCTTGGGCCGCATCCGCCGAGATCCTTCGGGCTGTGCCGTCGTTTTGCGCGCGAAGCACGAAGAACGTCCCGACCGGTGCAACGAACATGAGAAGAAGTGTGCCAACCCCGATGGCGTAGCGGGTCGAGGCGCTGCGAAACAGGGCCATCGCCACATACGCCAAGGCGGCCAGTGCCGCGCCCTGCCACAAGAAATGCAACAGCGCCTGCGCTAGCAGTCCGAACGCTTCCGGTGAGAGCCAATTCACGAGTTGCATTATCGCAGCCTCCTCTCGTAGTCGCTGAGCATGCGCCGCATTTCCTCGATTTCTTCCTTGGACGCTTTCTGGCCCGCCAGCGCGTGCATCATCAAGTCGCTGGCCGACCCGTCAAACACGCGCTCGAGAACGTCCATCGCCAGTTGCCGCTTGGTCTTTTCGGCCGGTTGCACCGCTTCGTACACGTGCGCCCGTTGCTCTTCGTTCCGGCGCAAGGTCCCTTTGGCGGTCATGATCTGCATAAGTTTCAGGACGCTGGTGTAGCCAATCGGTTTTTTGGCAGCGAGCGCGTCGTGAACTTCGCGAACCGTGGCAGGCCCGCGCTCCCACAGCACGTGCAGTATTTCCAGCTCAGAGGCGGTAGGTTTCGGAGTTGTCATGCGGGGAGCATACTACGAAGGAATTCGTAGTGTCAACGAAAATCTTCGTACTTCCGGAGGCCGCGCCTTTCCGCGGTGCGTCCGCTTTATGGTGCGACGATGTCCTTGAATTGCGGTTTTACGTGCACCGCGGAGAGACTCGCGGCATCCCACCCTCCGCCGAGAGCCTTCACCAGCAGCACCGTGGTAACCAGGCGCTGCCCCTGGATGACCGCGGCTTCCTGTTCATTGCTCAGCAAGATCTGTTGTGCGTTGACGACGTCCAGGTAGTTGACGAGTCCGCCTACATAGCGCGAAGTCGCGATGTCCAACTGCCGGCGCGCCGCGTCGATGGCGTCGGCTTGTGATCTCTTTGCGGTGTCCAGTACCTGCAAGCCGGTAATGTTGTCCTGCACTTCGCGAAACGCATTCAGCACCGTCCCGCGGTAATTGGCCACGGTGGCGTCGTATCCCGCCTGCGAAAATTCCACCTGCGCACGCCGCGCACCACCGGTAAAAATCGGCTCGGCGATGTTCGCTCCCACGGCCCAAATCGCGCTTTCCGCATTAAACAACTGCGCGACATTGACTGAATTCCAGCCGCCCTGTCCAAACAACACCAACGAGGGATAATACGCAGCCTTCGCCACGCCGATCTGCGCGTTCGCCGAAGCCATTTGCCTTTCGCTCTCTGCAATGTCCGGCCGCCGCTCCAGGAGGTCGGAAGGCAGGGAAGTGCCGATATTCGGCGGTTCGGCGGTCAGTTCCCGTGGCGGGATGTGAAATTCCGGCGCGCTCTTGCCTACCAGCACCGCGATGGCGTCTTCGAATTGTTTCCGCTGTTGTTGCAGAAGCGTGGCCTGCGTGCGCGTGGTATTCAGCAGGGTTTCCTCCTGGGCCACGTCCAGCCCAGAAGCGATTCCGCCCGCGTGGCGCGATTGCACCAGTTGCAACCCTTTCGTTAGCGCGTCCACGGTGTTGTTCAGAATCACGATTTCGCTATCCAGTTGCCGCAAAGTGAAAAAATCGCCCGCCAGTTCCGCGGCCAACACCAATCGCACATTTTCCAGGTCCGCGGCGCTTGCTTGGTACGTCGCTTGTGCGGATTCGATCGTGCGGCGCCGCTTTCCGAACAAATCCACCTCGTAGCTGACATTAAATGGCAGCAGCCAGTTGCTCTGCGTGACGGCACCCGGCAACACTATCGTCGACCCGGTGGGCCGGTTTCCCGAGTATCGTTGCATTCCGACCGATGGATTGACGCCGACCGTCGGGAAATTGCTCGCGTTTTGAATTGCGGCGGTCGCGCGCGCCTGTTGGAAGGTTGCGGCCGACGCCTTCAAGGTCTGGTTCGCGGCGAGCAGGTCGTTCTCCAGTCCGTTCAACTCATCGTCGTGAAAAACCGTCCACCACGCGGTTTTCGGAATCGCATCTTTCGGTTGCGCTTCCCGCCAGGGCTCCTGCACATCCCATTTGCCAGGTACGGGAGCGGTTGGGCGGTTATAGTTCGGGCCCACGGTGCATCCTGCGCAGCCGAGGGCCACAGAAAGGCCCGCAATCGCCGTCCACCGGCGACCTTTGCAAAATGCTTGGCGCGGCATCAGGACTTTTTCTCCGCCGTTCCAGGGGGCTTCGCCATGCCGGGGGGCGTTTGGCCTCCGTCCGCAGGCGTGGTCGGCGGAGCGAGCGGATTCGCGACTTCCTTTACGTGCACCTCTTCCCCATTCTCAATCGCATCGGGCGGGTTCAAAACGATCCAGTCCGCCAGTGTCAGGCCGTCCAATACCTCGAGGGATGTTCCGTAGTCGCGCCCGATCTGGAGCGGCTGCAAGTGCACACGATGGTTCGAGTCGACCACCACGGCGCGAAGCCCTTCCGAGCGGAACAGCAGCGAATTTACCGGTACCAGCAGTCGCTGGCGATCCACCTTGACCTGCAGATGCACCTGCGCGTATCCGCCGGGCAGCAATTGGCCCGCCTTGTTCGGCACATCCACCTCGGTCAGCAAGGTACGTGTCGACAAGTCGATGGCCTCCGCGGTCCTCACCACTTGTCCCTGGAATTTCTGCCCCGGAAACTGCGTTAGCTCGAGATATCCGCCGAGTCCCTTGCGGATCGACGGCGCGTACGCTTCCGGTACGTTCACGTAAACCCGGATCGGGTCGGTTTGCGCGAGATAGAAAAGCTGTTGCGAAGTTCCCCCATTGCCTGCGTTGATCAGCGTTCCGATATCGACGTTGCGCTGCGTAAGCACTCCGCTGAACGGCGCATACACCCGCTGGAAGGATTTCAATTCCTCAAGTCGCCGCACGTTCGCTTCCGACGACTGCGTAGTGGCCCTCTTGGCTTCCAGATCGCCGTTTGCGTTGTCTACTTCCTGCTTCGAAACACCGTCGGTCTTCAGCAGTTCCGTGTAGCGCGTGGCGGTAATCTGCGATAACCGTTCGTTGGCCTGCGCGGTAACCAGGTCGGCGCGTGCTTGCATCAGCTGCTGGTCCACTTCCGGCGTGTCGATATCCGCGAGAATGTCGCCCTTCTCCACGTGACTGCCGATATCGTGATACCACTTTCTCAGATACCCGTTGGTCCGCGCGTAAATCGGCGATTCCACATACGCCTGCAGGGTTCCCGGCAACACCAGGTCCTCGTCTCCACTCTGCGGTGCGGGATGAATGACCGCCACCGTCGGCACCGCCATGGCTTCCGTATTTTCCGCCAGCGCTTTGAATTGCGACCTGCGCTGCAGCATCAGCAGCCCGCCGATCAGGACCAGCACAATCACCGTGGCAAAAAACACGAGAAACAACGGTGATTTCCTCGGCGCGCCCGCACCCCGCCCGTGCCCCTCCTGATTCGCTGCCTCACTCATGGTTGCTTGCCTCTTCTAAGCTAATCCCGTTTGCACGCAATGTCATCAAGCTCTGTTCACCTAAGCCGCTACCGGGTGATGCCGCCGGCGCGCCAGCCAGCCGTGAATAATCGAAAACACGCAAGGCACAAAAAACAGTGTGGCCACGGTTGCGAAAAACAGCCCGCCGATTACGGCACGGCCGAGTGGCGCGTTTTGCTCGCCACCCTCGCCTAATCCGGTCGCCATCGGGAGCATTCCAATCATCATCGCCAGCGCGGTCATAATCACCGGCCGGATGCGCACGAAACCTGCTTCCAAGGCCGCATCAAACGCGCTCTTTCCTTCGTTCAATTGTTCTCGTGCGAACGAAACCATCAAGATACTGTTGGCCGTAGCCACGCCCATGCACATGATCGCACCCGTCAACGACGGCACGCTCAACGTGGTATGGGTGAAAAGCAGCATCCAGCAAATTCCCGCCAGCGCGCCCGGCAGCGCCGTGATGATGATGAAGGGGTCCAGCCACGATTGGAAGTTCACGACGATCAGCAAATACGCCAGGACGATTGCGCCGATCAGCCCAATGCCCAGTCCGTAGAACGATGTTCTCATCGTTAGCACTTGTCCGCTCAAGAGGGTGTGGCTGCCGCGCGGCAGATCCTTTTGAATGCCATTTACCAGTGTGTTAACCTCGTCTGCCACGCCGCCGAGATCTCTTCCGGACACGGATGCATACACATTGATCATCGGCTGCACGTTATAGTGTG
>Ga0306921_10001253_pt1 | contig 24414 bp, 18 predicted proteins | sample sta12Cox44000080_FD_203760 | JGI IMG/M metagenome (GOLD analysis project Ga0306921, IMG submission 203760) | Lab enrichment of tropical soil microbial communities from Luquillo Experimental Forest, Puerto Rico - statoxic.12C.oxic.44.000.080 (v2)... | ecosystem: Environmental > Terrestrial >...
TTTGTAGCACTGCTGTAACTCGCCGCTTTCTCTTTGCGGCTCTAAGATTTACTCGTATGCGACAGAACCTCCCCCTTCTTCGCACCGGTGTCGCTCCGCACGCGCGAGACCCTATCTTGCGCTACGGAGTAGCGGTGCTCAGCACCACGCTCGCGCTGATTCCTGCCCTGCTTTTCTCCGACATTGCCGAGAGCCGGTTGGCTGTGTTTGCAGTCGCGGTGATGGTCAGCGCCTGGTACGGGGGGTGGAAGCCGGGGCTGGTGGCGACTTCGTTCGCTGTCACCGTGAGCGCCTATTACACGCTCGCGGGTCCGCATTCCCCGAGCGAGTTGCACCAGGCGATTGTTCGCCTCGGCCTGTTCGTGACGGTTGCATTCCTGATTTGCTGGTTCAACGGCGCCTTGCGGGCTGCGCAGGAACGGCTCCGGCGTTCCGAGAGCAACTTCCGTTCGCTGGTGACAAATGCTCCCTACGGCATCTGCCGGTGCGATGCGCGGGGGCACCTGGTGGATGTCAACCCGGCGCTTACCCAATCGCTAGGGTACGAGTCGGCGGCGGAACTGGTCGGCCGGAATCTGAGCACACTCTACGCCCACGGTCAGGAATGGTTCGTCCTGGCGGACTATCTGCGCAATCACGAGCCCTTTCAAGGACTGACCACAGAGTGGGTCCGCAAGGATGGAAACACAAGGGCAATGCGCCTCTCCGGACGTGCGATCAGCGACGAGTCGAAGAATTTCAGCTTCGAGATTTTTGGCGAAGATGTCACCGAGCGCCGGATTCTGGAACAGCAACTGCGCCAGTCGCAGAAGATGGAAGCGATTGGCCGGCTGGCGGGTGGCATTGCACACGATTTTAACAATTTGTTGATGGTCATCTCGGGGTATTCGGAATTCCTGCTCGAGCGCCTGGGACCGGACCCTGCGCTGCGAGGGCCTGCCAAGGAGATCTCGAGCGCTGCGGAGCGCGCGACTTCTCTCACCCGGCAACTGCTGGCCTTCAGTCGCAAACAAATGCTGGCGCCCAAACTGCTCGATCTGAACGCGGTGGTCACCGAGAACCTGAAGATGCTGACGCGGCTGATCGGGGAAGACATCGATCTGGTCATGATTCCGGGCTCGGACTTGGGCGCGGTGAAAGCCGATCCCGGGCAGATCGAGCAGGTCATCATGAACCTTGCGGTGAACGCGCGCGACGCCATGCCGCAGGGGGGCAAGCTGACCATCGAAACCGCGAACGTCACGCTCGATGAAGCGTATGCAAGGCTGCACGCGCCCGCGAAACCCGGTGAATATGCAATGCTTGCGATCACCGACACTGGTGTCGGCATGGACAGCGAAACTCAATCGCATATCTTCGAACCCTTCTTCACGACCAAAGGGCCCAAAGGGACAGGGCTGGGGCTCTCGACGGTATACGGCATTGTGAAGCAGAGTGGCGGCTACATCTGGGTTTACAGCGAACCCAGCAAGGGCACATCATTCAAAATTTATCTCCCACATGTCACCGCCGAAGAATTTGCAGCCGAAGAACAACCCGCTGCGGCTGCCGCGGCGCCCGCCACGGAGACGATGCACGAGACCATCCTCGTGGTGGAGGATGAGCTTAACCTGCGCCGTTTGACCCGACAGTTTCTGGAGAACCAGGGCTACACCGTGCTCGAAGCCGCCGACGGGGCGGCCGCGGTGCAGATCTGTGTCGCCCACCAGGGAACCATTCACCTGCTGCTGACTGACGTCATTATGCCAGGCATGAATGGACGCGAACTCTCACAGCGCGTTTCCGAGATACGCCCGAACATCCGAGTGCTGTATATGTCGGGCTACACCGAAAACGCAATCGGCCACAACGGGACTCTGGAGGCAGGCATCATGCTGCTCCAGAAGCCCTTTACCCTGCACGCACTCAAGGCAAAAGTGCGTGAGGTGCTGGATCAAACCACGCTCCCCCAGGAGGTTGCCATGTCTACTCGAGCATTAATCAGCTCCGAGGCGCGCTCGCCTCGGGACAAAGTTCCACGTTTTCGCGCACAACGTTTCAACCTGCATTTGCCCTTGCGCTACCGGAAAGTGGGCGAACAAGGATGGCGGCAAGGAACGACGTCGAACATCAGCCGTTCCGGGCTTCTGTTCAATGCAGAGGAAGTCTTGCAGCCCAACGTTCAACTGGAAATCAACTTGGTGCTGCCGGCAGAGATCGCCGGACTCAGCCCCACCGAAGTCGTCTGCAAGGGAGAAGTCGTACGCTCAGTGGAAAGCGAAGGAGCGACGACGAGTCCTTCGCTGGCGGCGAAAATCCTGCAGTATCACTTCCAGCACGGTTCGCGGGTGCAGGAAGCGTAGTCCGAGGCGGCCGGCGCAAGGTCGGCCGGGCCGGTATTTCCCACGTTTGCGCAGAAGACGCGCAAATAACGGGCCCAATTCCGGCACATCTCCCAGGTTCTGCGGTGAGTGGGCAACGCTCGCCGCCCTTCCCGAAGCCACGTCAATCCCGACGTATAGGCCCTTACGACTCTACCCCTGCAAGATTGCCCCTGCGTGCATGAATGCAGTCTTCTTCGCGCAATCAGAATTGTGCAAACTAGTGACACAACTCTGACAACCAGGTTTTCCCCTTCACCCTAGCATCGCCGTCATCAGCAGGTCGGAGTACGACCCGGTTCAGCCAGCCTGCGGGTTCTGAACCGTTCGACCTCCCCTGACTCGTCGTGCTTGAAGGAGATTCCTATGCGTTCTCGCCTGTTTGCGCTTCCCCTCTGCCTCGGACTGGCCCTGACCATTCTCTCTAGTGCGGCCCAGGCTCAATACAAACTCACCAACCTCGTTTCCAACCAGTCTGGCGCCGCCGAGCACACGGATCCGTTGCTGGTGAATGCCTGGGGTCTGGCCTATGGCCCAGGTGGACCCATCTGGATCGCCGACAACAAAACCGGCTGGTCCACGATCTACAGCGGCAACGGCGTTGCCCACACGTTGAAGGTGGTTGTTCCCAGCGAGAACGGCAAGGGACTGGGATCCCCGACCGGCATCGTTTTCAATGGATCAGCGGACTTCATGATCCAAGGGTGGTCGACATTCTTCCTGTTTGCCACGCTGGATGGAACAATCAGCGGATGGGCGCCACAAGCGAATCCGAACCAGGCCATCATCAAAGTCGATAACGCGAAATTGGGAGCGTCCTATACCGGTCTCGCGATTACCAGTAATGCGAGCGGAAATCTGCTGTTTGCGGCAGACGTGGCAAACAACCAAGTGGATGTCTACGATGGCACGTTCAAGTTGGTGAAAGCTCTTTCGGATAAGACCCTTCCCGCTAACTTCGGCGTCTTTGGGGTCCAGGACATCAGCAACGTGATCTATGTGACCTACGCCGACAGTACCGGCGGCCCGGGTGGGTTCATCAACATGTATACCGAGGATGGCACCTTCATCAAGCGCCTGACCTCCGACAAACACTTGAATCAACCCTGGGGAGTAGCGGCGGCGCCGGGCAACTTCGGCCCGCTCAGCAACACGCTCCTGGTGTCCAACAACACCAACGATGGGCACATCATCGCGATCAACGGAATTACGGGAGCATTCGTCGGAATCGTGAAGGATGAAGACGGGAAACCTATCACGATCAACCAGCTTTGGGGCATCACCTTTGGCGGAGGAACTGCGAATGATGGCGGCAAGAATCAGCTCTTCTTCACTGCCGGTCCGGACAATAATCTCGCGGGCACTTTTGGGGTGATTGATTTCAAGCCGGATAACTAGGCCTTTGGGGGAGACGCGGCGGCCGCCGGGGAATGGTGGCCGTCGCTTCTGAGACGAGCCTTATCAGCCTGCGGCGTCGAGCGACGCCGGGCTTTGAGCGCGAAGTCTGGCAACTTCTTCTGCCATCGCAAACTTCAGCTTCTCGATGCCCTCACCTGTGACGGCCGAAATTGGATAGAGGGGAAGCTTCTTCTTCTTGCAGTATTGCTTGAGCTTGGCCAGCTTGTCTTTGTTGGCGACGTCGATCTTGGAAGCGACCATGAGCATCGGCTTTTCGGCGAGGTGAGCGCCGAAGCTGTCGAGTTCGCCCATAATCACTCCGAAGTCATTCACGACATCAGAGCGGCCGCTTGCGTCAGAGACATCGACCAGGTGAACCAGCAAGCGGGTGCGCTCGATGTGGCGCAGGAATTGCGTACCCAAGCCGGCGCCGTCGTGAGCGCCTTCGATAAGACCAGGGATGTCGGCCACCACCAAGCTGACTTCTTCTTTCTTGTCGCCGACGGCGACCACTCCGAGATTAGGCTGCAAGGTCGTAAACGGGTAGTTGCCGATTTTCGGGCGCGCGGCTGAGATGCGGGAGATCAGTGTTGACTTGCCGACGTTGGGATAGCCGACCAGGCCCACGTCTGCCAGGAGTTTCAGCTCCAGCCGAAAACCGCGCTCCTCTCCCGGACGACCGGGTTCGTGTTCGCGGGGCGCCTGATGCGTGGAAGTCGCGAACCGGGCATTGCCACGGCCTCCGCGGCCTCCGTGAGCGATCACGATGCGCTCGTCGGGGCGGGAGAAATCCCAAACCTTTTCACCGGTCTCTTCGTCGAAGACGATGGTGCCGACGGGGACTTTGAGGACGACGTCGCCTCCGTCACGCCCGGTCTTGTTGGAGCCTTCGCCGTGACGTCCGCGCTCGGCCTTGTATTCGGGATTGAAGCGGAAGTGCACGAGCGTATTGTGACGCTCGCTCGATTCCATGATCACGTCGCCGCCCTTGCCGCCGTCGCCGCCCGAAGGGCCGCCGCGCGGGACGAACTTCTCGCGGCGGAAGGCCATGCAGCCGTTGCCGCCGTCGCCGGCTTTGACGCGGATTGTCGCTTCGTCGATGAACACAGTCGTTCGTCGCTGGTCGTTAGTCTTCAGTCTTCAGCAAAGGCGCTCGGGGCTGACGGCTGGCAGCTGGTTGCGAAAGCCTCTCGTGGCTACTCGGTGTGATGAGTGAGACATTGATCCCATTCAGGGCAAGGTCCATGGTTCGTTAGCCGCAGACAGCCAGCGACGGAAAACTGGCGACTCGCGGCTCTCCCCAAAAACAATAGCCCCTTAACCTCAGGGGCTATGCGCTGGAGCGGCGGGCGTCCCCGCCCGCCAGGCTCGCGAGACGCTCATTCTCCCTTGAATTACGCCTTTGCTACTTCGACCGGCTCGATCATCACGTACTTGCCCATCGAACCGCGATCCTTGAAGATGATGCGGCCGGTGATCTTGGCGAAGAGCGTGTCGTCTTTGCCGCGGCCTACGTTGAGGCCGGGCTTCACTCGGGTGCCGCGCTGGCGGACGATGATGGTGCCGCCGGGGACGACTTGTCCCCCGAAAGCCTTAAAACCCAGCCGCTGCGAATTCGAGTCGCGGCCGTTTCGGGATGTGCCTTGTCCCTTCTTGTGTGCCATGGATGAATCCTTAGTTCCTCAGTTCCTCGAACCGGTAGTTGGTTGTCGGTCGTTGGTCGTTGGCCAAAAACCCTGTGAGCACGCATCAGTCGCTGACGCGGGCACGACTCGGGCCTATTTCTTCTTCGCAGCTGACTTCTTGGCTGCCGTTTTCTTCGCTGCCTTCTTCTTCGCGGAAGCCTTGGGTGCGGCTTCCTTCGTTTCTGCGGCGGCCTTCTTGGGCTTGGGTTCTTTCTTGGGGAGTGCGGGGGCCTTGAAGGACTGGCCGTCGTAGGCGATTTCGGTAATGCGGACATCACTGAAAGGCTGGCGATGCCCGCGGAGCTTCTTGTACTGCTTCTTGCGCTTGTAGTGGAAGACGAGGATCTTAGCCCCGCGCCCTTCTTCGACCACCTGGCCGACGACGCGCGCCTCAGCGCTTGGACGGACGATCTCGCCCGCGGAAGCCGATACGGCCAAGACCTCTTTGAACTCTACCTGCCCGTCAGTTCCGGTACCGACCTTCTCCACTCGGATCACATCTCCGGGCGCCACCCGGTATTGCTTACCGCCGGCGCGGATCACGGCGTACATACGCTCTGCCTCCGAAAAATTCCTGCCCCAGCGCACACGGGCGCTTTGGCGGGGACCCTGTCATCTCTTGTGCTTGCTGTGTTTTGCCGCGAGGCGCTTCAGCCAGGGCGGGCGGCCCAGAACGGGTCCGCAGGTACAGGCAAACCCCACCATTCTAGCTTGGGGTGTTGAAAACGGTCAAACAGAGTTTGCCGCCAACGCGATAGGGCGGGATACGCCCTTCTCACAGGCTCAGCGAACGCAGGCGGCGCTACCGTCGGCCCGGCGTATGGCCAGCGCGGGAGCTTGCCGGACAAGGAGTCCGACCTACACAGCTTCGGCTGACACGGCATCGGCTTTCTGGTACACCTGAAAGCCTTGTCTTTGCACTCCATCCTCGCGCTATTCATCGCGGGTGCGCTTGGCGGCGCACTCAACGCCGTTGCCGGGGGAGGAAGTTTCGTGGCCTTTCCAGCCCTGCTCTTCGTCGGCGTGCCGCCCATCCCGGCGAACGCGACCAATTGCTTTGCCCTTTGGATCGGCACCACGGCCAGCGGAGGCGCCTACCGGGAGCGCTTTGACATCAGCCGCCGCGTGCTGGTTCCGCTTCTGCTGATCAGCGTGGTCGGTGGGGTTGCTGGAGCCATTCTGCTGTTGAGGACACCGGCGCACACGTTCATGCGCGTGATCCCCTGGCTGATGCTGGGCGCCACCCTCCTGTTCGCCTTCGGAAAGAAGCTCTATGGGAACCGTCCATCTGGGTTGGCGCACGACGCTTCGACGAATGCCCTGTTCTGGGCGTGCGTCTTTGAGTTCTTTGTCGCGGTCTACGGAGGCTATTTCGGAGGCGGCGTCGGGATCATCAACCTGGCCATGCTGGCGGCCCTGGGCATGACCGATATTCACGCCATGAACGCCCTGAAGGTTGTGCTCGGCGGCGTGATCAATGGAGTGGCCGTTGTCACCTTCATCGCCGCCCACGCCATTGTCTGGCGGGAAGGGACGGTGATGACGATCGGTGCGATCGCTGGCGGTTACTCGGCCGCGCACTACTCGCAGAAGCTTCCGCAAGCCTGGATCCGCGCGTTCGTCATACTGGTCGGATCAGCAATGACGATCTACTTCTTCTACAAGGCGTATCACTTGTGAGCTGCCACCCTAAATGGCGGAGAAACTTCCCCACCCTGAACGTCGCCAAACGCGCGACGCTTAGAATGGGGCACCCGCTCGGCAGCCAGCCTATTGCGCGGGCACGGAAATGTGCTCGTGAATGATCAACCACTTTCCATTCTGTTTTTCGAACAGAACGGTCCACCGGAAATTCCCCATTTCGTGCTTGCCCGATTTCATGACGGCGTCTTCCTTCACGGTCGCCGTGGCCCAGACCAGCGGGCCAGCGGTGTGGACCTGGGCATCGTCGTTGACCGTCATCTTCGCTGACTTGAAATCGGCCAGAACGGCAACGACCCCCTTCTGATATTCGTCCCAACTGCCGTACTTGAGCGGAGCAATGTCGAAGAACACGTGCGGGCCCGAAGCGTAAAACGGCGCGGGGTTCACCGGATCGAGCGTGCACCACGCATCCCAGATCTTCTGCAGGTAAGCTTTGTCGGGAATGCCACCGGCGGATTTGGCCGGGGCTTTTATGTCCCTGGCGAAACCAAGGCTGGCGGCCAACATGAGCAACAGGGCGAGTCCGGCCGGGAGATGGTTGTGTCGCATGAGTTCCTCCTGAGCGGGCGGCATTGTCGCACAAGTGGGCGCAATCTCCCAGCTGAAGGCGCCGTACCCCCGCTGGATCGAGCGCGATACTCCGCAGCCAGCTGTCGTTGACGAAGTTGAACCACGCCTCCATTCGCCGCTTGCGCGTCCCCTTGCTCTGCTAGAATCCTGCGTATTCCGGTCGCGTGGAGCTCCCCGCATGCTTCGATGGTCAGCGGTACTGGCGGTAATTCTTTTGGCGATTGTGAGTCTCGCAGTTTCTCCTTCGACCGGCGCTGCCCAAGCCGACGACGAATTGAAAGGCGCCTTCCGCCGGCCCGAGTCCAACGGCTGGACCTACGTTCACTTGCAGGGAACTCCGCATCAGATCGGCTATCAGAATGGATACCTGCTGGCGCCCGAGATCGAGGACTTTCTCAAGGTCACGATGCTCGAGCAGACCCACGATGCCAAGAAGGATTGGGCGTTTTTCCGTGACGCCGCACAGAACATGATGTGGCCCCATATCGAGCAGGAGTATCGCGAGGAGTTGCAGGGGATCGCGGACGGCGCCTCGGCCAAAGGCACGAAGATTGACGTCTGGGATGTGGTTGCCATGAATGCCGAAACGGAGTGGAGCTACTACGTCAAGGAGTACGACCGGCTCCACGGGATCAAGACCGCATCGCTGGGCGTTCCCGAACACTGCAGCGCATTCGTCGCCACCGGCAAGTATACGAAAGACGGCAAGATCGTCATTGCCCACAATAACTGGTCCACTTATCTGGAAGGCGAGCGCTGGACAATCATTTTTGACATCGTCCCGTCGAACGGGAAGCGGATGCTGATGGACGGACTGCCTGGGGTCATTCACAGTGCCGACGATTTCGTGGTCAACTCCGCGGGATTTGTGATCACGGAAACGACCATCGGACACTTCTTTGGCTACGATCCGGCGGCGATTCCCGAGTTTGTACGCGCGCGCAAAGCGGCGCAGTACTCGTCCTCCATCGACGACTTCACCCGCATCATGAAGGAAGGCAATAACGGCGGATATGCGAACACTTGGTTGCTGGCCGACACGGCCAAGAACGAAATAGGGCGCCTGGAACTGGGCCTGAAGAACGTCACCCTGGAGCGCAGTGGCGACGGATATTTTGTCGGGTCGAATTTTCCGATCAACGAGAAACTCATCCGCGAAGAAACTGATTACGACGTGAAGGACAGGAGTCAGAGTGCAGAGGCGCGCCATGTGCGCTGGGAGCAACTCATGGCCAAGAACAAGGGCAAGATTGATCTCGCGGGTGCGCAACGCTTCCTGGCCGATCACTACGACACTTATGAGAAGAAAGAAGACGCGGACGAGCGGACGCTCGATGGCCACATTGACCTCTCACCTCGTGGATCGCAGCCCTGGCAGCCGCCTTACGGAACCGCGGGCGCCGTGCAGAACAAGGCCACGGATGCAAGCGGTGCTGCCGCGATGACATTCACCGCTGCAGCCGGCCACGCTTGCGGCATGGACTTTAAAGCGGCCGACCACGTCAAGGCGCATCCGGAATTCATGTGGCAGAAAGACCTGCAGCGCGACATGAGGGCCTACACCTGGACCAGTTTCACCGTGGCCAAATAAGGTGATTAGAATTTCTGACAAGATTCGCTGCCTGGCGGAGTTGTATGCGTCGAGTCCTCTGAGAGAAGGGCGTCCCCATCCCCTGGCACGCCCCTCTCGGTGCTGAGCGGTCCACGGCGAGCGCAAAGCCTCCGTCGACCCGTTCTGCACATCTTTCGCGGCCTGGTCGAGCGGCGCCGCGATTCTTGCGGGCGATCAATCTTGCCCTGCGATGCCTAAACCCAGGGTCCGCGTGGAAGTTGCGGGCGAATTGTGTCCGTCGTTCCCCGCGCCATCCCGCTGAATCTATGGGATTTCGCTCATTACGGACGGCGGTTTCCGCTTTTGCAACGTTTGCCCACTGTCGTGCACGATTCTGCAGTCGACCCATGGTTGCGTGGCCCCCTTTTGGCGCGCCACGAAGGGGCGGGTCAAAGGTTGTTTCTGCGGTTACGATGGCGAACAACATCTTGCCATTCATGCCGAAGTCAGTAGGATGGAGCGATCTAAGAACAGTCCGCCGCTTCCCTAGCGCGTGTGCCCCGTTGCCCCACCGGTCGTCCTTTGGAGGAGTGCCATGACAGCAGAGAAAGCCAAGCAGTACGTGCGACCCTTGCGCGTCTTCGTCGGACACGGGACGAAAGCCGAGAAGGGTTTTCATGCCCGCATGTCGATGCCCGAGGTGCTGGCGCCGGGAGTCCCTGCGACTCCCGCGCATGATCTCGTGTATCACGGCGGTCACACTATTACCGACCTGGTCTTCACGAACTTCTATGTGGGCGGCGCTGCCGCCTGGAATGCGAGCGATATGCAGAACATCGACAAGGCGCTGGCTGCTGCCATGTCGGACGCTGATTTGAACAACGTAATGGTGCAGTACTACCCGGGCGGCAAGATCACGAGCACATTTCGGCCGTCCCAAACCCTCGCGGGGCCGCCGCCCAAAGTGGTTTCACAGGGAGACGTCGAGAACCTTGTGAAGCGCCTGTTTGCGGCCGGATCCCTGAACGGCTCCGACTTCACGTCCACGGTTTTCAATTTCATGCTTCCTAGCGGCACCATCCTGAACACCGATACGGCGCCCACGGGTGGAACGATTTCCGCACAAGCCGAAAAGCCGCTTGCCGGCAAGAAGGGCGTTCCTGTCGAAGAAGCGGAGGATTCCACGCAAGGGCTGGGCGGCTACCACGGCTCGGTTCGCACGGGAACAGGTCCTGGCGATCCGATCATCTACTACGCAACCGGAGTTTATTCGGAGACCCTGCCGGATGGCACGGTGAACGGCATCCCGGTGTTCGATCAGTCCTGGAAGAATGTGGTCGCGACTTTTTACCACGAGTTGAACGAAGCGCGGACGGATCCCGATGTGGAGGACGCGATCCGCGCCGGCAATGACCCAAACGCGACCAAGTTCCTGGGATGGACTTCGAAACAAGGGGAAGAGTGCGGGGACTTCCCGGTGTTTGAGGCGAATCCACTCAGCCAGGTATTCCAGGAAGTGGAATTGACCGACAACAGCGGAACGGTTCCTGTGCAGTTCCAGTATTCCGATGGAGTGCATGGCCCCGAAGGGCCTCGCACGACGCCCGCGAAGTTTGCTGGACAACTCCGTGCCAAGGGCGCTGGGCATGGAGGCGGCAAGCGGGCGAGAGGATAGGTTCTTGGCCGCAAAATGATTTGGAGCTCCAACAAGGTTGTTGGAGCTCCGTTTTCTTACAGCAACGCCGTGAGTGCCGCCTGCCTGAACGGATCGGCTTCAATCTCCTGAAGGGAGCAGGATTTCCTCGGACGGGCCAGCGTGAGCTACCAGCGACGGGCACTCGCCGAGAATCGGCTGGCGGGCCGCATCCGGACCGGGTTTGGGGTGATGTTGGGGTTCGATCTCCGCGAACTGTTCCTGTTCCGTTGAACCGGTCAGGGCGGTGGTGGACGCCAGGCCGCCCGCGATCACTTGCGTGAGCGCGTCGAAGTATCCTGTCCCGACGAAGCGCTGGTGCTTGACCGCTTCATAGCCGTATCCGGCCTCGCGCGCGAACTCCTTCTGCTGCAACCGCGAGTAGGCGGTCATGCCAGAGTCCCTGTATCCCCGCGCCAGCTCAAACATGCTGAGGTTGAGCGCGTGGAAGCCGGCCAGCGTGACGAACTGGAACTTGTAGCCCATGCGCCCGAGTTCAGATTGGAACCGAGCAATAGTCGCGTCGTCGAGCTTCTTTTTCCAGTTGAAGGATGGCGAGCAGTTGTAGGCGAGCATTTTGCCGGGATATTTGGCGTGAATCGCAACCGCGAAGCGGTGGGCCTCGTCGAGGTTGGGCTCCGAAGTTTCGCACCAGATCAGGTCGGCGTACGGTGCATACGCCAAGCCGCGGGCGATCGCAGAATCCAGTCCGCCGCGAATTTCAAAGAATCCTTCCGCAGTGCGCGTGCCCGTGATGAATTCGCGGTCGCGCGGGTCGATGTCGCTGGTCAACAGGAATGCGCTGTTGGCGTCGGTGCGCGCCATGATCAGGGTAGGCACTCCCAGTACGTCGGCTGCCAGGCGCGCGGCAACCAGCTTCTGGATCGCTTCCGAAGTCGGCACCAAAACTTTTCCGCCGAGGTGGCCGCACTTTTTCGCCGAGGAGAGCTGATCCTCGAAGTGGACGCAGGCCGCCCCCGCCTCGATCATCGCTTTCATCAGCTCGAAGGCGTTGAGTGTGCCGCCAAACCCGGCTTCGGCATCGGCCACGATGGGCGCGAGCCAATAGGTCGAATTCTTGCCGTCCATGTGGTGAACCTGGTCGGCGCGTAACAGGGCGTTATTGATCTTGCGCACGACGTTGGGGACGCTATCGGCCGGGTACAGGCTTTGGTCCGGGTACATCTGCCCGGCATCGTTGGCGTCGGCGGCTACTTGCCATCCGCTGAGGTAGATTGCCTTCAGACCGGCCTTGACCTGCTGGACGGCCTGATTCCCGGTGAGCGCACCCAAGGCTCGAGTGTAGGGTTCATTTTGTAGGAGTGACCAGAGCCGCTCCGCCCCGATGCGTGCCAGTGTGTGTTCGATGTGAAGGGAGCCGCGCAGCTTAACCACGTCCTGCGCCCTGTATGGGCGCGAAATACCCGACCATCGTTTTTCGGCTTGCCATTGCTTTTCGAGCTGAGTTGCGGTGAACGCTGCCATAGTAGGTTTCCTCCCCCAACTGGGTGCTGTTCGCAGTAGACTTGAGAGAGTCGCCGTGGACAAACCGACTCGTCCGAATTGGACAACTCGTCCATTTTGTCCCAGTTGAGGATTTCACCGCAGGAGCAGTGCCTACCATGAACGACATGACCACTACCATCGCGCCCTTGCCATCCATAGAGTCCCAGGTGCTCACGCCCGCCGCGCGCGAGTTCCTCCAGGAGCTGGCCGGAAAATTCGAAAACCGCCGTCAGGAATTGCTGGAGCGAAGGCTGGTGCGCCAGAAGGAAATCGACGGCGGACGGCTTCCCGACTTCCTTTCCGAGACCGCCGAGATCCGCAAGGCGGATTGGAAGGTCGCTCCCATCCCGGCAGACCTCACGGACCGGCGCGTCGAAATCACCGGGCCGGTGGACCGCAAGATGATCATTAACGCGCTGAACTCGGGCGCAAATGTGTTCATGGCGGATTTTGAAGATTCAAACTCGCCCACCTGGCAGAACAACATTGAGGGCCAAGCGAACTTGTTCGATGCGGTACGCCGCACCATCAGCTTTGTCAGCCCGGAGGGGAAGGATTATCGGCTGAACCAGAAGGTTGCGACCTTGCTGGTGCGGCCGCGCGGCTGGCACCTGAACGAACGTCATTTCAAAGTGGATGGCGCTCCGATCTCGGGGTCGTTGTTCGACTTTGGTCTGTATTTCTTCCATAACGCGAAAGAGTTGATCGGACGCGGTACCGGGCCCTACTTCTATTTGCCCAAGATGGAAAGCCATCTCGAAGCTCGGCTGTGGAACGACGTTTTCAACTTCTCGCAGGACCGGCTGGGAATTCCGCGCGGCACGATCCGTGCGACTGTGCTGATCGAGACGATCCTGGCGGCTTTCGAAATGGACGAGATTCTGTACGAACTGCGGGAGCACTCTTCCGGGCTTAACTGCGGGCGTTGGGACTACATTTTCAGCTTCATCAAGAAATTCAAGAACCGGCCGGATTTTGTCTTGCCCGACCGCTCCAGCGTCACCATGGAAAAGCATTTCTTGAAGTCCTACGTCGAATTGCTGATTCGCACCTGCCATCGCCGTGGAATTCACGCCATGGGCGGAATGGCCGCCCAGATCCCGATCAAGAGTGACCGTGCGGCCAATGAGAGCGCGCTGGAGAAAGTCCGCCAGGACAAGTTGCGCGAGGTCCACGCAGGGCACGACGGCACTTGGGTTGCGCACCCGGGGCTGGTCCCGATCGCAAAAGAAATCTTCGATGCGCACATGGAGACGCCGAACCAGATCGGGCGAGCGCTGCCGGAAGTTCACATCACGGCGAAAGACCTTCTCGCCGTGCCCGCAGGAAAGATCACGGAAGCGGGTCTGAAGTGGAATATCGACGTGGGCCTGCAATATGTGGAGTCGTGGTTGCGCGCCAACGGATGCGTTCCGATTTATAACCTGATGGAAGACGCCGCCACGGCGGAGATCTGTCGCACGCAGATATGGCAGTGGGTGCGGCACGGCGCCAAGTTAAGCGACGACGGCCGCACCATCACGCTCGACCTGGTGCGGGCGTGCATCGCCGAACAGAAAAAGAGACTGCCCGGAGCTCGAGCCGAGAAAGCGGCGGAAATTTTCGAGCGCTTGATCGTCAGCCCGGACTTCCCGGAATTCCTGACCCTGGTTGCCTATGAATCGATCGACTAGGGGACCAAAAAGGGTTCCCGTCCCCAGATGAGCCAGAGTGCTCGAGAGATCACACCCGAATTCCTTGCACACCTTAAGGACGATTTGGTCTGCCGGCGCGTGGAACGAGGGATGGCCCGTCTGGATAGGGCCAGCGACGTCTTTTCGTCGCTAGAGCCCCGCCAGGAGAACGCCGCGCGTCTGGTTGGCTTCGTCGCCCAGTGGGTGGACGTTGGTTACCAGCGACCGGCGCTGGTGAAATTGTTAGTGGCTCGCTTCTCGAAAGCGCACCGTGGCCGTCTGCCCCTACAGGACTATCTTTACTTGCGCCTGGCCGAGGGCATGATCGCCATGACCGAGGAGGCAACAGACCAGGCCATTCAGCATCTGGACTTCGTGCTCAGCCTCGAAGAGCAAACCGACGACGCCGAATTACTCTCCATTGCGAATTTCTGGAAGGGCCGTTGCCTGCGCATGAAGGGCGAGTACGATGTTGCCCTGGCCTACGCGGTGAAAGGTCGCAAACTCGCCCAGGAGCTTGGCCACGAAGCCATGGCAGCGGTCATGCTTGTGCTCGAAAGCTGGCTGTGCTTCCAGAAAGGTAACTCCCACGAAGCCCTGCGGATTCTGAAGCAGGCCGAAGCCGCGCTGAGAGACACGGACGACTACCTCACATTCGGCAACATCCAATCCTCCTATGGACGGATTGCGCGGCGCCAGGGCCGGTATCAGCACGCGGTCGAACATTTCAGCGCAGCGATCGCGAGCTATCGCAAACGGGATCCGCGGCATCGCAACGTTGCCCGCACTCTCAACAACCTCGCTTCTGCCAAGCGAAGGATCGCTCTGCAACTGCGCCGCAAGATCGACGCCGATGCTGCCCGAAGCCGCAAGGCGGCCAGTCGCGGCGCCGAAGCCAGGCGGGCGAATCGACCGCAGGATCGCACCCGTTTTGCTCAGCTGCGAAGGGAAGCCCTCGCTGAACTGGACGAAGCGGCTGCCATCTACCAGGAATACCGCAACCATCACGGTCTGGGCAGCGTGCATTTGAACTATGGCTATTTGCATCTCGATAACGGCGATCTGGAGTTGGCCGAGGCGGAAAGCAAAACCGCTTTTCACTTTGGGGAGCAGAAAGGCGACTACATCCTGATGGCGCGAGCGCGCTTGCTTGACTGCATGGTCGAGAATGCGCGGGTGGATGAGGAGATTGGAGAAGTTGCCGAACCCGGCGCCCACGCCCGCCAGGCGCAAGACTGCGCGCGTGAGGCGATTGAATTCGCGGGACACACACAGAACCGCCGCCTGCTGGCCGACGCCCACATCTGGCACGGGCTCACTCTGTGCAATCGGTTCTTCGATGACCCGGATTCCGCCCGCGCCTCCTATGATCAGGCCCTCAACTTCTCCAAGGGCATCCATTCCGATGGCGCGTGGGACGACCTCGAGACCTTGCGCAGCCGGGTTGTGCGCGGGGGACGGGTGAATCCCCTGCTGCGAGCCTGGTCGCAAGGTTCCATTGGCGATAAGACCTTCCAGCAGATCACAGAAGAATTCGCGGAGCTGATCATTCCCAAGGTATGGGAACGCGAAGCGCGGAAGATTTCGCGGGTGGCGACCCGGCTCTCGATGTCACCGAAGAAGGTGAGGCGGATCCTGGGGCGAGCGGGACGCCGGAAGCCGAAGGCGGAATGAGCGGCTCCATGCGGACCGGGGTGCCGGGTTCCAGCCGAGATAGAGGGTCGCTCGGGCTCACGAGCAAAGCGCTTCAGATCAGCGTTGCATTTCTCCTCAAGCCGAGAGAAGGAAAGCCTTTGTTTGACAATGCAGGGCACATTTGCAATATTGTCAAAGCGGTTAGGCATTTCGTGCCCTCTCGATAGCTCCCGCCGCGAGCGGAGAACCTCAATGTCGGAAGTGGAGTTCCTTGTCCATTCACGCGATCTGTCCCCGGATCAGGCCGGAGAGCTCCTTCACCTGCCCCGCAAGTCGGCCCAGTGGGAGTGGATGAGCTTCTACGTACGGCGCCTTGTTCCCGGCCAAGCGTACGAGTCACACAGCAAGGGTGAGGAAACCGCGTTCGTCCTGCTGGGCGGAATCTGCATGGCGGATTGGGGAAGCGGTCCGCAGAGGATCGGCAAGCGCAAGAACGTTTTCGACGGGTATCCGTACGCCATCTACTCGCCACCGGGCAACCGGGTGACCTTCAAAGCTGAAACGATCTGTGAGATTGCGGAATGCCGTGTTCCTTCGCAGGCTCGTCTTGAGCCGAGGCTGGTGACTCCCGGCGACGTGGCCAGCAATCTGCGCGGCGGTGGGAATGTGTCCCGGCAGATCGTCGACGTCATGACGCCTGCGTTCCCAGCCGACAAACTCGTTGTCATCGAGGTCTACACTCCCGGCGGCAACTGGTCGAGCTACCCGCCTCACAAACACGACGTCCATGATCCGCCCAGCGAGGTGGACCTTGACGAAATCTACTACTACCGCATGAGTGAGCCGAGCGCCTTTGCTTTCCAGCACCTGTATTCGGGCAAGCACGGAAGCGACCGCACCTTGAAAGTGGGGGATGGTGATGTCGTATTGGTGCACAGTGGGTTTCACCCCGTGGTGGCGGGTCCGGGCTACGATGTGTATTACCTGAATTTCTTGGCGGGCAGCGCCCGGACACTGGCGATTACCGAAGATCCCAAGCACGTCTGGATTCGCAACACCTGGAAGGAAACCGATCCTCGCTTGCCCCTCGTGAGAGGATGACCTGGCATCCGGTCCGCAAGCCGCCATTTTGACTCTGCGGGGGGTTTGTCCATGAAAAGACGATTGACCATGGCGCAGGCCGTGGTCGCCTTCCTGAAGAACCAGTACAGCGAGCGCGAGGGCAAGGAGCACCGGTTCTTCGAGGCGTGTCTGGGAATCTTCGGACATGGGAACGTAGCCGGGATCGGGCAGGCGCTCGAGCAGGAGCCGGGACTGCGGTACTGGCTGGTTCGCAACGAGCAGGCCATGGTGCATACCGCCTCAGCGTTTGCCAAGACCAGCAACCGGCTGCGCACCCTGGTGTGTACGACCTCAATTGGGCCTGGCGCCACGAACATGGTGACCGGAGCGGCGGTGGCGACGGTCAACCGCCTCCCTGTCCTGCTTTTGCCCGGCGATATTTTCGCGCGCCGCGACGTTGCTCCCGTGCTCCAGCAACTGGAGTCGCCCACCACCCAGGACATTTCGGTCAACGACTGCTTCAAGCCGGTTGCGCGATACTGGGATCGTATTGAGCGCCCCGAGCAGGTTCTGACCTCGCTGCCGGCCGCCATGCGGGTGCTGACGTCACCGGCTGAGACCGGCGCAGTTGTGCTCAGCTTGCCGCAAGATGTACAGGCCGAAGCTTTCGACTACCCGGAGGATTTCTTCCGCAAGCGGGTTTGGACCGTTCCTCGTCCCCGCTGCGATGGCAAGCTCCTGACGGTTGCGGCGGAATGGATCCGTGCGGCAAAGCGTCCTGTGCTGGTGGCGGGTGGAGGAGTGATTTACTCCGAAGCAAGCGCCGTGCTCTCCGATTTTGTCGCCCAGACGGGAATTCCGGTGGTCGAAACGCAAGCGGGCAAGGGCGCTCTCCGATACGATCATCCCCAACAGCTCGGGGCCATCGGCGTGACGGGCACGCCCGGTGCGAACCGATTAGCCCGGGAAGCCGATTTGATCATCGGAGTGGGCACGCGCTACAGCGACTTCACCACGGCTTCCCAGAGCGCCTTTCAGAATCCCACGGTCCGCTTCATCAACATCAACGTCAGCGAGTTCGATGCCGGCAAACAAGCTGCCCTGCCACTGGTTGGCGATGCGCAGGTCACACTGCAGGAGCTGGCAGAACTCGTGGCGGGTTTTCGGGTGCACGAGACCTATGGCGCGCAGATGCAGGCGTACCGGTCAGAGTGGGAGAAAGAAGTCGATCGCGTCTTTCACCTAGACGTCGGCCTACCGATCAGCCAGGGAGAGGTCATTGGCGTTGTCAATGAAGTCTCGGGGCCGCGCGATGTGGTGGTGTGCGCGGCTGGGAGCTTGCCCGGTGACCTGCACAAACTGTGGCGCACGCGAGATCCCAATGGCTATCACCTCGAGTACGGCTACTCCTGCATGGGGTACGAAATTGCCGGCGGGCTGGGCGTTCGCTTGGCGGCGCCCGACCGCGACGTGTTTGTCATGGTGGGCGACGGCTCTTATCTCATGATGGCGCAGGAAATCGTCACTGCGGTGCAGGAAGGGCAAAAGCTGATCATCGTGCTGCTCGACAACCACGGCTTTTCGAGCATTGGCGGCCTGAGCCGTGCCTGCGGCAACCGCGGGATGGGCACCGAATATCGCTATCGGCGAAACGGGAAGCTCGAAGGGGATGCCATCCCGGTGGATTTTGTCGCCAACGCGCAGAGTCTCGGAGCCCATGCCGTGCGGGCCCGAACCCGCGAGGATCTGCGAAAACAGTTAGTTGCTGCCCAGGGGCGATCGAGTACGTCTGTGATCGTAGTCGAGACGGCGTATGACAAGCGCGTGCCGGGGTACGAGTCGTGGTGGGATGTCCCGATCGCAGAAGTCTCAGAGGTCGAGTCCGTGCGGGCGGCAAGGACAAACTACGTGAAAGCTCGCGAGAAGCAGAGGATTTTCTAGGAAGGTCCGGGTGCATACAACCGCGGCTGAAGCAACCGAACGGCCCAAGCTTAAGCGAGTCCTCGGGCTCTGGGATCTGGTCTACTACGGCATCATTCTTACCTCGCCGATCGCGGTTGTGCCGATGTTCGGTGTGGCACAGGTGAATTCGCGCGGGCACGCCGTGATCACACTTCTCGCGGCGATGGTCGCGATGACCGCGACCGCCGTCAGCTTCGGGCGCATGGCGACTGTCTATCCCTCGGCGGGATCTGTTTATACCTACGTAAGTCGGGGCTTCAATTCGCAGATTGGTTTTGTCGTGGGCTGGGCCATGTTCCTGGAGTATCTATTCCAGCCGCTGCAGAACAGCCTCTACGCGGCGCTTACCATCCAACGACTGGTCCCCCAGGTCCCGTTCGCGCTGCTGTCCGCCGCGGCGGTCGGGTTTATGACCTTGCTGTGTTGGTTCGGGATTCGCACCACCGCGCGCGCCAATCAGATCCTTCTGGCGTTTATGTCGATTGTTATGATCGCGTTTCTGGGCGAAGCGCTTTGGTACATTTTCGTTCACGGGCATTGGCATGGGCTCATCTCTGCCGAGCCATTCTACGATTCCAGGACCTTCAGTGTGCGGGCGATTGCTGCGGGCACCGCTCTGGCGGCCACGACCTACATCGGTTTCGACGGTGTGAGCATCCTCGCCGAGGAAGTCGAGAATCCACGACGCAATGTGATGCTCGCCTCGGTTCTGGTTTGTGTGTTCACCGGCTTGTTCGCGGCATTTCAGGTGTATCTTGCGCAGCGCATCTGGCCCGACTACCGCACGCTCGCGAACCCGGAAACAGCGTTCATGGACGTGGCCCAGGTTGTCGGCGGCCGTCACTTGTTCATAGGCTTTGCTGTGGTGCTGCTCGTGTCGAGTCTTGCATGTGGCTTGGCAGGCTTGTTGGGGGCGGTTCGCTTGCTCTATGGCATGGGCCGCGACAATATCCTGCCGCAGAAGGTCTTTGGGCACCTGGACCCAGCGCGCGGCAATCCCTCGTATAACGTGATCATCGCGGGGGTGGCCGCCTACGTGGGCACTCTCGTGATGGGCTGGCAGCGTGCTGTGGAACTGCTGAATTTCGGAGCTCTGATGGCGTTCATGGCCGTGAACCTCGCGGCGGTGCGCTATTTCGGGTTCTCGCCCGAGATCCAGGGGAGGCGGAAGGTTTTCCTTGACGTGATGGTTCCGACCTTAGGATTCCTCTTTTGCCTTGTCATTTTTTTGGGCTTAGCAAACTCGACCCTGATTGTCGGAGGGGTTTGGGTCGTAGCCGGGGCCGTTTACGTGGTCGTCAAAACCAAGGCTCTGGGACACCCGGTCACTATCGATTTCAGCGAATCGTAGCCGCCTGTCGCGGCAGGCTCGGGCGGGTGGCGGTTATTCCGATGTAACCGACCTTAGATGTGGTTCTCCGGCCAACTCAACAACCGGCGGTGGCTGCTTTCCCGTACGCAAGCTGAATCCGCAGGACTCGCGCACGCGCAGTTGGGGCGAGAGGCTGATCGTCACCGGGTTGGTTCGCTTGGCTTGGACCCGCTCGAGCAGCAGCCGGATCGCGGTATCTCCCAACTCGTACTTCGGCAACTCAATGGTCGTCAGGCGCGGACGGAAGCAGCCGAGCCACGGGTAATCATCAAAACTCACCAGGCCGAAGTCGTCGGGACAGCGCATGCCGATTTCATCGGCCGCGGTCATGAACCCGATCGTCATCAGGTAATTCGTGACCAGGATCGCGTCGGGCCGGTGCGGCAGAAGCGCATGGCCCGCCCGCAAGCCGGATTCAATCCGATAGTCGCCCTCAAACGTCAACTCGGGAACATATTCGAGGTTCCACTGCTCGAGAGCTTTGGCATAACCCTGCCGTCTGGCACGAGCGTTGCTGACGTCGAGCGGGCCGCTAACAAAGGCGATCCGCTTATGCCCGATGCGCGCCAGGTGTGAAATCGCATCGATAGCGCCCTGGCGATCGTTGGTCTGCACGATGTCGGTTTTTAGACCGGGGCAGGTCCTCATCAGAAGCACAACCGGAACCTTTGATTCTTCCAGCATCTGCTGTTGGGAGAGCGTAAGCGGCGTCGGCGTTTTGTTCAGGATGATGCCGTCGACCCGCTTGGAGATGAGCAACTCCAGATAGAGCGCTTCTTTGTCTGCCTTATCGTCGCTGTTGCAAAGCAGCATGCTATAGCCGGCCTTCTGAGCGGCGTCTTCCGCCCCGCGCACGATCGCGGGGAAGAACGGGTTCGCGATGTCGGTCACCACCATGCCGAACGTGTGGGTCTGCCGTTTGGCGAGGCTGCGCGCCAGGAGATTAGGACGGTAGTTGAGCTTGCGAATCGCCGCCTCGACGCGGCGGCGCAAGGTTGCGCTTACCCGGCCCGTTTCGTTAATCACGGCCGACACCGTGAACACCGACACCTTGGCTTCGCGCGCCACGTCGTAAATACTGGGCGCTTTGGAGGTTCTTCCCGCAGACCGAGTTCGCCGGGTTGGATCGCTCATAGTGGTCCGGAATGATGCTCAAGACTGAGACCGAGTCCCATACTGAAAGCTGCCCCAGCCTCGCTTACCATACCACAGGAAAATCCACCCCGGTCACGGTGGCGGGTGCTCTCGGACAGGAGAGGGCACGCCGTTCAGCTGGGCCTAGCCGTAACGACCGAGAGCAGGTCCAGCAGGTTTCCCTGGGTCGAGTACCTAAGCGGTTTTAGACATTCCCCGCTTTTCCGGTCTGGGAGATTTGTGAAGACTTGCAGTATTCTCCCTGGCAGCGATATTCTTGCCTGCGGCTGGGGTGGAAGTTTTTTCTCGCAATTTGGTATTCGCATGGTCTGATGAAGCTTTTGTAATAGCTCTGCAAAGCGCTAAGGTGACGTGCTTGGCCAGGAAAAAACTGGGAGTCGGCGTTCTCGGAGTGGGTGACATGGGCAGGCGTCACGCGGAGAATCTCCGCCGGCTTGTACCTGCGGCCCGGCTGGTGGCGATCGCGGACCCGGCCCGGGAGCGGGCCCTGAAGGTTGCCAGCGAACTTGAAGTTGAACCATGCTTTTCCTCCTTCGACGAGATGCTCGCCCAGAAAGACGTCGAGTGCGTTGTCATCGCGGCTCCTGATAAGTTTCACGCCAGTGCGATTTGTGCCGCGGCCGCCGCGGGCAAAGACGTCCTGTGCGAAAAGCCGATTGCTCTGAGCCTCGCCGATGCTCACACCGCGCTCGCCGCCGTAGAAAAAGCTGGAGTGCGCTTGCAGATAGGCTTTATGCGCCGATATGACCCGGGCTATGCAAATGCTCAGAAGCGCGTCGAAGCCGGCGAGATTGGGGAACCTGTCATCTTTAAATCGCTGGGCCGTGATCGCGACGCGCCACCTTTGGCGGCGTATCAGGCGAAGCTGAACGGCATGCTGCTCTACAACAACACCATCCACGATTTCGATCTGGCCCGCTGGCTCCTGGGGGACGAAGTGGCGGAAGTCCAGGCTTACACCACCGTCGCCATCCGGCCCGAGGTTTCTCAATATGGCGACATCGTGGCCAGCGTGGTGAATCTCAAGTACCGGCGCGGCGCCATCGGCAACATCGAATCCTATGTGCAAGCCGTCTACGGATACGACATTCGCACAGAAATCGTGGGTTCTAAGGGGACCATTCTCGTCGGCACCCTACAGCAGACGCCGGTCACCTTCCTGGCAAAGGAGGGCGGAATGCAGGCGCTGGCCGATCATTTTCTGACGCGGTTCGAAGCGGCCTACGTTGCCGAGCTTAGGGACTTCGTCCACAACATCGTGCACGATCGTCCGCTGCAGGTCACTGGAGACGATGGCTTGCGCGCGCTCGAGATTGCCGTGGCCGCCGAGGCTTCCCACCTGCAATCTAGGCCATCTGCTGTGGTCCGTGGCACAGGTTCCGCTGCCTGAGCGAAGGGAGGAAGATATGTCTCAAGTCGTCGCCCCCCCGGCTTTCAAGAGCCCTCTGCATGAAATGACGCAGACCACGCCTACGTGCCTGTGGAACGACTCCGCCTCCATTCAGGAGTTGACGTACTCGATCGAACATGGCGCGGTGGGCGCGACCTGTAATCCGGTGATCGTGCTGGGAGTGCTCAAGAAAGAAATGGCGTCCTGGAAGGACCGGTTGAATGAGCTGATCAGGGCCGAGCCCCCGGCCACCGAGGAACAGATCTCCTGGCAACTGGTGCGTGACATTTCGGCCAAGGCGGCAGCGCTTTTGAGGCCGATCTTCGATACCCAGCGTGGACGGAACGGCCGGCTGTCGATTCAAACCGACCCGCGCTTCTACCGGGATTCGCAGGCCATCGTCGCGCAGGCCATTGAGTTCAGCCGACTCGCGCCCAACATGATCGTGAAAATTCCGGTTACGCGCGCAGGCATTCCCGCCATTGAAGAGGCCACCCACCGCGGCGTTAGCATTAACGCCACAGTGTGTTTCACGCTGCCTCAGTGCGTCGCTGTGGCCGAAGCGGTTGAACGCGGCTTAACTCGTCGGCAGCGCGAGGGCCTGGACATCGCTTCCATGGGGCCCGTATGCACCATCATGGTGGGCCGCCTCGATGACTGGCTCAAGGTGGTCGTTGAAAAGGAGAACATCGCCATCGATCCCGGCTATCTCGAGTGGGCGGGGGTGGCAGTTTTCAAAAAAACCTACCGACTCTTTAAAGAACGGGGCTACCGGATCCGCCTGCTTTCGGCTGCATTTCGCAATCATATGCACTGGAGCGAAATGATCGGCGGGGATGTGGTCATCTCGCCTCCCCATGCTTGGCAGGTGCGTTTCAACGCCAGCGACGTGGCGGTACGTCGGCGGATCGATGACCCAGTGCGAGGGGATGTCGTCGAGGAACTTTCCCGCAAGTTCCTGGATTTCCGTCGGGCCTACAACGAGGGCGGACTTTCTGTCGACGATTTCGATTCGTTCGCGCCAACGCGCCGCACTTTACGACAATTTGTCGCCGCTTGTCACGATCTCGATGGCTTGGTGCGTGACGCGATGCTGCCAAATCCCGATTAAGCCAGGATTTCGAGTCCGATGTTGAAGCATGGACTGGATCATGGCTACGGTTGTCCGGAACCATTCAAGATGACTAAGATCGTTGGCGTTGGGCTGATCGGCGCAGGCTGGATGGGAACGGCTCACAGTCGTGCGTATCTGCAGGCAGCCGATCGCTTCCCGGAGAGCGGAATCCGTGCGCGGCTCGTGGTGTGCGCCGACGACGTCGAGTCGCGGGCCCGCGAAGCCCAACAGCGCTTTGGATTCTCCCGCTTCACTGCCCGTTGGCGGGACGTGGTTCACGACCCCGAAGTCCAGGTCGTCAACATAACGACCCCGAACTGCATGCACCGGGAGATCGCCGTGGCTGCGGCTTCCGCCGGCAAGCATGTGTTCTGCGAGAAGCCTGTCGGACGAAGTCTCGAGGAAACTTCCGAGATCGAGCGCGAAGCCCGCAAAGCCCGGGTCTTGAACTGGGTCGGCTTCAACTATCGCTGGGCGCCCATGGTGCAGTACGCGCGCCAGTTGATCGCGGAAGGTAAGCTGGGCCGGATCACTCATTTCCGCGGCCGTTTCCTGGCCGGCTACGCCTCGAATCCTGTGACGC
>Ga0306921_10001256_pt1 | contig 24411 bp, 15 predicted proteins | sample sta12Cox44000080_FD_203760 | JGI IMG/M metagenome (GOLD analysis project Ga0306921, IMG submission 203760) | Lab enrichment of tropical soil microbial communities from Luquillo Experimental Forest, Puerto Rico - statoxic.12C.oxic.44.000.080 (v2)... | ecosystem: Environmental > Terrestrial >...
GTTGAATCTTCAACGATTGTCGAATGCAGGGGATTATCGGATCGTTGGTGCCGGAGGCTGGACTCGAACCAGCACTCCCTTGCGGGAAGGGGATTTTAAGCCGTGAATTCGAGGGCGACGGGTCAACGTTTTGTTGACTCGTTGCCTTTTCCCTTTACGAGGGTTACGGGCAGCGACCGTATTTTACGAGGGTTATGGACACCCAGGTGGACACCTGTTCACTTCGGGGAGCCGTTCAGAACGTTTTCCCGAGAACGAAGATCGCCGATGGTGACGCCTGCGGAGACGGCGGAATAGAGCGCGCCCGGGATTCCATCACCCGCTCGGGCTGCGGGGTGCCCGGCGAGATCAGCCGCGGAAGGCTGAGACATGCTCGCGAACGAACTCGTCGACTTTCTTAGGCCGCCGGCCCGTCAGATCGGCGATGGTGCTCGTGATCGTCACCGTTTTCCCGCCCGCCCGCTGATAGGCGGAGATCGCCAGAGCGCTCTCGATCACAGCCGGTGGAAGGCCTTCTCGAATGCGGCGCGCCCGCGCCTGTTCTGGTGACTCGTCGACGAAGCGCACCGGCTTGCCAATGACGGCGCCGATGATGCCCGCGGCCTGGCGGTAGGACAGCGCCTCGCTGCCGGTCACCACGTACTTCTTGCCGAAATGACCCGGCGTCGTCAGAACCGCGACGGCAACCGCCGCCACGTCGCGGGCATCGACGTAAGGAATCCTGCCGTCTCCTGAGGCCGAGTAGATGACGCCCTCGTGGATCACGTACGGGGCTTGGGCGAGAAGATTCTGCATGAAGTGGTGCGGCCGCAACATCGTCCACGCCATTCCCGAGTCCTGCAGGGTCATTTCGACCTGAAAGTGCCATCGCCCGATCGGCGCTCGCGAGTGGCCGGAGGCGGCGAATGCCGAGACCTTCACGACGTGGCTCACGCCGGCGGCCCGCGCCGCGGCGATCGCATTGTGCTGCAGCTCCACCATGTCTTCGTAATAGTGCGTGAGCAGGAACAACGTCCCGGCACCTTCGAAGGCCGCGCGCAACGTCTCCGGCTTGGCCAGATCCCCGGCGACCCAGGTGACGCCCGGCAGCTCTCGAGACTTCGTCAGGTCGCGGGTCAGCGCGCGCACAGGCACTCCGGCCTGGGACAGTCGCCGCAGGACCTCGCCGCCGATCAAGCCCGTACCTCCCGTCACGAGGATCATGGGCCGCCCTCCCGTTATCGTGGGGACTCGGATCCTGGTGCCGGCCTCGCCGGAGCAAGCTTCATCCCGCATTTGGGACAGGTTCCTGGCGCATCACTCCGGACTTCGGGATGCATCGGGCACGTGTAGGCGGTCGAGCTCGGCATCGTCGCACTCCTCGCCTGGGATCGAGCCAGCGCACTTGTAGCTTGGACAATCTTTATGGTAAGCCATCGCACCGGAAACCAGACTTCGCCTCGGCTCGATCATTGAGGCCACTCGGCGCTCTGCTTGGGGGACTGATGATGAACCACGGTCATGGCCACGACCGTCACTCGCCTTTGGGTGACGGAAAGCTCGCGATCGATCCGGTCTGTGGCATGTCCGTCGATCCGAGCACGTCGCGCGGCGGCAGCGCGGACCACCAGGGAAAGACCTATCACTTTTGCTCCGACGGCTGCCGTCAGAAGTTCGTCCAGGCTCCGGAGCGATTTATCGAGCACGCTGCGCAGATCCACACCATCGCCACGGTACCGACACCCGCGAAGACATCGGCGTCCGACGCCGTCGAATATACCTGTCCGATGCATCCCGAGATTATTCGAGAGGCACCTGGAAGCTGTCCCAAATGCGGCATGGCGCTCGAGCCTCGAACGATCACCCTGCACGACGAAGCCAATCCCGAGCTCGCGGACATGACTCGGCGATTCTGGATCGGGCTCGCGCTCACGATTCCGGTCTTCGGGTTGGCGATGGGCGGCATGCTGCTGGCGCCGCGCCTCCCGCAATGGATCTCGCCTGCCGCGCAAGCTTGGGCGGAGATGCTGTTCGCCACGCCCGTCGTGCTCTGGGCAGGATGGCCTTTTTTCGTGCGCATGTGGCAATCCTTCGCCAACCTCAGCCCGAACATGTTCACGCTGATCGGCATCGGCACCGGCGCGGCGTACGCGTTCAGCGTCGTGGCGACGCTCGTTCCGCGGGCGTTCCCGGAATCGTTTCGCGGCCATCACGGGAAGGTCGACCTCTACTTCGAGGCGGCCAGCGTCATCACGGTCCTGGTCTTGCTGGGGCAGGTCCTGGAGCTGCGCGCACGCAGCCAGACGAGCGGCGCGATTCGTGCGCTCCTCGGGCTCTCCCCGAAGACGGCTCGCCGTCTGTCCGACGATGGGACGGAGACGGACGTTCCGCTCGAGCAAGTCAACGTGGGCGATCGTCTGCGCGTGCGACCGGGCGAGAAGATTCCGGTCGATGGCGCAATCTTGGAAGGAACGAGCGCCGTCGACGAATCCATGGTCAGCGGCGAGCCGGTTCCGGTCGAGAAGCGACCGGGGGACACGGTGACCGGGGCCACGATCAACGGGACCGGAGGATTCGTGATGCGCGCGGAGCGTGTCGGAAGCGACACGCTGCTCGCCCAGATCGTCCGGATGGTCGGTGAGGCGCAGCGCAGCCGCGCGCCGATCCAGCGCCTCGCGGACGTCGTGTCCAAGTACTTCGTGCCCGCGGTCGTCGCGATCTCGATCGTCACGTTCATGGCATGGGCCTTCTTGGGGCCTGAGCCGCGTTTTGCGCATGCGCTCGTCAACGCGGTGGCGGTGTTGATCATCGCGTGCCCGTGCGCGCTGGGTCTCGCGACCCCGATGTCCATCATGGTGGGTGTCGGCCGGGGTGCCGTGTCGGGCATCCTCATCAAGGACGCGGCCGCGCTCGAGGCGCTCGAGAAGGTCGACACCCTCGTCGTGGACAAGACGGGAACCCTCACCGAGGGCAAGCCGGCCGTGGTCACCATCGAAGCCGCCGGAGGATTCTCCGAGACCGACGTCTTGAGGCTTGCCGCCGGCGTCGAACGAGGCAGCGAGCACCCCCTGGCCGCGGCGATCGTCGAGGCGGCGACGGCACGCTCGATCCCAGTCGTCGGGACCGAGGGCTTTCGCTCGATCACCGGCAAAGGCGTGACCGGCCGCATCGAAGGCCGAGTGATCGGCCTGGGCAACGCGGCCCTGCTCGAGGACCTCGGCTCGACACCGGGCGCGCTGGCCGACCGCTCGGAGGCGCTCCGTCGGACCGGGCAGACCGTCGTGTTCGTCAGCGTGAACGACCAGCTCGCGGGGCTGCTCGGAATCTCGGATCGCATCAAAGAGTCGAGCAAGGAGGCGATCGACCTCCTGCATCAGGACGGGATCAAGATCGTCATGCTGACAGGCGACGGCAAAGCGACCGCCGAAGCGGTCGCGAGAGAGCTCGGCCTCGATGAGGTCATCGCGGAAGTCTCGCCGGCGGACAAGGCCAAGGCGATTCAGGAGCTTCAGGCCGCGGGAAGATTCGTCGCGATGGCGGGCGACGGAATCAACGACGCGCCGGCGCTCGCCCAGGCGCAGGTCGGCATCGCGATGGGAACCGGCACCGACGTGGCCATCGAGAGCGCCGGGATCACGCTGCTGAAGGGAGACCTTCGCGGCATCGCTCGCGCCCGAGCCCTGTCCCGCGCCACGATGAGCAACATTCGACAAAACCTCTTCCTGGCGTTCGTCTACAACGCCCTGGGCGTGCCTGTCGCGGCGGGGATTCTCTATCCGCCTTTCGGATGGCTCCTATCTCCCATGATCGCAGCGGCGGCCATGAGCCTGAGCTCGGTTTCGGTCATCGGGAACTCTTTGAGGCTGCGAAGCGTGAAGCTCTGAAACCAGAATGAACCGTGAGGCGCGTACCGGGAACGAGGAGGCGAACGCATGCGAAGAAGCAGATCAAGATCCCGCCCCTGGATCGTGCCTCTCCTCCTCGTCGCGGCGAGCCGTGGGTGGGCCGCGGTCGGGGACGCCGGCCCGCCCACCGATCCCGTCCTCGAATCGCTCATCGAGCAAAGCCTGGCTGCTCTCCCCGAGCTCAAAGCTGCGCACGACGCCGATCGCTCGGCGCACGAGCGCATTTCGCAGGCCTACGCCCTGCCGGATCCCTCGCTCCAAGTGGGAGTTCAGAACGACAGCTTCACGAGCTGGGAAGTCGGCAAGATGGAGACGAGCTGGTATTCGATCATGTGGTCGCAGACGTTTCCGTGGCCCGGCAAGAGGAAGCTCAACAGCCGGGTCATGGAGTTGGGCTCGAGTCAATTTCACCAGGCCACGCAAAGGTTAGTCCTGACGACGGAAGCGGACGTTCGTCGCGCCTATCTCGATCTCCTCTTGGCGCGCGATCGGCTGAGCTTGCTCGACCGCCTCGAGGCGATCTCGCTCAAGTCGGTCACTCTCGCACGGACGCGCTACGAAGCCGGCTCCGGCGCCCAGTCGGACCTGCTGCGCGCGCAGCTGGAGGTCAACCGAATCAAGCAGCGCCGATGGGCGCTTCAGGTCCAGGCCGACAACGCGGTCCAATCGCTGAATCGCTTGCGCGGACACCCGCTCGACGAGCCCATCGCGACCTCGATCCATCTGAGCGAGCTGCCCCTCCCGTCTCTCCAGGACGAATCCCTGGCGGTCCAGGACGCTCTCGAGCGGAGTCCTGAGCTCGCGGCCGCTCGAATCGGCGTCGCCGAGCGGGAAAGCTCTCTCGAGCTCGCGCGGAAGAATCGGCGGCCGGATCTGACGATCAATGCCGGGGTCATGCCCCGGGGCGGAGATTTCTCGACGATGTGGCTCGTCAACGTGGGCTCGACGTTGCCGATCTTCACGCGCTCGAAGCAGGACAAGGCGGTGGCCGAAAACGAAGCTCGGGCCGCCGCCGCCGGAAGCAGCGCCCAGGCGATCGAGGAGGTGCTGCGCTTGCGCGTCCGCCAGCGTGCGACCGCGTTCCGCGCGATTGACGACACGATCCGTCTCTACCTCGACGGCCTCCTCGTGCAGTCGGAAGCGACGGCCGAGAGCACGCAGGCGCAGTATGAGGTCGGCAGGGTGACCTTCGCTGCGGTGCTCGAGGCCAATGCGGGTTTCATCTCCGACCAGGACGGCTACCTCCAGGTCTTGGTTCAAGCGCAGACGCTCGCCATCGATGCCCGCGAAGTGAGGCTGGCTCCGGCGTCGGTACCAGGGGCCGGGCCCCTGGAGTTGGGAGCTCCGTCATCGAGCTCGCCTCCGGGTTCGGCCGCGAGCGGCTCGGCTCCGATGCGGAGCATGTGAGGACGTCATGAATCAGCGGAGTTCACGAAACGCTCGTCCCCGCTTCGGATGGGGCGTCGTCGTTCTGGTCGCGTTGGCAGCCGCCGGACTTGCGGGCCTCGGCGCCTACTGGATCGGTCATGCCTCGGGCGAGCGCCGCGCCGCCGGAACCGCGACGACCCCAGCCGAGAACAAGGCTCGATACCAATGTCCGATGCACCCGTCCATCGTGCAGGACCATCCGGGGCAATGTCCCATCTGCGGAATGGAGCTGCTGGCAGTGAGCATCGGCCAAGCTCCCGTCTCCGGGAACGATCGCGGAAAGCTTCTCTACTACCGCTCGCCCATGGATCCCAAGATCAAATCGCCCACCCCCAGGAAGGACGAGATGGGAATGGACTACGTTCCCGTTTACGAGAACGACCTGAGCGGTGCCCGGTCCTCGGTGGAGGGACTGGCGACCGTGGTGATCGACCCCGCGCGGCAACAACTCATCGGCCTGAGGACCGCGGAGGTTACTGCGGGCCCGGTCGGCGGCGCGTGGCGCACAACGGGCCGTGTCGCGATGGACGAGACGCGGGTGCGCCACGTCAACGTCAAGGTTCCCGGCTTCGTCGAGCACGTTCACGTTGACTTCGTCGGCAAGGCCGTCCGGCAAGGCGACCCGCTGTTCAGCATCTATAGCCCGGAGCTCCTGGCAGCCCAGGAGGAATACCTTCTCGCGCTCCGTACTCGAGGCGCGCTCCCGGCACGTGGAACGTTGGGACACGATGGCGAGGACCTCGTGAAATCCGCGCGCAAGAAACTCGCCCTCTGGGACATACCGGACTCCGAGCTCGAGCGCGTCGAGCGCACGGGTGAGGCGAGGAAGAATCTCACTTTCTATTCGCCGGCCTCGGGCGTCGTGACCAAGAAGGACGTCGTGCAGGGCATGAAACTGGACGCCGGGGCCATGCCCTACGAGATCGTCGATCTCTCGACCGTCTGGGTGCTGGCCGACGTCTACGAGAGCGAGCTGCAGTTCGTCCGGGACGGCATGCCGGCGAGCCTCACCCTGAAGGCATTCCCCAACCGGGAGTTCAAAGGCAAGGTGCTCTTCATCGATCCCGTGCTCGATCCGCAGACACGAACCGTCAAAGTGCGGCTGGCGTTCGCGAATCCGAAGGGCGAGCTCCGGCCGGAGATGTTCGGAGAGGTCGTCTTGCACGGTACCCCGCGGGAAGGCCTGCGCATCCCTCAGGACGCGATCATCGACTCGGGCACCGAAAAGATCGTCTTCGTCGCGCTGGGAGACGGAAAGTTCCAGCCGCGGCGGGTGCAGCCGGGGGACGCGAGCGGCAATGCGGTGGAGATCCTCGCGGGATTGAATCTCGGCGACCAGGTCGTCACGCGCGCGAACTTCCTGATCGACTCGGAATCCAGGCTGCGCGCCTCGCTCGCGGAGCTGTCGGCGGGAGCCGGCTCGAACGTTCCGGAAAAGGCGCGCGTCCTTCCCGGGTCGATCGCCGCGCCCGAGGCCCCGCCCCCGCCGCCCCATGGTGAGCACGGTGAGCACCAGCCATGATCAAGCGCGTCATTCGATTTTCAGCCGAGAACCGGATCATCGTTCTCGCAGCGACCGCCGTGCTCCTCGCGATCGCCTGGTGGTCCATCAAGACGATTCCGCTCGACGCTCTCCCGGATCTCTCCGACACCCAGGTCATCGTTTACTCCCGGTGGGACCGCAGCCCCGACATCATCGAGGATCAGGTCAGCTATCCGATCATCACGGCCCTGCTCGGGGCGCCGAAGGTGAAGGCGATCCGAGGCTTCTCGGATTTCGGATTCAGCTACGTCTACGTCATCTTCGAGGACGGGACGGACCCGTACTGGGCGCGGACGCGCGTCCTCGAGTACCTCTCGAAGATCACGCCGCAATTGCCCGCCGGGGTGAGGACGGAGCTCGGCCCGGACGCCACCAGCGTGGGATGGGTCTTCCAGTACGCGCTCGTCGACAAGAGCGGCAAGCATTCCTCCGACGAGCTCCGGTCCTACCAGGACTGGTTCTTGCGCTATGCGGTCCAGAGCGTGCCGGGCGTGTCGGAAGTCGCGACCGTCGGAGGCCAGGTGCGCCAGTACCAGGTGACCGTCAACCCCAACTCGCTCGCGGCGTACAAGCTGCCGCTCGACGCGGTCATCGACGCGGTGCGCAAGGGAAACAACGACGTCGGTGGAAGGCTCGTTGAGATCTCCGGCCGGGAGTACATGGTCCGCGGCCGAGGGTATGTGAAATCGATCCACGACATCGAAAAGCTGGTGCTCAAGACCGAGAGCGGCACGCCCGTGACGGTGAAAGACGTCGCCGCGGTCGCGCTCGGCCCGGAGATGCGACGAGGGGTCGCCGACTACAACGGAGAGGGCGACGTGGTCGGCGGGATCGTCGTGATGCGCGCGGGTGAGAACGCGCTCAGCGTCATCAAGCGGGTCAAGCTCAAGCTCGAGGAGCTCAAGGCGTCGCTGCCCAAGGGAGTCGAGGTCGTCTCGACGTACGACCGGTCGGACCTCATCCAGCGCGCGATCACCACGGTCAGTCACAAGCTGATCGAGGAGATCATCATCGTGTCGCTGATCATCCTCATCTTCCTTTGGCACGTGCCGTCCTCGATCGTCCCCATCATCACGATCCCGATCTCGGTCGCGCTGTCCTTCATCCTGATGAGGCTCTTCGGCTTGAACGCCAACCTGATGTCGCTGGCCGGCATCGCGATCTCGATCGGCGTCCTCGTGGACGGGGCCATCGTGGAGGTCGAAAACGCCTACAACAAGATCTATCACTGGACGGCGGACGGGAAGAGAGGCGACTTTCATCAGGTCCGGCTCGATGCGCTGATGGAGGTCGGCCCGGGCGTGTTCTTCTCGCTGCTCGTCATCGCGGTGGCGTTCCTGCCCATCTTCACGCTCGTCGATCAAGAGGGCCGGCTCTTCCGGCCGCTCGCGTTCTCGAAGAACTTCGCAATGGCGATCGCCGCGGTCCTCGCCATCACCCTCGACCCCGCGTTGCGCATGCTGTTCGCCCGAATCGAGCCGTTCACGTTCCGGCCCAGGTTCCTCTCGTGGCTCGCGACCAAGACGTTGGTGGGCACCTATTACTCCGAGGAGCGCCACCCGGTCAGCGTGTTGCTCCACCGGCTCTACGAGCCGCCGTGCCGCTTCGTCGTGCGCCATCCGAAGGCGACGATCGTGGCTGCCGTCCTGGTGGTGCTGACCACGCTTCCCGTTTATCTGCGGCTCGGCTCGGAGTTCATGCCACCGTTGCGCGAAGGGACGATCCTCTACATGCCTTCGGCCGTCGAGCCCGGCATGTCCGTGGCGGAGGCTCAGCACGCTCTCCAGCTCCAGGACAAGATCCTCATGACGTTTCCCGAGGTCGAGCGGGTCTTCGGAAAAGCCGGGCGCGCGAACACGTCCACGGACCCCGCGCCCTTCACGATGATGGAAACGACCGTGTTGCTCAAGCCGGAAAGCGAGTGGCAGAGGAAGCCGCGTTGGTATTCCTCTTGGGCGCCGGAGCCGCTGCAGGCTGTGTTGCGTCCGTTCTGGCGCGACCGCATCACGCACGACGAGCTCGAGGCGCAGATGAACGCCGCGCTGCAGCTCCCCGGAATCTCCAACGCTTGGACCATGCCGATCAAGGGGCGACTGGACATGCTCTCCACCGGCATCCGGACGCCCGTGGGCATCAAGATCATGGGAGCGGATCTTCCCACCATCGAGCGCGTCGCCAAGGAGACCGAAGCCGCGGTCGCGAAGCTCTCCTCCACGCGGAGCGCCTACGCCGAGCGCGTCGCCGGCGGCTTCTTCCTCGATTTCGTCCTGAAGCGGGATCAGCTCGCCCGCTACGGTCTCAGCATCGACGACGCGAACATGATGGTCATGACCGCCGTCGGAGGCGACAACCAGAGCACGACGGTCGAGGGACGCGAGCGATACGGGATCAACGTGCGATACGCGCGCGCCTACCGCGAGGACGTTCAAGCCCTTCAACGCGTCCTCTTGCCGCTCCCCGGCGGACAGGGGCAGATCCCCATGGGCGAGATCGCGGACGTCCAGCTCGTTTCCGGCCCCTCGATGATCCGGGACGAAAATGGGCTCCTCGCCGGCTACGTGTACGTCGATTTCGATGCGTCGAAGGTGGACGTCGGCCACTTCGTGGCCCTGGCGAAGAAGGCCGTCGCCGCCGAGGTGACGGTCCCGACCGGCTACTCGCTGATGTGGAGCGGCCAGTACGAGAACATGATGCGCGTCCGTGAGCGCCTGAAGCTGATCCTCCCGCTCACGCTCGTGCTCATCTTCGGGCTGCTCTACATGAATACCCGCTCGGCTTTCAAAGCCAGTGTCGTCATGCTCGCGGTCCCGTTCTCGGCTGTCGGCGCGGTCTGGCTCCTGTGGGCGCTCGGCTACAACATGTCCATCGCGGTCTGGGTGGGCATGATCGCGCTGATGGGACTGGACGCCGAGACGGGGGTCTTCATGCTCCTGTTCCTCGATTTGTCCCACGACGAGTTCAAGAAGACCGGACGGCTCCGTAACCGCGAGGACCTCGTCGAGGCCATCGTCCACGGAGCCGTCAAGCGGGTCCGGCCGAAGGCGATGACCGTGTTGGCGGCGATGCTCGGCCTGTTGCCCATCATGTGGTCGACGGGCACGGGGGCCGATCTGATGAAGCGGATCGCCGCACCGATGGTCGGCGGTCTGGCCACGAGCTTTCTCCTGGAGCTGCTCGTCTACCCGGCGATCTACTATCTCTGGAAGAAGAAGGAGTTCGCCGAGCCGCGTGGAGAACTCGCAACGGCGTAACCGTTCAGAGGAACTTGATGTCGTCCGGATCAGTGCACGCGTCGTCGGGAAGATGCAGGGGTACGACGAGAAGCGCGTTCGAAGCGATGCGATCAAGCACGGGTCCGAGTTCGACATCTGGGTAGCCCTCCCCGATCTGATTCGCCACCGCGCGATTCCGTCGAGACCTCAACCTCGAATTCGTCGTCGATCCAGGCACATAGGATTCTGAACGGCGGACCTGAAAAGAAGATCGCCGAGATTAGGACGTTTGTGTCGAGAACAACCCTCATCGCTCACGGCGGACGCGACGAATCGCTTCCCCGACTGCGGATGACTTCATCTCTGCGCGACGAGCCTGCGTACGCACCTTGGCGATCAAAGCACGCAGCTCACTCTTGGGAGGGACCCCGATTCGCTTCAGTACAACCGTGTCGCCGTCACCCATGACGACGAACTGCGCGCCGACTTCGAGACCGAGTGCCTTCCGGACGTCCTCTGGGACGACAACCTGACCCTTCGAGGACATCCGCGTGGTAGAGACCATTCCCATGATTCAGCCCTCCGTACCGCCGCGCGTTCCTTATTTCAAGAGTGAGGTCCGATTGCGATTGGTGCCCGAGGCTGGACTCGAACCAGCACTCCCTTGCGGGAAGGGGATTTTAAGAAAGAGAAGAAGGGGCGACGGATCAGAATCTTTTTGATTCGTTGCCCTTTCCCGTTTACGAGGGTTACGAGGAGTGGCGTGTAGTCCGAGCGTTATGGACACCCAGATGGACACCTGCGCGACATCGGGTGAGGCCTGGCTCCAGGATCGTTTCGCGCGTTCAGCCGCGGAACGATGCCGCATGCTCGCGAACGAATTCGGCGACCGTCCGTGGCGGCCGGCCTGTGAGCTCGGCGATGGTGCTCGTGATCGTCACCGTCTTGCCGCCCGCACGCTGATAGGCGGCGATTGCGAGAGCGCTCTCGATGACGGCCGGCGGAAGACCTTCTCGCACGCGGCGCGCCCGCGCTTCGTCTGGTGACTCGTCGATAAAGCGCACTGGCTTGCCGATGACGGCGCCGATGATCTCTGCAGCCTGGCGGTAGGACATCGCTTCGCTGCCTGTCAGGACGTATTTCTTGCCGACGTGCCCCGGCGTGGTGAGGGTCGCGACGGCGACCGCTGCCACGTCGCGGCCATCGACGTAAGGAATCTTGCCGTCTCCGGAAGCCGAGTAGATGACGCCTTCTTTGATGACGTACTCGGCCTGAGCGAGAAGATTCTGCATGAAATGGTGCGGCCGGAGCATCGTCCATGCCAGCCCCGATTCCTGCAACTCCTTCTCGACGTGATAGTGCCACCCCCGATCGGCGCCTTCGAGTGGTCGGAGGCGGCGAATGCCGAGACCTTCACAACGTGAGTCACGCCAGCGGCGCGTGCAGCTGCGATGGCGTTATGCTGCAACGCCACCATGTCTTCAAGGTAGTGCGTCAGCAGGAACAACGTCTTGGTGCCTTCGAAGGCCGCGCGCAACGTCTCTGGCTTGCCCAGATCTCCAGCGACCCATGTGATACCTGGCACTTCTCGAGACTTCTTCAAGTCGCGCGTCAGCGCGCGCGTAGGCACCCCGGCCTGGGACAGTCGCCGCAGCAGCTCGCTGCCAATCAGGCCGGTGCTTCCAGTGACGAGAATCATCTGCGAGCCCCCCACCTTGTTCAGAATGCTGAAGGATAGCGTGTCTGAGCCGATCCTCACGACACGGTTAGCCGGCTCTCGACATGAATCTCCGACATGAGCGTCCGGTGCACAGGGCACTTGCTCGCAATGTCCAGCAGCCGCGCGCGTTGATCGTCACTGAGCGCGCCGGTCAGTTCCACTTCGCGTTCGATGTGATCGAGTCGACCCTCTTTCGTCTCGCACGCCTCACAGTCGGCGGCGTGAATCTTCGAGTGCCGGAGTCGCACCGTCACCGCCTCGAGCGGCCAGCCTTTGCGCCGGGCGTACATCGCCACGGTCATCGACGTGCACGATCCGAGGGCCGCGAGAAGCAGGTCGTACGGGTTCGGTCCCGTGTCGGTCCCTCCTACCGAGGTCGGCTCGTCCGCTGCCAGCCTGTGCCGTCCGGCCACGATCTCTTGTGCAAAGCCGGCTGCGCTGCCGTGGACGATGACGGTTCCTGCTTCAGTGGCGTCGCGTCCGATGCCTGTGATCGTCATCACTCCCTCCGCTCTCGGTCGTTGCGGGAGTCAGCCCATCAGCAACGCATCCAGCGACAACGCACCACCTCCCGCAATCACACAGGCCACGGCCATCGCGATGAAGGCGAGGTTCGCCTCGAGGCCATGGCCCTTGCCGGGGGCGAGCTCCCAATTGATGAAGAAACCGTGCGGCCAGTGGACCTTGGCGATCGCGCCGGCCATCATGGCGATGATAGCCAAGGCTGCCAAACGCGTGAACAACCCCAGCAGAAGGCCGATGCCGCCCAGCAGCTCCAGAAAACAGGCGGCGTAGGCCACGGGAAGCGGCAATCCGATCGAGACGAAGTATCCGGTCGTCCCCTTCAGCCCGTAGCCGCCGAACCAGCCGAACACCTTCTGCGCTCCGTGGGCGAAGAAGACGACGCCAAGGGCGACGCGAATGACCGTGATTGCCCAGGATGGGGACGTCGCAACCAGCATTTCCATGTGGTCCTCCTGGTACCGGAGAGATCATACCGCCGGCTTGAGCGGTATCAGAACAGATCACTCCAATAGATTCAGCAGCTTCGTCGGCGTCCCAGAGGAAGGGTCGTTGGGTTCGGCAGCCGGGGTGGGCTCTCCGACCAACGGGCAAACTCTGATATATAAGAGAGCCGGCGGAGGACGCGAACATGAAGAAGATCTGTCTCGCCATGGTCGGTGGCTTGGTGTGGCTGGGGGCGACGACGACGTGGGCCCAGAAGGCGACGCGGACCGAGCACGACCTGCTCGGAGAGAAAGAGATTCCGGCCGACGCCTACTACGGCGTCCAGACCGCGCGCGCCCTCGAGAACTTCCAACTCTCGGGCGTGGCGATCAACCACTACCCCGGCTTCGTCGAGGCGTGGGCGATCGTGAAGCTCGCCGCGGCGCGCGCCAACGCCGACGTGGGAGCGATGAAGCCGGAGCGCCTGGCCGCGATCGAGAAGGCGTGCAAGGCTGTCCTGGACGGGAAGTACCACGACCAGTTCCAGGTCGACTGGTTCCAGGGGGGCGCCGGGACCTCGACCAACATGAACGCCAACGAGGTGCTCGCGAACATCGGGCTCGAGCTGACCGGGCACAAGAAGGGGGAGTATCAGTACCTCGAGCCCCACGACGATCTGAACATGTCGCAGTCGACGAACGACTCCTACCCGACGGCGATCAAAGTCGCGCTGATTCTGCGCAACGACAAGCTGATCGGAGAGCTGCAGCAGCTCGTCGCGTCCTTCCGCACGCAGGGGAATAAATACCTGCGGATCGTCAAGATGGGCCGCACGGAGCTGCAGGACGCGGTTCCGATGACGGTGGGGCAGGAATTCCACGCGTTCGCCGCGTCGCTCGAAGGTGAGATCCAGGTCCTCCGTGACGCAGAGAAGTACCTCTACCCCGTCAACATGGGGGCGACGGCGATCGGCACCGGGCTCAACGCCCCGAAGGGCTACCCCGAAAAGTGCGCCGCGCACCTCGCCTCGCTGCTCAAGAAGCCCATCGTCCCGTCCACGGACATGGTCGCCGCGACCTGGGACCAGCAGGCGTTCGTCGGCTATTCGTCCGCGCTCAAGAGCGTCGGGATCAAGCTGTCGAAGATATCGAGCGACCTGATCCTGCTCGCCTCCGGCCCCCGCGCAGGCCTGGCTGAGATCAATCTGCCCGCCCTGCAGCCGGGCTCGTCGATCATGCCGGGCAAGGTCAACCCGGTCGTGCCCGAGGTGACCGGCATCGTCGCCTTCAGGGTCATCGCGAACGACTACGCGGTCACGCTCGCCGCGCACAGCGGCCAACTCCAGCTCAACGCCTACGAGCCGCTCGCGGGCTTTGCATCGATCGAATCCCAGGCCCTTCTGTTCAACGTGTCGAAACTCCTTCGGACCAAGTGCGTGGACGGGATCACGGTCAACGAAAATGTCCTGGAACACTACTTGGAAACGACCATCGGCATCGTCACGGCGCTCAATCCCGTCATCGGGTACGAGAAAGCGACGGAGCTTGCCGCCGAGGCCCAGAAGAGCGGCAAGGGCATCCTGGAGGTGATCCGCGAGAAGAAGGTGCTCACCGAAGCGCAGATCAAGGATCTGCTCGATCCGGTCAAGCTGACCAACCTGGATCCGAGCCTGTACAAGGGTAACGAGTAAAGAAGCTCCTCGCGAAAGGGGTTCCCATGAAGACACGTACGTTCGCCGCGCTCGCTTCGGTCTCCGTGCTGCTCGGCTCCGCCGGAATCGCGGCCGCGAAGCCCAAGGTCGTGATCCTCGCCACCGGAGGCACCATCGCCGGGTCGGCCGCTTCCGGCACCTCCGCGGGGTACCAGTCGGGGGCGGTCGGCGTGGACATTCTGATCCAGGCCGTACCGCAGCTGAAGGACGTCGCCGACGTGACCGGCGAGCAGATCGCGAGCATCGGAAGCCAGGACATGAACGACGCGGTCTGGCTGAAGCTCGCCAAGAGGGTCAACGAGCTGCTCGCGAAGCCGGATGTCGCCGGCATCGCGATCACCCACGGGACGGACACCATGGAGGAGACCTCCTATTTCCTGAACCTCGTGGTCAAGAGCGACAAGCCGGTCGTGCTGACGGGTTCGATGCGTCCGTCCACCGCCATGAGCGCGGACGGCCCGCTGAACATCTACAACGCCGTGGCGATCGCGGCCGATCCCGAGGCGAAGGGCCGCGGCGTCCTGGTGACGGTCGACGACGACATCCATTCGGGACACGACATCGTCAAGACGCACTCCACCGACGTCGGCACGATGAGCTCGGGAGAGGCGGGACTGGTGGGAGTCACGCTCTTCGGAAAGAACACCTGGTATCGCCGTCCGGAGAACACGCACACCTCGAAGAGCGAGTTCCGGATCGAGGGCGTCGACAAGCTCCCGCGCGTGGACATCATTTACGCGCACGCCAACATGTCGCCCGACGTCATCACGTCGGCGGTCGAGAAGGGCGCGAAAGGCATCGTGATCGCCGGCGTGGGCGACGGGAACATGACCGCCCCCGCGGTCGAGGCCTGCAAGGCGGCGATCGCCAAGGGCGTCGTGGTGGTCCGGTCGTCGCGAACGAACGGCGGCATCATGCGGCGGAACATCGAGCTCAACGATGACCAGCTGGGCACGGTGGCCTCGATGGAGCTCAACCCGGCGAAGGCGCGCGTGCTCCTGCAGCTCGCGTTGCTCAAGACGAAGGACGCGAAGCAGGTTCAGAGCTACTTCGACCGCTATTGATGTCGGCACGCTCGATGAAGCGCGGCAACGAGATCCTTCGCGACAAGACGCTCAACCGCTCGATCACCTTCACGCGGAAGGATCGCGACCGCCTGGGCTTGACCGGCCTCTTGCCGTATCGCGTGGCGACCGAAGCGGAGATGGTCGACCGCGTGATGGAGAACCTCGACCGGCTCGCCCGCGACATCGATCGCTACATGCTGCTCTCGATGCTGCAGGAGCGGAACGAGCGTCTGTTCTTCAAGACCGTGATCCGGCACGTCGATCGCATCATGCCGATCATCTACACGCCGACGGTCGGCGAGGCGTGCAAGGAGTTCTCGCACATCGCGCGCGAGCCCAAGGGCTTCTTCATCACGCCGGCCGACCGGGGCAAGATCCGCAAGATCCTCGGCAATTGGCCGAACAAGAAGATTCGCGTGATCGTCGTCACCGACGGCCAGCGCATCCTCGGGCTGGGCGATCTCGGCGCCAACGGCATGGGGATCCCGATCGGGAAGCTGGCCCTGTACACGGCGTGCGCCGGGATCCCTCCGGAATCGTGCCTTCCGGTCACGCTCGATGTCGGCACGAACAACGAGGAATTCCTGAAAGACGCTCTCTATCTCGGGTATCCGCGCAAGCGTGTCGCCGGCAGGGCCTACCTGAGCCTCGTCGACGAGTTCGTCCGCGCGGTGCAATCGCGGTACCCCGATGCCCTGATCCAATTCGAGGATTTCCTGACGCCCAACGCGTATGCGCTCTTGAACAAGTACCGGGAGCGCGTGCTCTGCTTCAACGACGACATCCAGGGCACCGCCGCGGTGGCGCTGGCCGGCGTCCACTCCTCCACACACGCGACCGGTGTCGCGTTCCGCGACCTCAAGATCATGTTCCTGGGCGCGGGCTCCGCGGCGACCGGCATCGCGGACTTGATCACGAGCGCGTTCGTGAACGAAGGCCTCGGCGTCGAGGAGGCGCGGAAGCGCCTCTGGTTCGTCGACGTGAACGGCCTCATCGTGAAGGAACGCAAAGACCTGATGGAGCACAACCTGCCGTACGCGCACGACGCCGAGCCGATGGGCTTCGTCGAGGCCATCGGAGCGGTCCGGCCGCACGTGCTGATCGGCGCCACGGGCGCGCCCGGCACGTTCACACAGGCCGTCGTCGAGCGGATGAGCGCCGTCCATCCGAGGCCGGTGATTTTCGCGCTGTCGAACCCGACGTCCAAGGCCGAGTGCACCGCCGAACAGGCCTACGCGTGGAGCAAGGGTCGCGCACTCTTCGCGAGCGGGAGCCCGTTCCCGCCCGTGAGCTACGACGGCCGGACCTACCGGCCCGCCCAGGGCAACAACGCCTACGTCTTCCCCGGCATCGGCCTCGGCGCGATCGCCTGCCGGGCCCGTACCCTGCCCGACGAGCTGTTCCTCGCGGCCGCGTCCGCGCTGGCGGGGCTCGTGCGTCAGCGGGACCTCGACGCCGGATCGATCTACCCCCCGCTGAAGGAGATCCGGAAGATCTCGCTGGCGATCGCGACCGCCGTGGCGACCAAAGCCTACGAGCTGAAGCTGGCCCGTGCGAAGCGGCCCCGCCATCTCCGGGGGAGCATCGAGAAGATGATGTACGTGCCCTAGGCGGGTCAGAAGAACAACGCGAGGTAGCCCGTGATGAGGACGATCACGGCCGTGATGGCCTTCGGAACCGGGTAGCCCACCGCGGGGATCGCGCTGCCGGTCTCCTCCTGGGCGACCCGCAGACCCGGCGTGGAGTACCGGGCGCCGCACATCGCCCCCAGGAGAAGCGCCGCGTTGAGACGGAAGAGCTTCAGACCGACGATCCAGACGACGACGGGCGGAATCAGTCCGGCCGCGATGCCGAACACCAGGATCCCGACCACCCCACCCCGCGAGAACGCAGCGGCGACGCTCGCGGCGGCGTTCAACGCCACGACGGCGATGAAGAGATCGAGGCCCAGGTCCTGCAGCAACGTCCGCGCGCCGTCGGAGATCGGACCGCCGAAGAGCGGATTGCGGGAACGGAGGGTGCTGATCACGATGCCGGCGATCATGACGCCGGCCGGCGTTCCAAGGCCGATCGAGAAGATCCCGATCGGGACGTGGACGTAGCCAACCAGATATCCGATGCTCAGACCCAGGGCCAGCGTCAGGATGTCCGAAACGGCGCTCTGCCGCACGACGCGGCCGACCGTCGCGGCGACGCTCGCGATGCGCGACTTCGGACCCAGGACGCGCAGGATGTCGCCGCGCTCGAGCCGAGTTTCGGGGTACGCGGGCAGCGGCTCGCCTGCGCGGATCGTCGCGACGGGCTGCAGCAACCGCCCCACGCGCGCGGCGCCCGGGAAGACGGCGTGGCGCGTCTTCTCCACCGCGTCCTTCAGCGGGAGGCCGACCACGTCCTTGTGGGTCACGACGAGGTCGACGACCTCGAGGCCGACCTGTCGGGCCTCGGGCTCGGCGACCTCCGGTCCGATCCGTTCCAAAGCAACGGCAACGAGCCGATCGACGTCGGCGACCAGGGTGACGATGTCGCCCCGCTCCAGCTTCGGATCGGAAGAGAGGTCGAGCGCCGAGCCTCCCCGCCTCACCTGCCAGACCGCCACGTCGGCGTCGGCTGATGCTTCGAGCACGGTCCTGCCGATGAGAGTCGGGTTCTCGACGCGGTACGCCCGCACGTCCACGCCGAGCCGCGGCATCAAGTCGACGGCGTCGTGCCCGGTCATCGGCAGCTTCGCCTGGCCCCCGCCGAAGCTCGCTTCCGCCTCGCGGGCGGCGGCGCGGGCGTCGATCCCCGACACGCGAGGCAGCTGCCGGACGAGGAGGATCATGCCGATCAGCGAGAACAGATAGACCAGCGTGTACCCCGCGGCCGCGTTGCCGATGACCTCGGCCGCCGTGATGCCCTCCGGCGGCTTGTACGCGCCCGTGTCGACGGCGCCGCTGACAGCGCCGATCACGCCGGTGTCGGTCATGCTGCCCGAGATCATTCCGCTCGCCATTCCCGGCGGAAGATTCAAGACCCGCGCGCCCACGAACATGATGCCGAAATTCATCAGGACGACGATCAGAGACATCGTCACGAACTTTCCGCCGTCGCGTCGCATCCCGGCGAAGAACTGCGGACCCACCTGATATCCGACGGCGAACATGAAGAAGTTCATCGCCACCGTCGTCAACAGCGCGGGGATCTGATAGCGAATGCCGAAGCCGAGGTAGGCCCCGAGGCTGATCGCGAGACCCACGACGAGCGTGCCCGCTGTCGAGCCCAGGGTGAGAGATCCGAGCTTGCGCCTGCCGACGATCGTGCCCAGCGCCAGCGTCACGAAGAGAAGAACGAAGGGCTGGTCTCCGAGGAACTGGAGGATGGCGCCGATCCATCCCTTCTCAGCGGGCGACGCGCCCGCCTGAGACGCCGCCATCGCGAGCGAGCCCCAAAGCCCCGTCCCCCACCATCGCATGCGCCCAAGGATACCCCGCAGCGCTCATTGGATGAGCTTCCCCGGCAAGTATTCGGTGAGGGCTGCGACGTATTGCGCGCGGAGCAGGGCGTCGACATTCTCGACGTGCGTTGCGTCCTTCAGGCCGCGGATCGCGTCGACCGAGTCGAAGCCGTTCTCGTCGAGCCAGCGTTCGAGTCCTTCTCGCATGGTCGCGACGTGCTGTACCCCATGCCGCAGCAAGGCCGACGCCGTCATCACGACGTCCGCCCCCGCCAACAGGTACTTGACGACCTCGGTGTGCGTCTCGACTCCACGGCTGGCCGCGAGCGAGCATTCGACGCGCCGGGACAGGAGTGCGATCCATACGAGCGAGAGCGGCAGCTCGGCCGCCGTGGACAACGGCAACGACCGCGTCACACGCAGCGTCGCGAGGTCGATGTCGGGCGCGTACAGGCGATTGAAGAGGACCAAGCCGTTCGCGCCGGCGCTCACGAGCTCGGCCGCGAAGTTCGGCATCGAGCTGAAGTACGGGACGAGCTTCATGGACAAGGGAACCTGCACGGTCGCCGCGACCTGCCGGACGATATCCAGCGTGCGCCGCTCCACCTCGCCACCGCTGACCGCAAGTTCGATCGGGACCGAGTAGAGAGTGAGCTCGATCGCCGCAGCTCCCGCCTGTTCGAGGGCGCGCGCGTGCCCGATCCATCCTTCGGTGGTCGTGCCGTTGAGGCTGGCGATCACCGGAACGTCGAGCGCCTCGCATGCCCTCCGGAGCGTCTCGAGGTGCCCTGACACGCCGCAGTCGTAATCGGGTAGCTCCGGGAAATAGCTCCCCGCCTCGGCCTGAGAGTTCGAACCGTGCTCCGTATAGAGAGCGTACGCGGTGTCCTCCGCACGAATCTGCTCCTCGTAGAGCGACGCCATCACCACCGCCGCCGCGCCGGCATCCTCGAGTCTGCGCATGCCGTCGAGCGTGGCTGTGAGGGGAGACGCAGCCGCCACGATCGGGTGCGCGAGTGTCAGGCCGAGATAGCGCGTCGTGAGGCTCATTTGTCCTGCCTAGTCCGGGTGGAACCGGCTGCCGTCACGCGACGCAAGATCTTCGTACACGCGGTAGCGTTCCAAGATCCCTCGCTGCGACTCTTCGAGCATCCGCTTCGCGGCATCCGGTTGCGTTTGCGTCAGCACCTTGAACCGCACCTCGTTGTACCGGTACTCCTCGAGCGGAATGCGCGGACGCGGTGAGTCCAGGCGGAATGGGTTCATGCCCCGTCTGCGCATCGTTGGATCGAAGCGGAACAGCGGCCAGTATCCGGACGCCACGGCTCGCGCCGCCTGCTTCATACCGTGGCGCATGTCGGTGCCGTGAGCGATGCACTGCGCGTACGCCAGGATCAAGGACGGTCCGGAGTACGCCTCGGCCTCGCGCATGGCCACGAGGGCCTGCTCGTTGTTCGCCCCCATGGCGATCTGGGCGACGTAGACGCTGCCGTAGGCGATGGCCATCAGCGCAAGGTCCTTGCGGGGAGTCGTCTTCCCCGCCGTCGCGAACTTTGCCGACGCGCCCAGCGGTGTCGCCTTCGAGGCCTGGCCACCCGTGTTCGAATAGACCTCGGTGTCGAGCACCAGGATGTTGACGTCCTTGCCCGATGCGAGGACGTGGTCGAGCCCGCCAAAGTCGATGTCGTACGCCCAGCCGTCGCCGCCGATAATCCACACCGATCGCCGAACGAGGAAATCCGCGAGTGCCGACAGGTTGGCCGCATCGGGATCGGTCGTGCCGGCGAGCCTGGCTCTGACGGCGTCCACGCGCTGACGCTGCACGCGGAAGTCCGACTCGGTCACCTGCGGCGCCTGCAGGATCGCGTTCACCAGATCTTCGCCGAGATGCGCGGCGAGCTTCTGTGCGAGGGCTCGCGCCTGCGAAGTCTGACTGTCGACCGCGAGGCGGTATCCGAGGCCGAACTCGGCGTTGTCCTCGAACAGCGAGTTCGCCCACGCCGGCCCGCGGCCATCTGCGTTCGCGGCCCACGGCGTGGTCGGCAGGTTCGCGCCGTAGATGGACGAGCAGCCCGTCGCGTTGGCGATCTGCAACCGATCGCCGAACAGCTGCGACACGAGCTTGAGATACGGCGTCTCGCCGCACCCGGCGCACGCACCTGAAAACTCGAACAGCGGCTCGAGAAACTGGACCCCGCGCACGTTGGCGAAATTCACTCGAGCGCGATCGGCCCAGGGCAGCGTCTCGAAGAAGCCGACGCTCTCGCGGCCGGCCTCGAGATGCTGGAGCCGGTCCTTCATGTTGATCGCCTTGATGCTGAAGTCGGACGGGCTGTGTGCGGGGCAGTTCTCCACGCAGACGCCGCATCCCGTGCAGTCCTCGACGTAGACCTGCAGGGTGAACCGCGAGTCGGGGTAGCCGCGCGCGTTGATGGGCGCCGACTTGAAGGCCGGCGGCGCGCCGGCGAGCCGGCTTTCGTCGTAGTACTTGGCCCGAATCACGCTGTGCGGGCAGACGATGGCGCACTGCCCGCATTGGATGCAGAGAGCCGACTCCCAGACCGGCACCTCGCTGGCGATATTCCGTTTCTCGTACCTGGTCGTGCCGGTGGGGAACGTTCCGTCCACGGGGAGCGCGCTGACGGGAAGCATGTCGCCGCGCAGCGCGAGGATCGGCGCGGTCACGCTCCGCACGAACTCCGGAGCCGTGTCCGGGACGAGCTTGAGGCGTGTGCGCGGGCCGCTCGCCTGCGCCGGAACGCGAACCTCGTGCAGGTTCGCGACGGCGCTGTCGATCGCGGCGAAGTTCTTCGCGACGATCGCTTTCCCTTTCTTCGCGTACGTCTTCTCGGTCGCGCGCTTGATCGCCTCGATGGCCTTGTCGCGGGGCATCACGCCCGACAACGCGAAGAAGCAGGTCTGCAGGATGGTGTTCACCCGCGAGCCCAGACCGAGACCGGCCGCCACGCGTGACGCGTCGATGACGTGGAGCTTGAGTCCCTTGTCGATGATCTGCTGCTGCACCTCCCGCGGCAGCTCGTTCCAGACATCGTCCGGCCCGTAGGGGCTGTTGATCAGCACCGTGGCGCCCGGCGCGGCTGCTGCCAGCGTGTCGAGCTTGTAGAGGAAGTCGAACTTGTGGATGCCGACGAAGTTCGCAGACTTCAACAGATACGGAGCGCGGATGACCCGTGGGCCGAATCGCAGGTGCGAGATGGTGTAGGAGCCGGACTTCTTCGAGTCGTAGACGAAGTACCCCTGCGCATGTCGTTCGGGGTCCGAGGCCAGGATCTTCGTCGAGTTCTTGTTGGCGCCGACGGTGCCGTCGGCGCCCAGGCCGAAGAACAGCGCGCGCACCACGTCCGGCGGCTCGATGTCGAAGCTTCCGTCGACGGCCAGGCTGGTGTGCGACACGTCATCGGTGATCCCGACGGTGAACCCGCGCTTCGGTTCCGGCTTGTTCAGCTCGTCGAAGACCGTCTTGGCCATCGCGGGATCGAAGTCCTTCGAGGAGAGACCGTACCGGCCGCCCACGATGACGGGCATCGTCGAGATACGGCCCGCGGCGAGCGCCTCGGCGAACGTCGTCAGGACATCGAGGTAGAGCGGTTCACCAGGCCCGCCGGGCTCCTTCGTCCGATCGAGCACCGCGATGCGCGTGACGGTCGGCGGCAACGTCGCGCGAAAGCGCTCCGCGTCCCAGGGGCGGTAGAGCGTCACCTGAAGTACGCCCACCTTCTCGCCGTGGGCGTTCAGCCATGCCGCGGTCTCGTCGAGCACTTCGAACGCCGAGCCGATGACGATGACGACGCGCTCGGCTTCGGGATGACCCGCGTAGCGGAACAAGCGGTACGATCGTCCGATCAGGGACCCCACCCGATCCATCGCGCGTTGGACGGTGTCGGGAAGCCGGGCGTAAAAGGGGTTCGCCGACTCGCGGGCCTGGAAGAACGTATCCGGATTGTGGGCGGTGCCTCGGACCACCGGCCGCTCCGGCGTGAGGGCGCGCGCGCGGTGTGCGCGCACCAGCTCATCGTCGATCGCAGCCCTGATCTGCTCGTCCGGGATGACCGCGATCTTGTTCTCCTCGTGCGACGTGCGGAACCCGTCGAAGAAGAACACCACCGGCACGCGCGCCTCGAGCGTCGCGGCCTGCGCCACGAGCGCCAGATCGTGCGCCTCCTGCACCGATGACGCGGCCAGCATCGCGAAGCCGACCATGCGCGCGCTCATCACATCCGAGTGGTCGCCGAAGATGGACAGCGCCTGCGTGGCGACCGCCCGCGCGGCTACATGAAACACGCAGGGCGTCAGCTCGCCCGCGATCTTGTACATGTTGGGCAGCATCAGCAGGAACCCCTGAGACGCGGTGAACGTCGTGGTGAGAGCCCCGCTCTGAAGCGCACCATGCACCGTCCCCGCCGCGCCCCCTTCGGACTGCATCTGCTGGACCACCGGCACTTGGCCCCAGATGTTCTTGACGCCCTGAGCGGCCCAGGCATCGGCCAGCTCCGCCATGGTGGACGACGGCGTGATCGGAAAAACGGCGCACACCTCGTTGACGCGATAGGCGATGTGGGCGGCGGCCGTGTTGCCGTCCATCACGTCCGACTTCACAGACATCCGACGGCTCCTTCCGGACCCAGGCGCTACTCCCGGACTTTGAAGCGGGCGGGGACTCTCTCGGCTCCGGGCTCGCCGACCGATCCCTCTGCTCCCGGCTCGGGGCTCATGGCGATGGCATGACACGGGCACTGTTCGAAGCACGCGGCGCATCCGGTACAGTGGTCGAGATCGACCCGATAGAAGCGGCCCTTCCCCAGCTTGATGATGGCCTGCTCGGGACAGGCGGCGTAGCAGTTGTCGCACTCGAAGCAGTTGCCGCAGGAGAGGCACCGCGTCGCCTCGTAGCGCGCCTCGCGCTCGGAGAGGCCGGACACGATTTCGTCGAACCCCGTGCGTCTCTCCAGCGGCAGCTCGGCGTGCTCGCGCCGCTCGGCATCGAGGAACACGGTCAGGTTGAGCAGCTCGTACGGCACGGGGGGGTGCGGCGGCGGTTTCTCGTACACGCCTCCCCGTAACCACGCGTCGATGTGGCGAGCCGCCTTCTTCCCGTGGCCGACCGCCGCGGTCATGGTTCGCGCGCCCCCGATCATGTCCCCACCGGCGAAGACGCCGGCGCTCGCGCACATGCGCGCGTCCACCTCGATCACGTTGCCCCGACCGATTCTGAGGTCGGGCACCTTCTTCAGGAACTCGACATCGGAATGTTGTCCGACCGCCAGTACCAGCGAATCGGTCTTGAGCGTCTGGAACTTCCCGGTGCCGACGGCGCTCGAGCCGTCGGGCAGCATCTCCATCTGCTCGACGACGATTTCGTCCTCGCCGAACTGCTTGACCGTGGAGAGCCACTTGATCTTCACGCCTTCGGCGAAGGCTTCCATGGCTTCGTACGGGTGGGCCTC
>Ga0306921_10001258_pt1 | contig 24398 bp, 26 predicted proteins | sample sta12Cox44000080_FD_203760 | JGI IMG/M metagenome (GOLD analysis project Ga0306921, IMG submission 203760) | Lab enrichment of tropical soil microbial communities from Luquillo Experimental Forest, Puerto Rico - statoxic.12C.oxic.44.000.080 (v2)... | ecosystem: Environmental > Terrestrial >...
CAACCCGCAAGACGGCCGATCCTAGAAACGAGGGAGGAGTCGAGCTCCTCCCTCTGGGCGCATGCGAGGGGACTTAGCGTCGGCCCCAACCGGGAACCACGAACATCGCAGCGCCGCCGTTTACCGGGACCTCGTAGGGCGCCTGCAGAAGACCATTGGGGGCGGTCGCCTGCGGATTCGATGAGCTCGGCGCATGGATCACGCCCCCTCTGCCGGTGGTCGTAGGCCCACTGGCGCCGAACTGGTCGATGTGCCGCGGCGTTCGGGCCTGCGCCGACCCAACGTCGCTCGTGATCAGCAAGACGGCCGAAGCCAACATGAGTGAATACCTTGCGATTGCGATCTTCGTGAGCATGATCCTTCTCCTGGTCTCGTGTGTTGCACTATCCGTCCGGATAGCTGCAGCTAACAAACACATTCGAGCCCACGAGCGGAAATATCATTGAAGCATCGAGTCGATAGCGCGGCGCTATTTCAACGCGGCGTGAATTGATCTCGCGGGGACCCATACTCCGGTGTCCGACAGACGATGGCACGCGCGGATTGCTGCCCCTGCATGGCGTACCATAGCGGCGCGCTATCGAAACCGAAGCCATTCGGCATTTAAGCTCGGCGTGGCTGCGCTTCATTGTGGCCGCGACATGTGCCGGAAGGAGAAAGCCATGCCCGCGCGATTGATTCATTTTTGCTTGCCCATTCTGGTCGCCAGCGTTCTCACCCTCGCGTCACCCGCGCCGGCGTTGGCCGGCAACGATGGAATCGTCCGAGTGAAGAGCGCCTTTCCGATCGGCGAGACCATCGTGCGCCTGAAAAAAGACATCGCCGACAAGGGCATCATGTTCTTTGATGAAATCGATCAAGCCAAGCTCGCGGCGGGCGCCGGCATCACGCTTAAGCCCTCGGTGCTGCTGATCTTCGGCAATCCGCCGCTCGGTACGCAGTTCATAACGGCAAACGCCAACGCGGGTCTCGACTGGCCGGTGCGGCTGCTCGTGTTCGAGAACGACAGCGGCGAGGTGTGGACCGCCTACACGGAGTTCGACTGGATCGCCCGGCGGCACGGAATCAAGAATCGCACCGAGCAGTTCAAGATGGCGGCAAACGTCATCGCCTCGATCACCTCGAGCATAAAGGCGAAATGACCGTACCTCGCCGATGCCTGCTGACAAATACGACGTGCTCAGGAGACGAGCGAGCGCATACTCGGGGCGCACATCGTCGGCCACGCCGGGGAAGAGCTGATTCACATCTTTGCATTGGCAATGAAATTCGGGATGACCGCGAGCGAGATCCGCGAGACCGTCTACGCGTTCCCGACTTTCTCCGCCGAGATTAAAAGCATGCTGTGATGCTTGGCGGCGGCAAGCCATAGCGGCTGCGCATCATTTCAACAGACATTCGGCATTTCCGTTGAGCGCCGCGTCCGGCGATTGTCGTGCCGCTGCGGCCTCTGGCCGTGCCGTAACAGAAGGAGATCACGCACATGCGCAACTGCATCACGGGCGGTCGTCGAAGGACCCGCCGAACGCTCACCCTGGCGGGCCTCGCCGTCGCATCGATGCTGGTTGGAATTCCGTCGGCGCTGGCCGGCAGCTGTCCGGCCGACAAGACGAAGGCTGATGTCCGTCCGGCCGCGGATCACGCCGCCAAGGGCGTCACCGACACCGTGCTTGCCGCCATCGACCTCGAGAAGGAGCCAGCGAACATCAAGGGGCGCCAGCTTCGCTTCCGCAAACTCACAATCGAGCCCGGCGGGATCGTGCCGTGGCACAGCCATGACGACCGGCCGGCGATCATCTATGTTGCCGAGGGCGAGATCGTCGAATACGCCAGCAACTGCGCCGCCCCGATCCTGCACAAGGCGGGCGACATCAGGCCGGAGACCCATGGCACGTCCCACTGGTGGCAGAACCTCGGCAACAAGACCGTGATCCTGTTCGTCGGCGACATGCTGCACGACAACAACGACCACAACATGTGACCGGCAGAGCAGGTCAATGTCGGTCGAATCGTTCGGCGGACGAGAGCCGCGCGCTCTTTCCCTCTCCCCGCGCAGCGGGGAGAGGGTGCTACCGCGCCCGGCCTCGCGAGTGTTGCTCCGGACAATCGTGATCGGCCTGACCGCGTTTCTCACCGTGGTGGACCTGTTCGCGACGCAGGCAATTCTTCCGACGCTGACCCGCGCCTATGGCGTCACACCGGCCGCCATGGGGTTTGCCGTCAACGCCAGCACGATCGGCATGGCGGTCGCGGGGCTCATCGTCTCCGTATTCAGCCGACACATCGACCGCCGATCGGGAATTCTGCTCAGCCTGGCCGCGCTCTCGGTCCCCACCGCGCTGCTCGCGCTTGCGCCGGACTTGACCACGTTCACCCTGCTGCGCGTTGCGCAAGGGCTGTGCATGGCGTCGGCTTTCACGCTGACCCTTGCCTATCTCGGCGACCAATGCAGCGCCGCCGACGCGGGCGGCGCATTCGCCGCCTACATCACCGGCAACGTCGCCAGCAATCTCGTCGGTCGGCTGATCTCCGCCGCGGTCGCCGACCATCTCGGGCTCGCATCCAACTTCTATTTCTTCGCGGCGCTCAATCTCGCCGGCGCAGGGCTGGTCTACTTCACGGTGCAACGCGCCGCTCCCATGGAGCAGAACGGCATAGCCACGCCGTCTCCCTATGCCGCCTGGCTCGAACACCTGCGCAATCCGCAGCTGCGCGCCGCCTTCGGCATCGGGTTTTGCATCCTGTTCGCGTTTATCGGTACGTTCACCTACGTCAACTTCGTGCTGGTGCGTGCGCCGTTGTCGCTCGGGCCGATGCAGCTGGGATTTGTCTATTTCGTGTTCCTGCCGTCGCTGGCGACCACTTTGCTCGCGGGCTGGTCGGTGCACTGCTTCGGAACCCGCCCGACTTTGTGGTGCGGCTTGGCGGTGGCCGGGTTTGGTCTGCCGCTGCTTCTGCTGCGGAATCTCGCCGCTGCGTTGTCGGGGATGGTGCTGATCGGCGTTGGGACCTTTTTCGCTCAGGCGACGGTAACCGGATTCGTGAGCCAAGCCGCCACCGCGGACCGCGGCTCGGCCAGCGGCATCTATCTCGCCTGTTACTTTGCCGGCGGTCTCGTCGGCACCGCGCTCCTCGGCCAAATCTTCGATCGGCTCGGCTGGCCGGCCTGCGTGGCGGGCATTGGGCTATCGCTCGCCGCCGCCGCGCTTCTCGCCGGGCGCTTGAGGATGCCCGCTGGAACCAGACCACAATAGTCGCGTTCACATGCCCGTGAGCACGCCGAGGGTGTCGAATTTTCGGCTGGGCAAGACTCGCCAGCGCGCCTGAATCGTTGTTTGTTCGTTGCGCGCTCGATGGCTAGTGTCCCGATTTCGAAGTTCGCACAGCCTTGCGACAGCCTCGAAGGCGAACTTCGGAATCAAAGGGACACTAGCAACTTTATGATTCTAGTGCCGCTTTGAACCCGAAGTTCGCGAACGGGCTTGCGGCATGGTGTGCGCGAACTTCGGGTTCGCGGCACTAGCGCTGGGAGTGAGCATGCCGATTGTTGTCCCTCACGACGCGGATGCTTCCGGCACTTGCGGCGTCGCGATCATGGCGAAGGCATCGATTCCGGAACAAACCAAAACCCGCTTGGTCCCGACGCTGACGTTCGATGAGGCGGCGCGCTGCAACACCGCGTTCCTGCGCGATGCGGCGGACACCATTCTTGCGGCCGCCGGTGAGGCCGCGATCACGGGTTACGTGGCATTCGGGCCGCCCCAGGCAAAGCCGTTCTTCCAGGACAATCTACCGCCGGAAATCGGACTGATCGAAGCATCGTATCCCAGCCTCGGCGATTGCCTTTATTCCGCAGTGACGCAGATTTTGCAGCGCGGCCATGGTGCCGCCGTGCTTCTCAACGCCGACAGTCCCACGCTGCCGAGCTCGGTTCTGCGCGAAGCCATCGCTGCGCTGATGGCGCCTGGCGACCGCATGGTGCTGGGACCGGCAACCGATGGCGGCTACTATCTCATCGGGCTGAAGCGCGGACACCACCGTCTGTTTGAGGACATCGCCTGGAGCACCGAACAGGTGGCGCGGCAGACCATCGATCGCGCGACCGAACTGAAACTGCCCGCGCACATTCTGCCGCGGTGGTATGACGTGGATGATGCCGGCTCCTTGGAAACGTTGCGCGCCGAGCTGTTCGATGGACGGCCCTTTGCGCCGGACATTCCCGCGGGCGAAGCGCGACACACCCGCGCGCTGATGCAAACGCTGGCGCCCAGACTGAACTTGCAGCGCCGTCAGGCCACCGACGCACTCGGGAGGGCGGCCGAGTGAAGCGGCTTACTGGGCTCGATTGGCCGCTTTTGCTCCTGGCCGGCTGTCTGTTGGCCGGCGCGGCCGCGGGTGCCGTGGCCATCTCCCATTTCGACGATCCGAACGTCGGAACCGTTGCGCTCACTCAGGCGGTTCCTTACGCCATCGCCGTGTGGCTCGTCGTTTGGGGGCCGCAGCGCCAGCTGGACAACGGCCGCGCGCTCGCGACCATTCTGCTCGTCGCCATCGCCATGCGGCTCCTGCTCCTCCCGGGCACGCCGGTTTCCACCGACGTGTTTCGCTATATCTGGGACGGCCGCGTGCAGGCCGCCGGGATCAATCCGTACCTCCATCCTCCCGCCGATGCCGCGCTTTCCGGTCTGCGCGACGCGGCGGTCTTTCCCTATCTCAGCCGCGCCGACTACGCGCCCACGATCTATCCGCCCACGGCGCAGATCGTGTTTCATCTCGTTGCGCGCATCTCGGAAGCGCCGATCGTGATGAAGGGCGCCATGCTGGCGTTCGAGGCGCTTGCGGTGTTTGCGCTTCTCAAGCTGCTCACGGCGCGCGGCCTGCCGCGCGCGCGCATCCTGCTCTATGCGTGGCATCCGCTGCCGTTGTGGGAATTCGCGCGCAGCGGCCACGTCGATATCGTCGCCATCGCGTTCTTGCTGCTGGCGCTGCTGGCGGTGGAGCGCCGCTCGCCGGTTTTTGCCGGCATCGCGCTGGCGGCCGGCGTGCTGGTGAAATATTTTCCGATCGTCACCGCTCCCGCGCTCTACAAACGATGGGACTGGCGGTTTCCGGCCGCGTTCGTTGCGACAGCCGCCGTTCTCTACCTGCCTTACATCGGCGCAGGCAGCAAAGTCCTCGGGTTCCTCGGTCAGTATCTCCGCGAGGAAGGCCTCGAGCAGGGTTCGGGCGTTTTTCTTTGGCAGCTGCTCGGCACCGTCGTGCCGCTCCACGCCGACGCCTTTCCGTTCTACCTCGCGCTCGCCGCCACCGTCATGGCCGCGCTGGCGCTTGTCGTTTTTCTGCGCGAAGCCAAGCCGGGCGCCGATCTGGCGGGCGCCATGTTGCTGGCGGTGGCGTTCACCTTCCTGTTCTCGCCGCATTACTCCTGGTACTTCGCCTGGCTGGTGCCGTTCCTGTGCTTTTATCCGGTCGTCGGCATCATCTATCTCACCTGCGCGTGCAATTCGCTTTACTTCGCGCATTGGCCCCCCACCGTCGCGGAAGGTCTGGTCCTTTACGGCCCGTGCGCGCTCCTGCTGATCGCCGAATTTGCCGTTCGCCGCCGCCGAACAGCGGAGGAGCGCCATGGCCGCGCACTCGCAGCCTGAGCTCAAAGTCGACCCGCGGCGCTACTTCGAGAGCGTCGGCGCAGAACGCAGCGAAATCGCTGCGCGCCGGCCGGTCTGCGTCTATCTCGAGACCACGAACCGCTGCAATCTTTTGTGCACGACTTGCCCGCGCACCTATGAAGAGCTCGAGCCGCCGGCCGATATGAGCTGGGCGCTGTTCACGTCGATCGTCGATCAGATTCCCGATCTGCAACGCGCGGTGCTGCACGGCGTCGGCGAGCCGATGCTGGTGCGAAACCTGCCGCGCATGGTGCGCTATCTCAAGGAGCGCGGCAGCTATGTGCTGTTCAACACCAACGGCACGCTGCTCAACGAGAGGAACGGCAGGGCGCTCATCGCGGCCGGCCTCGACGAGCTTCGCGTCTCGCTCGACGCGGCGAACGCCAAATCGTTCCGGGCGGTCCGCGGCAAGGATTACTTCGCGCGGATTCTGCGCAACGTTCGCGCCTTCCGCGCGCTGCAGGAGCGCGAGGGTGCCGAGCGCCCGCGGGTGTCGGCCTGGCTAACCGGTTTGAAGGAGACGATTTCCGAATTGCCGGCCTTCGTGCGCGTGGCCGCCGAGATCGGCGTGCGCGAAGTTTATCTGCAGCGTATGGTTTTCTTCGATAAGGATTCGATCGGCCTTGCCCGGCCCGACCAATCGCTGTTCGAGCGGATCACGCGCGAGGAGGCGGAACACCTCGAAGCGGCGGAAAGGCTTGCGCGGCAATACGGGATCACGTTCAACGCTTCCGGCGGCGCAACCGAGCCGGGCGTGAGCCTCAAGCGCGATAGCAGCGCTTCGCCATGGACGCTATGCCGGCGGCCCTGGACGGTCATGTATTTCACGGCCAATGGGCGGGCGCTGCCGTGCTGCATCGCGCCGTTCTCGCAGCGCGGATACGAGAACTACACGTTGGGCGATGCCACGCAGCAGACGCTACAGGAAATCTGGAACGGCGCGGCCTATCAGTCGTTCCGCGCGGCGCTGTTGTCGGAACAGCCGCCGGATGCCTGCGCGAATTGCGGCCTGCGCTGGAGCCTGTGAGCCGTGGCCGCGGTCGACAGCGAGGGCAGCGGGGCAGGGCGCGCCGTCGTCGTCATACCGACGCTCAACGAAGAGGCGTCGATTGCCGACGTCGTGCGCGGGATTCCGCGCGATCTGATAGATCGCGTCATCGTGGCGGACGGCGGCAGCAAAGATGCCACGGCCGCGCGCGCCCGAACGGCAGGCGCCGAGGTGATCGACGCGGGAGCGGGCTATGGACGCGCCTGCCTCGCCGGCGCATTGGCGGCGCAAGGCGCCGAGATCGTCGTGTTCATGGACGGCGACGGCGCCGACGATCCGCGCGCCATCGAACAACTCATCGCGCCGATCCGCGCCGGCCGCTGCGATTTCGTCATCGGCTCGCGCACGCGTGGCGAGCGCGAGCCCGGCAGCATCGCCTGGCATCAGCGCGCGGCCGGTATCCTCGCGGGCTGGGCGATGCGGCTTGTCTGCGGCACGCGCTACAGCGACATGTGCGCGTTTCGCGCGATCCGCCGCGATGCGCTGCTCGATCTCGGCATGCGCGAGCCGACCTACGGCTGGAACATCGAGATGCAGATGCGCGCCGCCCAGGCCGGGCTGCGCATTCTGGAAATTCCGGTTGCGTACCGGCGCCGCAGCGGCGGCCACTCGAAGGTGGCGGGGAGCTTGCGCGGGACGCTGCGCGCCGGCGCCCGCATCATTGCGACGTTTGCCCGGCTTTCATTCCGATCGAAGCAGCAATTGCATCGCCTGCGGGTGGAGCGCGGCTTGTCCAGCGCCAAGCAAGCGGAGCGGGATCAGCGCGCGCGCTGATCGACCTGGGCCTGCTTCTTTGGGCCTGCGCGTTCGTTCCAGCAGTTGCCGCCATCTGCGCTCCAAGGCGCGATGTCGGTCCAGCGGATATTGCGATGAAGTCGGCACGTCGATGTCTCCATTGAGGAGAGGCGCACTCTTGCGCGAATGAAACAGCTTCCGGGCCGCTTGGTTCCGGGTTCCCGCGCCCGTGAGCGTGAACGGTGCGGGATTGGCGAGACTGGGAAAGCCGTCGGTTTTCGAGCAGCGGATGGAACTCGGTGAGCCACGAGCGGATTTGTTCCATGCAAACCGGGGCTTTTCCATTGCTGTGGTCTTATATCAGCGGCGCAAGTCAATGATTCGTCATGCGCTGGCTTGGCCCGCGCATCCACGTCTTTCTTTATTTATTTGCGACAAAGACGTGGGTGGCCGGGACAAGCCTGGCCATGACGGTGTGGATAGGGGAGTCAAACACCCTGGGTATTAGCGCATCTGGAAGACCAGCTTGCCGCGGAAATGGCGCGATTCGCTCAAGCGGTGGGCGTCGGCAGCCTGAGAGAGGCGATAAAGCTTGATCTCGGGCGCGCGGATGGCGCCGGCTGCGAACAACTCGGCGATGCGCTCGAGCGGCGCCCGCGCGCGTGCCACCGGCGGGCGCAGCGAAATCACGTCGTCGCGTTTTGGCTTGGGCGGCTCGCCCGACGCGATGAACGCCCCGCGCCCCCCTGGCTTGAGCGCCGCGAATGAGCGCTCGGCAACGTCGCCGCCCACGGTATCGAAGACGGCGTCGCAGTCCCGCACAGCCTCGGTAAAATCGCGTGCGTTGTAATCGATGACTTCGTCGGCGCCGAGGCTGCGCACATAGTCGTTGTTCGCCGCGCTTGCGGTGGTGATCACGTGGGCGCCGATATGCCTGGCGAGTTGAATGGCGAAGCTGGCGACGCCGCCGGCGCCGCCTTGAATGAGGATCTTCTCGCCCGGCTTGAGTCGCAGCGTTTCCTCGATTGCGCTGATCGCGGTCAGTCCGGTGAGCGCCAATGCGGCGGCGTTCACATGGGACATGGCCTGCGGCTTCTTGGCGACGATTGCGGCTTTGACCGCGATCTTCTCGGCATAGGCGCCGTCGCGGCCGGATTCGCAGACGCCGAACACGGCGTCGCCGAGGCGAAGGTCCGCGACGCCTTCGCCCAGCGCGGCGACCGTGCCGGAAAAATCACGGCCCAGCCCTAACGGAAATTTTGTCGGTCCGTATTGGCCGCGCCGCACTTTCCAATCGGCGGCGTTCACGCTGGCGGCAACGATGTCGACGACCACTTGGCCGGGCCCGGCGACCGGATCCGGCAAATCGCCGTACTGCAGGACCTCCGGTCCGCCGTATCGCTCGATGAACACAGCCTTCATGCGGGGTGTTGCCTCTGGGGTCGGAATTCCTGCAGCGGTTCAGCTGGGAAGTGCTGCCCCAACCGCTCCAGCTTTATATCGAGAATGGACGTGCCATGCGACATGCGGGGCGCGGCCTTCGCTGAGCCGCGCCACGGGGTGTGGGTCCCAGCTTTCGCGGGGATGACACTGAGGTGAATTAGCCAATCCGCCAGCGCAGGCGCTCCAGGAGCGCGCGTCCCATGATCCAATCGAGATCCTCGCGCGTGAGGAAATCGAACTCTTCGATGAAATGAGTCACCACCTGGCGATAGCTCACGCTTTTCGCCACGCGGCTGATGTCGCTGCCCCAGAACGCGCGGCGCGGGCCGAACGCGTCGATCACGCGCTTAAGCGGCTCGCGCAGATTGCGGAACGGGTAGGGCTCGGTGGAGAAGCACGGCAGCGCCGAGACCTTCACGGACACGTTGGGATGGCACGCGAGCGCGCAGATGCGCGCCGCGGCCGCTTTGGTTTCCGCGTCGATTGTCGCGCGGGCAAATCCCATGTGATCGATGATCAGCGCGAGGCCGGGATGGCGTTCGGCGATAACGCCGAGCTCGGCGAGCCGCTCCGGCGCATGCACCATCACCGGAACCGCGTAGCGTTCCGCCTGCGGCCAGAACCAGTCGGCGCTGCCGTCGGTGAGCCAAGGCCGGTCGGCGTCGCGATGAAACGTGAGCCGCACGCCGAGCATGCCCGGTTGCGCGCGCCAGCCCGCGAGCAGATTTTTATCCTTGCCGCTTTGCAACGGGAACCGTCCCATGACCGCAAAGCGGGCGGGATGTTTTTGCGCCGCCTCGAGCGCGTAGTCGTTGCGGTCGCCTTCGATCGAGGGCGGCACCAGGATGGCGCGGTCGACGCCGGCGCGGTCCATGTCGGCGAGCAGCGTTTCGTAGCGGTGGGGCGAATTCTCGCGGCCGTCGCGCAGGAGCGGGCGGTCGGGCCGGTCCGGCGGCCACACATGCACCTGCGAGTCGACGATCAGCATCGCATGGGCGCCTTATAGATCGAGACTATTTCTCTCATCCCACACAAGCTCTCGACCGTTACCAACGCCTTTGGTATTTTCATACTTATTCTGTGAATTGATCTGGGAGGCTGGGATGGTCGCGCCCTTCGGGACGGCGGGCAAATCCACGACATCAAAGCTGGTGATCGCGGCGGGTGCGGCGCTGTGCGCCGGGATCCTGTTGCTGGCGAGCGCGAGCGAAACGAGCGCGCGATTCGGCGGCTTTGGCGGGATGGGCGGCTTCCGGGGCGGCGGCCTGGGTGGGCTCGGCGGCATGCGGGGCGGGCTTGGCGGGATGCGCGGCGGCCTCGGCGGGATGCGGAGTGGCGTTGGCGGCATGCGCGGCGGACTCGGCGCAAGCGGAATGCGGAGCGGGTTGGGCGGCCGCGGCATCAGCCGCGCCGGCGCGCTGCGCGGCGGTTCTTCGAGCGTGTCGCGCAGCGGCGTTCGCCACCCGGGGGCGAGTACCGCATCACGACGCGCGCCTTCCAAATACACGGCCGCCAGCGCCACATCGAAGCATGCCGGCGCGGCCAATTCGTCGCGGATTACACGGCCCACAGACCGCATGCACCGGCCGAGCCAGCCGACCAAGCCGGTTGCGTCGGGCCCCGGCACTCCGAGCATGCCGGGCAAGCCGATCGCGCCGGGACCCGGCAAGCCGATCATGCCGGGGCAGAGCGGGCCTGCTCTCGCAGGATCAAGCGCGGCGCACCGACCAAGCCAGACGGCTTCGGCCGCTTCGCGCAGCACGTGGACCGGCTGTCACGGCTCGGGCGGCGTATGGGGCCACAACGGCAGCTGCGGCTCTCCCTCCATGCCGACCGGCGTGGGTTCGTGGGGATCGAGCAGCCTTGGTCGGTTTTTGCCAACGTCGTGGCGAATCCCGATGGTGTCCTGGGACTGGTCAGGCCTGTTTAGCCAGGACGTCGGCGGCATGAGCTTGGCTGGAATAGCCGCACCGTTCGCGGCGGTGCCAGACCCGGTGGCGGCGCCCAGTCCCGAGCGCCGACTCCAGCCCGCATTGGCGAAATCGAAGCTGAAGGACAGCGAGCAGGGTTTCCTGGCGATTCCGCTCGCCGACTGGCTGTTTGGCGCTAGTGGTCTTCTGGAGGTGGCTGTCTGCACTTTGACGGAATGGTGCAGCCACCAGCCGGCATCTAATTCAGAGCTGAAATCCGTTGCGATTGAGAAGCCGCCGCCGCGCCCCTTCGAGCCACTCATAATACCTGATGACCTGCAGCCGGCAGCGGACCCGCAGCCACAGACGCAGCCGACGCCCGAGCCGGTGACGCAGACCGCGCAGGCCGAACCGTCGCAAGCGGGCGGCTCAGGCCCCACGACGGCGACGCAGCAACAGTCGCTCTATCCGAGCGGGCCGTTTGGACAAGGTCCCGGTCTGCAGCCGGTCCCTTCGCTCGGCTCGAGCACCAGTACGTCGATGTCGTCGCAGCCGACGAACGCGCCCGCAGCACAATCGCAGCCAAGCCCGGCACCGGCGCCGCAGCCGACACCGGCCGCGCAACCAGCCCCTGCATCACAGCCAACGCCCGCATCCGCAGCGCAGCCCGCACCCGCATCGCAACCGGCGCCGGCCGCGCAACCAACACCCGCCGCGCAGCCGACACCGACCAGCACCGCCGCAACGTCGCAGCCGACGACGACAACGCCGGCGACGCAGCCTTCACCGATACAGGGCGGAGCCGGTCAGTCGACCGGGGGCGCTGGAGTGAGCCAAGGCGCGCAGCCAGCACCCGCGGCCACTCCGAGCCCCGCCGCCTCGCCGGCTGGCGCACCCGCAGCTCCGGCCGCGGCGCCGGCGGCCGCACCGAGCGCGGCTCCCGCGCCTGCACCTGCGCCCGCGCCGGCTCCGGCCCCTGCGCCGGTCGCGGCGGCTCCAATGGGCCCGATCGGTATTCCCGATCTGCCGACCGTGATCTCTCCGACGTTGGCGCCGAGCGCAGACCCGCGCATACCGACCGCGCCCGCGCTCGAAACTGTGCCGGCCCGGGCACTGACATTGGGACGGGCGAAGGTGATGCCACAACCGGCTGCGGCATCGCCCTCACGGGTGCCCCCTGCGCCGCCGGTCATCGTGCACGGATTTCAGCCTTCAGAGCCGGATCGCTGGAAGCTTGCAATGTCGCTTCGCCCGGATCTCGCCAAGCTCGACGCGGCTGTGGCTGACGACAAAGAGCCCAATGTGGAACTCGTGGTGTCGCTCAAGGCGGATCCAGACGCGATGCGAGCGTTGAAGGCATATGCACCGGAGCCGATTCAACTCGCATTCAACCGGGTGGAGACCGCAAAGGTCACTCACGCGGCCATGCGCGTGGTCATGGCTCAACTCCAGTGTCGAACGGAGTGGGCGAACAAGACACTGACATACGAAGTTGTCAGGATGCCGGTCGCTGCAAGCATCGTTAACACTGACAATGATCTGCGCGTGCTCTATTACGACATGCAGTCGAAGGCGTGGCGTGAACTGGCGCGACAGGAATGGGCGCCATTGTACTGGCGAGCCTACGCCGAGGTGACGGGGTACAGTCCCGAGGCGCTGGAGAAGCAAGTCCTTGGCGGTGTAACCCCGGAAAATCGCACGGTGCTGGAAGCGTGGCTCAGAACCGGGCGCAATCAGCTGGGTGGTCAGCTCGATGACGAGTTGCTCGGAATGAAGAAGTGGGCGGAATGGCACGGCCAGCTCGAGACCGACATCTCGCACCCGGAAGCGGCGGCGGACTTTTTAACTCGCTGGGGGGAAGAACCGCTCATCCCGAAAGATGCGCGAAGCCTCGGCGAGGCATTCCTCGCGAAAATCGAGGAGGCGGAGCGGTCAGGGCGCAGGCTTCAGGCACTCGCACAGGCCGACAAGGGCTGGAAGTTCCTGCTCTTGGTGCGTCAGTCGATGGAAATGGCTCGCGTCCAGCTCAGGGATATTCCGAAGGACGTGCAGGATTTGTTCGAACAGATCAAGGCACTCGATCCTTTCGATGTCACCGTGACGGCGACACCGCAACAGCACGCGGTATTCGAGGAGATGACTCCCCGAATTCAAGCGATCAAGGACCGGCTGTACACGCAGTTCATGTCGCTGCACTGGGACAGGTTCGGGAGGATGGTACAAGCGCCCTAGTGGGAGGGATGCCGCCAACATCGGGCGGTTATCGACCTCAAAATCCAATCTGCGCTAACGCCGCAGGCGCTTGATTTCCTCGCTCGCCGCGTGGAAGGCGATGAAACCCTTCGGACATGTGTCCACCGCCGCCTGCAGCGCCTTTGCCGCCGCCGCGCGCTCGCCACGCAAGAGCTGCCACTGGCCGAGGTAGAACTGCGCTTCGCAGCGCTTCTCCGGGGTATCGGCGGCGCGCTCTACTGCGGGCGGCGGCTCCTGCTCGAGATACAATCCCACGATCGGCACAGGCCAATCGGCCGTCGTCAGGCGCGTTGCATAACGCATGAGCTCATCACGTCCGGCCGCGTTGCCGGCGCGGGCGCGCGCAAGATAAAGCATGAGCATCGCGTAAGGATCCGGTCGCGCCTCGGTTACCCGCACGAGGTCCTCGGCGGCCCTGACGAAATCGCCGAGATAGAACCGAACCAGCCCGCGGCTGCCGTAGGTGTAGACGTCGGCGGATTGCCGGGCGATCGCGCGCTCGTAGTCGTCGATGGCGCGCTGATATTCGCCGACGGTCCGGTAGAGGTCCGCGCGTTTGGCGTATCCCGAGGGATCCTGCGGAGCAAGCTTGATCGCCTGCTCGTAGTCGGCAAGAGCGCGGGCCACGTTACCTTTGCTGCTCCAAGCGCGAGCGCGCCCCAGATATAAGGCGGCGTTCTGCGCATCGAGGCGGATGGCCGCGTCGTAATCGGCGATTGCCTGCTCGAGATCGCCGGTCGCGAGGTGCACTGCGGCTTTCAAGCTCCAGGCCAGCGCGCCGCTGCCTTGAGCATTGTCGCGATCGAGCCTTATCGCCGCGTCGAAGTCGGCGACGGCGGAATCGTAGGCGCCCTGACGTGTCCGGCAGATGCCACGGCTCACAAAGGCGGCCGCGTGGTTTGGAAACAGCGCAAGCGCGCGATCGTAATCGGCAGTTGCTTGCGGGCATTGATCCTTGTCCCGATAGATGTCGCCGCGTTCGAGGTGCGTTGCCGCGAGAGTTGGATCGGCCGCGATCGCGGCGCTGAAATCGGCAATCGCGCGATCGGGGTCGCCGCCGCCCTTCCAGCCCAGCGCGCGGTTGAACAATGCGAATGCCCGGACGCGCGCCACCTGTTGTCGGAGAATGCGGGTGCAGGCGTCGACTATGCCGTCCGGATTAGCGCTGGGATCCGCGCAAACGGCCCAGGTCTGCTGATCTTGAAGCGCGCCGCCGGAGGTTTGATCCTGAGCAAGGGCGGGCGCAGTCAGCAGTGCTAGCGCGCCGAACCAGACGGCCGCCACCCTAGTCCGTGCGGGCGCGCCCGGTGCAGCGTCGCAAAGCCCACGGTTCATGTCACACCTATGGCTTGAGCCGCTTCAGTTCTTCGAGCGCGGCGCGATATTCGACGACCGCGTCGCTGCAGGCATCGACGGCTTGTCGGAACGCCTGCGCGGCGGGATCCCGCGCGCCGCGCGCGAGCTGCCATTGTCCGACGTAGAAGTGCGCTTCGCATTGCTGTGCAGGGCTCAATGCCGCCGCCTGAACGGATTCCGGCGCGCGCCCGCCTTGGAACAGCTCGATGATCGGGTAGGGCCAATCCGCCGGTCCGAGCCGCAGCGCGGCGCGCGCAAGCTCGGCCGAATTCTGTTTGATCCCCGAGCGCGCGCGTGAGAGATGGAGCCACAGCGCGGCGTATGGATTTGGCGGCCCCGCAACGGCGCGGGTGAGGTCTTCCGCCGCGGCGCGGTAGTCGCCGAAATAGAAGCGGGCGATCGCGCGATTCTCGTAAGGTGCGAGGTCCTCTGGCTGCAGGGCGATGGCCCGATCGTAATCCGGCAGCGCGCGCGCGAAATCGCCTTTCATCGCTGCGATATCGGCTTTCCTGGTCAAGGCCAGGGCGGCAACTCCCGCGGCGTTGCTCGGGTCGAGCCGCACCGCCATGTCGAAATTTATTGCCGCCGAATCGGATCGGCGCTGTTCTGTCTGACAGATGCCGCGGCTCAGATAGATATCGGCGCGGTCGGGGGCGAGTCGCAGCGCGTAGTCGTAGTCGGCGATGGCCTCCTCACATTGGCCTCGCAATCGGTAAACATCGCCGCGATCGGCATAGCCGTAAACGATATCGGCATCTTCCTTGATCGCGGCGGTGAAGTCGGCGAGGGCGCGATCGAAATCGCCCTTTCGTACCCACGCCCGGCCGCGATGAATCAAGGCAAACGCCTGCATCTGCGGAATATCGCGTCCGAGAATGCGCGTGCAGGCCTCAACCCGGTCCCGCGCCGCCGCGGCGGCGCCGGCACAGGCGTTCCAATCCTGTTGATTTTGATCCTGCGCGTAACTGGCGGTGGTCGCGACAGTCAAAATGCCTGCTGCGCCGATCGCGATTCCCTTGAGTATTTGAAGGCGCATCGCGAACCCGGGATAAAACGGACCTCAGGCGCGCGCCGGTCGCTCGCAAACGACCCGGTTGTAGCGTGGCTTGGCGCCGCGGATGAGTCGGCAGCCGGCGCGCAACGAGCGGCAGCCACCGCGCGGACAAACAATGTGAGTTTCGGCGAGTTGCACGGCGCCGTCGGCGCTTCGCGCGAGCGGCGCGGCACGGCTCGAAGTCGCCGCCGGTAGCGAGAGCAGGCTCAAGGCGACGAACACCACGCTCATTAAAGCCACTCGAGCAATTCCCGACATGAGCACCTCCCTGTGCATCGCTGGCAATCGCTAACGCGCCGGCAAGAGCTTCTCCGCCACGCGCGGGGCGAAATAGCTGAGCACGCCGGCGGCGCCGGCGCGCTTGAACGCGATCAGGCTCTCCAGCATCGCCTTCTCGCCGTCGAGCCAACCGTTCTGCGCCGCCGCCATGATCATGGAATATTCGCCGGACACCTGATAGGCGAAGGTCGGCACGCCGAACGCGTCCTTCACCCGGCGCAGGATGTCGAGATAGGGCAGGCCTGGCTTGACCATGACCATGTCAGCGCCTTCGGCGATGTCGAGCTCGACTTCGCGCAGCGCCTCGTCGCTGTTCGCCGGATCCATCTGATAGGTGCGCTTGTCGCCGGTGAGGGTCGCCGAGGAGCCGACCGCGTTGCGGAACGGCCCGTAGAACGCTGATGCGTATTTCGCCGCGTAGGCCATGATCGAGACATCGGTGAAGCCCGCGGCGTCGAGGCCGGTGCGGATCGCGCCGACGCGGCCGTCCATCATGTCGGAAGGCGCGATGATGTCGCAGCCCGCCTCCGCCTCGACCAGCGCCTGCTGCACCAGCACGGCGACGGTCTCATCGTTGAGGATCACGCCGTCGCGCAAAAGCCCGTCGTGCCCGTGGCTGGTGTAGGGATCGAGCGCGACGTCGCAGAGCACGCCCACCTCGGGCACCGCTTTTTTGATGGCGCGGATCGCGCGGCAGACCAGATTGTCGGGATTGAGCGCCTCGCTGCCGGCGTCATCGCGCAGTCCGGGATCGGTGTAGGGAAACAGTGCGAGGCAGGGGATCGCGAGCTTGGCCGCGCGCTCGGCCTCGCGCTCGGCCTCATCGACCGAGAGCCGCTCGACGCCCGGCATGGAGGGAACCGGCACGCGCCGCTGGGCGCCCTCTGTCACGAACAGCGGCCAGATCAGATCGTCGGCGGTGAGCACGTTCTCGCGCACGAGGCGCCGCGCCCACCCGGCCTTGCGGTTGCGGCGCGGCCGCGTGGCAAGGTCGAGCTTCGGCGCCGGTCTTGCGGTAACCGGGGCAAGGCGTGCCTCGATAGGGCGGCCGTATTTGATCGCCATGCGGCGCTCCGGAGCGTTAACAGAGCCGTGTTTTAGCCGTTCTGGAAGGAGTTTGCCACCGTCGTAGGATGGGTTGAGCGCAGCGAAACCCATCGCTTGTACCAGGCGGCAAAGCTTGATGGGTTTCGCTTTCGCTCAACCCATCCTACGCTGATCCCCATGGATTTCGAGCTCACCGAGGAGCAGCGCGCGATCAGGGACACTGCGCGCGCCTTTGCCCGCGACCAGATGATGCCGTTCGCGCGACAGTGGGACGAGGAGGAATGCTTTCCCGTCGACACGCTGCGCGCGGCGGCGGCGCTCGGTTTTGCCGGCATCTATGTCGCGGCCGACGTCGGCGGCTCCGCGCTGGTGCGGCTCGACGCCGTGCTGATCTTTGAGGAGTTGGCGCAGGGCTGCACCTCGACCGCCGCTTACATCTCGATTCACAACATGGTCGCTTGGATGATCGACGCGTTCGGCGCGGGCGAGCTGCGCCGTCGCGTCCTGCCGGATCTCTGCAGCATGAAGCGCTTCGGCAGCTACTGCCTCACCGAGCCCGACTCCGGCTCGGATGCCGCCAGCCTGAAAACCCGCGCGGTGCGCGAGAACGACCATTACCTGCTCGATGGGGTGAAGGCGTTCATCTCGGGGGGCGGCCGCGCCGACGTCTATCTCGTGATGGCACGCACCGGCGAAAGCGGGCCGCGCGGCATCTCCTGTTTCCTGGTGGAGAACGGAACGCCCGGTCTTTCCTTCGGCGCGCAGGAGAAAAAGCTCGGCTGGCATTCGCAGCCCACCGCCATGGTGATCCTGGAAAACTGCCGGGTGCCGGCGGCCAACCGCGTCGGCGCCGAGGGACAAGGCTTCAAGATCGCCATGAGCGCGCTCGACGGCGGCAGACTCAACATCGCCGCCTGCTCGCTGGGCGGCGCCCAATTCTGCCTCGACCGGACCGTTACCTATATGAAGGAGCGCAAGCAGTTCGGGACGCGGCTTGCCGACATGCAGGCGCTTGGCTTCCGCATCGCCGATTATTCAACCGAGCTCGAAGCGGCACGGCTGCTGCTCTATCGCGCCGCGACCGCGCTCGATGCGCGCGAGCCTGCTGCGACGCGCCTTGCCGCCATGGCCAAGCGGCTTGCCACCGATACCGGCTTCGACGTGGTCAACGGCTGCCTGCAGCTCCACGGCGGCTACGGCTATCTGCGCGACCATCCGATCGAGCGCGTGCTGCGCGACCTGCGCGTGCACCAGATCCTGGAAGGCACCAATGAGGTGATGCGGCTGATCGTCAGCCGGGATTTGCTGGGCAATTGATGGCTGCGCTCGCCGGACTTCTCGCGCTCGCCACCGCCGCCGCGTTCGCCGGCGCCGCCGTCTATATCAATGTGGCCGAGCATCCCGCGCGGCTCGCGCTCGACGAAATTGCGATGCTGACGCAGTGGCGCCGCAGCTACGACCGTGCCGCAATCATGCAGGCCGCGCTGGCGCTGGTCTCGAGCGTGCTGGGGATCGTCGCGTTCGCGCATCACAAGGATTGGCGTTGGTTGCTCGGGGCGATCGTCATTCTGGCCGCTTGGCCCTGGACATTGCTGGTCATCATGCCGGTCAACCGCCGGCTCAAGACGGCCGACGTCGGGCAAGGCGAGATCAGAAGCTTGGTCGAGCGCTGGGGGCGCCTGCACGCGGTACGCAGCGCGCTCGGCCTTGCTGCCACGCTGCTTTATCTATGGGCGACCGCGTGAGCGACCGCGCCCAATCCGACATCCTGTTCGAGCGGCGCGGCACCGCCGGGCTGGTCACGCTCAATCGGCCGCAGGCGCTCAACGCGGTGACCGGCGCCATGGTGCGCGCGCTCGCGCAGCAGCTCGCGCAATGGGAGGCCGATGCCGCGGTCACGCGCGTGATCCTCAGCGCGAGCGGCGGCCGCGCGTTCTCCGCCGGCGGCGATCTGCGCGCGCTCTACGATCTCGGGCGCGCCGGCCGCTACGAGGAGGCGCTCGACTTTTTTCGCGAGGAGTACGCGCTCAACACGCAAATCAAACAGTATCGCAAGCCGTACGTGGCGCTGATCGACGGCATCGTCATGGGCGGCGGCGTCGGCATTTCCGTGCACGGCTCGCATCGCGTTGCCGGCGACAAGTTCGTGTTCGCGATGCCCGAGGTCGGCATCGGCTTTTTTCCCGACGTGGGCGGCACCTGGTTCCTGCCGCGCCTGCCGGGCGAGCTCGGCACTTATTGTGCGCTCACCGGCGAGCGGCTCGCAGCGGCCGATGCGGTGGCAGGGGGCGTTGCCACACACCGGGTGGAATCGGGACGATTTCCCGAGTTGCTGGATGCACTGTGCGGCGCGGTTCCGGTCGATGCGATTCTCGCCGCCTTCGCGCAGCCCCGAGGAGGCCCGGTATTGCCGCACCAAGCCGCGATCGACCGCCTGTTCGCGGGCGATCGGGTCGAGGACATCCTTGCCGCGCTCGAGGCCGAGGCGGCGCGCGGAACCGAGGCCGCCTTTGCCTCCGCCGCCGCTGCCTTGATGCGCACAAAATCGCCGACGAGTCTGAAAATCGCGCTGGCGCAGATGCGGCGCGGGCGCGAACTCGATTTCACCGCGTGCATGCAGACCGAGTTCCGCATCGTCTCGCGCGTGGTGCGCGGGCATGACGTCTATGAGGGGATCAGGGCCGTGATCATCGACAAGGACCAGAAACCACGCTGGGAGCCGTCTTCGCTGGAAGCGGTGGGGACGGCGGAGGTCGAGCGTCACTTCGCCCCGCTCGCGCGCGAGCTGGAACTGCCATGACCCACAGCGATCAACCGCAGGCGCTCGAGCCGGTCGCGGCCGGCGGCGAGGGCGAGCAGCAGCGCTGGGCGTATTGGCTCGTCTACTTTTTGCGGGCGATGGCGGCGCTCTCGCTGATCAAGGGCCTTTATCACTGGGCGGTGGTGTGCGGCATCGGCGCGCCGTCGCCGGCGGGCTTCGAAGCCTATTCGACCTCCTACCAGGCGGCGACGGTGTTCTTCGCGGTCATCGACCTCGTCGCCGGTGTCGGACTGTGGCTGGCGGCGCCGTGGGGCGCGGTGGTGTGGCTGACCTCGGTGATCTCGATGGCGGCGGTGGAGATCCTGTTTCCGCAAATCTACGGCGGAAGCTTCTTGATCATCGCACTCGAGCTCATCCTGCTCGGCATCTATCTGGCGCTGGCGCTGATGGCCGCGCGCGAGCAGCCGGCGTGAGAAGCGTGGCTGCTTTAAAATTGGAATGGCCGAGCCGCCGCAGACTCGGTGTGCTCCCTCCCCCCTTGTGGGGGAGGGCTGGGGAGGGGGGTCGTTGTTGGACGACATGCGCTGACCTTTTGGACCCCACCCCCAACCCCTCCCCACAAGGGGGAGGGGAGCGCACCGAGTGTGGCGCGCTGTTTTGCATTAAGCTCGAAGAAACACGCTCTACTTTCCTCTACGTGGACGGGGGAGGGACACCATGGCGAAAATCGGTTTCATCGGGCTCGGCAATATGGGGCTGCCGATGGCGCAGAATCTGCTCAAGGCGGGCCACGCCGTTGCCGGCTTCGACGTGAAGGAAGACGCAATGGAAAAGCTGGCCGCGGCCGGCGGTCGCGCCGTCCGCTCGCTGGCCGAGACCTGCACCGACGCCGAGATCGTCATCACCATGCTGCCGGCGGGGGAGCAGGTGCGCGAAGTCTACCTGGAAGGTGACGGTGTGCTCAGTGCGGTCGCGCCGGGAACGCTGCTCATCGATTCCTCGACCATCGATGTCGAGACCGCGCGCGCGGTGGAGCACGCCGCGCAGGAGCGCGGACTTGCCATGGTCGACGCGCCGGTGTCGGGCGGCGTTGCCGGCGCGCAGGCGGCGACGCTGACCTTCATGGTCGGCGGCTCCGAGGAGGCGTTCGCGCGCGCGCGGCCGGTGCTGGAACAAATGGGCAAGACCATCGTGCATGCCGGCGGCGCCGGAAACGGGCAGGCGGCGAAGATTTGCAACAACATGGTTCTCGGCGCTTCGATGATCGTGGTATCCGAAGCGTTTCTGCTCGCCGAGAAGCTCGGCCTCGACGCGCAAAAGCTGTTCGACATTTCCTCGAAATCGTCCGGCCAGTGCTGGTCGATGACGAGCTATTGCCCGGTGCCGGGCCTCGTGCCGACCTCGCCGGCCAACCGCGATTACCAGCCGGGCTTCACCGCGGCGATGATGCTTAAGGATTTGAAACTCTCACAGGGGGCGGCGCGCGCGACCCGCGCCACCACGCCGCTCGGTGCCGGCGCCACCGCGGTCTACGAGCGTTTCGTCGACAGCGGCGGCGCCGTCGTGGATTTCTCAGGAATCATTCGCTACCTGCGCGGCGCTTAGTTAAGTGAATGTAGCCCGCATTGAGCGAAGCGAAATACGGGCTACAGTTGCCGGCGTGCTAACGAACTAATCTTTAACGCTCGGCGATGTCGCGCCGCAGTCGTGAACGCAACGTTACGGTGCAGAGCGCGTTCGTTGAATGCATTTCAAAAATCCGGCTTCTCAACATGAACGCAACGTTACGATGAGCGTTGCAACTCATATCTCAATTGAACGTTCACCGTTTCCGATAAACCTTGTCTTTAGCGTGTTGTTTAAAGCGATTTTAGCGGCTCACGCGTAGTGTGGGCGGCGAGCGGGGAACAGGGCCTCGCCGTTACAACAACGTTAAGTCAAACAAGGGGCGTCAACATGAAAGCCGTTGCCAAAGCGGCGGATACGGTCGAGCGCGAGACGCGCTTCGACCGTATCCGTCCAAGCTACCTGGAAGCCTTGATGCTGGTCGAGCGGCTGCACCGCCGGCTGCTCGACGTGATCAAGGACGAGTTCGACCGCAGGAGCCGCGCCGACGTCAATGCCGTGCAGGCGCTGCTCATCTACAATATCGGCGAGAAGGAGCTCACCGCGGGCGAGCTGCGCACGCGCGGCTACTATCTCGGCTCCAACGTCTCCTACAATCTCAAGAAGCTCGTCGAGATGGGCTACCTCGATCACCAGCGCTCGCGCATCGATCGCCGCTCGGTGCGCATCAAGCTCACCGACAAGGGGCGCGAGGTGCGCGACATCGTCGACGCGCTCTATCAGAAGCACGTGCGCACCGTAGAGCAGGCAGGCGGCATCGATTGCGACGAGTTCGCCACGCTCAACAAGTCGCTGCACCGGCTCGAGCGGTTCTGGACGGACCAGGTGCTCTATCGCTTGTGAGCGCGGCTTGCGTCGGCGCGTTTGTCGACGCTTGTAGCCCGCATGGAGCGAAGCGGAATGCGGGGCCGCCTTGCCACGCGGCACGAGCCCCGGATTTCGCTTACGCTCCATCCGGGCTACAATTGTTGCCCAGCCTCGGTCAGGGTGGCGGTTTGACGAAATGAGACGCCGTCAGTTCATCACGCTGCTCGGTGGATCGGCCATCGCGTTGCCATTTGCGGTGCGCGCGCAGCAGCCCGGGAAGCTGCCGACGCTCGGCTTCTTGGGCGGCGACGCCACGGGCTGGGGCCCATGGACCTCGGCTTTTGCGGCGCGGCTGCGCGAACTCGGCTGGATCGAGGGACGCACCGTCGCGATCGAGTATCGCTGGACCGAAGGACGCCCCGAGCGCGCCGCCCAGTTCGCGGCCGAATTCGTCCGGCTCAAGGCCGATGTGATCGTCACGCACAACAGCTCCGCCCCCGCGGTAAAGCAGGCGACGTCGACCATCCCCATCGTCTTTGTGTTGGCGGGTGATCCCCTCGGCAGCGGCCTCGTCGCCAATCTGGCGCGACCAGGCGGCAACATCACGGGCCTGTCGAGCCAGCAAACCGATGTTGCTGGAAAGCGATTCCAACTCCTGAGTGAGGTTGTCCCCCGGCTTCGCCGGTTGGCCATGGCCTATACCGGCTCTCCCGACACCGTGAGCGAGGTCGGCGAAGTCCAGGCCGCGGCCCGCACGCTCGGCCTCGAAGTCGCTGCGTTTGAAATCCGGCGCGCGGAGGATATCGCGCCCGCGTTCGAGGCAATCAGACACCGGGCTGACGCGCTTTACGTCGCGCCCGACGCGCTCTTTGTCGCCAACCGCACGCGCATCATCACACTCGCGCCCACCGCGCGGCTGCCGATGATCGTCAATGTCCGCGATTGGGTCCAAGCCGGCGCTCTCATGTCCTATGGGCCGGCCTTCCCGGCCTTGTTCCGGCGCGCGGCCGAGTATGTCGACAAGATTCTGCGCGGCGCCAAGCCAGGGGACATTCCGGTCGAGCAGCCGACCAATTTCGAACTCATCGTCAATCTGACCACCGCCAAGGCGCTCGGGCTGACGATCCCGGAATCGTTCCTGCTGCGCGCCGACGAGCTGATCGAATGAACCGTCCTTCGTCGTGCCCGGCCTTGTGCCGGGCATCCACGTCTTTCTTTCTTTGTTGCAAATAAGACGTGGATGGCCGGGCCAAGCCCGGCCATGACGACGCAATCAGCCAACGTCATCGCAGAATGCTCTGTAACCCAGCAACGAGATTGATGTGACCGCCCTTCACGCCATCGATTGCGACGTGCACCCTACCGTGCCGGGCATGAAGTCGCTGCTGCCGCACCTCGACGATTTCTGGCGCGAGACGGTCGAAGAGCGCGGCATCAATTCGCTGGAGACCGTCACCTATCCGCCCAACGCGCCGCTCACGGCGCGCCAGGAGTGGCGCGGCGCGGACGGCCGGGCAGCGACCGCCGCGTCGGCGCTCACGGCGCAGGTTTGCGACCGCTGGCAGGCCGGGATCGCGATCTGCAATTGCCTCTACGGCGTGGGCTTGCTGTTCAGCGAGGACATGGCGGCGGCCTTCACCCGCGCGCTCAACGACTGGGTCGTCAAGGAATGGCTCGAGCGCGATTCGCGACTGCGCGCCGCGATCGTCATTCCGATGCAGAACACGGAATACGCGGTCGACGAGATCGAGCGTTGCGCGAGCGATCGGCGGTTCGTGCAAATTCTCGTGCTCGCGATGCAGGAGACACCGCTCGGCCGCCGTCATCTATGGCCGATCTATGCGGCCGCGGAGCGCCACGGCTTGCCGCTCGGCATCCACGTCGGCTCGACCTATCGCCATTCGATTACCTCGCTGGGCTGGCCGAGCTATTACATCGAGGACTACACGAGCCACACCCAGGCGTTCCAATCGCAGGTTGCGAGCCTGGTCTGCGAAGGCGTGTTCGCGAAATTTCCCGGCTTGAAGGTGGTGCTGCTCGAATCGGGGGTGACCTGGCTGCCCGGCTTCCTCTGGCGGTTTTCAAAATTCTGGCGCGGCGTGCGCGCTGAGGTCCCATGGGTCGACCGCTCACCGGCGGAGATCGTGCGCGACCATTTCCGGCTCACGATCCAGCCGTTCGACGCGCCGGCCGAGCCTGCGGCGGTGGAGCGGGTGATCGATCATCTGCGTTCCGATGCGATCCTGCTCTACGCATCGGATTTTCCGCACTGGCAGTTCGACGGCGACGAGGCGGTGCCCGCGGCCATCCCGGCGGCCTTGCGCCGCAAAATCCTGGTGGAAAATCCGCTTGCGACCTATGATCGGCTGCAAACCCGCTAGAGAGGACGCGCCATGAATATCGAGATGAG
>Ga0306921_10001260_pt1 | contig 24388 bp, 19 predicted proteins | sample sta12Cox44000080_FD_203760 | JGI IMG/M metagenome (GOLD analysis project Ga0306921, IMG submission 203760) | Lab enrichment of tropical soil microbial communities from Luquillo Experimental Forest, Puerto Rico - statoxic.12C.oxic.44.000.080 (v2)... | ecosystem: Environmental > Terrestrial >...
CCTCTCGGCACCATTCCTTATCTGTGGGACCCTACCCGTTTTTGGCGACAGGGTGGGACTAGGGCTTTTCCCAATCGGTACTGATCGATTACTTTCGTCACTCAGCAACTTAAGTTTCTCGTGACTCCGCCCATAGCGGCACGGTATTCGTAATGCTAACGCCGCGCTTGCAGGCACCGCGACGGATTGTTCTGCTCCGGGTATCCACCAGAGCGTCAGCTACACGGCCGAAAACACAATTCAGGCCGCTGAGCTCTGAGATCAAGTTCTTTGAAAACTGAAGCTAACCCCAGCGGGCTGAGGGTATTACGGGCGAAGCGGCGCTAATCCATTGATTCTAAACGGGATCCTTTCAGATTTGATGGGATAACTCATTCCCTAGGAGTACCTTACCTATAAGCCTCACGGGCTCAGGATTTTGCGAGGAAGGATCCATTCTCACCCTTTATTTTCAATATTTTGCGCGCCAGACGGGAAAGTGCATATTCCAATGGAGCCGTGGCGGCTATGTTCTCTACGGCTTTAACGGAAGGAAAGACGTAATGCGGTTTGGTTGCCGCGATATATTCAAAGCGAGTCATCTCGCATCGAAAAACTGGATCGCACAAAAATGACAGTGCACTCACCGGAATTGGCTTTCCCAACCAAGCCGGCGTGAAACCGGTTACTTTCCCTGCCTGCGTAATTAAGGTCAGCATTCTCGGTGTCTCGTGCCTCCACGGTCATAATCCCGACGAACCTCGCCAAAGTGATGCCCATCACTAGGCCCAGTGATAAGACTCACGGCCCTTCGGGTCGCCAGACTCCTATCGTTGGGTACAAAGACGAGCCGGGAATGAGACTCGCAGAGGAGACTGAGCATGTCACAAGGCAACGGAAATGGACACACAGGGGCCACCAAGGAGTTCACGCCGCGCCTGATTTTCTGGGAGGTGACCAAAGGCTGCAACTTGCGCTGCATCCATTGCCGCGCCACCGCCACTGAGTTGATGTCTCCCGCCGACCTGCCGACCGCTACTGCCCGCGACATCATCAGCCAGATCGCCAGATTCGGCAACCCGATCCTGGTGCTGAGCGGCGGAGAACCGCTCTATCGTCCAGACATCTTCGAACTCGCGGAATACGGTACCAGCCTGGGATTGCGTGTCGCGCTAGCCACCAACGGCACCCTGGTTACCAGGGACGTTGCCGAGAAGATCAGGCACGCGGGCATCAAGCGAGTTTCGATTTCCCTCGATGGTTCGGATGCCGCCACTCATGATTCATTCCGAGGAATTCCAGGGGCCTTTGATGCCGCGGTCTATGGCTTGCGCAATCTGCAAGATATTGGCGTTTCTGTGCAAATCAATACGACCATCGCACGCCATAACGCGCATCAATTGCCAGACGTGCTTGAGCTCGCGCGCCGGCTGGGCGCGGATGCGTTGCATACGTTTCTGCTGGTTCCGGTGGGTTGCGGTGTCGACATCGCGGCCGAACAGATGGTCCCGCCGGAAGAGTACGAGCGCATGCTGAACTGGTTCTACGACCAGTCGCTGACCGGCGACATCGAGCTGAAGGCCACTTGCGCACCGCATTACTTCCGGGTTGCGCGGCAGCGTCGCGCCGCCGACCGGCGCGCCGGCAAGCCCGAGCCAGCGATTGCCAGGGCGCACCATTCTTCGCAGCATATCGGTCCGACCGAGATGACGATGCCCGGCTCGACGGGAATTTCGCTCAACCCCGGCGGCGGACCCCCGGTTGGTCACACCGGACATCCCGGTGGTCATCCCGGCGATATGAACGCCATGACCAAGGGCTGCCTGGCCGGAACCGGCGTGTGTTTCATTTCGCACGAAGGAGAGGTCTTTCCCTGCGGGTACCTGCCGGCTCTCGCTGGAGATTTACGCAAGCAGAGCTTCGCTGACATCTGGGCCAACGCGCAGGTCTTCAGCCAGTTGCGCAATGACGACAACCTGAAAGGGAAGTGCGGCTGCTGCGAATTCCGCCATGTGTGCATGGGGTGCCGCGCACGTGCCTTCGCCGCGACCGGTGATTTTCTGGCAGAAGAGCCGTTCTGTGTGTATGAGCCGGGCACGTCGGCGCGGATGATTCGCGAAGTCGCCGAGGCCAAGAAATAATTGAGCCCGAGTCGCCGAGTCCGCAGCGGCAATGGCCTGTGGACGACTTTGCGAGTGAACCACAACAAACTCCCGGCGCGGAGCGGCACGGTGCATGAGTGGGTGTGGCGCAATTTTAGTTGCCCGGAATCGGAGGGTCGATTGAAACGGAATGGCGGACAACTGTCATTTCTGATTTGCACAAACTACGGGCCGAGCTCAGCAGCGCTTCATGAGACAGAACGTGGCTTGCGCGGCCTTCCAGCTAAATCAGTTGGAATCTCTTGACGCGATCCGGCACCTCGCTCGTGCCGTCGCTTTAGCTTCCGCTAGGTGCCAGCGCCGTCACCGTGTCCACGTGCAGCGATCCGTCTGCCGTGAGCGAGCCGGTTACCTTTACGTGCTGACCTTCATGGCCAGCGACCGCCGCCGGGTTCGCGATAGCGACGACTTTCTGGTCTTTGTCGGTAACCAGAACTGGTTTCTCCCCGTTCGCAATACACTTCTTAGCGCAGGCAGCGTGTGCCTCATTCGCGCCCTTCACTCCGCACTTGGAGTCGCTGATCCATCCGTCCCAGCTGCTGTCTTTTGGAACAGCCATGGCCATCAGGCTGCACAGGAATAATCCTAGAACCAGTAAAGCCGACTTTTTCATTTGCGCCTCCCGTCCGCGTCGAGACGCGGACTGTTAGTGAATTTGGCAACTGTTTCGATCTCACAAAATACCGAAGGATTCGGCATCGGGAAAACCAACGAGCCCGAACGAAGTGGATTTCGTAGCGTTTTACTTTTGCAGTCCGGGTTTCTTGAAAACGACGACCCTGCCCCACTCAGATGTTGCTGTGCACAAGTGTATTGCAGAACGGACCAGGATGCGATATTTGTCGGAAACAATTCGACATAACGGCAAAGAATGGCGGGTGGGCTTTGACACCCAGGCGACTCGACGGCTCCGTCGGCACGGGGAACTACTGCTTTTTAGGAGTGGCTGAAGCAAGGTTTTCAGCCAAAGCAGAATTGGCGCGGACGTCAGCTTTGGGCTGCGGTTGCACCAGGACAATCTCTCCCGGCATCACGTATCCGAGTCTCTCGCGGGCCTCTTTCACAATGGCGTTGGGGTCGCTTTGCAGCTTCTTGACGTTGTTCTCAAGTTCCTGATGCTCGAGCGTGGCCTTTCCGATGTCCTGCTGAAGGCGCAGGTATTCGGCGCGCTTGGCTCGCCACTCTATGGTGCCATTAGCTCCGAAGACAACTTTGTAGCCGATCAGCACGGCAAGCACACCGATCCACAGGGTCGCCAGTACGCGACGCATCGCGTAAAACCATTTATTCGTACTGCTGATTCGAGCCATCTATTTCGAACCCTTTTTCTTGAACCTTAGGTTCAAGGCCAGTTGCAGGCTAACGCTCAAGTACCACTCGAACCTTCGCCCCAACCGTGAACATACCCTGCATTGTCAGTGAACGGCCGTTTAACATCTCCGTCAAGCGAACGGAAGGCGAACATCCAAAGAGGAATCAACTTCGCAAACTTTGATATTGCTTTCGCCGTAGTCTGAAGGAGAGATCTACCTTCGTCTATTGCACTAAATTCGAATGCTAGAGTCTATACCGAGACGATGGTAGGGAGTTGACATTCAGCAAGAGGTGCACCGATGGCAAATGCTCGAATCGTGCTTACGACAGTTGGTCTAATGGAGAAAGCCGAGGCACTGGCAAGCGCCCTGGTTGAGCGGCGTCTGGCTGCTTGCGTGAACATCGTCGGCCCCATTCGCTCGATCTATCGCTGGAAGGACGCCATCGAGCGCGAGCAGGAATACCTTTTGCTCATCAAGACCACTGCGGAACGAGCCGCAGATCTGGCGGCGACGTTTTCGGAACTGCATCCCTACGATCTTCCCGAACGCGTAGAGTTCAACATCGAAGGTGGTAGCGGCGGCTACCTGGAATGGCTCAGCGCCCAAGTGGATCGCGATACAAATCAGTAAGCCAGAAGTATCCGCAGATCGCGCACATTGTTTCCCGTCGGACCAGTCACGATCGTATCGCCAATCGCATCCAGCAGAGGAAAAGCGTCAAATCGCGCCAGCGCGGTCTCGGGATCGAGGCCGCGCTGTTTGGCTCGCGACGCCGTTGTGCCATCGACCACCGCGCCCGCTGCCGGACTGTTGCCGTCGATGCCGTCGGTTCCCGCGCTCAGGACGGTGATGGGTTCGCCTGCGATCTTTTGGGCGCAATACAACGCGAACTGCTGGTTGCGCCCTCCCACGCCGGACTTCTCTTCAACCTGTACCGTTACTTCTCCTCCAGAAATCAGGCGGACGGGCGACGAGGAGTGACGCAGCGTTCGCAATCGCGCAAGCAGATAATCGGCGGCCTGCTGATAGTCCCAGTCGTCACAACTGTCGTCGACCTCGACTATGAAGCCGGCTTCGGTGGCCCGCTGGGCCGCGGCGCGCACAGCAGTCTGGTTTGACAACACGGTGATGTATTGGCTGTTGCAGAATACAGGCTCGCCCGCCTTAGGAGTCTCTGGAAGTTCGTGGCGTTCGAAGATGGGTCGCAGGCGTCTTGGAAATCTGGCCAGCATGCGGTAGCGCTCTGCGATGGAGTAGCAATCGGAAACGGTGCTGCGGTCAGGCATGGTCGGCCCAGAGGCCAGGGCGTCGAGCGCGTTGTCAGGCACATCCGACACCAGGACCGAAACCTGCATGGCCGGGCTCGCGGCCTGCGCCATGCGTCCGCCTTTGATCGCCGAGAGGTGCTTACGAATGGCATTGATCTCCGCGATCGGCGCCCCGGAATGGACGAGCCCCCGGTAAGTGCCGACGATGTCTGACAATGTCAGATCAGGGAGGAGGGACTTTTCGGCAACTGCCGATGCTCCCCCGCTGATGAGGTACACGATCAGCGATCCTCCAGGCAAGGCGCGCAGCAAGTCGAGAATGGCATCACCCGCATGCAGCGAATCCTCGTTGGGGAGCGGATGGCCACCATAGAAATATCGAAACTCAGCCAGGGGGACGGACGAGCGTGCGGGACACGCGACGATCCCGCCAATTCCGGTGGGCACGATGTTCGACAGCGCCTCCGCCATGCTGTGTCCCGCCTTGCCGATGGAGACGACCGCGACGGGAGAGAAGGCGCTGAGGTCGTAATCCGACTCGCCAATGCGCAAATGTGCGCCCTCAAGCCTGATGTTTCGCCCAAATGCCCTAGGGATGCTGCATTCTGCCAGGGCGCGCTCGAAATATTCACGCGCATGCCGGCGCATCTGAACTACGAGAGAGTTCTCCGACGCACCCGGCGACACTGGCGATGGTGGCGTCATTCGTCAGGATTATATGCGCGGGCAATCGCCCAATTCCTTGAGATCTCTGGTCGTCTGAGTTTCGTCAGTTGTGCGGAGTTAGCTGCTCCTGTAGCCAGCTCTCCACCGTCATGCGCATTTCGTTCAGGTGACCCGCGAAGAAATGGTCGCCGGGAATAAACACGAGTTCCTTGGGATCGGCCGCACCGTCCACGACCGCCTCCAGTTCGTCGTGCGGACCGAATTGGTCATGGTCGCCGCTGAGAAACAATTTCGGCTTGGAGCACCTAGGGAGGAACTGGTAAGAGTAGAGGCGTCCTTCAGCCTCTACCGGCGTCCCCAGAGAAATCAACGCACGAACGTCGGGGTCAGGACAGCAAGCGCGCAGGCCACTGGCCGCTCCGAACGAAAATCCGGCAAAGATGATGGGCAGAGAGAACTCCTGCTTCAGCCATGAGAGGGCGGCCCGCACATCTTCGACCTCCTCGCGGCCGTCGTGTTTTCCGGCGCTGAGCCCGGTGCCGCGAAAATTGAATCGCAACACGGGAAATCCGAAGGCATGCAGCGCCTTCATGGCATGAAATACAACCTTGTTATGCATCGTCCCGCCAAACAGCGGGTGAGGATGGCAGACGAGTCCGACATGGGTCGAAGTAGGTGAGCCTTCGTTCAATAACGCCTCGAGCCGCCCGGCGGGTCCGTCGAGAAACAATGTGCGGATGGCGGCATGCGTGACGGGCAATCTGTGCGTCCTGCTGCAAGGTTGCAGACGTTCATCATAATCCACGATATCTTTGAGGTGCAGTTGACTGCGGAGCTGCCACGCGGCGGAGGCGTACCGCCGCAATCATCGGAGCGCAAATGGTTCGTTTCGGCATCATCGGTTTTGGTCTACACGCGGTAAAACGGCTGATGCCGGGTTTTGCCGCCGCTAAGAATTGCCGGGTTTCGGCACTATCGCGCCGCGATCCGGCGCGGGCCCGCGAGTCTGCCCGCGAATTCGGCATCGAGCAGGCCTTCACCTCAACCGCCGAACTATGTGCGTCGCCCGAGGTGGACGCCGTGTTCGTCGCCACACCCGACGCGCTGCATCTTGCCGACACGCTGGAAGCAATCCGCCACGGAAAGTCCGTGCTTGTCGAGAAGCCGATGGCGATGAACGCTACAGAAGCGCGCCAGATGGTCGATGCCGCGCGCGGTGCGGGAGTCATACTTGGCGTCGCCCACGTCATGCGATTCGAAGAGAGCGTGCGTTGGTTTCGCGAGCGCATTGCCTCCGGAGCCATCGGCAGACCGGTGCTGGCGCGGGCCGCGTTCGTGGCGCCGCTAATCGACAGCGCCCGTACCTGGATCAACGATCCGCATCTCGCCACCGGAGGTCCACTGGCGGACGTTGGCGTGCATTGCCTCGATACACTACGCTACCTGCTGGGTGACGAAGTGAAGGCTGTGATGGCGCAAGCGCAGTATGACTCGCGCTGGGTAGTTGAGGCGTCAGCGACGAGCTTGTTTCACTTCGCCAGCGGGACGTTGGCGACCATGTCAGTGTCGGCGCGCGCCCCTTATCAGACGCTACTTGAGGTCATTGGGGAAAACGGCATACTTTCAGCGGTGAATGCCTTAAACGTCGAGCGTCCCGTGACGCTGGAGTTGCGCCGTGCTTTCGATGTTGTGGAGAAAAGGGAATTGCTGAATGACCGCGCTTACACGGCGCAAGTGGAGGCCTTTGCCGCTGCGGTTGAAGATGGCAGGCCGTTTGAAATCCCAGGGGAAGAAGGTCTGCAAAATCAGTTGATCCTCGATGCGGCATTTCGCAGCGTGAAGAGCGGGAAAACAGAGTTCGTGTAATGCGCTTGGCAAATGCGCTTGCAAAAGGGAATGCCGCTCGCCGGAGCGGCATTTTTGCAAAGGCGCGAAACGCCCTACTCCGAAGCCTCCTTCGCTTCCGCATGGTGCGGCAGTGGCGACGGCATCTCTGATACATTCCACGCCCAAGCTGCCAGCAAGGCCGCTCCCTCATTGATCTGGTCTGGGATGACCTTGTCGAAAGTATCGGTCTGGCTGTGGTGCACCTCCCGGTAGTGGGCCGGCAGTTGCACGCTGAAATATGCAGGCACGCCCTTGTCGAGGAACTCGACGTGGTCCGACGACCCGAAGTAGCGGGTACTCAGTGGCTGCAAGTCGAAGACTTCCTGCAGTGGCCGATAAATCTCCGACATCAGCGGCACCGTCTCCCAGAGGTTTTCGAGCGCAATGCTGAAGACCTTGCCTGTGCCCGTGTCATGAATAAGCACCGCATCGATCTTGGGAAGCTCGGCGGCATGGTTCTTGACGAAGGTGTCGGCGCCGATTCCACCCTGCTCTTCTCCGGTGAACAAGACAAACGTGATGGTGCGCCTGGGCTTCCATCCCAGCGACTGCAGGGTGCGAGCCGCTTCCAGTACAGCCATCGCGCCGGTGCCGTTGTCGAGTGCACCCTGACCCAGATCCCATGAATCGAGGTGTGCGCCGATGATGACACGTTCGTCGGGCAGTTCGGAGCCCTTGATCTCCGCTACGGTGATCGAAGCTGGCGCCGGTTTGTCGCTAAAGCTGTTTTGCAGATTGGCCGTGAGGGTCACCGGTCCAGCTTGCTGCAGCCGCCAAATCAAGTCGTAGTCTTCGTGTGCAAGGAACGCCGTCGGCACCAAACTCGGTTTGTAGGAGGGGTAGCTACCAGTCATATTGAACAGGTTGTCGGTTTTTGCGCTGTCCACCAGGATGAGTGCCGGTTGTTCTTCACTGAGTCGGCGCATGAGTTGTGCACGCTCACGCCACGACATGGCGCCATCGGTCTGGACCCCGTGCGCCTGCGTAATGACGGCATCGTAAGCGTTACCGGGATTGGGATCGGCCTTGGAAAGGTCGGCTGGCTTGCGTGCCATGACAATCGCGCCCTTGAGCTTGCCCTTGTATGCATCAAGGTCCGATGGCTTCTGAAGATCGATCGCGATCACCTTACCGGAGACCTCCCCGTTGGTAGCCTTGCTCCATCCCAGGGCGCGAATGCCGATGGGTCGCTGAATAGGACTGGTGATCTCGGCGGTCTCGATTCCCCGCGTCCAGGCATGGTCGATGTTGGTGGTCTCGAGGTGCGCGTCAATGCCGTAATCCTCGAACCGCTTCAGGGTCCAGTCGCTGGCGGCCTGCATTTGTTTGGAACCGGTCAAACGCGGGCCGATCTGCGTGGTGAGGTACTCCAGGTTTTTCATCAACTCGGAGTGAGTCTTCACTTCGTTGGCGATCTTCTCATCGGCCTCTTCCATGGCCTTGTGGTAGGACTGCTGCTGTTCCGAAGTACGTTGAAAGGAAGTCTGCGGCGCTTGCGCCGTCATCAGTCCGCTGAGAACAACCGCGGTTGCGATTGCCAGCAACGGACGGCGGGTTCGAATCATTACACCATCCTTGGCTAAATTGGCAGAGACTTCTATCTTAGCGGCTTGCCTATGTTTTGTGCCAATCGATACCGCCAGGAAAGCTACACCTGTACCCGCTAACTCACAGCGCGGGTTGACGGACCGCGGTTTCTACGGGCGCTGGCGCCTAAGTCTTGAGACCATGCAACATGCCAAACTTACCAATCATTTACTAGGTCCTTACCAGTCCTGTGATGGACTGGTGGTGCGGTATGAGCCGAGAGAGGCGCGAATCGGGGCTTCGGTGTTAAACTAGTAGGTAGCGATTGCATGTAACTGCTGCTCAATCTGGCGTGGATTGTGATGGCACTGGCGGCCTTCTGCTTGTTCCTGCGGAACCGGCGGGTGTCTTCGCAGCTTCCGAGGGTTCAATACGGAAAGGCCTTGTTGGCGCTGGCTTGCGTGCTGGTCCTGCTCTTTCCGGTTATTTCCGCGAGCGACGACCTGCATCCCACGCAGGCGGTCCTTGAAGATGCGACCAAGCGAATGCAGCAGGCGGTGGCGCCCTTGCATCACGTGCAGGTCAGCCCAACGGCGGTGATGCTTCCCGCGTCGCTCGCCGTCCTACTGGTGTTCGCCCTGGCCGGATCGCAGTTCTCGACTCCGCCTGCTTGTGAAGCTCGGGTGATCCATAGGGAACGCACCCCGCGCGACGGACGCTCTCCTCCCGCTCTCTAATCCGGCCCTCTGTAATCGCCGCTGGTGCGGCGTCCTTTTCCATCGTTATTCAACTCTTCGCCGGAGCACCCCTCCGCGCCGAGAGAACGAACGAGCCAGTTAGGGATGAAAGCATTCGCTATGAAGAACCAAAAACTCCCGTGCCGTCGCGTCTGCCTGCGATTCGGGGTTGTCCTGATTGTGTTTGCGGCTGTGGCAACCTTTCCGGGATGTTCGCGCTCGAAGATCGACCCTGGTGAGACCAAGGTCGAAAGGAACTCCGACCCCGACGTTTTCACCATGCCGCAACCGGAACAGTTTCCACTGGCCGAGGTGCAAGTCCGCAAAGTTCCCGACGAACTGCATGTTAATGGTGTGATTGCGCCCGACATCAACCGCTCGGTGCCGGTGGTCTCGCTAGGTGGGGGCCGTGTGGTCGAAATCAAGGCCAGGCTGGGCGACCATGTCACAAAGGGCCAGACCTTGCTGCTGATCAACAGCCCCGACCTGTCGCAAGCCTTCTCTGACTACCGGAAGTCTAAAGCCGACGAACAGCTCGCCGCAAAACAATTGGCCCGCGCCCAACTGCTGTACGACAAGGGTGCGATCGCGCTGGCCGATCTGGAGACCGCGCAGGATTCTCATGCCAAGGCGAAAGTGGATATGGAGACGGCAGCTCAACACATAAAAGTGCTGGGGGGAAACATCAATAATCCATCGCCCCTGCTCCCTGTGGTTGCTCCGATATCAGGAGCCATTGTCGATCAGCAGACTACCGGCGGAACAGGGGTGAAGTCTCTGGACAATTCCCCCAACCTCTTCACCATCGCGGACCTTTCGACGGTTTGGGTGCTTTGTGACGTGTACGAAGACATGCTCTCGCGGGTGCATGTGGGTGATACCGCCGAGATCACACTCAACGGCTATCCCGAACGACGATTCCCCGGAAAGGTAGTCAACATCAGCGAGGTTCTGGACCCCACCACCCGCACTGCCAAGGTGCGCATTGAGTTGCCCAATCCCCAGGGGATCATGCGAGCAGGCATGTTTGTTACTGCCAACTTCCAGAGCAAGACCCCGGTGGAGCGAGTGATCGTACCGGAGACCGCGGTTGTTCATTCGCACGACAAGGACTGGGTGTTTGTACCGGTCGGAGGGAAGCAATTTAGGCGAGTGTCGGTGCAACTGGGTCCTCAGTTGCCGGAGGGATTGCAGACGGTTATCAACGGTTTAAAGCCGGGCGATCGAGTGGTGAGCAACGCACTACAGTTCTCCACTTCAATCGAGGAGCAGTAAGGAATGATCCGGGCCCTCGTCGATTTTGCGCTGAAGAACCGGATCCTGGTGCTGGCGCTGGGAGTGTTACTGCTGATCTGGGGCATTATTTCGTTTCACAATTTGCCGGTCGAAGCCTACCCCGATGTTGCCGACAAGTATGTGTGGGTCATTACCCAGTGGCCGGGACGCGCCGCGGAAGAAGTAGAACAGCAGATCACGATTCCCATCGAAACCCAATTGAACGGAGTCGGACACAAGACACACATGCGCTCCACTTCTCTGGCGGGGCTTTCGTTTATTACGGTTCTTTTCGACGACGAGTCCGACAATCTGCAGAACCGCCAGCAGGTCCTGGAGAAGCTCACGCTGGTGAACCTGCCGGCGGGCATAAACCCCCAGATTGGACCAGACTTCAGCCCGGCCGGTCAGATCTATTTTTATACCCTGCAGAGTACCAATCCTCAGTATGACGTCATGGACCTGAAGGCGCTGCAGGATTGGGTAGTTCTCAAGTCGCTCATGTCGGTGACAGATGTGGCGGCGGTCTCCATCTTTGGTGGCGAAACCCGCGAATATCAGGTGCAGATTGATCCCGACAAGCTCGTGGCGTACGGTTTGACGATCGCGCAGGTGGAACAAGCACTCGCTAACAACAACGTCAGCAGCGGCGGCAGTTTCATCGAGAAGGGACAGCAGGCCTACAACATTCGCGCCATCGGTCTCATGCAAAACACCGACGACATTGGCGCCACAGTGCTTACATCCAAGAACGGCACACCAGTGCGCATCCGCGATGTTGCGGTGGTGACGCAAGGCCCAAAGATTCGACTTGGGCGGCTAGGCAAGGCTATCCGTCACGACGATGGTCGGGTTACGGACAACAACGACGTCGTCGAAGGCATCGTTCAGATGCGCAAGGGCGCCGAGGCCGAGGCAGTACTGCGCAATATCGATCAAAGGGTCGCGTTTCTCAACGAGCACGTATTGCCGAAGGGGGTCAAGATCGTACCCCATATTGACCGCGATGACCTGGTCCACCTTACGACACACACCGTTCTGCACAACCTCACCGAAGGCATCCTGCTCGTGGTACTGGTGCTGTTCTTCTTCCTTGGGAACGTGCGGGCTGCGCTCCTGGTTGCTGCGACGATTCCGTTCTCGTTGTTTTTTGCCTCGATACTGCTCGATTTGCGGCACATCCCCGCGAACCTGCTCTCGCTGGGTGCGCTGGACTTCGGAATGATCGTGGACGGCGCCGTGGTCATGGTGGAGAACATCATGCGCCGTCTCGAGACCTACAAAGAATCGCATGGCTCGATTGACGAAACGATACAAGCCGCTGCGCACGAAGTGCAGCGGCCGGTGTTTTATGCCATCGCCATTATCATCATTTCTTACTTACCGATCTTCACGCTACAGCGAGTGGAAGGAAGACTCTTCAAACCGATGGCGTGGACCGTGGTCTTCGCCCTGCTTGGTGCCCTCGTGTTTTCCATCCTCATGGCGCCTGTGCTCGCCAGCTATCTTTTTCGCAAAGGAGTGAAGGAATGGCGCAACCCAGTCATGGGTTGGCTGACGAACCGTTACGAGAAAACGCTAACGTGGATTATGGCAAGGCGAAGCGTAGCCCCCGTGGCCCTCGCTTTGATATTTGCGGCGACGTTATTTCTCGGTGTAAGCGGCGTCATCGGATCGGAATTCCTTCCACACCTTGACGAAGGCTCGATCTGGGCGCGGGGAACCCTGTCTCCCAGCACCGGTCCGACCCAAGGGCAACGCATCATGGACCAGGCCCGTCTGATCTTTGCGAGTTTTCCGGAAGTCACCCAGGTGGTATCGCAGGTTGGGCGTTCAGACGACGGCACCGATGCCACCGGGTTCTTCAACACCGAATACTTCGTCGATCTCAAACCGCGCGACCAATGGCGGCCCCAGTTCCGTGGTCGCAAGGAGCTACTGATCGAGGCCATCGATAAGCAAGTCGGTAAGATTCCTGGGGTCACATGGGGCTTTTCGCAACCAATTGCCGACAACATGGAAGAGGCCGTCAGCGGCGTAAAGGGCGAACTCGCTGTCAAGATCTTCGGCTCCGATTTAAAGGACCTGGAGCAAAAGGGCGAAGAAATCATGGCCGTAATGCGGAAGGTTCCCGGTATCACCGATCTGGGTCTCTTTCGCGTGCTGGGTCAACCCAACGTCAACATCGTGGTGAATCGCGAAAAGGCCGACCGCTTCGGCATCAACGCCTCCGATATTCAAGATGCAATCCAGACCGCGGTGGGCGGCAATCCCGTCAGTCAGGTCCTGATCGGGGAACAGCGCTTCGATCTCGTACCTCGCTACCAGGAACGGTTCCGCCAGTCGGTGGATGATGTCAGAAACATTCGCATCCTCGTGCCGAGCGGTGAGCGGGTATCGCTCGGCGAAGTGACCGACATGAAAGTCGAGGACGGCGCATCCATGATTTATCGCGAAGGCAATCAGCGATACATTGCGCTGAAGTATAGCGTCCGCGGACGCGACTTGGGCAGTACCGTAGAGGAAGCCATGGCCAGGGTGAACCGTGAGGTCAAGCTGCCACAGGGCTATACCTTGGATTGGGCCGGCGAGTACGAAAGCCAGAAGCGCGCCAATCGTCGTCTCTCAATTGTTATTCCTATTACCCTGCTGGTCATCATGCTGGTTCTGTATTCGATGTTCCGCTCGTTCAAGTGGGGTTTTCTCGTTCTGCTGAACTTGGGGATGGCACCGCTGGGCGGCTTGCTGGCCTTGTGGCTCACCGGCACACACTTCAGCGTGTCTTCGGGTGTCGGATTCCTTGCCCTGTTCGGCGTAGCAGTGCAGACAGGAGTCATCATGGTTGAGTACATTAACCAGCTTCGCGCCCGCGGGCAGTCCGTGCAAGACGCTGCCATGCATGGCGCGATGCGTCGTCTGCGGCCCATCTTGATGACCATGCTGGTCGCGACCCTGGGACTGCTACCCGCGGCGATGTCACACGGGATCGGCTCCGATTCGCAACGACCCTTCGCCATCGTCATTGTTGGGGGACTCCTCACCGGGCTGTGTCTAAGCCTGGTGCTGCTGCCCACGTTCTACACCTGGGTCGCCGGGCCGAACGATGTGTTGCCGGAAGAGGCCGAGGAGGCCACCGAATGATGCATTGCATCGTCACGAACTCCGGCTTTCGCAAATATGCAATCGTGGCTGGATTGATCTTGGTGGTTACGTCGTCTCATGTACCGGCGCAGCAGAATTCCGGGTTGCCCGATGCGCCGATGCCCCCTCGTGTGTTGCTGGCTCAGGCGCAAACTCCGCCACCTACCGGCGGCGCAGCGCAGATGCCGCTTCCGATGCCGAGTCCGTCTGCCTACGCCATCAGCATCGAACAGGCACTCGATCTGGCGAAACGCAACAATCCCACACTGCAGGCCAACCAGGCGTTCATCCTGCAAAACAAAGCTCAGGAGATCACTGCGAACCTGCGGCCCAATCCGGTGCTCTCGTGGGACGCGCAATTCCTGCCCTTGTTTTCTCCTAGTCTGTTGGGCGATGCGAGCTATTGGGAAACCCAGGCACAGTACGACGTCGGTATTGGTTACCTCTTCGAGCGCGGGAAGAAGCGTCAGCACCGGCTTGATGTGGCGAAGACGTCAACGGCCGTAACCGAAGCCCAGGTGTCGGATGCGCAGCGCACCATCCTCGCGAATGCTGCACAGTTGTTTGTCGCAGCGCTGCTGGCGAAGTCGAACCTCGAGTTCGCCCAGGGCCTGCTTGACAGCTACAGGAAAACGGCTGATATAGGCGACGAGCGCTACAAAGCGGGCGACATGAGCCGGAACGACTTGCTCAAGGTCCAGTTGCAGCAATTGCAATTCGAGAGCGACGTTAGCAACGCCCGGCTGGCCAAAGCTCAGGCGTTGGCTTCCTTGCGTCAGTTTCTGGGTTACGATTCGCTGCCCGCAGACTACGATGTGGCCGGCGATCTGGCCTACGAGCCGGTGCCGTTGCACGTGGAGGACCTGCAAGCTCGTGCCCTCAATAATCGTCCGGACCTGCAGGCTGCACGGCGCAACGTGACCGCGTCGGAGAGCCAGGTCGGGCTGGCCAAAGCGAACGGCAAGGTCGATTTGAACGTGACCTTCGATTACACCCGTCTCAACCAGAGCAATCTCGGAGCGTTCTACTTCAATATCCCGCTGCCCGTGTTTAACAAGAACCAGGGCGAGATTGCGCGGACGCAATATGCCCTCACGCAGTCACAGTTCCAGCGGAAAGCAGCCGAGCAACAAGTGCTTACCGATGTGAAAAACACGTACGAAGGCTTGCGGAGCAGCGAGCAGGTGGTGCAACTGTACGACAAGGGGTACCTCCAAAAGGCCACGCAGTCACTCGATATTACCCGGTTCTCGTACGAGCAGGGCGCGGCTTCGTTGCTCGATTTCCTCGACGCGGAGCGTACCTACCGCTCCACCCAGTTGAGCTACCGTCAGGCACTGGCGTCATATATGACCGCTCTCGAGCAACTGCGGCAGGCGGTAGGCACGCGGGAGTTGCAGTAGAAGCGGCTCATGTATTCTGAAACTTCCTGCATGACTAAGAACCGCTTACCTGTATTTCCGTATTGTTGGGCACTGGCGTTTCTCGCCGTCCTGCTGGCGCTCTGCTTGGGAGTCGCGGCGGGGCAAAGCCCTGGGCAAGCAAACGAACCGTCCAAGCCGGTTCCTGGCATTGGCGCAACAATCCAGGACCAGCCTTCGCCTCCGTCGCCGCCGGCGCAAACTGCGACACCGCCTGAGCCGCAGAAGCCCATCACCAAGGCCCAGGCGAAGGAACTCTTCCGCTCGGTTGACGAGATTCTCCAGTTCGTCAGCCAGGACACTGGCCTTCCCGTCAGGCACCCGGTGAAACGCAAGCTCATCACCCGTGAAAAAGTAGAACACTACGTCGAAAAGCGGATGAAGGACGACAAAGACGCGCAGCGAATCGAGCGTTCGCAACTCGTACTGAAGAAGTTCGGGATGATTCCCGCGAACTACGACTTGCACTCCGAGTTTCTCAAGCTGCTCAGTGAGCAGGTGGCAGCGTTCTACGACTCGAAATCGAAAACCGTGAACCTGCTGGACTGGGTGCAGCCGGAATTGCAGAAGCCGGTATTGGCCCATGAGTTGACACACGCCTTGCAGGACCAGGCGGTTGACTTGGAAGTCTGGGGGCGAGCCGGTGCGAAGGACGACAACCCGCTCGCCGATCAGCAGGAGCAGGTGGTGGAAGAGGCCCAGGCCGCTCGCCAGAACATCGCCGAAGGCCAGGCGATGGTAGCCATGCTTGACTACACGCTCGCTCCCGCTGGCGTGAACGTTCTGACCGCTCCCGATGTCGTGAATGCCATGCGCGCCAGCATGACGGACGGCAAGGACTCGCCGGTTCTGGCGGCAGCTCCGATGTTCTTGCGGGAGTCGCTGCTCATGCCCTACACCTTTGGTTTGGATTTCGTACGCACGGTTTTGGTCAAGAAGGGCAAGGCGGCGGCTTTTGGCGGCATGCTCCAGCGACCGCCGGTGGATACCCAACAGGTGATGGAACCCGACACATATCTCGCAAATCGGGCGGCGGACCCGCTTAACGTGCCCGATCTCGACAAACTGATTGGCTCCGATTACCAGCGCTATGACTTTGGCGGGATGGGTGCGTTCGACATCTTCCTGCTGGCGAAGCAGTATGCGCCCGATCAGGATGCCAAGCAGTATTACTCGCATTGGCGCGGCGGGTATTACCTGGCGGCGCATGAGAAGTCCGCGCCGAAGGACAGAATCGCATTGCTCTACCTGTCGCATTGGGACACGCCACAGGCCGCCGAGGCCTTCGGGAGGCTCTACAGCGGCTACGTTCCTATCCGATATCACTTGCCGGTCGAAGGAATGCTCGGAACCACCGGGTCACCAGACCAGACGATCACGTGGGGTGTGGGACAACAGGGCAAGGTGATTATTCAAATCCATGGTAAAGACGTGCTGGTGCTCGAAGGCTTCGACGACGCGACCACGGAACGTGCTTCCACCGCGCTATTGCCGGGCTGGCCGTCTGCCAGGTGACAGCGGAGCACATACACCTCGTGGCCGCTAAAAACGCGGCAGAGACGCAAATCGCCAAGTACCGACCCCAGGTGTTTAGCGTCACAAATTGATGTGACACAAGTATTACAATCGGTTTCCCGCAGCCTTGTTAGTCTTGCCATAGCTCTTCTGCGTTCTCCCCGGCGCGGCAAGCAATCGTCAACATCAAGAGGTCACATGGTTCGGCAAGATAAAAAGGTGAATTGGATCACCTCCTTCTTTATGGTCGCGTTCCATATCGGCGCGGTGGCGGCGTTGTTCATGTTCAGTTGGCCCGCATTGTTCACGGCACTTTTTCTTTACTGGGTTGCGGGCAGCCTCGGCATCGGCCTGGGCTATCATCGCCTGCTGACGCACCGTGGATTCAAGTGCCCCAAATGGGTGGAGTACGTCCTGACTGTCTGCGCCACCCTGGCGTTGGAGGGCGGACCGATCTTCTGGGTAGCCACACATCGCCTGCATCATCAGGTCACGGATAAGCTGGGCGATCCACACAGCCCGCGCGACGGCGGCTACTGGGCGCACATGGGATGGATCATGAGCGGCGAACCGATGCACAACAAGATCCAGGGTCTGCTGCCGTATGTGCCCGATCTCCGCAAAGACAAGTTCCATAACTGGATTAGCGAATGGCATTGGATTCCGATGGTGGTGGTTGGACTTCTGCTGTTGGCCGTTGGCGGTTGGAAGGTGATGTTCTGGGGCATCTTCTTGCGCACCGTGTTGCTGCTGCATTCCACCTGGTTTGTGAATTCAGCCACCCACATGTGGGGCTCGAAACGGTTTGCCACCGACGACGACTCCCGCAATTTGTGGTGGGTCGCCATGCTGAGCTTCGGCGAAGGCTGGCATAACAATCACCACGCGCATCCGCAGTCGGCGCGTCATGGACTGGCGTGGTACGAAGTGGATTTCAACTGGTACGCCATCAAGGCACTCGAATCTGCGGGGCTGATCTGGGACGTGAAGTTGCCCAAGCTGCGTGAAGCCCGCATCCAGCCGGTTGCAGCGCCCAGTTTGAAACCAGAAGAACAACTGGTGGGCTCCTACGGCGGCGATTAGTTTTCGCCGACACGTGGTACCCCAAGACGGCGCACTTCGCGCCGTCTTTTGTTTGCGCAGTGCTATTCTTCCTTGGAAAGTGCCATGCGTATCACCAGCCGCAAAAAGACCATCGCGTTCGCCGTCACTCTCGGCGTGCTTGTCGCCGCGGTGGCCCTGGTGCTCAACATCAGTTGGATCGTACTCAACTGGCGCGAAGTCGTCCCGCTCATCCTGGGTGTTATTTTCTTCGGATTCATCATCGCTGGCGTGATCCTGAATACCATCTTCCTGGTTCGGGAGGTGCGCCGAAATGAGCAGCAGGACAGCTTTCTGAATGCTGTCACGCATGAGCTGAAAACGCCCATTACTTCAATCCGCCTGTACCTGGAAACACTGCAGCAGCGCGAGGTGGGTGAAGCGCAGCGCCGGGAGTTTTACCAGGTGATGCTGGAAGACACTCATCGCCTGATGGGCACGGTCGAACAGGTACTGCGGGCCGCGCGGGTAGTGCAGAAGAACGCCGCGCTGAACAAATCCGAGATCGACATGGGCCCGCTGGTACAGGACGCAGTGGAGCTGGCACGGACACGTCATCATCTGCCGTCGGATGCCATAGCCTGGGATCTTGACGGCAAAACGGCAGAACGCATCTGCGTGGCCGGCGACCGGGAAGAGCTGTCGGCCGTACTTTCCAACGTGCTCGACAACGCGGTGAAGTATTCGCCCAAGGACGCGCATATTCGGGTCGAGGTGATTACCCCCGACCTGAAGCGCGTCCAGATTAAGGTCCAGGATAACGGTATAGGTATTCCCGGCGGCGAGTTGAAACGTGTCTTCAAACGTTTCTACCGTGTACTAACTCCGGGGTCGACGCAGGTGAAGGGAAGCGGCCTGGGATTATTCATTGTTCGAGCCATCACCCGTCGTCATGGGGGTGAAGCATACGTGGAAAGTGAGGGCACCGGGAAGGGAACTACCGTCACCATTGAGTTGCCAAGGTATCAGCAATGACCCGACAAATCCTGATCGTGGAAGACGAAGAGCATCTCGCGCGGGGGTTGAAGTTTAATCTCGAAGCCGAAGGCTATAAGACCCAGGTCGCAGGCGACGGCGAGATGGCATTGGACCTGCTGCTCCAAAAACGTGCCGAGTACGATCTTCTGGTTCTCGATGTCATGCTCCCGGGCAAGGATGGATTCACGGTAGCCGCCGAGTTGCGAAAGGCAAACCACTTCATTCCGTTGCTCATGCTTACCGCCCGCGGGCACCCGGAGGATGTGCTCAAGGGATTCGAGGCAGGCGCCGACGACTATCTGTCCAAGCCCTTCGACCTGAACATCCTGTTGGCCCGTATCCGGAGCCTGCTGCGCCGCCGCGAGTGGAGCCGTGCTCTGGTCACCAACCCTCCGAACGCATCGCGTGTTGCTGAGTCCAAAAGCGCGGACTCGCTGCGTGAGTTTGACGTCTACTCCTTCGCAGGGAAGCAAGTGGACTTCGGCACACTGGAGTTGAGTGCCAACGGCAGGGTGTTTCGCTTGACGTTAATGGAAGCCGAACTGCTCCGCCATCTCATCAGCAATAGCGGCAAGATAGTGTCGCGCAAGCAGATCCTGGAAGAAGTCTGGGGCTTGCACGAGGATACCGACACCCGGGCAATCGACAATTTTATCGTTCGGTTGCGCAAGTATATTGAGGGAGATCCGTCGCAGCCGCAGCACTTACTCACGGTTCGCGGCATTGGATACCGATTCCTGCCCAAGCCAGAGGGTCAGAAGTAAGCAGAAGACGATGCGTCGGCTTTGGCGCGTCGAGGTGAGAGGCTTGTCATTGCTGAGGTTGGCATGATGGCGTACACTGCCCACGCGTAGGGTTTGTGATAACCCGAAATCTGGGGGCGGTCACCATTGCCGCTGACGGCAGCCGTTCTGACGAACCCTCCAACCGTACGCACGTTACTTGCGCCCGAGGTGCAAATCCATGAAGCTTCGCCGTAACCTTTCGGGTATTGTCATTCTTTTTTTTGCCTGCCTGCTGATCGCGATGCCTGGCAATTCGCAGGACAACGTCCGCGTCACCGTAAGTGCGACCTCTGTTAACAGCCTGGCCGCCAACCGCACCCCCGCCAGCGGTCTGCCCCCCATCGGCACGCCGTTGATGACTCTCACCAAGCCCGACTTTAGCTTGCAGGAATCCGGCAAACCGCGCACCCTTACGACATTTGTAGGGCCTGGCGAAAAACCCACCGCTCCACTTCAACTGCAACCCAACGAGTTCAGCAATATTCCCGACTTCCGCGAAACCAGCGGCGCCATCTTTGTCGTGTTCGACACTATCCACACGCGATACATCGATGAGCGCGATGCGCGCATCGAGGTGCTCAAATTTCTAGGAAAGGCCGCGCAAGCCAAGCACGCCGTTACTTTGGGCATACTCAGCGACAAGGGGTTGCGCGTCTACCACGACTATCGCACTGGTTCCGATGTGCTGCTGGCAGCCCTGGCAAAAACAGGCCTTGGGGGAATGAAGGGCATCACGGCTCCGGCTGGGTTGAGCGAGGCGGTGGTCAACGCCGAGGCGGCACGTCTCACGGCTTTCAGCAAGGGTGATCTATCGAACGCAGCTCCGCCAGCGCAGGCGTTGCGGTCAAACATCGATTTGCCTCTCGTCGTGTTTCAGGATATTGCCTTTGCAGCCCAGGGACTTCCGGGCCGCAAGTCGCTGGTTTGGGCGACCAACGCCGTCCCATTCGACATCGACCCAAAAACCATGCAGTTTAAATCGCCGCAGGAGACGAGTCACGGTGTGGCGGTCAATGGGGTGGCGGTCGGAGGCAGCAAGGACGCCCTCACAGACGCTGAAAAGACGCGGATCGCGCCCCTCTGGCGTCGCAGCATGCGGGCGCTCTTTGATGCCGGAGTCGCGGTCTACCCGGTCGAGGTCCGAGGCTCGGCCTCGGCCGGAAGCGATGCATTTACCATAACAAGGATGAAGGATCTGGCTCTCCTCACCGGAGGCAAGGCCTTCTACGGAAGCAACGACCCATTCCCGGAAGTCCTGGCCGCCAGCAACGGGAATACGGCTTGCTACGTACTCGGCTTCGTGCCGGAAGCCAACGCCAGTCAGGACTTTCGCCGCCTTGAGGTGACGGCCAATCAGCAAAATATTGAGGTCAACCATCCCGCCGGGTATTTCCCCTCCGAGGGCACGCCGACATCGCAAGCTGGGCAAGAAATTGGACTTGCGATGGGCTCACCACTGGAATACACGGGGATTCGCTTCAAGATCGCGGTCGCCGGAATCGAAGAGGGCACGGGTGGAAAGAAGAAAATGAACCTGGTTATCACACTTCCGGGCGATTCCGGCATTTTGAATGAAGCCGCCGGGACAGTGGATGTTGGCTTCGTGGCAAAAGCTTTCAATGCAGCGGGGCAGGCTGTCGGCACGATGAACGAAGGCGCGACAGGGAAGTTCCCTCCCGACGCTGTGGCGCAGATCAAAGAGGTGGGCTTCCAACTTAAGCGCTCATTCGAGGTATCACCCGGTAAGAGCACAGTTCGTTTCCTGGCGCGCGATAACCAAACGGGCCGCATGGGAGACATCATTTTTCCGCTGACTGTGAAGTGAGTGAGGACGAAGCCCCGGAACGCATGGACGGCGGGGACGAGCTTTTTCTGAATGGTTTCGAGCGGAATCAAGGCGCCAGCCTGTTTCTACCTCGCCCTTGCCAATACCAGCGTGACGTCGTCCGGCTGCTCGTTGCCGCCGATCCAATCCGCCACCGCTCCGGTCACGACGTCACTGATGCGCGACAGCGGCTGATCGCGATGCAGCTGAATTAACTCCACGAGACGTGCTTCGCCAAATTCCCCGAACTCATTTTCCGGTTCGGTCACACCGTCGCTGAACGCCACAAAAATGTCGCCTGGCCGCATCGGAATCCGCGACTCCTCATAACTTATGCCATCAAAAAGACCCACGACCGTGCCGGAAGTCTCCAGCCTTGACACGCGGCCATCGTCGGCAATCACATAAGGAGGCAAATGCCCCGCGTTCGAGTACGTCAGATGGCGCGATCCCGCGTCGTAGCTGCCGAGAAACATGGTCGCGTACTTTTCCGGAGGAGTGCTGCGATAGAGCTGATAGTTCAGAGTGGCCATCAGGATGGCCGGCGAAAGCTCGGATTCGCGATTGCCGTTGCTCTGGAAGTACATCTGGGCGCCACCGATGCTGGGTGCGCCGAGTTCCGCAGGAACCGCAGCCAGCGCGAGATCCGGTTCCAGCGAGTAGGCGCGAACGAAGGCGTGCACCGTAGCCATGAGTAGAGCGGCCGAAATACCCTTGCCGCTGATATCGCCTACGGCCAGGACAAGGCGGTCGGCGTGCAGAGGTATGAAGTCGTAGTAATCCCCGCTCACTGTACGCGCAGGACGGCACACCCCGTGTACTTCCAACGTCAGCAGCTCGGAAATCTGCCGTGGGAACAACAACTCCTGGACCTCATGTGCGATAGCAAGCTCGCTTTCCAGCCGCTGCTTCTCCTTTTGCTCCGCGATTAGTCTTGCCAAAGACGCCGTCATGGAATTGAAGGATTGCTCCAGGGATGCCATCTGGTCGCGGGTCTGGACCTGGATGCGATGCGTGAGGTCGCCACGGTTTACATGCTCGGTTGCTGTGTAGAGTTCAGCCACCGATTTTGTCATGCTGCGGGTAAGGCGAACGCCGATATAGAGTGCGACCAGCTCAATGATCGCGAAGAAAATTGCGATGCCAACCAAGAGCTGAATGAAAATACCGGCCTTGGTTCCGAGGGTGCCGAACAATACGTTGTAGAGCATCGACGGACGCGACCCCACGACGACGGTGCCGGTCAGTTCCTTTCCGCTTTTCCAATCCATCGCGTTAAACAGTGTCCACCAGCGGAACTCTGGGTCAAAGCGGTTCGCTGCTGGCAGAACCCGACCTGCCTCCACGTCTTGCGGTGCGTTTGTAACGTCCTTGCCCGGCAGCGTGACTTTTGACTCCGATCCGCCCAGATCGATGGTGATGCTGTCCTCGGAAGAGGCTGGCTTTTTTTGTCCGGCGGCGGTGGTAGGCGGTTTGTCGAGGTTGGCATCCGCCACAGGATAATAGAGATCGACTGAGCCCACGCGTGATGCCCGCTGCAGCAACTCGCGAGTCATCGGCACGTTGGAGACAAGCGTGAGACGTCGTGCTCCGGCGTCAAGATGTTTGACCGCCCGCAGGTGCAATCGTCCGTCGTCCATCACGAAGTTGCTCAGGTCGCCCTTGGCAGTCTCTGGCAGGACGATGCGAACTTCGGCCGTTCTGCCGCCCGGTTCGATCGTGAATCCCTTGTCACCCTCCAGTACCGTTACGGTACGTTGGCTGAAACCTTCATCAGAGGCGCTGGCGATTTCAGCCGCCAGTTGCGGCGTCAGCTTTCCAGATTGGCTCAGAGTGCGGCACTGTGCCGCCAGTGCATCGTTTGCGGCGGTCAAATGCTGGAGTTCGGTTTCGAGGTCGGCCAGAGCGATGTAGGTTGCGAATTGGCCCGCGAAGAGGTAGCCCGCCAGCAGCACCATCGAGAGCAGCAGCACGATGGGAATGACGCCAATAAACACGTACGTGACGATCAAGCGATTCCGCAGCCGCCACATCAGTTCCTTGCGCACCCATCGCATGCCTCTCAGGAAAAGGCAGCAAACGAACACATAGGTGATGAATGCTGTCCACCCACTCAACATGGTGCCGCTGGGTGAACGTGCGATCAGCTTCCACAGTTGCAACACCAGTGCGAGGCCGCCGAACCACAGAGTTGTCTTTCCCAGCTTGCTGGTGGGACGCAACGTCCGCTGCAACGCGAGTCGTATTTGTGTCGGTTCTGGAAACTCAATCACGGCTTGCCTATGTTCCGTCTCGGACGTGAGCGGATTGAAGCTGGGGCGCAGCACGCGCCGCTGTCATCTATTACGGTTTCCCGGCTGGTAACGTTCCCCGCAGCTGATACCCTGCGGAGTCTTGGGGCCACAATCCTCCCGCATGGGATTAAGCGACGGAACTCAGATTTCCGGATAGAGATCAAAGAAAGCGTTGATGCTCTGGCGCAGTTGTTTCTCGATGTCATCCTTCGACCCCTCGACAATATGAAGGGTGACGTGAGCCTCGCGGCCATTCTTGAGCTTCACCGGAGCCTCGCCCACCTCGTCGATTTCTTCTGAAGGTAGCAGACGCATTCCATAGACCAACGTGAGCTTTGCCATACCCTCGATTTTACCGCCCATTCCGCCTCGGCATCATTCAGCCGCCGGAATACTCGCCTGTCGCAGGCTGGCCGAGTCGGCATCTTCGTCTCGATCCGCTGATTCGTGGTGTGAATAAGTTGTGCCAATGGCGGAAGCCATGCAGGTGGGTGCCTAACCGATTTGGGGA
>Ga0306921_10001261_pt1 | contig 24387 bp, 24 predicted proteins | sample sta12Cox44000080_FD_203760 | JGI IMG/M metagenome (GOLD analysis project Ga0306921, IMG submission 203760) | Lab enrichment of tropical soil microbial communities from Luquillo Experimental Forest, Puerto Rico - statoxic.12C.oxic.44.000.080 (v2)... | ecosystem: Environmental > Terrestrial >...
AACAATCCCCCATGCCTGCCGCTGCCAATTGCAATCAAAACGTGAGTAATTCAATTAACGTTACAGAGATGTATTTTCCTCGTGCATCGATCGGGCTAATTGTCTTCGACGTCAATGAGACGCTACTCGATCTCGCGGCCATGGAGCCAACGTTCGAGGGTATCTTCCGCGACAAAGGCACCATGCGCTTTTGGTTCGCCAACTTCATTATGTATTCCTCAGCTCTGACGGTAGCCGGATGCTATGTGCCGTTTACGGATATCCGTTCGGCTGTGATGAAGATGCTGGCGGACACCCGCGGTATAAGGATCAAGGACGCCGACAAGAAGGAACTGGTTGAAAAATTCTCGACGATGCCTCCCCACCCGGAGGTGGCTGGAGCCCTTCAGAAGCTCCGCGCGGCCGGCTTCCGGCTATTCACATTGACGGACAATTTGCTGGAGGTGCAGACGCGTCAGCTCGAACACGGCGGGATTGTCGATGTCTTTGAACGTCGTTTTAGTCTTAGTCGACTACTACAGGAGAAGCGAACATGACGAACATGATCTCCGCGGCATTTCCGTACCAAAAACAACGGCGGCGGGTACTTGGCCGCGAGATGGCGTGCGTGGAGATGGGACAGGGCGACCCCATCGTGCTGTTGCACGGCAATCCCACATCAGCATGGGCGACTCCGACAAGCTGCCTGACAGTGGCCCCGGCTCGTATCGCTTCGTCGAGCACCGCCGCTACCTCGACGCTCTGCTCGAGGACCTGGATGTGCGCGAGCGGGTCACCTTCGTCGTCCATGACTGGGGCTCGGCCCTCGGTTTCGACTGGGCCAACCGCCACCGCGAGGCCGTGAAGGGTATCGCGTACATGGAGGCGATCGTGCGGCCGCAGGCCTGGGACCACTGGGACAAGATGGACATGCGTCCATTCTTGCAGGCGCTGCGTTCCGAGGCCGGCGAGGCGATGGTCCTGCAAGACAACTTCTTCGTCGAGCGGATCCTGCCGAACGCCATCCTGCGTACCCTCTCCGTCGAGGAGATGGCGGAGTATCGACGGCCGTTCGCCGAGCCCGGCGAGAGGCGACGGCCGACGCTGACGTGGCCCCGGGAAATCCCCATCGAGGGCAAGCCCGCAGACGTGACTGCGATCGCGGCCGCCTACGCGGACTGGCTAGTGGTGAAAATCTAACAGAAGGGTCCCATCTGCATCGAGGGTTTGCGCCGTTTTGAGCCAGCTTTGGAGGGTAGCAACCGTCAGATTTTATCCACTAGCGACGAGCAATGTGCCCAACTGTTCTTAAAGGCCGAGCCCGGTGCGCTCCTCGCCGTCGGCGCGAATCTCGACACCGCCTGCGCGTGGCCGGCGCAGACCGAGGTGACGGTCGCGGGGGTCCATTTCGTCCAGGAAGATTCGCCGGACGAGATCGGGCGGGCCATCGCCGGCTGGATGGGGGCGTTGGACTGACGGAGGCCATGCGGGGCCGCGATGTCAGGATGTGCTGAGAGGGTAATCACCTTTTAATGCAGACGGCGTGAAGCATCACAAGCCCTCGCGGCAGGTCTATGCTTATGTTGAAAGCGAACTCGGGGTAGACCCGTCTCAGCTCTGGCTTATCGCTTGCCATACGTGGGACACCCTGGGCGCCGCCGCTGCGGGCTGGAAGGCCGCTCTGATCAAACGGATGGGCAATGAAGTCTTGGGCGTCGGCCGCAGCCGCAGATCGTCGGTGCAGACTTGGACGATGTTGCCGATCAGTTGATCGCGCAGCGCGAGGAGAGAACCAATGTCGCATGAGAATGTGAGTGTTGTCCTGGTGCACAGCGCTTGGGCTGACGGATCGAGCTGGGCCAAAGTCATCGGGCCGCTGGCCGCGCAAACCGTCTTGTCGGTCACGCCTACGCTGGAGCCGTGATCGCGGCTACACGGAATGACAAGGTGAAGGCGCTTGTTTACGTCTCTGGCCTGGCTCCTGATGAAGGCGAGACTGTCGCCGATGTCTTCTATCGTGCCGAGCCTCATCCGCTGGCTCCAAAGTTGGCACCGGACAGTCATGGGCTGATCTATCTGCCTGACGAGGCATTCCCCGCGGCGTTCGCGCAGAATGCTTCGGCTGATGAGTTGGCGCTGCTCTCCGCGGTTCAGCGGCCGATCTCGCCTGCATGCATCACGGTGCCTGTCAATCGTCCACTCTGGAAAGACCGCCCGAGCTGGTTTCTGACCGCGGAGCAGGACCGCATGATCGTCCCTGAAACGCAACGATTTATGGCGGAGCGGATGCACGCCCGGGCGCGGTCGCATCCGGTAGACCACACGCCAATCGTTACCGCGCCTGGCCTCGTCGTCGACATCATACGCGAGGCCATTAGGGAAGCGATGGTGACTTAGGAACCGTTGGCGGGCTGCGTTGTTCACTCACCTCGAAATCAGCACGTTTAGCTTAACGCGCAACGCCAACTCGGATCCGTTGCCAAGAGTTGCCCAGCCCATTACGGGGCACTGACGTCCTGTTTTTCCGCGACCTTTCGAACGCAAGAATCGACAAGGGGAATGCTCATGTCTCAACCGGAACCGGTCGAAGTTTTGGTCCTTGGCAGCGGATTTGGCGGGAAGTTACTCGCTTGGCATATGGCGAAATCGGGGCGACGTACCGCCGTCGTGGAGCGCCGGTGGGTCGGCGGCTCCTGTCCCAACATCGCCTGCCTTCCCAGCAAGAATGAGATTTGGAGCGCGCGGATCGCGCATTTGGCGCGTCACGCATCACAATTCGGTACGATGACGGGCCCTGCCACGACGGACATGGCGAAAGTTCGCCAGCGCAAGCGCGACATGGTTGACGCCGAGATTGCCCTGCACTTGCGGAACTACAAGACAAGCGGAGCCGAACTGATCATGGGGACCGGCCGCTTCGTCGCCCCGAAAACCCTTGAGGTGCGGCTGAATGATGGCGGCACGCGGATGCTGGCGGGCGAACAGATTTTTCTCAACCTCGGAACGCACGCAGCGATCCCAAATGTTCCGGGGCTCGAGGCGGCCCGGCCGTTGACCCACATCGAGGCTCTCGAGCTCGATTATTTACCGTCGCATCTAATCGTGCTCGGCGGCGGCTATGTCGGTCTCGAATTGGCCCAAGCTTATTGTCGTTTCGGTAGCCGCGTGACGGTTATCGAGTCGGGGCGCCAGCTGATGAGCCGCGAGGATCCCGACGTCGCAGCGGAAGTACAGCGAATCCTTAGTGACGAAGGCGTCCAAGTCCTAGTGGGGACCGAGACGCTCGACGTGCAGGGCCGATCCGCAGAGGAAGTCAGCCTTCGGGTGCGCGCCTCCTCCGGCGAGCAACAGATCGCAGGAAGCGACATACTGGTTGCGGCAGGCCGCATTCCGAACACCGCAGAGATCGGGCTTGAGGAGGCCGGCGTCGAATTGGATCGCCACGGTTATATTCGTGTCAATGAGCGGCTGGAGACGACGGCGCCCAGTGTCTGGGCGATTGGAGAATGCGCCGGCAGCCCGCAATTTACGCACGTCTCGATCGACGACTTTCGGATCATCAGGGAGAATTTGGCTGGAGCCCAGCGCAGTACGCGCGATCGGCTGGTTCCATACTGCATGTTCACCGAGCCTCCGCTCGCGCACGTCGGACTGAGCGAGGGCGAAGCGCAGCGCCGAGGCATCGATACGCGGATCGCGAGATTGCCGATGAATGCTGTACGGCGGACCGCGACGACAGGCGAAACGCAAGGCTTCATGAAGGTTCTCGTCGGCGGCAGCGATGACCGTATTCTCGGCTTCACGATGATTGGCGCCGAGGCCGGAGAAGTCATGGCGACGGTGCAAACGGCGATGCTGGCGGATCTGCCATATTTGAGGCTGCGCGACGCCATTCTGGCGCACCCGACGATGGCGGAGGGATTGGGTTCGCTGTTCGAGAATGTACCGCCGCGATCCGCTAACTGAGGGATAGTCATTACCCCGCTCCGCTCATCGATGCGCGCTCGGTGATCGGGGGAGACTCTCGCAGTATCGTGCGGGATGTACACCCACCCGATAGCCGCCGTGGGTCGACTTGAGCCGACCGATCGTCGCCACGCTAAGCGGCGGGTCGAGAACGCCTAAGGGTTGACGGCGGCGACCTGCGGTTCGGTGAAGGGCTCGGTGCGGTGCACGACCCATCGGCGTATAATTTGTCTATGGCCCCCTCGGAGAGGCCCAGCATGCGCGCCAGAATGTCGGTCGTATCATCCCCGATCGACGGCGCGCCGCGCCAGATCCGCCCGGGGGTCAGCGACATTTTCGGCACGACGCCGTAGACGCGGATCGGCACGCCGGACTGCCGGTCCAGCACCGGCACCGTCATCTCGCGCGCCGCGTAATGGGCGTCCTCATACTGGTCGCGCGTGTTGAACACCCGCGCGCAGCCGATCTTCGCTGCATTCAACTCGGTTTCGACCTCGAGTGCGGTGTGCGCCGCGCAATACTCGCGCAGCCGTCGGTCGAGCTCGCGGCCCTTCTCGGAATTGACCGCCGCCGCGTCTTTCGAGCAGGCGTCATAGCTGTATTCGACCGGGTCGAGTCCAAGGAAGCTGGGTACCCGGTTATAAATCGGCCCGCCAAGCGCGCCGATATAAACCCACCCGTCGCTGCATCTGAACGTGTCATAGGGCTGGAACCCCGGCGGACGGTTCCCGGTGTGTCCGTAGACCGCCCCTTCGCCGGTGTAGAGCGGCAGGGTATTGCCATTGGTCTGCGCCACCGCTTCGTATTGCGCGAGGTCGATCACCTGGCCGCGCCCGCTCTTCTTCACCTCCCACAGCGCCATCATCGTCGCCGCCCATCCGGTCAGCGCGGTCAGGTAATCGCCGGTGTAGGTCTTGGCCCGCTGCGGCGGCCCGGCCGGGTCGCCGGTGAGGTTCATCATGCCGCCATAGGCCTGCGCGATCGCGTCATAGCCCGGGCGGCCGAGATAGTCCTCCTTGCCGTATTGCCCGTAGGTGCTGACCCGCACGATGACGAGGCTCGGGTTGACCGCCAGCGCCAACTCGTTGGTGATCCCGTTGCGTTCGAGCGTGCCGGGGGCCGAGGATTCCATCCAAACGTCCGAAATCTTCCACAGCGCCATCAAGAGCTCGATCCCGCGAGCGTGCTTGAGGTCGAGACCCATCGACAATTTGTTCTTGGTGACTTCGGCCTCGTCGCAGCCGTGGGGTCGCGGACCGCGGGTCAATTGCGGCGCGGTAAAGCGGAACACATCACCGCCGGGACGTTCGATATGGATGACCTCCGCGCCGAATTCGGCCAGCTTCGTGCCGATATACGGTTGCGCGATCAGCACGCCGGTGCCGACCGCACGAATCCCTTCGAGCGGCCCGAAGGCTGGAACGACACACGGTGTACCCGGGCGCTTCAGGTTCTTGATCCAGTTGGGGATGGCGGGTTTCAAATCCTCGATGGTGTCCTCGTGTTTGATTAGCCGTGGATCATGCGCCATGATTTTCGGTCTGCCTTTTATTCGTCTTACCGCGCAAGTCGCGCCCAGCCCGCGATATCGGCCGCCAGGATAGCCGAAAGCCGGCACGCGACCCGCTTGAAAGCCGGCTCGATCGCGGCAACAATCCATTCGATACTGCATGAGGAGGCGTGTCATGGCGGCGGACACTTCGTGGCGCATGCGCGGCGACGTCATGGAGGCATGCAGTTGTGCCACCACATGTCCCTGCAACTTCGGGAGCGATCCGACCCCGCTTCCTTGCGACGCGATCATCGGTTGGCGGATCCAGGAAGGCCATCACGGAGACATCCGGTTGGACGGCCTGAACGTGGTGCTCTACCTCCGCATTCCCGGCAATGCCTTTCAGGGTGGCTGGACCCTCGGCATGTATCTCGATCAGCGGGCCACCCAACAGCAGGCAGAGGCCCTGACGGGCATCTTCTCGGGCCAAGCCGGCGGCTGGCCAGCCCTGCTCTGCTCGCTGATCGCTAATCCTTTGGTCCCCAAGCAGGTTCCGATCCAGTTCGAGACGGTCGAGGGAGAGCATCGCATCACCGTGCCGGGGCTGTTGGAGGTCGGGACGCAGCGGGTGCCCAATCCCTTCCCGGGGCAGCCTCCTCTCGATCCCAAGGTCAGTGATCTGGCGGTCCCGTTCTACACCGGTACGGCGCGCGTGCGACGCTCCACGATGCTGAAGCTGACCGACCCGGACCTGAGTTTCCAGCACTTCGGGCGGTCCTCCCTGATCGGACAGTTCGATCACAGCGCACCGTAGGAAGCCGACATTCCCCGAATTCCGGTGTCGACGAGCGCCATTCTCCGATGGTTTAGGGGCCCCTAGAAAAGGCGGCGAGCTTTTTTGCCTCACATTGAGAGGGGCGGCGCGCGGCACACCGTGCTATGTGAAGGGGCTCTGAGGCAACATCCTACTTACATCCGCAAGTGCAATGTCGTGTCGGCAACAAAAGGCCCCCTCGCTACCGCGGAACATTCGCTTTAGCGGGCGGCCGTCCGGCCCTTACCCGCATGCGGGTAAGGGAAAGGTGGGGGTGGGCATGGTGACCCTGTAAGCGGCGGATGGGACTTTCGTAACTCATTCTCCGGGAGGAAGACAGAAATGGCACAAGTCGGTACAGGCAAATATACCTACGAGCTAGTCTGCGATTTTCTCAAATCGCCCGACGGAGAACCGTTCGGGCTGGTAAGCCGGGTGGCGGCGGATGCGCGGGACCGCATATACGTGTTCCAGCGCCGGGATCCTCCGGTCGTGGTCTTCGACCGCGAAGGGAAGCACCTGGGCGCCTGGGGCAGCGGCGAGGTCACTGACCCGCATGGTTTGAAAATCGTCGGCGATATCGTCTACACAACTGACCGCTCCGACTCGGTCGCGAAGTCGTTCACCTTGGACGGCAAGCCCCTGTTGGAGCTCGGCCAGCGCGGCGTCCACTCCGACACCGGCCATGTCGCCAACTGGCTGGCCGAGCGCGCGGCGGGACCCTTCAATCACCCGACCGAGATGATGGCCCACCCCAACGGCGACGTTTACGTGACCGACGGCTACCGCAACTCCCGCGTGCACCGCTTTACGCGTGACGGCCGGCTCGTCAAGTCGTGGGGCACCCCGGGCAAGGCGGAGGGCCAGTTCCACCTGCCGCACAGCATCGCGTTCGACCCTGACGGCAAGCTCTACGTGGCCGACCGGTCGAACAAGCGCATCCAGATCTTCTCGCCCGACGGTGACTTCCTCGGTCAGTGGACCGGCATGGGGGGTCCCAACGACATCACCCGCGGCAAGGACGGCAATTTCTACATCGCCGAGCAGGAAGACGACGGCAAGCCGGCCTATGTCTGCGTCCGCGATGGACAAGGAAATGTGCTGGCCCGCATGGAGAGCCGCCATGTCCACGGCGTGGGTGTGGACTCGCGCGGTGACATCTATGCCGGATTGACCCAGGAGCGCAGCGTCGACAAGTTCGTGCGAACAGGCTGAGCACCGACGCGTCGTTCGTCGGCACCGGCCGCCCCGATCGTGACCGGCCCAACGTTCATCTTCGCGGCGATCCCCACTGAGGGTCGCGAGCCGTCGACGACGCTCCCCTTCCGGCGGCGAAAGGGTAAATAACCCCGGGGCAACGTAGGTCCAGACCTGCCCCTAACCCGGCCTTTGCCAGCACCGGGGAAAATTGTAGAGCGGTCATTCGGCCCTTCGCCTCGGAAGGGGAAGAGGCTCTACGGTGGGGCGGGTCCAAGGCAGCTCGCGCACCTTGCCGTTGTTTGTTCACCGGCATTGATCCGTGGGAGGCTGCCGGCGCTCCGAGCGAGAGGGGAATGATCATGACCTCGAGGGGTTCTTTGACGGACACGATCAGCCAACTTGCCAAGACGTTTACAGGGCAGCTTCTGCAGTCGGTCGATCCGGGCTACGAAGAGGCCAGGCGGGTCCACAACGGCCTGATCGACAAGCGGCCGGTGCTGATCGCGCGTTGCCGGGGCGTTGCCGATATTGTGGATGCCGTAAGAGCGGCACGCGAGAATGACCTGGAAGTCGCCGTCCGCGGGGGCGGTCACAACGTGGCCGGGCTGTCGACGATCGACGACGGCTTGCTGATCGACTTGTCGCCGATGACAGGGATTCACGTGGATCCGAGGGAGCGCACCGCCCGCGCGCAAGGGGCCGTTACCTGGAACCTGTTCAACCGTGAAACGCAACTCCATGGTCTGGCGACGACCGGAGGAGTGATCTCGACGACAGGTATCGCCGGCCTTACCCTTGGGGGCGGGATCGGTTGGCTCATGGGCAAGCACGCCCTTGCCCTCGACAATCTTCTCTCGGTCGAACTCGTTTTGGCTGATGGCAGCACGGTCACCGCTAATGCAGACGACAACGTGGACCTGTTCTGGGCATTGCGCGGCGGCGGCGGCAATTTCGGAGTAGCGGCATCCCTCGAATATCGCCTGCATCCGCTGGGACCCATCGTCGCCGGCGGCCTTATCCTCTACCCCTTCAGCGCGGCATGGGACGTGCTGCGGTTCTACCGCGACGTGACCGCGACGCTCCCTGACGAGTTCACGGTATTCGCCGGCCTAGTTTGCGCGCCCGACAGGTCGGGCACGAAGCTGGCGGCGATCCTGCTGTGTCACTGCGGCCAGCTCCAGGATGGGGACCGCGCCGTACAGAGGATCAAGAAGTTCGGCGCACCGGTCCTCGATGCCGTTGGAGCGATGCCGTACTGCCAGGTCAACGCTATGCTGGATGCTGCCGCTCCGCGTGGCGGGCTGAATTATTGGAAGTCGAGCTTCCTCTCGAGCCTGAGCGACGAAGCGCTTCGGACCATGATCGATTGCTTCGCGGGGTGCCCCGCGCCGATGGGTGCGCTGTTCCTCGAGCATTTCCATGGCGCGGTTACCCGCATCGGCGTCACCGACACTGCATTCCCGCATCGCGCGGAAGGGTACAACCTGCTCGTGATTTCCGAATGGATGGACCCGAACGAAAACGATATTTGCATCACCTGGGCGCGCGATACCTATAGCGCTGTCGAGCCGTTCATAGGCTCGAACCGCTATGTCAACTACCTTGCAGACGATGAACGCGGTGAGGAGGTCGTCACCGCCTATGGACCGAATTATCGACGGCTCCAGCAAATAAAGGCGAAATACGATCCGGAGAACTTCTTTCATATGAACCACAATATCCGCCCCTCTCCTGGAATAGCTGGGTGCGGCCACGCGGCCGCGGGTAGACCTCGCCGAGCTAGCCGCAAACGGCGGGTAAATTGGTAGCCGCCCATTAAATGGGGCAGGAAGGACTATTCCCAGCGCGAAGGCTGAGTGGCCGAGAGGGGTCGAGCCCGGCCACTCCCTCGCAGTCCCGCGAACAGCCGGAAATCGGCGGCGTCAATGAAAGTAGCGGCCGTAGTCGATGACCATCCGCTGGCCGCCCGTGGTTTCGGTGCGGCGCATCGCGGCCGTCGTCTCGGCGCGGGCGTCTTTGTTGGCTGTTTCAGAAGCGATGTGCCGGGAAGCGCTCGATTTGCTCACGTCGGAAATTGGGGGTCGCCCGCGTGCCCCCAAGAGGCCCAGAGCGGCAGAGCTGGTCTCTGCCGCCCTGTCATTTCGACACGGCTTATTGGGCGGCGGCTGCCATGGGTTGATGCGCTGCGGCCGCCGGCCGATGGGCCCGCAGGAAGGTGCGTATGTGGCGCACCGCCAACGGGATCTTGTCCGGAGTGTCCTTCCACGGGTAGAGGCTGACCTGCGCGTTTGGCGCGAGATGGACGCACTCCATCGCGACGGCGTAGGGGTGCGCCGGGACGTCGTCCGGCAACACCAATATCGGCGTCTGGCAGTTGCGCACGAAATCACGCGACACGGTGTACACAAAATCGCCGTTGGCGCGGTACATCTTGGTCAGGAAGGCGTCGACCATCGCCATCGTGATGTCGGGCCGACGTTCGCGGAGCTCCGGGCCCCAGCCTTTCATGTTGTTCTGGTAGGAGAGATCTGGCATCTCGGGGCGGAAGCCGCTCGGCTGTGCCGGCACTGCGGCGACGACGCGATGGCCGGCCCGCTTCAAGAGGTTCCAGATGAACGGGCCGCCGATACAGAAGCCCAAGACCATGAATTTGCGGATGCCGAGGTGGTCCATCAATCCGATATGGTCGTCGGTATAGGCATCCCACGGCCGGTCGATCTCGAGGGGGCCCGTGGACTGGCCGCCCTTGGCGTTGCGCAGATCCGCCGCGATGACCCGGTACTCGCCCTTGAACTCCTCCATCGGGTTGAACGGGTGGGTCGCGAGGCCCGCGACCGTCGAGTTCAGCCCGCCGCCGGGGATGACCAGCAACGGGAAGCCAGAGCCGACCTCTTGGTAATGGATACGGACGTCGCCTTTTTCGTAGAACAGCATGGCAAGTCCTCCTAGCGCAAGGTGGTTACGAGTTCAGGAAATCGCGTACGCGGTCGATCTCGTCGATCGCGCCGAATTGCGAACCGATCAGGATCTCCTCGAAGCCCAATTGCTCTACTCGTTTGATGCGCTGGCGCGCCTCGTCCGGCGGGCAGATGAAATTGACCGACGCCACCTTTGCCAGCTCAGCGGATTGGGGACGCTCGGCGAGGTCGATCGAGCAATTGGCGAGGACGGCATTCTTGCCGCCGGCTTCGCGATAGATCTTCATGCCATGTTCAAGATCGTCCCAGCTGCTGAACCGGCCGGACGGCGTCCAGCCCTGGGCTTCCTTGGCGGCATAGGTGATCCAGCGCGCGCTGCGCCAAGCGCCGATCAGGATTGGCGGCCCGCCCTTGCATCCCGGCCACGTAGACAATCTGCCGCCGTTCACAGGCTCACCGTTCCACGCGCGATTCATGATGTCGAGGTCGTTTTTGAAGGTGCGGAACCGGTGATCGTAATCGTAGCCGAGCAGCTCGAAATCGTCGCGCGTCGAGCCGCTGCCGACGCCGAGGATCAGGCGGTTGTTCGCCATCGCCTGCAGCGATTGAACGCGATGGGCGAGTTCGACCGGATTGCGCAGCGGGAGTTGCAATACGCTGATCCCTAGCTCGGCCCGGCGGGTCACTGCAGCGAGCGCCGTCAGCACCTGGAGCGAGTCCAAGGTGGGCCGGCCCCGGCCCACCGAATCCCCGACCCAGATGCCGAGAAATCCTCTGGCTTCGACCTGGCGGGCGAAATCGGTGATGCGATCCATCAACCCGCTATCGGGATTCGGCCCGGGGCTGATCCGAATCATGGTGCTCACGCGCATGCGGCTTTTCCTCTTGATGTTTCCGGAGGTTACGCGCGCCGCCACAGCGGCGGTCGCGCCCGGACGGGGTCGAGCAGCGACCAGTCGCCATCCTCCAGCACATGGCCCTTCGGATAGGGCGGCCTCGGTTCCAGCCCAAGCGAACGGACGACGCGATCGTCGCGATAGTAACATTGCAGGACTACGCGGGTCAGCGTCGCCACCGCGGTCCCGCCCTTCGCGCGCAGTTCCATCGCCATCGCCTCTTGCCGTGCCGGGTCGAGGCTGGCCAATGGCCGGCGACCGGTAAGACGCGCAAGCTCGTCCAACGCCTCCCGCACCAACTCCGCGTCGCGGCCGAGAGTTGCCACGATGTCGGCCTGAATCGACGGATCATCGGCGCCAGGCAAATCGAATTCTGCGCTGGCCGGGATCATCACGGCTGCCATGGCGCGCAAATCGTCGCTCTGAGCTGGGGTGAGGGGGCTGTGGGCGGACATAACTCGCCTCAGAGATTGTCAATGTTTCGGCGGGCAGCCGGGATCAGCACCGTGCGTCCTTCGAGACAGCGGTTTCGCCGCTTACTCAGGAAGAGGTTTTTCTTAAGGCCATCAAGGAAGTACCTCATCCTGAGGAGCGCCCGGAGGACGCGTCTCGAAGGACGCAACATGTTCGCGCAGCCACCGTTTGCCGATTCCTTCACACGCTCTCAGTCGAACAAGTTGGCCAGGCGCTGCTTCATCTGATCTGCAATGTAGAGCGCCAAGGCCTGGATAGTGGATGTCGGGTTCACGCCGCCGGAGGTGACGAACAGGCTGCCGTCGACGATGAACAAGTTTTTCACGTCATGCGATCGCCCCCACTCGTTCACGACCGAGCGGGCCGGGTCGGTGCCCATGCGTGCGGTACCCAGAAGGTGCCAGCCGCCGTGTAGAATGGGGCTGTTGACGCAGATGTCAGTCGCCTCCGCCGCGGCGAGGATCTCATTCGCGCGGGCGATGCCATGCTCCATCATCCGAGCGGTGTTCTCGCCGATCGTGTAGTCAATCCGCGGTGCCGGGATGCCGTGGCTGTCCTTCAGCACCGGGTCGAGCGTGACGCGGTTATGCTCCTCCGGCAGGTCCTCGCAGATCGCGGACAGGCCCAGGCGATGACCATTGAGGCGGCGGAAGGCCATGTGATGGCCGGCGCCCCAGGGTAAGAGGCCCTTCGCTTCGCTCGCGACGGCCTCTGCGACCGGCCCGACGCCGCGGCCGAACTGAAACGTGTAGCCGCGCACGAAGCCGCGCGACCGGTCGGTTTCGTAGAACTCTTTGCTCCACAGGCAGGTCGGCGGCGCGCGATTGCTGTCCGTCTCCTCGGCCACATACCCGTAAACCTGGGCGTAGGGGTGGAACATCAAGTTCTTGCCGACCAGGCCGCTGGAATTGGCGAGCCCGTTCGGGGACCGCCCGGAGGCCGAATTCAGCAACAGTCGCGGCGTACCCACGCCATTGCAGGCGAGCACGACCACCTCGGCGGCCTGAAATTGCTCCATTCCGTCCGCGTCGTAATACACGACTCCCGCGGCCATGCCGTGCTCGTTTGTCGTGATCTCGCGCACCCGGCAATGCGTGCGCAGCTCAACGCCGGCCCGCCGCGCTGCGGGCCAATAGGTGATGTCCGTGCTCGCTTTGGCCCCCTGCGCGCAAGCTGGTGTGCAATGGCCCAGATTGATGCAGCGCGCGCGTCCCTCGTAATCCACGGTGGCGACCGTGGTATCGGACGGCCACCAGTGCCAGCCAAGCCGGTTCATCGCCTTCGCCAGCATCGCGCCGGAGCGACCGAGCGGAAGCGGCGGCATCGGCGGGTTTCGCGGCGGAACTCCGGGATCGCCGGCGAGGCCGGAGACCCCCATCATCCGATCGTTCTCCTCGAAGAACGGCACCAAGGTGTCGTAATCGATGGGCCAGTCGTCGGCCGCCCCATCAAGGCTGCGCGCGCGGAAATCGGACGGATGCAGGCGCGGAAAATGCGCCGTGTACATCACGGTGCCGCCGCCCACGCCGTTGAAGTTCACGACCTTGATCGGCGAATTGTCGTCGTTGATCGGGTAGTCCTCGGGCCGGGCTCGGATGTTGGGACTGGGAGAATAGTCGCCAAAGGCACGCGCCTCCCAGTCGCGGCCCGTGCTGGGATACGTCGCGGGGTTCATCCAGCCCCCTTGCTCGAGGCAGAGGATGTGCATCCTCGTGTCGGCGAGACTCCAGGCCACCGCCGCGCCAGACGCGCCTGCGCCAATGATCAGCACATCCACGGGGTCGTTCATGCCGCCCTTTCCTGCACCTGGCGCAGCATGCCTCTATCGGCTCTCGAGATGCAATGCCGCGCCAGCTTTGTGTCGCGGAACGACGGAGCTGGCCCTACCGCCCGTGGGTTGCCACCTTTCGTTACGCCGCCACCGATGTTATGGTCAGTTTGCAACACAAAATTGGTCCCCGGCTTCCGGCCGGTCTCCTAGAACGGGAACATTCGGATGACCACAGCCGAGGTCGCCGCCGTCCCAGCTTCCGACTTCGATCACCGCGCCCAGCTGCGCCGCGCAGCGATCGCCAGCACGGTCGGAACAACGATCGAATGGTACGATTTCTTGCTGTATGGCCAGATAGCGGCACTGGTCTTCGCCGAGTTGTATTTCCCGTCGTCCGACCCGCTGACCGGCATCTTACAGGCGTTTGCCGTTTTCGCGGTCGGCTTCGTCGCACGTCCAGTCGGCGCGGCAATCTTCGGGCATTACGGCGATCAGATCGGCCGCGAGGCCGCGCTGACCGCGGAAAGTTTTACCCCGCGCCTGCGCCACAGCGGGGCGTCGATCGGCTTTCAGCTCGCCGCCGTGTTCGCTGGCGGCCCGCACCGTTGATCGCCGTGGCGTTGCTCGCTTCGACCGGATCGGGCCAGGTGATGGCGCTCTACATCTTTGGTTGTGCGATCGTCAGCATCGCCGCGACGGCCTTCCTGCCAAGCAGCAGGGGCCGGGATTTCGCGCGCGATCACCTCTGAGATCTAAGCTAGAAAGGCGGCGGACCGATGATCTCCCAGCCGTGGCGCCGACGGATTTCGTTGGCCTCTTCGCCATTGATCGACCCAGCCGGTCGGCCCAACCGTTCCTCGGAAAACCCGCCGGCGCCGGCCGGCGTGTAGAGGAACAGGACGCGGCCGATGTCGGCGCCGGTGTTCTTCCAGGCATGCGGGACGCCGCGCGGTATGAAGGCGCAGGTGCCCGGTCCGCCGACCGTGACCTCCTCGCCGATCTTGAAGGTGACTTCGCCGCTCAGCACGTAGGCTACCTCGTCGCTGTCGCGGTGAAGGTGGAACGTCGTATCTGTGCCGACCGGTGCGGTTTCCTCGAACGGCATGATGCTGTCGCCGGTCTCGCCGCCCAGCAGCTTGAGCGCAGCAGACCGGCCGGGCGCCATGCTCAAGGTCGAGCCGCCACCCGGCGGCACGACACAGTCCTTTGTATCCATCGTCATCACCTCCGAACGTTCATTCGACATTCCCCAGATTCGCGGTGGTTTGCGGCCAGGATCGCTCGTTCGGGCGGCTTCGACAACGGTGAATGGCGCGCCACGCCCACAGCGGGCGGTCGGACCAGCGGTCGAGCCTGCATCGCTCTGCTTCCTCAAATTCTTTGCGGCCAACACCCGCTACCCGCGGGGGTTGAGACGACTATCGTAGTTCCCTCAGCCAGGCAAGCGCGGCTTCGCGGGCGGCGGTAGGGGTTCCAAGATGGTCCGCGCTGACCGTAACATAGCGGTTCAGCGGGTTGGCGGGTGCCCGGGTGAAGGCATAGCCCGGCCCGGGCTGGGTTCGATCCGCGGTGCTGACGACCCATAAGAGCGGCTCGCGCAATCGGCTCACGTTGTCGAGCATGGCAGCCTGCCGGATCCATATTATGCTGCACCGCAACAAGGAGAGCAGCGATGGCAGCGCAAACCGTATCGAGGCCGTCTCGAGAGGCTCCTACCGTCGCGCTGATGCTGCAGGGTGGCGGGGCACTCGGCGCCTATCACATCGGCGCCTACCAGGCGATGGCGGAGCATGATCTGCATCCGGACTGGGTGGCCAGCATCTCGATCGGCGCGATCGACGCCGCGATCATCGCAGGTAACCGGCCGGAACAACGGATCGAGCGTCTGGCCGCGCTCTGGGAGGCAATCTCCTGGCCGGATCTGCCTACACAGCTGCCTCTGACGGCGTGGCAGACATTGCACAACATGGCCAGCAACGCCGAGGCGTTGCTATTCGGCCAGCCGCATTTCTTTACCCCGCGGCCGGTGAACCCGCTGTTGGTGCCGCAGGCGGCGCCGCAGCAGGTGAGCTTCTTCGACATCACGCCGATGCTGTTTATACTGCGGCGGTTCGCGGATTTCTCGCTGATCAACAGCCGCGTCGTCCGGCTGAGCCTGGGGGCGACCAACATCGCCACCGGCGATCTCGAGTTCTTCGATAACCATCGGCAGATGATCGGACCGGAGTATGTGCTCGCCAGCGGCTCATTGCCACCCGGGTTTCCCGGCCACAGAGGTGAACGGGAAGCTCTACTGGGACGGCGGCTGCGTTTCCAACACGCCGCTCGATGCGGTCGTCGACGAACCCGGGCATCCGCACATGGTCGTGTTCCTGATCGATCTCTGGGACGCCGCCGGGGCACCGCCGCAGACGATCAACGCTGTGCTGTGGCGCGCCAAGCAGATCCAGTATGCGAGCCGCACGGCACACCAGGTCGATGCGGTGGCGACCAAGGTGAACCTGCGCCGCGCGGTGCGACTGCTAAAGGCGGCGGGGGTCCCGGACGTGGCGGCGGTGCCGGACGATGCGCTGCTGACGGCGCGGCGGCTGGACATCGTGCACATCGTCTATCGCCGGGACGCCGACCAGATTCCCACCGCGATGCGGAGTTCTCCCGCAGCTCGATCGCCGAGCCGCGGGAGGCGGGTCATCGCGACATCCGCGCGGCACTGGCGGCGGAGCCATGGCTGCGGCAGGAGAGGCCGGCGCATCTCGGCGCGCTGGTTGCATCGGGTGGGGCGGGGGCCAGTGACCACGCGGCCCGAGCCCAACCTGCACACGATGATCGACAAGCCTGCAGCCGCCTGACTACCGCGCCCTCACTGAGAGTGAGAGATGCCTTCCTCCCCGCGCGGGGAGAGACAGGGTGAGGGTCAGCCGGTTTCCATGGGCAGGGTCGGGTCGGTCGCCCATTCGCTGAGTGAGGCGTCGTAAAGTTTGACTTCAGGGTGACCGAGCATGACCAGCGCAAACGCGTCGGCACTCGCCGCAATGCCGCCGCCGCAATAGGTGATGACCTCCTTGCCGAAGGCACCGACCGATTCGAAGCGCCGGCGCAACTCTGCCGCCGGCAAGAATGCGTTGGTAGTCGGATCGATCAGATGCGCTGCCGGCAGATTGACACTGCCCTTGATCCGTCCGGGCCTCCCGTAGCTGTTGCCGCCGGCGCCGACGTGCTGCTCGTGCAGGAGCGCGTTCATGGTACAGACGGCGCCGTCACCGATCGCCTGCAGCACCTCCTCCTTGCCGACCATCAATGGCCGCGGCTCGCGGATGGCGAAGCGCCCGGGCGGCTGGGGCTTTCCCGGACCGGTCTCGACCGGCCGTCCCTCTCGGCTCCATTTCTGCCAACCGCCGTTGAGCACCGCGGCGGCGTCGAAGCCGAACACGCGCAGCAACCACCAGACGCGGGTCGCCCACCACGGATTGGCGGTGCTGTAGAGCACGACGCGTGTGCCCTCCCCGATGCCAAGCCTGCTCATCGCCGCTGCGAACACCTCGACCGAGGGCAGCATGAAGCGAAGGCGATGCCCCTGATCCGAGAGATCGGCTTGGAGATCGATAAATTGCGCGCCGGGGATATGCCCCTTTTCGAAATCGGCGCGTGCAGGCACAGCCTGATAGGTGGTCTTGGGGTCGGGTATTAGGTTGGTCGTACAGTCGAAGATTCGCAGACCAGGGTCGCCGAGGCTGCGCTCGAGCGCGTCGGTCTCGACCAGAAATTCGGGATGGGCAAATCCGTGTGCTGCGCTCATGGCGGCCTCGTCTTCTATCGGTGCTGGGGCAGGGAAGCGGCGATCGGGGGGCGTTGGCGGTGGAAGTCGGTCGCCTGCTCGAACGCGTGGCCGACCCGCATGACCATCGCTTCGTCGAACGGCTTGCCGACGATTTGGAAGGCGAGCGGCAGTCCGTTCTCAAAGCCGATGGGGATCGAGAGGGCCGGACTGCCGGTCAGATTGTAGGGCGCCGTATAGGAAGCCCGCTCGAAGACGCCCCAGAACGGCACCTGATCGATGCGCGGCGCCGGCGCCGTCGCATTCGCGGAAATCGCGGCATCGACATCCGCGAGCGCACGGGCGAACTCGACAGCGAGTTCGCGTCGCTGCCGCAGCGCCTCGACGTAGTCCGCCGCGCTCAGAAACGCGCCGAGCCCGACCCGGGCGAACATATGATGGCCGAAAAGCTGCGGCCGTTCGCGGAAGTCGGCCTCGTGCAGAGCATAGGCTTCTGCGAGCATGATCAGCCGGTTGGCGTCCAAATAATCGATCAGGGGCGAGAGGCTTACGTCGACGAGGCGTGCGCCGAGAGCTTCCAACCTTCGGCAGGCATCCTCGAAGGCGGCGACATAGGCGGCATTTGGTGCACTGTCGGCGCCAAAATCGGCCACCGCGTCGCGCTCGTGGAAGTGGCGGATCACGCCGATCCTCAGACCGTCGAGGCGCCCGGTCAGCGCTGCCCGATAATCCCGCACCGGAGTGTCGGCCGAGGCCGGATCCTGCGGGTCGTATCCGGCGAGGGCCTGCATCAGGATCGCACAATCCTCGACGGTGCGGGTAAGCGGGCCGCAGTGATCGAGCGTGTAGGAAAGCGGGAAGACGCCGCGCCGGCTGACCCGGCCATAGGTCGGCTTGAGCCCGACGATGCCGTTATAGGCGGCCGGCCCGCGGATCGAGCCGCCGGTGTCCGACCCCATGGCCGCCGCGCACAGGCCGCTGGCAACAGCCACCGCCGACCCGCTCGACGAGCCCCCCGGGTAATACGCAGTGTTCCACGGATTGCGCGCCGGCGGGAAAGGCAAGCCGAAATCCGGCCCGCCGATCGCGAATTCGTGGGTCTCATGCTTGCCGAGCAGGATCGCACCGGCGTCGCACAGCCGTACCCAGGTTTCCGCATCCTCGTCCGGAACATTGTGCTCGTAGCGCGGAGAGCCCGCCGTCGTGCGGATGCCGCGGGTCTTGTAGATGTCCTTGAGACCGATCGAGATGCCGTGCAAGGCGCCCCGTGAGCGCCCGGCGGCGATGTCGCGAGCCGCGCCGTGCGCTGCGTCGAGCGCGGCCTCGCGCAGCACCGTCACATAGCTGTGCAATTCTCCGTCGAGTGCGGCGATACGGTCGAGATAGGCCTCGGTCAAAGTGACCGGGGACAGGCGGCCTTCGCCGATCGCACGGCTCGCCTCGGCGACGGTCAGGAGCGTCGGGTCCATCGCCGTACTCAGATTCGCGGCTGAACGAAGATATGCGCAGGCTCGGCGGCCCGGTCGCGCTGCCGCCGCACGGTGCGGGTCATCCGCTCGACGAAACGGTAGCCCTGTCGCAGCTCCTCGAACTGCTCGGGGGTCAGCTTTAGGCCCGCGCGCTCGACCAGAACGGCGAACCGCTCGGACGAAATCGGCTCCGACACTATCGTCCCCTCCTGGTGGCGCTAATCGTTGTACAGGGTATCACGGAAGTCTCCGGAAGCCCAAGCTGAAGGGGGCACGCCGAGGCGTCACACCGTCGGCGGCCACGAGCTACAACCTTAAATTGCGCCAACAATTTGGTGTTGCTGCATCTGCAGCAAATCTACAGCAAACCTTCTCGTTTTGATTGCAATCGATCATTATCTGGCTACGCCAACTCAACGGTATATAAATCCGCCAACGTTCGAGACCATGCTATGAGAATATGGCAATTATGTGATTGCTATTTTCGGCTGCTGGCTGATCCTCGCGGACCGCCGGTCGGCTTTGCAACAGCAGGCGGACGAGCTCGGACTGGCGTCGCGTGCGGGTCTTGTCGAACACATGGGCGAGGTGCGTGCGGGCAGTCGCCAACGAGATCCCCAGCCGGCCTGCCGCGGCTTGCAGCCCGTCGGCTTCAAGAACTTCAACCGCGACGGCGGCTTCCGCCGGGGTCAATCCGAAATCCTCGCACAACGTTTCCTTACGCACGCTGACGGCCGCGTCGGGATCGGTTATGAACAGAAGCGCGCGGGGACGGACAACATCGATCCAGCCTAGGCTGGCGCGATTCGGCATGACGAGAACAGTGAGCGGCAGACCATTCTCCCGGGTGAGCCGCAGACGCCCCCCGGCCCCAGCGAGCCCCGGGTGCCGCAGGGCGCAATCGGCGATGACTCGGCGCAATCGCCGGGTTTCGCCGAGGATTTCGGCCCGCAGACCGTCGCGCCCCAGAAACAGGCCGCGGCCGGCCCGCAATATGCCCTCGGCGGCGCGGTTGGCAAAGATCACGCGAGCTTCGCCATCGACCAATACTACGCCGTCCCGAAGCAGGTCGATGATCTCGGCCGAGCCTTCCGGCAGGCTATCGAGACCGGCCAAGCGCAGTTGCAATTGTAGGGCGCGCTGCAGATGTGGAATGATCTCGGCGAACAGCCTCGTCTCCGTCGCGTCGAAATCGCCCTCCGCGTAGGGACGGGACACGGCTATCACCGTCGAAAGCGGTCCTTCCACTAATAGGTTCGTCGCGATCGTCGCTTCCACCCCCTGCGGCTTGCACCATTCATTGTAGTAATCTGTGCGGCAAAATTCGTCGCGGGGGATGATCATATCCCGAACGAAGGCTGTACCGACGGGCAGTTTCTCCCCTCCGTTCCAGATGAAAGCGCAGCGCGCCCAATATTCGATAAAGCTGCGTAAATATTCGGGATCTGTCCGTGGCGCGGTCATCACGGTGGCATTGGTGCTTGAATCGTGTGAGCCGATGGCGCTGCACTGCGCCGATAGCAGATCGGCGAGGCGGTTCAGCATCACCGGCCAGGCGTCGGGATCCAATGCCGCGTCATAGATCAATTCTACGAGTTCGGAGAACTCTTCATCGCCCATGTGCTCCTCCCTGTCGACGGACCCGGGCTGTTCTTTTGGGCCGCCCGGGCGCTTTTGAAGGTCCTTGTTACCCCCGCAACGACCGTTCGATCGTCGCTCCCCCTCCGGCGGCCGATTTTACCATTAACCACTCATTCGCCAAGTGTGACCTAGCTCACACTTCGGCGGAAAATCTCGGCTGTCGGGCCCGGCCCGTACTCGCGGTCAGAGTCGGCCGCAGCTAAATCCGGCCGCAACCGACCATTAACATCGGCATGCGTTGCAAAATTTTTCACCATCTCATCCGAATGGATGATGACCAGCCCATTTCCCTCGCGCCATAGAGCAAGGGTTGCATCAGGTGTATCCCAAGTGGGGAGGCAGAACGATGGGGAATGCTTTCTCGTTCCGGCGCCTTACCTCAGCCGCGATCGTGGGGCTAATCACCGTTTCGGGCGTGCCGCTGCCGGTACAGGCCGGCCCTCTTGTGCTGACGATCGATCAGCCTGACCGGGTGGGGGTGAACCCGGGCTCAACACTGGACTTCACCGGTACCATCACCAACAACACCGGGTCGAGCCTTGACGCGGCGGCGGACCTGTTTCTGAACTTCAACAATTTCGACTCGGCCGTGCTCTCCTTCGATCAGCTGCTCGGCAACCCGGATTTTGTTCTGCCGAATGGCGCGACATCGGCGGACATACTGTTGTTCGACGCGAATGTCGGTCTGTTGGCGACAGCTGCAGGCTCTCCCTATCTGGCGGACGTTCAGGTGCAGGACAGCCTTGGCGATCTGAGCAACGATGTCACGATCAGCATTTCTGTGCCCGAGCCGGCTTCGCTAACATTGCTCCTCGGCGCTCTGGTCATTCTGATTAGCTTCACAAAGAGAGCAAAGCGCGTGGTGACGCTCTACAGGCTTTTGCCGGCTCTGGCCGCAGCCATTCTGTCTGTCGGGTCAGCCGAGGCAGCCGTCACTCCGGTGCAGCTATATACCGCAAATGCCGGCATCTCGGTCTGGAGCACCGACCATCGCACGGTCGGGGTGGAGTTGCAGATCGGCAACAGCGGCACGGCCGCCGCGGGGCCGTGCAGGTGACTTCCGTCGCCGTGCAAGGGGGCACGTTCAGCGGACCTTTGCTGCCGATCTTCCTCGGCACTGTTGACGCTCAGGATAGCGCCCTGCTTGACTTTGTGATCAACGTTCCGGTGGCTGACGGCGCGACGCGCTATCTCCTGACGGTCTCCGGCACCTATACCTATAATGGCGGTTTGTACGGCTTTTCCGTCAACCGGGCGGTCTTTCCTAATGCCGCTGGGCCCGCTCCTGTTTCCGGGACCAACGGCACGTCGACGATCTTCAATCCCCGGTTAGTCGCATACCCCCCATCGCCGCCGGCGCCGCCGTTCCTGCCGAACGCCGAAACGCCGATATTCGTCCCCATCGGGCCACCCGCTCCGGGGTCGCCGCCGATCTCATCAATGGGCTCGATGAACGGCACCGCCGCCGCCGGGTCGCCGCTGCAGATCCCAATCAACAACGGCAGGAGCATCGGCGCAGGTACGCCGCCGGACCCCAACGCTGCGGCGTCGGGCGGTGACGTCGTGCTTTCTACCTACAATACCGGCATTAGCTACTCGACGATGAACGGCCAGGCCGGCACGTTCACCGACATCAACCTCACCGCCGCGGTGCCCGGCGAACCCGGACGCACGTCTTTCTTTCCCCAGAGCGACATGGGCATATGCTGCGATCAGGTGGTCGTCTACCTGCCGACCCAGAATCTGTTCGTTTGGCTGATGCAGTATTGGCCCGTCACCGCCTGCGCGACGAATTGCCCTCCTCAGCCTCCTCCGGCGCCCGCTGCCACTTTTAAGATCACCCAGCCCAATCGGCTGAGGGTCGCCTGGGCCACGCCGCAGACTATCTCGTCAAATTTCTATGACGCCTGGACCTACATCGACCTTACCGCGAACAACGCACCGGGCGTGTCCAGCGGGCTTGGCGCGGCCAACAACGAGTGGGTGGACTACCCAGACCTGGCCTGGTCAAGCACCTTTCTCTACGTCGGGGTGGACCACGGGACTACAACACCCGGGAGTATCTACACCCAACAACGCATCGTCGCGCGGGTGTCGCTCGCAGACATGACAAATCCCAACACGAACACGGTGGGATACCAATACGCACGGCTGACCGGCAACGGTCTGAGCAAGACCCACATCGTGCAAAACGCGCCTGGCAGGATGGTGGTGGGCGGCCTCAAGGATTCTAGCACATTGAACATGTTCGTCTGGGATGACAACGGCAACATGATCAACCCTTCCACGGTCGGGCTCGACAACCAGATTCAGCAGGGAATGAGCTACACCTCGACGGCTCCAGATGGGATTGATTGGCTGGCGGCCTCCTTCCCCGGCAACATCACCGGCGCGACCTATCGCTTGCAGTTTGTATTTGGAGGACCTTCCCAGGACCAATATATCTTCGCGTTCGACGCCGGGATGAACCCCCCCGGCAGACCACGCTCTTATGTGCGCCTTGAAACTCTGACGCCGTCCGGCGCCGGTTGGAGCGTCGTCGACGAGTACGATATCTGGAACACCGACTACGCCTTCGCGATGGCGGGGCTCGGCACCGACAATAACAATGAAATCGGCATCAATCTCGCGGTCGGCGGCGGCACAGTTGGTTATCCACAAGAGTCGGTCGGCTTCAAGGACGATTTTATCGTCTTTCAAGTGACTTCGAGCAACGCGACTCAGTCGTTTCTGAACCCGGTGCCCCCGGGAGTGATAAATCCCACCTGCGCCACCGTAGGTTGCGGCGCACGCTTCGGCGATTACCTGTCGGCGCGATACATCGCCAGCAGCGATTCGCAGTTCGCCGCCGAGGCCTACGACGTGACCCTGCCCGCCGGCTCGCCCGTCGGCAGCACCTGCGTCACGGTTGGTTGCACCGCCAACCCGCGTTACGTGCAATTCGGACGGCCACCAGTCACTCCGCCCAAGTGAGCTGCGGGGGCGCGTCCCGTAGCCGACGCCACCTCGCTTTGGTCGCCAGCGGCCAAAATTGTCTACCCGACGAGCAGCTCCTACTGCATTGCATCGCGCGGCGTGGCCAGGATATGAAAGCGCGAGCGGAGTCGCCATATTTGGGGATCGCGACCGGCTTCGGGCTGACAAAGGCGCGTCGTCATCGTACGTCTGAGGCCGGCGCCGCATGGGGTCCTTTCGATGAATTCAGGCATTGCGGAACGGTTGCTCGGACTATCGCTCGCCGGTGCGATGCTGTTGCCGGGGCCAACTCGCGGCGCGGTCCCACCAGTCGTCCTGTCGGCGGAGAATGAGGCGACTTCGGTCTGGGACACTGACCCCTCGAAGGTTGGCATCGAGCTGCAAATCGTCAATAATGGGGCATCGCCCGCGACGGACGTGCAAGTGAGTTCGATCGTCGTAGAGGGGGGCTCGCTCAACGGACCGGCAACGCTGCCGATCGCGCTGGGGACGATCAAACCGGCCGGCAGCGCCCTGCTCGACCTCGTGATCACCGTGCCGCGCACCGACGGCACACGCTATCTGCTGACAATATCCGGCACATACGCATATTCCGGGGGGCGCCACGGGTTCTCCGTCGACCGCGCCGTGGCGCCGAACACGACGGCGCCGGGCCCCCTTTTCGGGCGCAGCGGCGTTTCCGGGAAATCCTCGGATCAGTCTCCGGGCCCGGCCCCAAATCCTCCGTCAACCGCATCGCCTCCCTTCGGGCCGAATGCGACGACTCCGATCCTGATTCCGCCGGGGCCGCCGCGGCGGCTCTCCGTGCCCGGCGCGGACCAGACCGAATCGACGAGCAAGACCCGATAGTCAAAGATCCGATTGTGGCCGGCAAGGGGTCGCTGCTGATGGTACCGTCGCGATTTGTGTTGGAATTGATTGACGCGGTCTCCGGTCGGGTGAGGATATTGGATCAGGCGGCAAGGTCAATCGGCTTATCGGCGAGTTTCTGGGTCAGGGTCTGCCAGCCGTCGACT
>Ga0306921_10001266_pt1 | contig 24340 bp, 18 predicted proteins | sample sta12Cox44000080_FD_203760 | JGI IMG/M metagenome (GOLD analysis project Ga0306921, IMG submission 203760) | Lab enrichment of tropical soil microbial communities from Luquillo Experimental Forest, Puerto Rico - statoxic.12C.oxic.44.000.080 (v2)... | ecosystem: Environmental > Terrestrial >...
CCGCGGCAGGCCCGACGAGGCTGTCATTTTCGCAAACACAATGAGCGAAGCGTTAACGCCGGCCCGGCAAGATCAGGTCCCCCGGGGCTTGACACGGCGGGTCGGCAGCGCGCTGGCGGGGTTTTCCGGCCAGGGGTGCCGGGGGTAGCGCCCGCGCAGATCGGACCGCACGGCGGCATAGCTGCCGCGCCAGAAGCCCGGCAGATCGCGCGTCACCTGCACCGGCCGTTGTGCCGGCGACAATAACTCCAGCACCAGCGGAACCGCGCCCTTCGCGATCGAAGGATGGGTGTTGAGCCCGAACAGCTCCTGCAGGCGAACCGCGATCGTCGGCCCCTGCTCCGCCTCGTAATCGATCGCCAGCATCGTGCCGGTCGGCGCCTCGAAATGCGTCGGCGCCTCCCGCTCGAGCCGCGCGCGCAACTCCCAGGGAAGCAGCGTCTGCAGCGCATCCGAAAGATTGCCCGCCGAGAGTTCCCTAAGCGAGACCTTGTCGCAAAGCGCCGGCACCAGCCATTCCTCGGCTCGCGCCACCAGCGCGTCATCGGAAAGATCGGGCCAGCTCTCGCCTTCGGCCTTGCGCAGGAACATGACGCGGTCGCGCCATTGCTTTGCTGCTTTCGACCACGGCAGCTTGTCGAGGCCGGAGGCGATCAGCCCGCCGGCAAAAATCCGCGCCGTCTCCAGGGACGGCTGCAGCGCGCGCGGGGCCTCGGACAACGTCAGGGCATGAAGCGTGCGCTTGCGGCGCGAGCGCAAGGCAAGCGCAGTACGATCGAAGGCAATCTCGTCTGCGGTTTCAATATGCGCGCCAAAGTGAGATTCAATCTCCTCCTGCGCGATCGGCGCCGCGAGCAGGATGCGACCAGCGGCCGCTGTTCCCGACAGCTCGCCGACCACGATATAGGGCGCACGCGCCAGGGCCGAGGTCTGCTCCACCACGGCACCCCGGCCGTTGGCGAGTACGAAGCTGCCGTTGCCACGGTTGCGCGCAAGACGATCGGGATAGGCAAATGCAAGCAACACGCCAGTGCTCACCTTGCTCTCGCCGGCTTTACCGGGGGAGGCGACCTGCGACGCCCAGCGCCGCGCCAGCTCGCGCGCGCTCTGCGCCCGCGGCGAACGGTCGCGTCGAAATTGATCGAGCCTGTTGTCGAGATCGATGCTGTCGCCGCCGAGCCCGCGTTCGGTGAGCACGGCCGCGATCTCGGCAGCCTCCGCGCCTGCGTCCAAGTCTTGCGCATCGACAATCATGCGGGAAAGTCGCGGCGGCAGCGCCAGCGCGCGCAGCCTTCTGCCCTCTTCCGTAATGCGGCCGTCTGCATCGAGCGCGCCGAGCTCGATCAGGAGGCTTTTCGCTTCCTTCAGCGCGGGCGCGGGCGGAGCATCGAGAAAGGCGAGACTGGCCGGATCGCTTACGCCCCACTGCGCGAGATCGAGCACTAGCGACGACAGATCGGCGCTCAGGATCTCCGGTTGGGTGAAGGGCGCGAGCGAAGCGGTCTGCGGCTCGTCCCACAGGCGGTAACAGATGCCCGGCTCGGTGCGGCCCGCGCGGCCGCGCCGCTGATCGACCGAGGCACGCGAGGCACGCACGGTTTCCAGCCGCGTCAAGGCGATGTCCGGTTCGTAGCGCGGCACGCGCGCAAGGCCGGAATCGACGACGATCCGCACGCCTTCGATCGTCAGCGAGGTTTCCGCAATCGACGTCGCCAGCACGACCTTGCGGCAACCCGCACGCGCCGGCGCGATCGCGCGATCCTGCACGGTGGCGTCGAGGGCGCCGAAGAGCGGAACGATTTCGGTCGCCGCGTCCTGCACGCGCTCGCTCAAAAAAGCCTGCGTGCGGCGGATTTCGGCCGCGCCGGGCAGGAACGCCAGCACCGAGCCGGGATCGGCGCGCAACGCGGATGCGATCGCGTCCGCCATCTGTCGCTCAAGCGGCACGTCTGTCCTGCGGCCGAGATAGCGCGTCTCGACCGGGAATGCGCGGCCCTCGCTGGCAATAACCGGCGCCTTGCCAAGAAGCCTTGCGACCCGCGCGCCATCGAGCGTCGCAGACATCACGAGAATACGCAGATCCTCGCGCAGGCCGGTTTGGGCATCCCGCGCAAGCGCAAGGCCCAGATCCGCATCGAGCGAACGTTCGTGAAATTCGTCGAACAACACGGCCGCGACGCCGTCCAGTTCCGGATCGTCAATGATCCGGCGCGAAAAAATCCCCTCGGTAACGACCTCGATCCGCGTCGCACGCGATATTTTCGAACCGAAACGGACGCGATAGCCGACTGTCTCGCCGGCTCGCTCGCCGAGCGTGCTCGCCATGCGCTCGGCGCTCGCACGAGCGGCGATCCGCCGCGGTTCCAGCACGATGATCTTCTTGGCCCTTGCCCAGGGCGCATCCAGCAGCGCCAGCGGCACCCGCGTGGTCTTGCCGGCGCCGGGCGGTGCCACCAGCGCCGCCGCGTTGTGGCGCTCAAGAGTGTGCGCGAGTTCGTCGAGCACGGCATCGATCGGGAGGGGCGTGTCGAAGCTGCGGGCCAATGTCTCACCGTTCCTCCAGTGTGGTGGTTCGGAAGTTCTCTTCATTTTAGCTGCGAGCCCGTCAAGAGAACTTCCGAACCAAAACCACACTAGGATCATAAGTCTCTAGTGTCCTTTCGAATCCGAAGTTCGCAAAGGAGCCTGCTGCACAATGAAACGAACTTCGGATTCGGGACACTAGGTCCGGCCTTGACGGAAAAAGCGAGTTTCACCGCGGCAGCGGCGATCGACCGACGCTTTCGTAAACAAACCCGGACGAGGCCATGTCGTCGCGACGGTAGATATTGCGAAGGTCGACCACGATGGGCTGCGCCATCTCCTTCTTCAGGCGGTCGAGGTCAAGCGCCCGAAATTGCACCCACTCGGTGACGATCACCAGCGCGTCCGCGCCGCGGGCGCAGAGGTAGGGATCCTCGCAATATTCGATGTCGGGCAGTTCCTTGCGCGCCTGTTCCATGCCGACCGGATCGTGCGCGCGCACTTTCGCGCCCATGTCGATAAGGCCGGTCACCAGCGGAATCGACGGCGCCTCGCGCATGTCGTCGGTGTCGGGCTTGAAGGTCAGCCCGAGCACGGCCACGGTCTTGCCGCGCAAGGAGCCGCCGACGGCACCGGCAACCTTGCGCGCCATCGCGCGCTTGCGAATGTCGTTGACGCCGAGCACGGCTTCGACAATGCGCAGCTGCACGTCATTGTCCTGCGCGATCTTGATCAGCGCGCGCGTATCCTTGGGAAAGCACGAGCCGCCAAAACCCGGTCCCGCATGCAGGAATTTGGTGCCGATACGGTTGTCGAGCCCGATGCCGCGTGCCACCTCCTGCACGTCAGCGCCAACCTTCTCGGACAGGTCGGCGATCTCGTTGATGAAGGTGATCTTGGTGGCAAGGAACGCATTGGCCGCGTATTTGATCAGCTCGGCGGTGCGGCGCTCGGTGAACATCAGCGGCGCCTGGTTGAGTGACAGCGGCCGATAGATGTCGCCGAGTGCCTTGCGTCCGCGCTCATCGGAGGTACCGATCACGATGCGGTCCGGGAATTTGAAATCCCGGATCGCGGCACCCTCGCGCAGGAATTCCGGATTGGAGGCTACCACGACGTCGGCGGACGGATTGGTCTCGCGAATGATCCGTTCGACCTCGTCTCCGGTGCCGACCGGCACGGTCGATTTGGTGACGACCACGGTAAATCCTGACAGTGCCGCGGCGATTTCGCGCGCGGCGGCGTGGACATAAGTCAGGTCGGCGTGCCCGTCGCCGCGACGCGACGGCGTGCCCACCGCGATGAAGACGGCATCGGCCTCCCCAACCGGCCCTGAAAGCTCGGTCGTGAAATCGAGGCGCCCCGCCTTCACATTGGAGGCGACCAGCGCATCGAGGCCGGGCTCATAGATCGGGATTGTGCCCCGGTTCAGGCTTGCGATCTTGTCGGCATCCTTGTCCACGCAGGTGACCTGGTGGCCGAAATCCGCAAAACAGGCGCCGGAGACCAGCCCGACATAGCCCGTGCCAATCATGGCGATCCGCATGAATCAACCCGCCTTTTTTAAAGGTTAGCCGCGGCCGCCACTTAAAGCATTTGGGCGGGGTGAGGAAAGCGGAAAACGGTATGGCCCCGGTATAGGCAGGGGAAAGACACGGCCACGACGAGAATCTGTGGTCAATCCGCCCCGTCGACACTGTCAAACGCCGCGAAAATTCTTAAATTGCGGCCATGTCGAAATCCCCCCCGAAGGCCGTCGCCAAGTCGACCGCTATCAAACCCGCCAGGCCGGCTCCCGCCAACGCAGAGCCCAAGGGCGCCGGCAAGGGCGACCATGTCTTCCTCGTCGATGGCTCGTCCTACATCTTCCGCGCCTATCACGCGCTGCCGCCGCTGAACCGGAAATCCGACGGGCTGCAGGTCAATGCCGTGCTCGGCTTCTGCAACATGCTGTGGAAGCTTTTGCGCGACATGCCGGAAAGTGACCGGCCGACGCATCTGGCCATCGTGTTCGACAAGTCGGAAATAACCTTCCGCAACAAACTTTATCCCGATTACAAGGCGCACCGGCCGCCCGCGCCCGACGATCTGATCCCGCAATTTGCGCTGATCCGCGACGCCGTGCGCGCCTTTGATCTGCCCTGCCTGGAGCAGAACGGTTTCGAGGCCGACGATCTGATCGCAACCTACGCACGGCTTGCTTGCGAGCGCGGCGCGGTCACGACCATCGTTTCTTCCGACAAGGACCTGATGCAACTCGTGACCGACAAGGTCACCATGTTCGACACCATGAAGGACCGCCGCATCGGGCGCGCCGAGGTGATCGAGAAATTCGGCGTGCCACCGGAAAAGGTGGTCGAGGTGCAGGCGCTGGCCGGCGATTCCACCGACAACGTGCCTGGCGTTCCCGGCATCGGCGTCAAGACCGCCGCCCAATTGATCGTCGAATATGGCGACCTCGAGACGCTGCTGTTCCGCGCAGGCGAAATCAAGCAGCCGAAGCGGCGCGAAGCACTGCTCGAGAATGCAGAGAAGGCGCGGATTTCCCGACAACTCGTGCTGCTCGACGACAAGGTCGATCTCGAGGTGCCGCTCGACGAGCTTGCCGTGCAGGAACCCGACGCGCGCAAGCTGATCGCCTTCCTGAAGGCGATGGAATTTTCCTCGCTCACCAAACGCGTCGCCGAATATTCCCACATCGATCCGTCCAACATTGCGGCCGATGCATCCTTGTCTTCATCATCCGCGCCCGCGGCCTCCACGGCCCCAACCCTACCCTCCCCCGCAGGCGGGGGAGGGAAAGCGGGGAGCACGGCGGAAGCAAGCACTCCGAGCAAGAGTGCAAGCGGCAGGGAAGACAGAAACTCAAGCGCGAAGGGCACGCCGATCTCGCTTGCAAAAGCGCGGGCGGAAGCTGCAAGAAAAGTACCGGTCGATCGCAGCAAATATCAGACGATCAAGAGCCTCGATCAGCTCAAGGCATGGGTCACGCGCGCCTACGAGGCCGGCTGTTTCGCGATCGAGGCCAAGTCGGATTCGATCGATCCGATGCAGGCGGACATTTCCGGTATCGCGCTTGCGCTCGGACCCAACGACGCCTGTTATGTGCCGCTTGCCCACAGACAGTCCGGCGATGGCGGCGGCCTGTTCGACGCGGGACTTGCGCCGAACCAGATCAGGGAGAGCGAGGCGCTGGACGCGCTGAGGCCGCTACTGGAATCCGCCGGAATTTTGAAGATCGGCTTCGACATCAAGTTCGGTGCGGTGATGTTGGCGCAGGCCGGCATCACCTTACGCAACCACGACGATGTCCAGCTGATGAGCTACGCGCTCGATGCCGGGCGAACTTCGCAGGAGCTCGATGAGCTGGCCGAGCGCTGGCTCGGTCACACCATCATCAGCCATGGCGAGCTGATCGGTAGCGGCAAGAACAAGCTCACCTTCGATCAGGTTCCGATCGAGAAGGCTACCGCCTACTCCGCCGAGGATGCCGACGTCATCCTGCGACTGTGGCGCGTGCTCAAGCCGCGTCTCGTCGCCGAGCGCATGACGGCGGTCTACGAGACGCTCGAGCGGCCCTTGGTAGCGGTATTGGCGCGGATGGAGCGGCGCGGCATTTCGATCGACCGCCAGGTGCTGTCGCGCCTGTCGGGCGATTTCGCCCAGACCGCGGCCAGGGTCGAGGCCGAAATCCAGAGGATCGCGGGAGAACCGATCAATGTCGGCAGTCCGAAGCAGATCGGCGACATCATCTTCGGCAAGATGGGATTGCCCGGCGGGACAAAGACCAAGACCGGCGCGTGGTCGACTTCGGCCCAGGTGCTCGATGAACTGGCCGAGCAGGGGCATGAGCTGCCGCGAAAAATCCTGGAATGGCGCCAGGTCTCGAAATTAAAGTCGACCTATACCGACGCCTTGCCGACCTATGTCAATGCGCAAACGCATCGCGTGCACACGACCTACGCGCTGGCCGCGACGACGACCGGGAGGCTGTCGTCGAACGAACCGAATCTGCAGAACATCCCGGTTCGTACCGAGGACGGGCGCAAGATTCGCCGCGCCTTTATCGCCACACGAGGTCACAAGCTGGTGTCGGCCGACTATTCCCAGATTGAACTCAGGCTGCTTGCCGAAATCGCCGACATTGCCGCCTTGAAACAGGCCTTTCGCGACGGGCTCGACATCCATGCCATGACGGCCTCCGAAATGTTCGGCGTGCCGGTCAAGGACATGCCCGGCGAGGTGCGGCGGCGGGCCAAGGCAATCAATTTCGGCATCATCTACGGCATCTCGGCTTTCGGGCTCGCCAACCAACTCGGCATCGCGCGCGAGGAAGCATCCGCCTACATCAAGAAATATTTCGAGCGCTTTCCCGGCATCCGCGCCTATATGGACGAGACGCGCGAGTTCTGCCGCAACAACGGCTACGTCACCACGCTGTTCGGCCGCAAATGTCACTACCCGGACATCAAGGCGAGCAACCCCTCGGTCCGCTCCTTCAACGAACGCGCCGCGATCAACGCGCGATTGCAGGGTTCAGCCGCCGACATCATCCGCCGCGCCATGATCCGCATGGAGGACGCGCTGGCCGAGAAGAGGCTTTCGGCGCAGATGCTGCTGCAGGTTCACGACGAGCTGATTTTCGAAGTACCCAATGATGAGGTCGCGGCGACCTTTCCTGTGGTCCAGCACGTGATGCAGGACGCGCCGTTCCCCGCGGTGTTGCTCTCCGTGCCGCTGCATGTCGATGCGCGCGCCGCGGACAATTGGGACGAGGCGCATTAGCCTCGATCTCGTTCGCCGGGCGCAGCTTAATCCAACTTCGCCTCCATGCCGCGCTTGACCGCAGGCCGCACCATCAGCGCCTCATACCAGCGTTTGACGTTGGGAAAGTCCGAAAGCTCCACCTTGTGACGGGGGTGGCGCCAGGCCCAGCCGAGAATCGCGAAATCCGCAACCGACAGCGGGCCGGCGACAAACTCGCGATCGCCGAGGCGACGGTCCAGCACGCCGTAGAGCCGGCGCGTCTCGGCCATGAACCGCTTCAGCCCGTAGGCGCGGTCCTGCTCGTTCTCCAAAGCAATGAAGTGATGGACCTGTCCAGGGATCGGCCCAAAACCGCCCATCTGCCACATCAGCCATTCATAGACGGGTATCCGCTCAAGCAGCGGCCCGGGCAAGAATTTGCCGGTTTTCTCGCCGAGATAGAGCAGGATCGCACCGGACTCGAACACGCTGACGCGTTTGCCATCGGGTCCGTCGGGATCGACGATGGCCGGGATCTTGTTGTTCGGGCTGATGGCCAGAAACGAGGGCGCCATCTGCTCGCCCTTGGCGAGATTGATAGGAATCACCTTGTAGGGCAGCCCCATTTCCTCGAGCGCTACCGAGATCTTGCGGCCGTTCGGCGTGTTCCAGGTGTGAAGTTCAATACTCATTGGGGCCCCTTCAGGTCCTGTTCATAAGGGCGTCTCTAGCATCCACGTCATCCCGCGGCAAAACGGAGTTCCGTGATCGTCCAGGGCAAGCTTGCTAACCCGGCTCCCCGCTGTTGATGGAGGGGTCCGCGCGCTGGAATGTGCCTTGGCCAGCCGATAAATTGCGCGCCCCGCTTCAAAATTTCGGAAATCAACGTGTCCAAATCAGCCTCCCGCGCCCGCCTTTACGAGATCATCCGCAAGCGCTCGTTCGGCCGCGGTGAAGTCACCCTGGCTTCGGGTCGCAAGAGCGATTTTTATTTCAACCTCAAGCCGACCATGCTCGACCCCGAGGGCGCAACGCTGCTCGCCGAGCTTACCTACGAGGCGCTAAAGGACGACAAGCTCGATTTCATCGGCGGGCTCGAAATGGGCGCGGTGCCGCTCGCCGGCGCGATCGCGCAGATCTCCTGGATCAAAGGCCACCCGATTGCGGCCTTTTTTGTGCGCAAGAAGCCCAAGGAACATGGCGCGCGGCTTGCGGTCGAGGGGCTGGCCAAAGGCGAAAGCCTGCAGGGCAAGCGCGTGGTCGTGGTCGAGGACGTCACCACGACCGGCGGCTCGGCGATGAAGGCGGTGGAAGCGGTGCGCGAGGCTGGAGGCAACGTCGCGCTGGTCCTGACCATGGTCGACCGCGAGGAAGGCGCCAGCGAAACATTCAAACAGGTGGGCCTGCCCTTCCGCGCGCTCTATAAGGCGAGCGAGTTTTTGGACAGTTAGCTGCGTCCGGGCACCGATTTCTTTTGCAGCAAATCCCATACCCGCTCACCGCTCATTTACCATCCCCTCCTAAGGTGCCCCCGAGCCGGAGCGGCTTTCGCATCGGGCTCGCGTTGTGTTGCGTGGGGTGGAGTGAGTGTTGCGTAAAGAGTTGTCCTCTCAGCATCCGCGCCACCGCCTGGTGCTTATCACGAGCCTCGCGATTTCCGGCGTCATTGCGCTTGCCCCTCACCCGGCCTCCGCCGAAAACCTGTTCGATTTCCTCCTTGGCGGCCTTGCCAAGCTGCGTGGAAGCACCGCGGCACCGCCACAGGCGAGCTTTTTCGCCGACCCCTCGGGCAACAACCCGCAAGCGCCGAGCCCGGCCGTCGCAAGCTCCGGGCCCGCCTTTTGCGTGCGAAGCTGCGACGGAAAATACTTTCCGCTGGTGCGCGGCAGCGCCACCCGGCGTCCGAACAGGTAACGACCAAACCGCGCAATTCACGCCGATTGCTTCCTATCCGGGCCTCGCCGCCGATGTCCGCACGCGGCTGAAGGAAATGAAGGTCGCCCCCGCCAGCACCGAGCTTGTGACCGGCAGCACGCCGCTTTCGGCTACGTCACCTCCGACAATCCCTGCAGGACCCAAGACGACGCCAGCACGCGACAGACGGGCGGATGCGAACTAGCGTTCGATGATCACGCCAATCACGTTCGGCGAGGCGAGATATTTCTCCTCGATTGCAGCGCGCGCCGCCGCGCGGTTTTCCGCCGTAAGCAAGCCGCGCTTTTCGGCAAGGATCATCCAGCAAAATCCCCACCAGTCCGTCAGCATGCCGTTGTCGTCGACGAGGTCATAGCCCTGCGCGGCGGCGAAGATGCGCGCCCGCGCCTCATCGAGCGTGTCGAGGAAGGCGTGGTCCTCGGCAGAGAACAGTTCGTCGCTGATGTCGTCTGACGTGTAGCCCCACACCGACATGCAGACGGCGTTGAACTCGCGGTCGATTTCGTCGTCCTCGATGAGGCGATGGCGCGATGCCCGGTGCAGCCGCGACAGCCTCCGCGCGAAGTCGGCGATCCGGGTAAGGGCGAATTGATCGAAGGCGATGGTGGACATGTAGTCCTCACTGAAGCGGATAGACCCCAGATATTGTGTCGGCAACGCGTCGAATCACTATGATATATCAAAGGCTTGCTAATGTGTTCTTAATTCGTTCCCGCGGGCCGGGAAATCGCAAGCTTGGTTCAACTGACCCCGCCCAGGCCAGATCAGACCAACTCTCGTAGAAGTTGATAAACGTCCGGCTCTCACATAGAGATTGCTATGGGGAGCTTTGGTTATGCGAAGATGCATTATTCTCTTGTCCGCGCTTCTGCTTTTTGGATGCGCGACAATCACGAGGGGGACAACGCAATCAGTCGCCGTGGATACTCCCGGCGTGCCGGGGGCGAGCTGTACAATTCAGACCCAGAGCGGGCCGCAGATTGTCAAAACCCCGGGCACGATCGTTCTTGACAGGGGCTCCACGGCCTTGCCGATCCAATGCACGAAAGCGTGTTACACACCCGGTTCGAGCATCATCCCCTCAAACACGGAAACAATGGCGGCGGGAAACGTTGTGTTTGGAGGGGTGATCGGTCTCGGTGTCGATGCGGCAACCGGGGCTCTGAACAGATATCCGGATGTTGTGACCGTGGCCATTTTCCCTGATCCCGCCTGCCGGCAGCCGGGATCGTCTCGGCGTAGTCCGCCACGCCCCGAGGGCTAAGGCCGGAGGTGATCGACGCCCCGCTCCTCTGAGAATTGAAGCGGCCGCGAGTAGCGCGCAAATCACGGCTAAGTAGACCCTATGCTGCGCCTTTGCCCACCCTACGGCTGCTCGCTGGAATGGTCCGACTTCGTCACGGGCGCGTCGCCCCGGCGAAGGCCGGGGCCCATAACCACAACTGTCAGAGGAGGCCTGACAGGTCGCTCCAATCCGGATTGTTCTCTTCAATCAGCCGAATCTTCCAGTCGCGATGCCAGTTCTTCAGCTGTTTCTCTCGTCGGATAGCTTCTTCGGGGGAGGAGTACTCTTCGACGTAAACGAGACGCGTGACGCCATATTTTCTGACGAACTCGGAGCCCTTGCCCGAGCGATGTAATTCCAGCCGAACGCGAAGGTTGTTGGTTACCCCGATATAGAGCGTACCGTGCTTTCTGCTTGCGAGAATGTAGACGTAATATGAGCGAGGAACCTTCATGCGTTGGGATAACGCCCCAGATCATATGGGCTTGGGGTTATGGGCCCCGGCCTTCGCCGGGGCGACGTGTAGGAGCATCCCGCTCCAAGCCTTAGATATTCGCCAGCATCCTGTCGCCGCAGACGTTCGCATAGAACTTGCCGCCGCATTGCCGCTTGATCGCGGCGCAGCGCGCGGCAGGTGACGCCGAGGCGCCTACGCTGAAGCCGCAACTCAGGCCGTCCGCGCTTCTTCCGAGCTTGCCGGCCGCGGCGCTGGAAACGCTGACACAGATGACGAGCAGCGCGGCGGCGATGATCTCGATTGCTAGTCGCATGGCACGGACCTCCCAGCCTGTCGCAGTGTTACAAACCATAGCACCAAAAAGCAGCCGTGGACTCCCTGCTCTCCGGCCCAAGTTTTGCATCATATTTGCCTAACAGGCATGTCACGGCACAAGAAGCGGCCCTTTCTGCGGGGGGTTTCGGGCCACGCTTAAGGTGCATATCATTTAAGGTGAGTCTCACTGTCAGGAAACTGCGTTGGAAGACCATACGATCCACCACCCGGCGCCCGGCCAGCCCATCGACGAGCTGGCACTCGCCGAGATCAAGAGCGCGATCCTCGCCAAGTTGCGGCTGGCAATGGGCAAGGACGCCGGAATGGCGACCAAGCACGACTGGTACATGGCGGCGGCCCTGGCACTGCGCGACCGCATCGTGCACCGCTGGTTGATCGCGGACAAACGGAGTTACGACGCCGGCCGCAAGCGGGTCTATTACCTCTCGCTCGAGTTCCTGATCGGACGTCTCTTCACCGACGCACTGAATAACATGGGTCTGTTGAAGCTGTTCGAGACCGCGCTCGGTGATCTCGGCGTCGGCCTCGACACGCTGCGGCAGATGGAGCCGGACGCAGCGCTTGGCAATGGCGGCCTGGGGCGGCTCGCCGCCTGCTTCATGGACAGCATGGCGAGCCTCGGCATTCCCGCCATGGGCTACGGCATCCGCTATGATTTCGGCCTGTTCCGCCAGATCATCGATCACGGCTGGCAGCAGGAATATCCCGACATTTGGCTCAGTCTGGGTAACCCTTGGGAATTCCAGCGGCCGGAAGTCGTCTATCACGTGCACTTCGGCGGCAGCATCGAACATGTCGATGCCGGGGGTGGTCGTGACCGCGCGATCTGGCACCCCGGAGAAACCGTGCAGGCGGTCGCCTACGACACGCCGATCGTCGGCTGGCGCGGTCAGCACGTCAACGCGCTTCGGCTGTGGTCGGCGCGCTCGCCCGATCCGCTGAAGCTCGACGTCTTCAACTCCGGCGACTATCTCGGCGCCAGTGCCGAGGAAGCGCGCGCGGAGGCGATCTGCAAGTTCCTCTACCCGAACGACGCGAGTCCGGCCGGGCGGGAATTGCGGCTGCGCCAGGAATATTTCTTTGTCTCGGCGTCACTGCAGGATCTCGTCAAGCGGCACCTTTCGTCCGACGGCCAATTGCGCAGCCTCGCCATGAAGGTCGCCGTCCAGCTCAACGACACCCATCCCAGTCTCGCGGTGGCCGAGCTCATGCGCATCCTCGTCGACCTGCATAATTTCCGCTGGGACGAGGCCTGGAAGATCGCCGTCAGTACCCTCTCCTACACCAATCACACGCTGCTGCCGGAAGCGCTCGAAAGCTGGCCGGTCGAACTGTTCCAGCGCCTGCTGCCGCGGCATCTGGAAATCATCTATCGCATCAACAGCGCCCACCTGGCGCTTGCCGAGCAGCGCTGTCCCGGCGACATCGATTTCCGTGCATCGGTGTCGCTGATCGACGAGAAAGGTGGCCGCAGGGTGAGGATGGGACAGCTCGCTTTCGTCGGCTCCCATCGCATCAATGGCGTGTCGGCGATGCATTCGGACCTGATGCGGGAGACCGTGTTCCACGATCTCAACCACCTCTATCCCGGACGCATCACCAACAAGACCAACGGCATCACCTTCCGCCGCTGGCTGATGCTGGCCAACCCGAAGCTGACCGATCTTTTGCGCGAGGTCTGCGGCGAGGCCGTGCTTGATGATCCCGCCCGGCTCGAGCTTCTGGAGGCTCGCGCCAGCGACAACGCGTTCCAGCAGCGATTCCGGCAGGTCAAGCGCCACAACAAGGTGGCGCTGGCGCGCCTGATCAGCGAACGCCTCGGCCTCCAGGTCGATGCGTCGGCGCTGTTCGACGTGCAGATCAAGCGCATCCACGAATACAAGCGGCAGCTGCTCAACATCCTCGAGACCATCGCGCTCTATCAGGCGATCAAGGACCAGCCGCAGCGCGATTGGGTGCCGCGCGTGAAGATCTTTGCCGGCAAGGCGGCGGCAAGCTATCGCTATGCCAAGCTGATCATCAAGCTGATCAACGATGTCGCCGAGATCATCAACAACGATGCCACGATCGACGGTCGGCTGAAGATTGCCTTCCTTGCCGACTACAATGTCAGCCTGGCGGAAGTCATCATCCCGGCAGCCGATCTTTCCGAGCAGATTTCGACCGCCGGCATGGAAGCCTCCGGCACCGGCAACATGAAGCTGGCGCTGAACGGCGCGATCACCATCGGCACGCTCGACGGCGCCAATATCGAGATTCGCGACCATGTCGGCGCCGAAAACATCGCCATCTTCGGCATGGAGGCCGGCGACGTGGTGGTTCGGCGCAAGCAGGGACTGGACTCCACCGACGTGATCCGCAAATCGCCCACACTTGCGCGCGCCATCAACGCTGTCGGCAGCGGCGAATTCTCACCAGGCGAGCCGACCCGGTTCGAGCAGATCGCGCATGCGCTGCGCCACATCGACTACTACATGGTCAGTGCGGATTTTGATTCCTATTATCAGGCCCAGCGCGCCATCGACGCGCGCTGGCAGGTGATGCCGGCCTGGACGCGCGCCAGCATTCTCAACGTGGCGCGCATGGCCTTCTTCTCCTCGGACCGCACGATCCGCGAATATGCCGAGGACATCTGGAACGTCCCGGTTGATCCGGCGCCACGGGCTGCGGCGGGACGTGACGCTCAGCGCGGCGCGACCGCCTGAGCAGCAGGCCTCACTCCGCCGCGAGCCTCACCTCGGGCGCGGCGGCACGAACGTCGGCATCGACCTGGCCCTCGAACCTGGCAAAGTTCTTCTGGAACATCGCGACCAGGGCGCGCGCCGTCTTGTCGAATTCGTCCTTGTCCCGCCAGGTGTTGACCGGATTGAGAATCTCGCTTGGTACGCCCGGCAGCGCGGTCGGCACCGCAAAACCGAAATATCTGTCGGTGCGGAATTGGACGTTGCGCAGCGAGCCGTCGAGGGCTGCGGTCAGAAGCGCGCGCGTCACCTTGATCGGCATGCGGCTGCCGGTCCCGTATTTTCCACCGGTCCATCCGGTGTTGACCAGCCAGCAATCGACGTTGTGCTCGGCAATCAGCTCGCGCAGCATGTTGCCGTAGACGGAGGGATCGAGCGGAAGAAAGGGGGCGCCGAAGCAGGTGGAAAACTCCGGCTGCGGCTCGGCGCCTAGCCCGCGCTCGGTGCCCGCGACCTTCGCGGTATAGCCGGACAGAAAATGATACATCGCCTGTGCCGGCGTGAGCCTGGCAATCGGCGGCAGCACGCCGAACGCGTCGGCGGCGAGCATCACCAGGTTCTTCGGGTGCGGCGCCCGCCCGGTACGCGAGGCGTTGGGGATGAAATCGAGCGGGTAGGCCGAACGGGTGTTCTCGGTTTTCGAGCCGTCGTTGAAGTCGACCTCGCGGGTGTCTTCGTCGAGCACGACATTTTCCAGCACGGCGCCGAAGCGCTTGCTGGCTGCATGGATCTCGGGCTCGGCCTCCTTCGAAAGCTTGATGCATTTGGCATAGCAGCCGCCCTCGAAATTGAAGACGCCGTCTCTGCCCCAGCCGTGCTCGTCGTCGCCGATCAACGTACGTTTCGGGTCTGCCGACAACGTGGTCTTGCCGGTACCGGACAGCCCAAAGAAGATTGCCGTGTCACCATTGGGGCCGACATTGGCCGAACAGTGCATCGGCATCACGCCGCGCTCCGGCAGGTAATAGTTTAGCGTGGTGAACACGCTCTTCTTCATTTCGCCGGCATAATAAGACCCGCCGATCAGGACGATCTTGCGGGCGAAATCGATCGCAACCACGTTCTCCGAACGCACGCCATGGCGTTTGGGGTCGGCCTTGAAGCTCGGCATATCGATGATGGTGAGCTCGGGGACGAAGGTCGCAAGCTCGATGGCATGCGGACGGATCAAGAGCGTGCGGATGAACAGCGAGTGCCAGGCCAGCTCCGTGAAGACGCGGGTCCTGATCCGGAAGGTCGGATCGGCGCCGCCGTAGAGGTCCTGGGCGAACAGCGTCTTGCCGGCGGCATGCTTGAGAAAGTCCTTATAAAGCGTCTCGAACTGCTCCGCTGTGATCGACTGGTTGCCGGCCCACCACATCTTCTTCTCGGTCAAGGCATCGCGAACCGTGAACTTGTCCTTCGGGCTGCGTCCGGTGAACTCGCCGGTGTCCGCGCACAATGCGCCATCAGCCGAAAGCACGGCTTCACCGGCGGCCAGCGCGTAGTGATAGAGCTGCGGCGCCCCGAGGTTCCAGTGCACACGTTTGAGATTGCTTAAACCGAATTTATCGGCGCCGAAGGCACCGTTGCGCACGCCCGTCTCTTGCACGAAGGATCCTCCTCGAATCCGCGTATCCGAAAGGCGAACGCCGCTCCTTAGCGTGCCTGTCGCGTTGAAATGCGACCTATTACTTATGAACGCCCGGCTTGCCAAGCCGATCCAGCACGATTTGGTTTATTCGCTGGGGTTATCGGTATCGACAAATGCCAGTAGAAATACGTTCTTTACCGGTATTTCCGGCGCGACAATCGGCCGCGCGGCAGGACAATGACGGTCATTGCGGCGCAAAAGCATTAACTTACCGCACTGCTCCCTCGCCAATGAGGGCAAAAGGACCCCACAGGGCGGGATAAGCATGCCCGGGCGAGGAAGTATCGCTGAGGTAGGCCAGCATGGCCTCACGCAACGCCTCGGCGCGGCCGATTTTCGGGTCGGCCTTCAGTCGATCGAAGGTCGAAGTCGTAAGCCTGGTAGCGGCTTCCGAATCTACCGCCCAATGCGTAACCAGGAGCGCCCGCGCGCCGGCATAGAAGAATGCGCGCGCCAGGCCGGACAATGCCTCCGCACCTGGCTTGTCGCCCGCGACGGTGTTGCAGGCGGATAAGACCACCCAGTCGGCGTTGAGCTTGAGTTGGGCGACCTCGCTCGCGGTCAACAGTCCGTCGTCGAGCGCGGTCGGCTGTTTCGGGATCGAGAGCGCCAGCGAGGGCTCGGCTAAGCCTTTCACGTCACCTGCGACAAGACCATGGGTGGCGAAGTAGATGATGCGGTAGTCGGCAAGCGGCGTGCGCTTGACCGTGGTCTCACTCGCATCGCTGCCCAAATGGATGTCGGAAGCTGGAACGGCGAGATCCTTCGCCACCGCATTCAGTTCGTCGGCCGTATCCGGCAATTGCGGCAAGGCCTCTGCCAATCTCGCGCGATCGACGCCGACGCCTCGCCAGAAATCGGTATAGGCGACGTTGGTCAGGCTGCGCGATGCGTGCCGCTTTTCCCCGCCGCTGTCGGCCGGATTGAACAGGGGATCGCCAAAGCCGGTCATCGGTTTTTCGGCCTGATCGCGTCGCGCAAAACCGCGCAATGCCTTCAGGCTCGAAACCGAGGGCAGCACCGACACCGCCTGGCGCCTCAACAACCAGGCGGCCTCGCGATAGCCCTCGATCGTGTCCGGGATAGCAGCCGGCGGTTTTTCGGTTACCAGAAGATGGAACGGCAGCGCCGTCAGCGCGCCCGACGGCGCGACCAACAGGCTTCGCTTGTCTTTCGTCAACGCCTCGACGCCGCCGAGCAGCGCGACATAGAGCTCGTTGGCGAGCGCCAGATCGAACAGATGGGATTTGCCGGACGCATCGCTGGCCTGTCCGACGTCCAGCCCTCTGCGGAAAGCGGCGACTTTCGAGGTGATGGCATCGCTGCCAAGCGGAATCCTTTGCCAGTCGGACGCATCTCGCGTCAGCGCGACAACAAAGCTCTCCTTGTCGGCGAGCGCGTAGAGCACCAGCGCCTCGTCGCCCGACAGCAGGGCCTGGATTTCCTTTGCCTTCAGCGGAAGCGGGTTCGACAGCGCCGCGTAGCCCGGGAATTCGACCGCAAGCGTCTTCTGCAGGCCGGCGCGTTCGCCAGCTATGGCTGCAAGGCGGTCCCGTCCGCGCTGCGCGGCGGCAGGGTCGCGCGAACCTTGGCGGGAGAGGCCCGCGATGATGGCCTTGTCCAGCGCGTCCGCTTCGCCAGCCAGGTCCTGGTCCCTGCGCACCAGTTCGGCGAGACGGTCACTTCCGGCGGCAAGGCGAACCGCGAGCTTGTTCACGGCGGAGGCAGCCGCCGACTGCGCACCGTGCTGAATAACGTCAAGCGCTTCATCCAGGGCTTGCTCGAGCGGCATGATCTGCTGCCTCTGCGCCTCGAACAGCACGGCAAGTGCTACGCGCGGCTGCGCGCGGCCGCTCGCAATCATTCGTTCCACCAGCGGCAAGGCGTCCGCGGTCCGGCCCTCCGCCTGATATAACGAAGCCAGATTGTTCACCGACATCGCCGTATCGGGATGTTCGGCGCCCACAGTCGCTTCGCGGATGGCAAGCGCCCGCTTGAACAACGGCTCGGCATCGCCATAGCGGCGCTGGCGTTGATAGAGATCGGCAAGATTGTTCAGCGAGCGCGCGACATCGGGATGGCCTGGTCCGAGCAGTTTTTCGCGGATGGCAAGCGAGTGCTTGATCAACGGTTCGGCTTCAGCCTCGCGCCCCTCCGCCTTGTAGACCTGACCCAGATTGTTCAAGAGCGTGGCGACCGCGGGATTTTCCCCGCCAGCCGTCTTCTGGTAGATCGCAAGCGCCCGCTTGAAGAGGGGCTCGGAATCGGTGTGGCGGTCCTGCCGCTCATAGAGCGTCGCGAGATTGTTCAGGGATTGCCCGACATCGGGATTGCCGGCCCGAGCGATTTCTCACGCAGCGCCAGCGCCCGTTTGAACAGCGGTTCAGCCTCGGCATAGCGAAGCTGCCGCTCGTAGAGAGCGGCGAGATTGTTCAGTTCGGGCGCCATCTCGACGGAGTCGAGCCCTGCTGCTTTCTCCATGATCGCAAGCGCACGCTCGTAGAGCGGCTCGGCATCCGCGTCGCGACCGACGTCGCCGTAGAGCTGCGCGAGGTTGTTCAGCGCCCCCGCGAAATCGCGGCTGGCCGGGCTTTTCTCCAGGTTCGCGACCATGGCCTCCGCGAGCGGAATCGCCTCGGAATATTTTCCGGCCTGGCCAAGTGCGGTAATTTTGGCGCTTTGCGCCGCCAGCCCCTGTGCCAAGGCCGGTAGGCCGGAGCAGGCGATGCTTGCGAACGCCACGCACAACAACGCCAATCGATTGCGTATCTTCATGATCATGCTCGCGCGCCAGGCGGCAGCCGCGAGCGTGGCGCCCAAAGTGGGTAGCCGGGCACGACTAGCGACTGCCAATACAACTGCCAGATAACAGCCATGGGTCGCAGCTGCGCGCACGGGCGTTCAATGCCAAAAGCCGCTGCTGACCTGCCCTAATCCCTCGCCCGAGCCGCGTCCGCGAGCGATACCAGCACCCTGCGAACTGCGGTGGGCGTCGTGACACGCTCCGGAAAATCGAGCCTGAGAACCGTGGCGCCGGCCTGCATATCGATGCCCTCGGGGTCGAGCCCGGTGCAGCGCCAATCGGCGCTCTCGCCTCCGAGCAAGCGTGTCACATAGAGATTCATGGTTTCACGATGATCTTCATTCATGTGCGCGACCGCGTCCTGCTCGGCCCCCAGCAGCGGGCCGGCGTCACTGACGTCGGTCAGGAACCGTTCCGGGGCAAGGTCGACGATCCGGCCGAAGCCTGCCACCAGATGGGTTCGGGCGGGCTGGATGCGGAAGAACGAGAAATCAGCGAAATCGACAAAACCGTCCGCTGAAGGATGGGCGTTCAGGTAACGAGGCCGGAGAATCTTGAGAGCTTCGCCATCGGCTTGCTCGGCCCGGCCCGCCAACATGATTCGCGCGCCTTCGAGCGGATCGCCGGCCGCCCGCTCATCCAGCATCAGCGAGACCCGGCCGTCGGCGAGGATATTGCGGGTGTGGATTGCCAGGCGGGAGATCAGAAGGATCGGCGCGCCGTCGGGGGCGCTCGCCACGTTGACGAGCGAGCAATAGGGGTCGCCGCTACCGGGCAGGAGGGTGGCCAGAGCCCCCTGCCGGCTGCGCCTGAGGAGGGATTTTGTTACCTTCGCAGGCTCGAAATTGGTGGTTGGCTGCATCGCAATTTTCTCGCCATCCTGTTGCACTGAGGGCCTTTTTTCGGGTAAACGAGCGTCCAGACGGGTCGGAATGTTTCGCTCCGGCGGGCATTTTGCAGGAATTCGGTCACACTTCAGCCTAGCTTGCATTGCTCGCTGGCCGTTTCCAAAGCCCAATTATGCGGCGCATCGGCGGAATGCTCGCCGTTTCAGCTAACTCGAAATCTGAAGGCAAGCCCATGCCCACAATTGCTCTGGTCGACGACGACCGCAACATTCTCACCTCCGTTTCGATCGCGCTGGAAGCGGAAGGCTATCGCATAATGACCTATACGGATGGAGCCTCGGCGCTCGACGGCTTCCGCACCAGCCAGCCTGATCTCGCAATCCTCGACATCAAGATGCCACGGATGGACGGGATGGAGACGCTGCGGCGGCTGCGACAAAAATCGGACCTGCCGGTGATCTTCCTGACATCGAAGGATGAGGAGATCGATGAATTGTTCGGCCTCAAGATGGGCGCCGACGATTTCATCCGCAAGCCGTTTTCGCAGCGGCTTCTGGTCGAACGCGTCAAGGCGGTTCTTCGTCGCTCGCAGCCGAAGGACCCGGCCGCGGCACCGAAGGAAAACGACGCCAAGGCACTCGACCGCGGCCTGTTGCGAATGGACCCGGAGCGTCACACCTGCACCTGGAAGAACGAACCGGTGACGCTGACGGTGACCGAATTCCTGATCCTGCAGGCGCTGGCGACGCGCCCCGGTGTGGTGAAGAGTCGAAACGCTCTGATGGACGCAGCCTATGACGACCAGGTCTACGTCGACGACCGCACCATCGACAGCCACATCAAGCGGCTGCGCAAGAAGTTCAAGGTGGTCGACGACGACTTCGAAATGATCGAAACGCTCTACGGGGTCGGTTACCGTTTCAAGGAAGCCTGATCTGCGCGGTTCGCACTGACGCCGCCGTCCGTGTGGGGTAGGATTTGCAAGAGTCAGTCGACACAAGTGCCAGCCATTGCTTGAGCGAACGCCGCCCGATTCAGGACTGAACACCGAGAACGCCTCGTCGTCCTTGGTGCTCGAGAGCATTGCGCTCGAGAGTCCGCCGCTCAAGGGCTGGCAGCGGCCGCTGAGCTGGTTGAGCCGGGCCGGGCAGTTTCTCTTCACGCTTTCCTTCTCCAGCCTGACGCGCCGCATCGTCTCGCTGAATATCGCCGGCCTGCTGGCGTTGGTGGCAAGCATTCTCTATCTGTCGCAGTTCCGCGCCGGCCTGATCGATGCCCGCGCGCAAAGCCTGCTGGTGCAGGCCGAGATCATCGCGGGCGCGATTGCCGCCTCTGCCACGGTCCAGACCAACGCCATTACCATCGATCCCGACCGGCTGCTCGATCTGAAGACCGGCGAAACCCTTGCCGGGCCGGACGAATATTCGCCGCTCGACTTTCCGATCAATCCGGAGCGCGTCGCCCCGGTCTTGCGCACGCTGATCTCGCCGACCAAGACCCGCGCCCGCATCTACGACCCCAACGGCGCGTTGCTGCTGGACAGCCGCACGCTGGAAAACGTGCTGCGCTTCGACCTGCCGCCGCCGGAATCGGAGAAGCCGGGACTTGCCGAGCGCGCCATGATCGCGGTGCGCACCTGGCTCAACCGCGGCGACCTTCCGCTCTACAAGGAACTCGGACCGGAAAACGGCACCGGCTACGACGAAGTCGCGAACGCCCTGAAGGGCCGCAAACGCAGCATGGTGCGGGTCAATTCGCGCGGCGAGGTCATCGTCTCGGTCGCCGTTCCAGTGCTGCGTTCCCGCGCCATTCACGGCGCCTTGATGTTGTCGACGCAGGGCGACGATATCGACCAGATGGTGACGGCCGAACGACTTGCCATCCTGAAGGTTGGTGGCGTTGCGACCGCGGTCATGATCGTGCTGTCGCTGCTGCTGGCCAGCGCCATTGCAGGTCCCGTTCGGCGGCTCGCCGACAGCGCCGAGCGCGTCCGCCGCCGCATCAAGATGCGTGTCGAAATTCCCGATTTCACCCGCCGTCGCGACGAGATCGGCCATCTCTCCGGTGCGCTGCGCGACATGACGGAAGCGCTTTATAACCGGATCGAGGCGATCGAGATGTTCGCCGCCGACGTCGCCCACGAGCTGAAGAACCCGCTGACCTCGCTGCGCTCGGCGGTGGAGACGCTGCCGCTGGCGCGCAGCGAGAGCAGCCGCGCGCGGCTGCTCGAGGTGATCGGGCATGACGTGAGGCGGTTGGACCGCCTGATTTCCGATATCTCCGACGCAAGCCGCCTTGACGCCGAGCTGCAGCGGCAGGACATCGCGCCTGTCGAGCTGCGCCGCCTGCTGACGACACTTACCTCGGTTGCGAACGAAACCAGGCTCGGCCACGATGTTGCCGTCGAGGCCCGCTTCGAGGGCCGCGGCCTGAACGACTCGTTCTCGGTGCCGGGGCACGATTCCCGCCTCGGACAAGTGGTTTCCAATCTCCTGTCGAACGCACAGTCATTCTCCGAGCCCGGCGGCAAGGTGCGCATCCTGTGTCGCCGCGTGCGCGCGGAAATCGAAATCGTCGTTGATGACGATGGCCCCGGAATTCGCGCCGACGCGCTGGAGCGTGTGTTCGAGCGCTTCTACACCGACCGGCCGGACCAGGGGTTTGGACAGAACTCCGGACTTGGGCTGTCGATCTCCAAACAGATCATTGAGGCGCATGGCGGGCGAATCTGGGCGGAGAACCGTACCGGTCCCGTTGGCGCCGACGGCGAGCCGACGGTCGCGGGCGCGCGATTCGTGGTCCGGCTGCCGGCGCCATGAGCGATGGTACGGAGGCGAGTGTCCACGCATCTGCGGTAAAGGTAGGTTCGCGGGCGGTGCTGATCCGCGGACCCTCCGGCTCGGGAAAATCGCGCCTTGCCTTCGACCTGATCTTGAGTGGACGTTCTGGACAGCTCCCGCCGGCCATTCTGGTGGGCGACGACCGTGTCTATCTCGACACAGCTGGCGGAGAATTGTTGGTCCGGCCAGCACCCCGGCTCGCCGGTCTGATCGAGATTCGCGGGCTTGGGATCCGACGCTGCGACTTTGCCGAGCAAGCCGCGGTCGGCCTCGTGATCGATCTGGCGGCAGCCGACGCCACGCGCCTGCCCCCGCCCGAGGCCCTCGAAACCAGCATTTTTGGTATCAAGATACCTCGTATACCCATCGGCACCGGATTTTCTCCATTGCCGGTGGTTGTCGCCGCGCTAACGACAACCAGGAGTTCTCAGGAACCCGAGTCCTTTGGAGCATTGTTCGAAGGGAATTGGTAACCATATGAGGCCCACTATCGCGACCGATTAGACCGGCGCGGGTCCCCTTGTCTCACCCCCGATCCCGGGAGAGCCGCAAACATCCCCTCTTGCGCGGGGGCTCTGGATGGTCAAAGTGGCGCGTTCGTGCGGTGCACCAAAGAAAGCACCCACGAGGAGTTTCCAATGATTGGTCTGGTACTGGTGACCCATGGGCGCCTCGCTGACGAGTTCAGGGCGGCGCTTGAGCATGTTATGGGCCCGCAAAAGCAAATCGAAGCCGTCACAATCGGGGCTGAGGACGATTCCGACCTGTGTCGCAGCGACATCATCGAAGCGGTCAACCGCGTGGACTCAGGTGACGGTGTGGCCATTCTTACCGACATGTTCGGTGGCACGCCTTCCAATCTTGCGATCTCCTGCATGAGCCGGCCCAAGGTCGAAGTGCTCGCGGGGATCAATCTGCCGATGCTGGTCAAGCTCGCAAAGGTTCGTGAAGAGCGTTCGCTGCCCGACGCGATCGCGATGGCCCAGGAGGCCGGTCGCAAATACGTCACCATTGCAAGCAGGGTGCTTGCAGGCAAATGACCGACGACGACGTGTCGCCGGAAAATGTCCCGGGACCAAGCGTGCCCCCGGGCGCGATTTCCAGAGAGCTTCTCATCATCAACAAGCGCGGGCTGCACGCGCGCGCCTCGGCGAAGTTCGTCCAGACGGTCGAGCGCTTCAACGCCGATGTCTGGGTGACGCGCGGTAGCGAGACCGTCGGCGGCACGTCGATCATGGGGTTGATGATGCTGGCGGCGGGGCCTGGCACAACGATCACCGTTTCGGTGAGCGGACCCGAAGCCGACGCGGCGCTTGCCGCCATCTGCGAGCTCGTCGAAAGCAAGTTCAACGAAGAGGCGACGTAAGGGAGCGCAGCTATTTCGCCGGCGGCTGGATATAGATCTTCCATTCGATCGCGGGGCCGGGATAGCCTTCGAAGAAACGCTGCGTGGTCATCACCAGGCGTTCGGCGTTCGGCGCGTTGTCCCTCATCCAGTTTTCGCAGAGTGCCAGCTGCAGATCGGTGGTCTGGCAAATGCCGATGAAGCCAAGCCGCTTGGCCTCCTCCAGCGAGGTAAGACCGGACGCCCACACTTCGCCTGGCGTGAGCGGCGCCGGGTGATCCGGACTGTAGAAGGTCATCGGCTCGCCGATTTCGGTATTGGCTGCAACCACCGCCCATCGCGAACCGAAACGCTGATGCCAGGCTTGTGTCAATTCTCGCGCCAGCTGGGAGCGCGCGCCATAGCTGTGGGCACCGTCGGGATTGTTGGCCATTTCGAAGGTGGCGATGGGGCCGGCCGCGACAAGCGTCGCGAGCGACGCTATCAGCCAGATCGCCGTGATGCGAAACAGCGCGACGGCAGGCACGCGCAGCGAAGGCATTGCAACGAGCGAAAGCGGCACGAGAAAGAACAGCGAGATACCCCAATCGGTCTTCATGTAGATCTTGAAGGCGAGGCCGCCGAGCGGCGGGCCGATCGCGACGATGAGCTGGATCAGCCAGACATTGATCGCTTGCGCGGTATCGAGCCTTGCCGGCATACCGTGTCCCCACGCGTGCTTGAGCCATCGCGGCGAGAAAGCCAGCGCCAGTGCGGCGAGCGCGACCGGCAGCGCCAGCAGTGCGACATTGTGGCTGACATAGCCTGCGACAAGCTTCGCGCTCTGCATGCGATCCGACAGTCCGTAG
>Ga0306921_10001267_pt1 | contig 24337 bp, 19 predicted proteins | sample sta12Cox44000080_FD_203760 | JGI IMG/M metagenome (GOLD analysis project Ga0306921, IMG submission 203760) | Lab enrichment of tropical soil microbial communities from Luquillo Experimental Forest, Puerto Rico - statoxic.12C.oxic.44.000.080 (v2)... | ecosystem: Environmental > Terrestrial >...
CCGCGGCGCATGGGTCCCGGCTCTCGCTTCGCTCGACCGGGACGACACCGCTTCATCCTACGCATTCCTCCGCTCGCATTCGATCAATTCGCCGTCACTCACCCGTGTCGTCCCCGCGGAAGCGGGGACCCAGTAAACCCTGCCCTCGCGAAAGCGGGGGACCGCACGGTCAGTGATTACTGGGTCCCGGCTCTCGCGCCATTAGCACGTTTACGCGCGTCTTCGACGGGCTATGGCGCTCGGCCGGGACGACAGCCTGAGATTGACGCACCCCGGCGCCCTCCCGTATAAGCCGCGGGATTTTGCTGCGGCGGGCCTGAGTTTTCGCGCGAGATAGACGAGGCCGACGCGCCGCGCGTGGCAACGCAATCCAGCAACGCCAGCCAGCGCCAGAACGAAAGCCCATAACCATCAAGCGAGCGCCGGCAGAGCGGACCACCCAAGCGCCAGCGGAGATTTCAGGTGAAACGGACCTATCAACCGAGCAGGCTGATACGCAAGCGCCGGCACGGGTTTCGCGCCCGCATGGCGAGCAAAGGCGGCCGCCGCGTCATCGCCGCGCGTCGCGCGCACGGACGCAAGCGGCTTTCGGCCTGACCCCAGGCCGGCAGACCGCCATGGAGCGGCTGCGCCGCCGCGCCGACTTCCGCGCCGCCGCAACCGGCCTCAAAGTGCCGAGCAAAGCCTTCGTACTGCAGGCGCGCAAGCGCGACGACGCAGGCCCCGCCCGCATCGGCTTCACCGTGTCGGGCAAGGTCGGAACCGCGGTCGAGCGCAACCGGGTGCGGCGACGGCTCAAGGCGATGGTGCGCGGCGCCGCTGGTCTTTCCGGCGGCCATGATTATGTGCTGATCGGGCGGCGCGCCGCCTTGTCGCTGCCATTCGACGAAATCAGCCAGGATTTTGCGCGCGCGCTGCGCCGAGTTCCCAAATGAGCGATCAGAAGAATACCATCCTCGCCATCGTGCTCTCGGCGCTGGTGCTGATCGGCTGGCAGATCTTCTTCGGCATGCCGCAGGCCGAGAAGCAAAGACAGATCGCGCAGCGGCAGGCGCAGGAGCACGCGCAGCAGCAACAGCAGCAGACCGCGCCCGGAACTCCCGGCACCCCCGCGCAGCAGCAGGCTCCCGGGCAACCGGGGCAGCCGCGCACCGCGCCACAGGCGCCCGGCCAGGCCGGGCCCGGCGCCGGCTCCGCGCAGCTCACGCGTGAAGCGGCGCTCGCGACTTCCCCGCGCGTGCACATCGACACGCCGCGCGTCGCCGGCTCGATCAACCTCAAAGGCGCGCGCATCGACGACCTCTCGCTGATCAAATATCGCGAGACCGTCGACCCCAACTCGCCGCCGATCGTGCTGCTCGCGCCATCGGGCAGCCCGCACCCGTTCTACTCGGAATTCGGCTGGGTGGCGGGAAGCGGCACCACCGCGAAGCTGCCCGATGCGGAGACGCTCTGGCGCCAGCAGGGCGCAGGCACGCTCAGCGTCGATCATCCGGTCACGCTTACCTGGGACAACGGCGAAGGCCTCGAATTCCGCCGCACCATCGCGGTCGACGACAAGTACCTGTTCACGGTCAAGGACGCGGTGGCGAACAAGGGCGCGGCGCCGGTCACGCTTTATCCTTATGCACTGGTCTCGCGTCACGGCACGCCGCAGACGCTGGGCTATTACATCCTGCACGAGGGCCTGATCGGCGTGTTCGGCGACAAGGGGTTGCAGGAGCTGACCTACGCCAAGGTGGAGGAGAAGAAGAGCGAGGAGTTCGACGCGGTCAATTCCTGGCTCGGCATCACCGACAAATACTGGGCGGCGACGCTTCTCCCCGACATCACCGCCAAGGTGCGCGCGCGCTTCTCCTACGACCAGGCCAACGGCATCAAGCGCTACCAGACCGATTATCTGCTCGACCCGCAGACCATTGCGCCCGGCGCAAGCGGCGCAGCCTCGACGCGGCTGTTCGCCGGCGCCAAGGAGGTCGAGGTGGTCGACGGCTACGACAAGGCGCTCAACCTCAACCGCTTCGAGCTGCTCATCGACTGGGGCTGGTTCTACTTCATCACCAAGCCGATGTTCCTGGCGATCGACTGGATCTACCGCCACGTCGGCAATTTCGGCGTCGCCATCCTGATCATCACGGTGATCATCAAGATTTTCTTCTTCCCGCTCGCCAACAAGTCCTACGCGTCGATGGCGAAGATGAAGGCGGTGCAGCCGGAGATGATGGCGATCCGCGAACGCTTCGCCGACGACAAGGTGAAGCAGCAGCAGGCGATGATGGAGCTTTACCGCAAGGAGAAGATCAATCCGGTCGCCGGCTGCCTGCCGATCATCATCCAGATCCCGGTGTTCTTCGCGCTCTACAAGATCCTGTTCATCACCATCGAGATGCGCCAGGCGCCGTTCTTCGGCTGGATCAAGGATCTTTCCGCGGCGGATCCCACCAACTTGTTCACCCTGTTCGGGCTCATTGCCTGGGACCCGACCGTGATGCCGGTGATCGGTCCGTTCCTGCATCTCGGTATCTGGCCGCTGATCATGGGCGTGACCATGTGGCTGCAGATGAAGCTCAACCCGCCGCCGCCGGATCCGAGCCAGGCGATGATCTTCAACTGGATGCCGGTGATCTTCACCTTCATGCTGGGGAGCTTCTCCGCCGGGCTGGTCATCTACTGGGCCTGGAACAACACGCTCTCGGTGATCCAGCAGAGCGTGATCATGCATCGCAACGGCGCCAAAATTGAGCTGTTCGATAACCTCAAGGCGGTGTTCGTGCGCAAGAAACGCGCCGAGGGATGATACGCCTGCCCTCTCGGCGTCGTCCCCGCGAAAGCGGGGACCCATGACCACAGCCCTCTCGATTGCGACAAATCGCTTGTGCTGTGGTCATGGGTCCCGGCTCTCGCTCCGCTCCGCTCCGCTTCGCTCGGCAGGGACGACGGTGAAACTCTCGGTGTCGTCCCCGCGAAAGCGGGGACCCAGTAAACACAGGCCGCGCAGTATCACGGCTATCAAACCAACTCGCTTTCGGTGTTTACTGGATTCCGGCTCTCGCTCCGCTCCGCTTCGCTCGGCCGGAATGACAACACACAGTTTTACGTCAGGGGAGATGGAAGCCGGCCGCAAGCTGTTCGCCGCGGAGTGGCGCTTTGCCGCCGCGGCGGGCACGGCGGCGGCGCTGCCGGTGATGCGCGGCGTGGAGATCGCGTTTGCCGGGCGCTCCAATGTGGGCAAGTCGAGCCTGATCAACGCGCTCACCTCCCGCCGCGCGCTGGCGCGCATCTCGCACACGCCGGGCCGCACCCAGGAGCTTATTTTTTTCACCGGTCCCTCACCTCTGACGCTGGTCGACATGCCGGGCTACGGCTACGCCGCCGCGGCGAAGAGCAAGGTGAAGGCCTGGACCGCGCTCATTCACGCGTTCCTCGCCGGGCGCAGCAATCTCGCGCGGGTCTATCTGCTCGTCGACGCGCGGCATGGGTTGAAAGCGATCGACGACGAGGTGATCGCGACGCTCGACCGCACCGCGGTGAACTATCAGGTCGTGCTCACCAAAGCGGACGCCGTGAAGCCGGACCAACTTGCCACCCGCATCGCCGCGACCGAAGCCGCGCTCGCCAAACACGCCGCCGCGTTTCCCGAGCTGCGCATCACCTCGGCGCAGAGCGGCGCCGGCATCGCCGAGCTCCGCGCCGCCATCGCCCGCCTCCTGCGCGAACGAACCAGCTGAGGCGGAACTAGCGAGCCGCAGACTCGGTGCGCTCCCCTCCCCCTCGTGGGGAAGGGTTGGGGGTGGGGGTCGGAGTTGCTGCTTGCCTCTCGCGCAACAACGGCTACCCCCCTCCCCACCCCTCCCCCACAAGGGGGGAGGGAGCAGACCGAGTTTGCGGCTCGGGCTGATTCCATTCGCAGCAAATACGCTTTAAAAGGCGCGGGCGGCGGCACCGTCACGCCGCCGCGTTCAGCCGGAAGCCTCGCTCAATGACCGTCTCGCCCCACGACATCGCCCGCGTGCTCTCGGAAGCGCTGCCACACATGCAGCGCTACGACGAGGAGATCGTGGTGGTGAAATACGGCGGCCACGCCATGGGCGAGGAGGAGCTGGCGAAAAGCTTCGCCCGCGACGTGGTGCTGCTCGAGCAGACAGCGATCAACCCAGTGGTGGTGCACGGCGGTGGGCCGCAGATCGGCGACATGCTCGGCCGGCTCGGCATCAAGTCGGAATTCGCGGGGGGACTACGCGTCACCGACGCCGCCACCATCGAGATCGTCGAGATGGTGCTGGCCGGCTCGATCAACAAGCAGATCGTCGGCTTCATCAACGAGGCGGGCGGCAAGGCGGTCGGCCTGTGCGGCAAGGACGGCAACATGGTGCTCGCGCGCAAGGCGCAGCGCAGCGTGGTCGATCCCGATTCCAACATCGAGAAGGCGATCGACCTCGGCTTCGTCGGCGAGCCCGAGCGCGTCGACAGCACCGTGCTCACGCAGATCCTCGGCCGCGACCTCATCCCGGTGCTGGCGCCGGTCGCGACCTCGCAGGACGGCGTCACCTACAACATCAACGCCGACACCTTTGCCGGCGCGATCGCCGGCGCGCTCAAAGCGAAGCGCCTGCTCCTGCTCACCGACGTGCCGGGCGTGCTCGACAAGTCGAAAAAGCTGATCAAGCAGCTCTCCGCCGACGACGCGCGCGCGCTGATCGCCGACGGCACCATCGCCGGCGGCATGATTCCGAAGGTCGAGACCTGCATCTACGCGCTGGAAGCGGGCGTCGAGGGCGTGGTGATCCTCGACGGCAAGGTGCCGCACGCGGTGCTGCTCGAATTGCTCACCGACCACGGCGCCGGCACCCTGATGACGAGGTGAATCACTCCCCTGTCGTCCCGGCCGAGCGAGCGCAGCGAGCGAGAGCCGGGACCCAGTAATGACTGATAGTGCGGTGTTTACTGGGTCCCCGCTGTCCGGGTCCCCACGAAAATCGCCGGGCACAGTAGCGCTACGAGGTTGGTCTCGCGTCGGCGATTTTCGTGGGTGCCCGGCGCGGGGACGACAGCAGAGACTGTGGCGACAGCAATTGCGCTAAACGCGTCGCAATCCTGAACAAACAGTCATCAATGTGATTTTTCACAGGGCACGTGGCGCGGGCCTTGCGGCGGAAGGCGAACTGCACCACCTTCAAATATCGGGTCGGGTGGGCGGCATGGGAGTTCGTGCCATGTGGCACCCGCGCGTTCGCTTCGCAGCCCTCGCAACCTTGAGCCTTGCCGCCTGCGCGATGGCGGCGGCGCCGGCCGCTGCGCAACACCGCGGCGGCTTCGGCGGCGGCATCGGCGGAGGGATCGGCGGCGGCATCGGCGCCGCGCCGCACGCGGCACCCGCGGCACCGCATTTCGCGGCTCCGCCTGCCGCTCCGCATTTTGCCGCTCCGGTGGCGCCGAATTTCTCCGCGCCGGTCACGCCGCACTTCTCCGCGCCGGTGGCGCCGCATTTCGCGGCGCCCCAGGTTGCCCCGCAGATCACAGCCCCGCGCGGCCCCGAGATCTTTCGCGTGCCGCAGACGACGCCCCGCGTCGCCACGCCGCCCGTCAATCCGCAGATCACGAATCCGGCACCGCAGCAATCGGCGCGTCCGTCGTTCCGCTACGTGCCGCCGCGCAATTTTGCCGGCCCGACGCAGCCCGGCGGTCCCGCCAACCGCAACTTCACGCAGCCGCTGCGCGACCGCAGCGCGACGAGCGCCTTCGCGCGCGCCGTGCCCAATGTGCGCGGCCCGAACCAGACCTTGCTCGGCGCCACCGCGAACCGGCCGTTCGCGGCGCTCGCGCTGCGCAATCCCGTCCTCGCCAACCGCGTGGCCGGTCCCGGCGGACGGGCGCTTGCGCAATCAACCTTCCAGGGCAAGTTCGCCGGCCGGCATTGGAACTGGTGGCGGCGCCACCGCTTCTTCCCGATCGTCATCGGCTTCATCGGCCCGCTGTTCTGGCCCTACGCCTACAACGATTTCCTCGACTACACGTTCTATCCCTACGCCTACGACACCTTCTGGCCCTACGCCTACGACGACGTCTACGAGGGCATCTTCGGCCGCTACGCCTACAACTACGGCAGCGCCTACGCCGCGATCGAGCAGCCCTCGGGCGGCGTGGTGAATGTGCCGAGCGGCGGCGGCACCGCGCGCCGTCTCGGCGCCGACCTCTGCAGCAGCCAGGTCTCCGGCCTGACCGACTGGCCGATCGATCAGATCGCGCAGACGGTCGAGCCCGACGACACGCAGCGCGCGCTGCTCGAGGACGTGCGCGCCGCCGCCGCCAGGTCGATCGACCTTCTCAAGGCGGCGTGCCCGACCGACCTGCCGTCGACGCCGACCGGCCGCATCGAGGCGATGCACGGGCGGCTCGTCGCCATGCTCGATGCGGTGCGCACGGTGCGCCCGCCGATGGAGAAGTTCTATCAGTCGCTCAACGACGAGCAGAAGGCGCGCCTCAACGCGCTTGCGCCCGACGAGCAGCAGGATCAGCAGCAGGCGCAACAGAACCTGGCGCAGCTGTGCGGCCAACGCGCCTCGGGCATCGCCAACCTGCCGATCGAGCGCATCGAGCGGCTGGTGCGGCCCGACGACGCGCAGCGCGACGCGCTCAACGAGCTGCAGGACGCCACGGCGCAGGCGGTCAACCTGTTGCAATCGGATTGCCCGACGGGGCAGCCGCTCACCGTGATCGGCCGGCTCGCCGCGATGGAGCAGCGGCTCGACACGATGCTGCGCGCGGTCGAGCTGGTGCAGCCCGCGCTCGATCGCTTCTACGGCGCGCTTTCCGACGAGCAGAAGGAGCGCTTCAACCGCCTCACCCCCGTGCAGGGGTGAGCCGATCGGCCTCATGCTGAGGAGCACGCGAAGCGTGCGTCTCGAAGCATGGGGCCGCCCCCATCGGCCACAAACGCGCAACCCCCGCGGCCTCATGCTGAGGAGCCGCGCCGTAAGGCGCGGCGTCTCGAAGCATGGGGCCGCCTCACCCTTCGAGACGCGTCGCGCGCGACGCTCCTCAGGGTGAGGCGGATCGGAAGCCGTGCTCGGCCGCGCGCTTAGTTCTTCTTACTGTGTGATTGTCGCCGTTTCGAAAGTTCTGGAAGAGTACCAAAATCTCCGCGGATCAACGCTTCTTTCTTGGCACGCGACCATCCTTTCACCTGTTGCTCCGCCGCGATCGCGTCAGTGATGCGCTCGAACCACTGCGAGAAAACTAGGCTCACGGGACGCCGCTGCGACGTGTAACCGCCGTAGTAGCCCGCATTGTGTTCGGCCACGCGCTGCTCCAAACCGGAGCGCGCTGTGCCCGTGTAGTAGCTCCCATCTGCACATTTCAAAATGTACAGATAGGCACCCTCATTCACGTGATCGAAACTCTCTTTAGGTACGCGGCCTCTCCCGGCCTCATGCTGAGGAGGCGCCTAAAGCGCGTTTACGCGTGTGTTCGACGCGCTATGGCGCCGTCTCGAAGCATGGGGCCGCCTTCACCCTTCGAGACGCGTCGCTGCGCGACGCTCCTCAGGGTGAGGCGGAACTAGTACCTACTCCGCAGCAATCCGCACTTCGGGGGCGGCGGAGCGCACGTCGGCGTCGACGTGCTTCTCGTACTTGACGAAGTTCTCCTGGAACATGCGCACGAGCTTGCGCGCGGTCGCGTCGAAGCCGGCTTTGTCGCGCCAGGTCTTCATCGGATAGAGCAGGTGCGGCTCGATCCCGGGCACCGCGGTCGGCACCGAGAAGCCGAAATACGGATCGGTGCGGAAGCTCACGTGCTTGAGCGAGCCGTCGAGCGCGCCGGTGACGAGCGCGCGCGTCGCCTTGATCGGCATGCGCCGGCCCACGCCGTAGATGCCGCCGGTCCAGCCGGAATTGACCAGCCAGCAATCGACGTTGTGGCGCGAGATACAGTCGCGCAGCAGGTTGCCGTATTCCGCGGGCGGGCGCGGCAAAAACGGCGCGGCGAAGCAGGTGGAAAAATCGGGCTCGACGCCGACGAGCCCCTTCTCGGTGCCGGCGACCTTGGCGGTGTAGCCGGAAAGGAAGTGATACATCGCCTGCGCCGCTGTGAGCTTGGCGATCGGCGGCATCACGCCGAAGGCATCGGCGGTGAGGAAGATGATGTTCTTGGGATGGCCGGCGCAGCCGGTGCGCGAGGCGCGCGGCATGAAGTCGAGGGGATAGGCGGAGCGGGTGTTCTCGGTCTTCGACTCATCGTCGAAATCGGGAATGCGTGTGTCGGGATCAAACACCACGTTTTCCAGCACTGAGCCGAAGCGATTGGTCGCGGCGTAAATCTCTGGCTCGGAGTCTTCAGACAGCCTGATGCATTTCGCGTAGCAGCCGCCCTCGAAGTTGAACACGCCTTCCGGGCTCCAGCCGTGCTCGTCGTCGCCGATCAGCACGCGGTTTGGATCAGCCGAGAGCGTGGTCTTGCCGGTGCCGGAGAGGCCGAAGAACAGCGCGACGTCGCCATCCTTGCCGACATTGGCCGAGCAATGCATCGGCATCACGCCCTGCGCCGGCAGATAGAAGTTGAGCGTGGAGAACACCGACTTCTTCATCTCGCCGGCGTAGGACGAGTTGCCGATCAGAATGATCTTTTTCGTAAAGTCGATGGCGATAATGGTCTCGCTGCGCACGCCGTGGCGCTGCGGGTCGGCCTTGAACGAAGGCAGATCGACGATGGTGAGCTCGGGGACGAAATCTTCCAGCTCCGGCTCGACCGGGCGGATCAGGAGCTGGCGGATGAACAGCGAGTGCCAGGCAAGCTCGGTGAAGACGCGGGTCTTGATGCGGTAATTCGGATCGGCGCCGCCGTAGAGGTCCTGCGCGTAGAGCGTCTTGCCGCGCGCGTAGGCGATGAAGTCCTCGTAGAGCCGCTGGAAGTTGGCCTGACTGAGTTTGCGATTGCCGTCCCACCACACCGTGTTCTCGGTGAGCTTATCGACGACGGTGTGCTTGTCCTTGGGCGAGCGGCCGGTGTGGGCGCCGGTTTCCGCGCAGATGGCGCCGCCTTGAACGACAGCCGCCTCGCGGCGGCTGATGGCATCTTCGTAAAGGGTGGGGGCGGTGAGATTCCAGTGGACCGCGGCGAGATCCTTGAAGCCGAACTTGTCGGCGCCGTAGCTTGAGTTGCGAAACCCGGTTTCCTGCACAAAACCCTCCACCCGCACCACGCGAACGCCCGATCATGCCCGGCGTCGCCGTCAACTTGGTCGCCAAAGCTTCAGCGTAGGCCGGGGGAACCTATCGCGTGGAACATAAGGCCGGCAAGGCACCCGCGGTTCCATGTTGCGCCGCAGCAGGAATTGATGGCTGTCGTCGCGGCCGAGCGAGCCTAAAGCGCGTTTACGCGCGTCTTCGACGCGCTATGGCGAGCGAGAGCCGGGACCCAGTAATCAGTGCACGCGCGGTGCGTCGCTTTCGCGAGAGCATGGATTACTGGGTCCCCGCTTTCGCGGGGACGACAAGGAGGGTCACTCACTCAGTCCCCGCCCCGCCAACCACTGCTGAATCAGCTCAGCAACCTGCGCGTTGTTCTTGTCCATCATCAGCATGTGGGAATTGCCGCGAATGCCGCGGTCGGGCAGGTCGATGATGTCGACGCTGCCGCCGGCGCCTTTGAGCACGGCCGCGTAATCGACGCCGCCCTGGCGGATCTTCGACCAGCGCGGATGCTCCTTGGCATTGTCGCCATAGACGATCAGCACCGGCGTGTTCTTGAGCAGCGCCACTTTATTCTTGTCGCCGCCGAGCGTCGGCTCGATCGCGACCAGCGCCTTGACCTTGTCGGGCCGCGCTTCCGCCACCTTGAAACCGAACGCGCCGGACTGGCTGTGCACCAGCACGACGCACGGGCACACCTTGTCCACCAGCTCGATGTAGCCGGCGACGATCGCGTCATCGGTGGTGAGCCAGCGCGGCACGCCCTGCTTCATGAATTGCTCGTAGGCGTCGATCGGGAATTGCGTGCCGTGATAGGTCACGCGCTTGGCCTTGTCCGCGTTCCACGAGCCCGGCGGGCCGATGCGGAAGCGCTCCCAGGGATCGCCGAGCGGCAGAAACACCGGCTCGCCTTTGAATGTATTGGTCCAACCGGAGCGGCCGCGCTCGACCGCGTCCGAGATGTAGGTGTCCCAGCCGTTGCGGATGAACATCGTGAGCCAGCCCTCGCCGCCGTCGGGCTTGGTCTCGTAGGTGACGCCGGTGAGCCCGCCGCCGTGCCAGAGCAAGAGCGGCACTTTTCCTCGCCGGTTCTGCGGCAGGAAATACTGCACGTACATCTGCTCGATCTGATAGGCGCCGTTGGGATCGACCTTGGCCGGTACGCCGCCCGGCGTGAACACGACCTCCTTGATCGGTTGCCCGCTCACCTCGATGACGCGTCCGCCGATGTGGAACGAGCCCATGTCGCGCAACGCGATCGGCACTTGCGTTTGCGCCAACGCCGCGCTTGCGGAGATAGCGACGGCCAATGTGATCAACGCCCCACGCATGGTGTCTTCTCCAGTTTTGTTGGCTGTCATTCCGGCCGAGCGAGCGAAGCGAGCGAGAGCCGGAATCCAGTAACCACCGAGTTTAGTTGTTTTGACAGCCGGGGCGAAATCGCACTGTCAATGTTTACTGGGTCCCCGCTTTCGCGGGGACGACACCTTCGAGTGACGAGTCACCCCGCGGCGCGTGCCCGCTCTGCCATCTGTTTCAGCACATCGCGCAGCACGGCCGGCTCGCGCACGCGCTGCGAGAAGGAAAGCCGCAGCGCGGTGCGGCCCTGCTGCAGCTCGAGGCCCTCCGGATCGACGCCGACACAGCGCCATTCGCCGTCGCGCGCGCCGAGGAGCCGCGTCGCGTAGAGCCGGCACGCGTCGGCGTGGTCGCCGTTCATGTGCGCCAAAATTTCCGGCTCGGCGGCGACGAGTTCGGCGGCATCATCGACCGGCGTCAAAATATCTTCCGGCTTGAGATCGACGATGCGCCCGAAGCCGGCGACCAGATGCGCCGCCTTGAGCGTCACCCGGTAGAAGGCGAAGTCGGCAAAGCCCGCGAACATCTCCGCCTCGGGCTGGCGCGCGAGGTAGCGCCGGCGCGCCTGCGCGTCGCCGGTCGCCGCGGCGGTGCCCATCAGCATGACGCGGGCGCCTTCGAGCGGGTCGCCCTCCTTGCGCTCGTCGATCATCAGCGAGACGCGCGGATCGGCGAGGATGTTCTTGGTGTGCACCGCGAGCCGCGAAATGAGCAGCAGCGGTGCGCCGTCGGCATCGCTCGCCACATTGACCAGCGAGCAATAGGGATCGCCGTTCCCCGGCATCAAGGTGGCGAGCGCGCCGGAACGGCCCTCGCGCAGCAGCTTTTTCGCGGCGACGGCAGGCTTGAAGTCGGGGGTGGGCTGCATGGGGCGCCTCCGCGCTCTGAGGCTTTATTATGTAGAGCGTATCGCGGGACGCGTCATGCTTCGGTATCGTCCCAGGCGCATTAACTCTCCGGTGTCGTCCCCGCGAATAACTCTCCGATGTCGTCCCCGCGAGGGGCTCCCCAAAATTCGCTCCGCAAATTTTGGGGACCCCGAAAGCGGGGACCCATGACCACAGGCTGCTCGGTTGCGCGCTGGATCGCCTGGCCGGTGGTCATGGGTCCCGGCTCTCGCGCTTCGCGCTCGGCCGGGACGACAGAGAATGAGGCTGGCGCGGCAAGTTGACCTTGGCGGCCAGTAGCATAGCGGGGTATGCTGGGAAACCCTTTGACGAATCACGGGTTTGTCAGGGTTTCGCCACAATTGGGGCGTGCCCTGCGGGCTTGACAGCCCGCGGGGCGAAGGCCAGGGACAGGGGCTATGCCGACAATCGCTCTCGTCGACGACGACCGCAATATTTTGACCTCCGTCTCGATCGCGCTCGAGGCCGAGGGCTACCGGATCATGACCTATACCGACGGCGCCTCGGCGCTCGACGGCTTCAAGACCTCACCGCCCGACCTCGCCATCCTCGACATCAAGATGCCGCGCATGGACGGGATGGAGACCTTGCGGCGGCTGCGCCAGAAGTCGGACATGCCGGTGATCTTCCTCACCTCCAAGGACGAGGAGATCGACGAACTGTTCGGCCTCAAAATGGGCGCCGACGATTTCATCAGGAAGCCGTTCTCGCAGCGGCTCCTGGTCGAGCGCGTCAAGGCGATCCTGCGCCGCTCGACGCCGAAGGACGGCAGCGCGCCGAAGGAGACCGACGCCGCCAAGGTGCTCGAGCGTGGGCTGCTGCGCATGGATCCGGAGCGCCACACCTGCACCTGGAAGAACGAGCCGGTGACGCTGACCGTCACCGAGTTCCTGATCCTGCAGGCGCTGGCAGCGCGGCCTGGCGTGGTGAAGAGCCGCAACGCGCTGATGGACGCGGCCTACGACGACCAGGTCTACGTGGACGACCGCACCATCGACAGCCACATCAAACGGCTGCGCAAGAAGTTCAAGGGAACCGACGACGATTTCGATATGATCGAGACGCTTTACGGCGTCGGTTATCGGTTCAAGGAGATGTGACGCCGGCCTCCCTGATGCCCGCTTGCGCGGGCATGAGCAGAGGAGGGATTCTGCGCGCGGCGCATTGGGCTGATTGAGCCGCAAACGGCTGGCGCAGTCGCAAGGGGCGTACAACCGGCAGACCGATCGTGCTTGAGCGAACGCCGGAAACTTTCACCGAAGTCGAGCCGTCAGGGTCCGACGAGAGCGTGCCGCTGCGCAGAGGCGGTTGGCGCGAGCGGATCCTCGACCTGCTGCGGCAGGGCTGGCACCTGTTCGTCCGCATCAGCTTTTCCAGCCTCACCCGCCGCATTATCTTTCTCAACGTCACCGGCCTGCTTGCGCTGGTGATCGGCATCTTCTGGCTGTCGCACTTCCGCGCCGGCCTGATCGACGCGCGCCGCGAGAGCCTGCTGGTGCAGGGCGAGATCATCGCCCGCGCGGTCGCCAATTCGGCGACGGTGGAGACCGAGTTCAATCCGATCGATCCCGAGCGGCTGCTCAACCTGCAGGCCGGCGAGAGCTACGGCCCGTACGACGACTCGCTCAGCGGGCTCGAATTCCCGATCAACCCGGAGCGGGTGGCGCCGCTGCTCGGCCGCCTCGTGTCGCCGACCAACACGCGCGCGCGGCTCTACGACCGCGACGGCGCGTTGATGCTCGACAGCCGCAATTTCTACGACGTGCTGCGCTTCGACCTGCCGCCGCCGACGCAGAAGCCGGGCTTTCTCGAACGCATCTACGCCACGATCCGCACCTGGCTTTCCCGCGGAACCCTGCCGCTCTATCGCGAACTCGGCCAGCAGAACGGCAAGAGCTACGAGGAAGTCGGCAACGCGCTGCTCGGCTTCAAGTCGAGCATGGTGCGCATCAACGAGCGCGGCGAGGTGATCGTCTCGGTGGCGGTGCCGGTGCAGCGCTTCCGCGCGGTGCGCGGCGCGCTGATGCTCTCGACCCAGGGCGCCGACATCGACAACACGCTCGGCGCCGAGCGGCTCGCCATTTTCAAGCTGTTCCTGATCGCCTCGGGCGTGATGGTGGTTCTGTCGTTCCTGCTCGCCGGCACGATCGCCGGCCCGGTACGGCGGCTTGCCGAAAGCGCGCAGCTCGTGCGCCGGCGCCTGCGCTCGCGCGTGGAAATTCCCGATCTCAGCCATCGGCGCGACGAAATCGGCCATCTCTCCGGCTCGCTGCGCGACATGACCGACGCGCTCTACACCCGCATCGAGGCGATCGAGAGCTTTGCCGCCGACGTGGCGCACGAGCTGAAAAATCCGCTCACCTCGCTGCGCTCGGCGGTGGAGACCTTGCCGCTGGCACGCACCGACGAAAGCCGCGCGCGCCTGCTCTCCGTGATTCAGCACGACGTCAAGCGGCTCGATCGGCTGATTTCCGATATCTCCGCCGCGAGCCGGCTCGATGCCGAGATGCAGCGCCACGAGGTCGAGCCCGTCGACATGGCAAAGCTTCTCGCCACCATCGTGGGCGTGGCGAGCGAGCGCCACGACGACGGCGTCGCCGTGAAGCTCAATTGCCAGCCAGCGCGGCCCGGCGCTTACATCGTTATGGGCCAGGACACGCGGCTCGGCCAAGTGATGGACAACCTCATCGACAATGCCCGCTCGTTCTCCCCGCCCGGCGGCAGCGTGCGCGTCACCTGCCGGCGCGTGAAGAACGAGGTGGAAATCATCGTCGACGACGACGGGCCGGGCATCCCGAGCGAGGCGATGCAACGGATTTTCGAGCGCTTCTACACGCACCGCCCGGATCAGGCTTTCGGCCAGAATTCCGGGCTCGGGCTGTCGATCTCGAAGGACATCATCGCCGCGCACGGCGGCCGCATCTGGGCGGAAAATCGCCAGTCGCTCGCGGTGCCGGGCCTGGCGCCCAAGGTGCTCGGCGCGCGCTTCATCGTCCGCCTGCCCGCGATGTGACGGCCGACCGTCATGCGCGGGCTTGGCCCGCGCATCCACGTCTTGCTTATGGCATTCTCAGAAAAGAAGACGTGGATGGCATCGCAACTCGGGCTTGCCCGAGTTGCGCATACTTACCTGCCGCAGGTCGGGTAAACCCGACCTGCGGTGCCAAGCCCGGCCATGACGACGTGGTGAGTTACGAGCCAGCTTCATGACGGCTGGACATTCCCCAACAGTGCACGCCTCCGCGGTGCTCGCCGGCAACCGCGCGGTGCTCATTCGCGGGCCGGCGGGATCCGGCAAATCGCGGCTGGCGCTCGCGCTGATTAGCGCCGCGCAAACCGGGCTGATCCGCTTTGCCCGTCTGGTCGGGGACGACCGGGTCGAGCTCGAGGCATGTCATGGCTCTCTGCTGGTGCGGCCGGCCGCGGCGCTGGCCGGGCTGATCGAGTTGCGCGGACTCGGCATCCGGCGGCTCGCCTACGAGCCGGTGGCGGTGGTCGGGCTGGTCGTCGACCTCGCCGCCGCCGACGCCGAGCGGCTGCCCGAGCCGAGCGCGGCGATGATCGAGGGGCTGCGCATCCCCCGGCTCGCGGTCAAATCGGGCGATGACCCCCTCCCCGCGATCCTTGCCATGCTGACCGCTTCTGCCACCCCCGCCACCCCTGAAGCCGGAGGTTAAACCTCTGTCATGATCCTTGCGGGAGGCTTGGCGGCCCCCCAAGACTATGGCCCGGCCCTGCCTCTCCCCATGGCAATTGCTCCCGGGAGCGCCGCCGGGTAAGCGTTGCTGCGATGCAATATCCCCCAGAAACCGCGGAAACCACCCTTGCGCCGCGGCTTGAACTGGACAAGATGGGCGCCCTTTCGTGCGGTGCACCCGGGTCGTGCCCGCGGGGGATTCGATGATCGGCGTGGTTCTCGTTACCCACGGGCGTCTCGCCGCGGAGTTCCGCTCGGCGCTTGAGCACGTGGTGGGACCGCAAAAACAGATCGAAGCGGTGACCATCGGGCCCGACGACGACGTCGAGCAGCGGCGCAAGGACATCATCGAGGCGGTCAAGCGCGTGGACAGCGGCGAAGGGGTCGCGATCCTCACCGACATGTTCGGCGGCACGCCGTCGAACTTGGCGATCTCGGTGATGGGCCGGCCCAAGGTCGAGGTGCTTGCCGGCATCAACCTGCCGATGCTCGTCAAGCTCGCCAAGGTGCGCGGCGAATGCCCGCTCACCGAGGCGGTGGCGGCGGCGCAGGATTCCGGGCGCAAATACATTACGCTCGCCAGCCGCGTTCTCACCGGCAAATGAACGAGGAAGCCGGGGCGAAGGAAGGTTCCGGGGCCGACGCGGACGCCGCGCTGATCGTGCGCGAGCTCGAAATCTGCAACAAGAAAGGCCTGCACGCGCGCGCCTCGGCGAAATTCGTGCAGCTCGTGGAAAAGTACGACGCCGAGGTGAAGGTTAAGCGCGGGCACGAGACCGTGGGCGGCACCTCGATCATGGGGCTGATGATGCTGGCTGCGGGTCCCGGCACCACAATCACGGTCGAGGCCACCGGCGCGCAGGCCGCCGAGGTGGTCGAGGCGCTCGCGCGCCTCGTGAGCGGCCGGTTTACCGAGCAGGAATGAACAGCTCTCGTCCCGGGCGAGCCGCGTAGCGGCGAGACCCGGGACCCAGTAATCACAGGTGTTCTTTCGCGGGGACGACAGCAGAGTCAGGCCGCGCGCGCCTTGGCCAAGATTTTTGCCGCCTGGCGCAGGTCGGCGACGAAATTGCACCGCTCGCGCTCCTTGTCCGCCTCGTCCTCGATGCGCAGCAGCCAGGACGGATGGATCGTGACGAAGGCAGCAGTGCCGTCGCCAAGATCCAAAGTCTGCCCGCGCGCCTTGGAGATCGTCACGGGGCGGCCGAACAGGCTGCGCGCGGCGGTGGCGCCGAGCGCGACGATGGCGACGGGCTTCACAAGCGCGCGCTCGGTGTCGAGCCAAATCTTGCAGCGCTCGATCTCATAGGCATTGGGGCGCTTGTGCAGCCGCCGCTTGCCGCGCATCTCGTGCTTGAAGTGTTTGACCGCGTTCGTGACGAAGGCATCCTCGCGGGGCATTCCCGCTTCCTCGAGCGCCTGATCAAGAATCCGTCCGGCGGGGCCGACGAACGGCTTGCCGGCGAGATCTTCTTTATCGCCGGGCTGCTCGCCCACCAGCATCAGGTGCGAGTGCTTGCGGCCTTCGCCGGGCACGGCCTGGGTCGCGTTCTTATAGAGCGGGCAGCGCGTGCATCCGTTCTCGGCCTTGGCAAGCTCGCGCAATGACGTGATCGAGGCCGAGGGATCGCGCTCGAATAACGAGTTCTCTTGCATCACACGGGTCCGGCTCGTGGGCGGCGCCCTCGCCCCCCGAAGTCAACGCGGCGCTGGTTCGCCGGTTCGCCCCGGCGAACCTCCGCCACCCCCACATGGGCAGGAACCAGGCGCGCGAACATATAAAGACATGTTTATATCTTTATTGCGAGCCGCGGCGGCCGCTGCTATAGCCACGCCCGAAAACCGCCCCCGCCAACCTCGCAAGGAGCGCCATGAAAGCCGCCTCGAAGGTCGTCCCCAAAACCGCTCCCCGGGGCAAGCCTGCCGATTACGTCGTCAAGGACATCGCGCTAGCCGATTGGGGGCACAAGGAGATCGCCATCGCCGAGACGGAAATGCCCGGCCTGATGGCGCTTCGCGAGGAATACGGGCCCGAGCAGCCGCTGCGCGGCGCCCGCGTCTGCGGCTCCCTGCACATGACGATCCAGACCGCCGTCCTGATCGAAACGCTCAAGCGCCTGGGCGCCGACGTCCGCTGGACCTCCTGCAATATCTATTCAACTCAGGACCATGCGGCGGCGGCCGTGGCCGCGAGCGGCACCCCGGTGTTTGCGGTCAAGGGCGAGACGCTCAAGGACTATTGGGACTATCAGCACCGCATTTTCGAGTGGGACGACGGCGGCTCGCCCAATCTCATCCTCGACGACGGCGGCGACGCCACGCTGCTCATCCATCTCGGCGTGCGCGCCGAGGAGGGCGAGGCCGGCCTGCTCAACCGGCCCACCAACGAGGAAGAGGAGGTCCTGTTCGCCGCCATCAAGCAGCGGCTCAAGGACCAGCCTGGCTGGTACCGCAAGAACGCCGATGCGATCCGCGGCGTGACCGAGGAAACCACAACCGGCGTGCATCGGCTCTACGAGATGCAGAAGAAGGGCACCCTCCTCTGGCCGGCAATCAACGTCAACGACAGCGTCACCAAGTCGAAATTCGACAATCTCTACGGCTGCCGGGAATCCCTGGTCGACGGCATCCGCCGCGGCACCGACGTGATGATGGCCGGCAAGGTGGCAATGGTCGCGGGCTTCGGCGACGTGGGCAAAGGCTCGGCCGCCTCGCTGCGCCAGGCCGGCTGCCGCGTGCTCGTCTCCGAGGTCGATCCGATTTGCGCCTTGCAGGCAGCGATGGAAGGCTACGAGGTGACCACGATGGAAGACGCCACGCCGCGCGCCGACATCTTCGTCACCGCCACCGGCAACATCGACGTCATCACCATCGAGCACATGCGCCGTATGAAGGACCGCGCGATTGTCGCCAATATCGGCCACTTCGACAGCGAGATCCAAGTGGCGGCGCTGCGCAATTTCAAGTGGCACAACGTCAAGCCGCAGGTCGACGAGATCGAGTTTCCCGACGGCAAGCGCATCATCCTGCTTTCCGAGGGCCGGCTGGTTAACCTCGGCAATGCCATGGGCCACCCGAGCTTCGTGATGTCGTCCTCGTTCACCAACCAGACCTTGGCGCAGATCGAGCTGTGGACCAATGCGAAGAAGTACGAGAAGAAGGTCTACACGCTGCCGAAACATCTCGACGAGAAGGTCGCGCGGCTGCACCTCGCCAAGATCGGCGTCAAGCTCACGCGCATGAGCGACAAGCAGTCGACCTATATCGGCGTGCCGGTCGACGGCCCGTACAAGCCGGACCATTACCGGTATTGATATCCAACAGCGCCAAATCGCGCTGCCACTTTCGCGTTGCAAGCACCGGCCTCATGCTGAGGAGGCGCGAAGCGCCGTCTCGAAACATGAGGCCGCCCCCATCCTTCGAGACGCTCGCTGCGCTCGCTCCTCAGGATGAGGGCGGAGCACTGCCGCTCGTGCGGGACAAGCGGAAGCAGCTGATTTTGATCCGACCAACACATACGCTAGCTTGCTTATTGAATTAGCGCAGCGGGGCTGGCCGTGCGGCGACGGATACTCCTCATCGTGGTGTTGTTGGTGGCGCTCGTCTTCGCGCTGCGGTTCGTCATGTTGGCCGCCGATTTCGACGCAACCGTCACGGCCGCGCGCTTCGAAGATGCGCGCGCCGACTACACGGCTTTGCGCGCATTCCTACGTCGCATGCCGAAGGGCGGCGACCTGCACACGCATCTCTCCGGCGCGGTCTACGCGGAACGCTTCATCGCCTGGGCCGCGGAGCGCCAACTCTGCGTCAATCTCATCAACATCGTGGTGGAACACCGGTATTGCGACCAGGCGGGTGCGGCCCCGGTTTCCGACGCCCTGAGCGACCAGAACCTTTACGACCGGCTGGTGGACGCGTTCTCGATGCGTGCATTCCTGCCGACGCCTGCCGTTCCGACCAGCCACGATCAGTTCTTCGCGACGTTCGAAAAGTTCGATGCAGCCGGCGGCTCGCGTTTCGACATGGTACTCGATCAGCTTCGCCAATATGCAGGCGAAAACGTTCAATACGTCGAGTTCATGATCTCGTTTTCTTGTCCCAATGACCGCGAGAAGTTCACCAACGCGATCAAAGGGAAGGAGGATGACACTGCAAGGCTGACGGCGCTGCAAGCAACCGGGCTTGAGGATTGCGTGGCAGCGAGGCGCGGCGACGTTGCCGCCCTGATCGGCAGAATCAGAAGTGAGCTGGCTTGCGATACGCCAGCCGCGCAGCCGGCCTGCGGAGTCACGTTTCGGTTCATTGCCCAGGTTGTACGCGACGCGCCGCTCGACCAGGTGTTTATTCGCACCGCCATTGCCGCCGCGCTCATTCGCGCCGAGCAGCAGGTCGTGGCGCTCAACTTCGTCGGCCCGGAAGACGCTCTCATTGCGCGCCGCGACTATACGCGACACATGCAGATCATCCGCTTTCTCGCGCCCGACGTGCCGGTCGCGCTGCATGCGGGCGAACTGTGGCTCGGACTGGTGCCGCCGACCGATCTCACGTTCCACATCCGCGAAGCGATTGAGATCGGCGGAGCGCGCCGCATCGGCCACGGCGTCTCGCTCGCGTTCGAGCACGACATGGAAGGGCTGCTCGCCGAGATGCGCGCGCGGGAGGTCGCGGTTGAGATCAATCTCACCAGCAATGACCTGATCCTGGGCGTGCGTGGCAAGGATGCTCCGCTGTCCACTTATCTCGCAGCCGGCGTTCCTGTCGTCCTGTCGACCGACGATGCGGGCGTTTCGCGCATCACTCTGAGCAACGAATATTTTCGCGCCGCGCGCGATTACGGATTCGGCTATCGGCAGTTTAAAGATATCGCGCGCGAAGCGCTGGTTTACTCGTTTCTGGACGAGGACCAGAAACGCACCGAGCTCGCGCGCTTCGACCGCGCCTGCCGCGAGTTCGAACAGTCGGTGGCAAGCGCGCAATCGCCGATTGATAATGCGCTGGCGCTGCTCAGGGCGGCGGTCAATCCGGCGATTTAGTCGCGGCTGTCGTCCCGGCCGAGCGCGAAGCGCGAGAGCCGGGACCCAGTAATCACTGCTCGTCCGGTGATTACTGGGTCCCCGCTTTCGCGGGGACGACAACGTAGACTCCGCTACCGCGGCGGCACGGTGATGATGGTGTAACGCGCCGGCTCGCCGTCACTGCCGAGATAACGGCGTGCGAGCGTGACATCGAGGCGCTTGCCTCCCGGGAAGCGCGCGGCAATGCCGTTCGCGGCGGTGAGGCACCATTCCGCACTCGGCAGGTGGTGCGGGCGCGCCGGGCAAACCATCGCGATGCCGTCGCGCGCAATGCGCTCTGCGAGCGCGGGCGAGAGGCCGCGGTCGAGCACGTGCGCAGCGATGGGATGCCCGGGCATGTAGAACGCGACCCCGTCGGTGAATTCGTCGAACCCGGCGAACAGGCGCAGCGGACGATCGGTGGTTTCGCGCCAGAGCCGTTCCACCGGTTCTACCAGCACCGAAGAATGGGCCGCACCCGGCTCGGGTCCGGCGCGATGGATCGCAAATGCAATCGCCGGCGCCAGCGCCAGCATGACAAGCGGAAATACCAAAGCGAGCGTGAGTACGCGCACGATATCGCGGCGGCTGATCAGGACGAGCGGCGACGACAGCAACATGACCGGCAACAGCGCCCAGGCCGACATCGACCACAGCGACACGAGCCCGACGCCGGCGGCGAGCGCGAGCACGGCCGGCAGCAGTAGGGGCAGCCAGAAGGCGACCGCCGCGAAGCGACGCCGCGGATCGGGCGAGACCGGCGGCCATGCCATATCCCGCATCGCAACGCCGCTGGGGCGCGCGATGAGAAACACGATCAGCAGCGGCGCCGCCACGTAGCCCGCGCTTCCGGCCAAATAACCCGCCGTGCTGCGCAAGGTCGAGGCGAACGACGCGGCCCCGTGCACCGCCACGGCGTAGGAAAACGGCGCGAAATCGTTCGCCACCAACCATGCCAGATGGGGAACGAGCACGAGCGCACCGGCCGCAATCGTCACCCACGGCGCGGGCGAGCGGAAATAGTCGCCGCGCCGCGGATCGGCGAGCGCCGCGATCGCGAGTCCCGCCAGAAGAAACACCGACCAATATTTGCCGTACATCGCCGCCGCGGCGGCGATGCCGGCGAGCACCGCATCGACGACGCGCCGCGTCTCGAACGAGCGCAGAAACAACAGCGTGGTCGCCGCCCACAGCGGCATGAGCACCGTGTTGCTGTTGAATTTGAGCGCGTGAAAGTTGAAGAACGGCACCAGTGTGAGCAGCGCGAGGCCGAGCACGCGCTTGTCGCCATCGAGAAAGCGCGCCGAGAGCCGCCACGCCAGCCACAGCGCAAGGCCCGCATTCGCCATCGCGAGCAGATAATAGGACCAGTCGGTGGCAGGAAAGATCGCAAACCAGGCGCGCACGACGGCCATCGCGAGCGGCGGATGCTTGGCGTAGCCCCAGGCCAGCTCGCGCGACAGCGTGAACTGCTCGGACATGTCGATGTGGATGTCCTGGCTCGCTTTCGCGAGAGCGCCGTAGAGCGTCCAAACGGCCACGTAGCCCAGCACGAGCATCGCCGCAGTGCGCTCGCCCCGCGCCGGATCGCTGAGCGCCTCGAGCAGGCGCTCGACCAAGGCAAAGCCGCGGCGTCCGGCATGCGTTATGACTGACATGCGCAATACTCACCACCGGTCGTCCCCGCGCAAGCGGGGACCCAGTAATCACCGCACTGTCAGTGATTACTGGGTCCCGGCTCTCGCTTCGCTACGCTGCGCTCGGCCGGGACGACAAGCATAGAAAGCCTCGAATGGCCTGCCTCGCCTATCCCCAATAGAAGAGGAGGTGCACTAAATCGGGCTATGGCATGGCGCGCCGGAGAGGTCCATATCTCGGGCCGAGGCGGCTTGCCGCCTTTGCTTTGCCGCATGATTGGCCGATGATAGCTGTCTGATTCCGGAGCAGACCGATGTGCCGCTGGATTGCCTATCGCGGCGAGACCATCCCGCTGGAGCAATACGTCACCGCGCCCGCACACTCCTTGGTGGTGCAGAGCCAGCGGGCGCTGGAATCCACCGCCGCCACCAACGGCGACGGCTTCGGCATGGGCTGGTACGGCGAGCACGCCGAGCCCGGGCTTTACCGCGAGGTGCGGCCGGCCTGGTCGGACGAGAACCTGCGCTATCTCTGCCGCCACATCCGCTCGCACCTTTACTTTGCCCACGTGCGCGCCGCGACCGGCACGCCGATCACGCGCCCCAACTGCCATCCCTTCGCCTGCGGCCGCTGGCTGTTCATGCACAACGGAATAATCGGCCAGTGGGCGCGCATGCGCCGCAAGGTCGAGGCGATGATCCCCGACGAGTTCTACGGCTCGCGCATCGGCACGACGGATTCCGAGGCGGTGTTTCTCGCAATCCTCGGCGCCGGCGGCGACAAGGATCCGGTCGGCGCGACGGCGCGCGTGCTCGCCACGCTCACGGACATGGTGAGCGCGAAGGATTACCGCGAGCCCCTGCGCTTCACCGCGGCGCTGACCAACGGCCGCGACCTCTACGCGTTCCGCTACTCCGCGAACGACAACGCCAATTCGCTCTACTACCGCGAAGCCGGCGGCAGTGTCGTGATCGTGTCCGAGCCGCTCGATACCGAGCGCGCGCACTGGAAACCGGTTCCGCCCGGCCACGCCATCGTCGCGCGCGCGGACAAGCCGGTCGTGCTCGAGCCGTTCCTGCCGCAGCAGCGCGTTGCGGCAGAGTAGCTAGCCAGCTCAAGTTTCGTTTCTCCGCTGTCGCCCCCGCGAGGGGCTCCCCAAAATTCGCTCCGCGAATTTTGGGACCCCGATAGCGGGGACCCATGACCACAGGCCTCTCGATTGCACCGAAATCGCCAGGCCGGTGGTCATGGGTCCGCGCTTGCCGCTCGCGGACGCGGGTGCTAATCCGCGCGCCATGAATGCGGCCATCGCCAATATCCGCAATTTCGCGATCATCGCGCATATCGACCACGGCAAGTCGACGCTCGCCGACCGGCTGATCCAGGCGACCGGCGCGCTCGCCGACCGCGAGATGGTGGAGCAGGTGCTCGATTCCATGGACATCGAGCGCGAGCGCGGCATCACCATCAAGGCTCAGACCGTGCGGCTCAATTATCGCGCGCGCGACGGCAAGGATTACGTGCTCAACCTGATCGACACGCCCGGGCACGTCGATTTCGCGTACGAGGTCAACCGCTCGCTCGCCGCGTGCGAGGGCTCGCTGCTGGTGGTCGACGCCTCGCAGGGGGTCGAAGCGCAGACGCTCGCCAATGTCTATCAGGCGATCGACAACAATCACGAGGTGGTGCCGATCCTCAACAAGGTCGACTTGCCGGCCGCCGAGCCCGCCAAGGTCAAGCAGCAGATCGAGGACGTGATCGGGCTCGACGCGTCCAATGCGCTGCTGATCTCCGCCAAGACCGGCGAGAACGTGCCGGAGGTGTTGGAGGCGATCGTCACGCGGCTGCCGCCGCCGCGCGGCGATCACGACGCGACGCTCAAGGCGCTGCTGGTCGACAGCTGGTATGATTCGTATCTCGGCGTGGTGGTGCTGCTGCGCGTGGTCGATGGGACGCTCAGCAAAGGCCAGCGCATCCGGTTGATGGGCACGGGCGCCGCCTACGAGGTCGATCGGGTCGGCGTGTTCACGCCGAAGATGGTCAATGTCGAGGAGCTAGGCCCCGGCGAGATCGGCTTTCTCACCGCCTCGATCAAGGAGGTCGCCGACACCCGCGTCGGCGACACGATCACCGACGATCGCAAGCCCGTGCGCGAAGCGCTGCCCGGCTTCCGTCCGGCGGTGCCGGTCGTGTTCTGCGGATTGTTTCCGGTAGACGCCGCCCGGTTCGAGGAGTTGCGCGCGGCCATGGGCAGGCTTCGCCTCAACGATGCGAGCTTCACCTATGAGATGGAAACCTCGGCCGCGCTCGGCTTCGGCTTCCGCTGCGGCTTTCTCGGGCTATTGCACCTCGAGATTATCCAGGAGCGGCTCGAGCGCGAGTTTAACCTCGACCTGATCGCGACCGCGCCTTCGGTGATCTACCGCGTCGATCTCACCGACGGCCGGCAGATCGAGCTGCACAATCCAGTCGACATGCCGGATCCCGTGCGCG
>Ga0306921_10001273_pt1 | contig 24274 bp, 15 predicted proteins | sample sta12Cox44000080_FD_203760 | JGI IMG/M metagenome (GOLD analysis project Ga0306921, IMG submission 203760) | Lab enrichment of tropical soil microbial communities from Luquillo Experimental Forest, Puerto Rico - statoxic.12C.oxic.44.000.080 (v2)... | ecosystem: Environmental > Terrestrial >...
AAGACGGCTTGTTCGAGAACTTCGACCACCGAGGACGGGTGAAGGAAGCGGAAAACGTCGGCGAGCGGAAAACTGTGCTGTTCGGCGAGAGAGATGTTGATGCCGTCGTCGGTAGCCGAGGCTTGCAGTTCGAGATTGAAGGAACGGCAGAAACGTTTGCGGAGAGCGAGGCCCCAGGCTTTGTTGATGCGGCCGCCGAAAGGCGCGTGGAGGATGAGCTGCATGCCGCCACTTTCGTCGAAGAAACGCTCGGCGATCACGGTAGATTGCGAGGGAATGGCGCCGAGAATGGCACGGCCGGCGACGATGTATTCGATGAGCTGTTCGGCGCCGGAGCGGTCGAGACCACATTCCTTTCGCAGCCCATCGACAGCCGCGAGCGCCGCGGGCGTGGCGCGGAGATCCGCGCCCGGAGCCAGGTCGCGAGTGAGTTCGCCGATTCTTTCGCGCAAGGCGGCCACCTGTTGCGAGAGTTCGACGGTGCGCGCGGGGGCTTCCCCGCGCCAGAAGGGAATGTTGGGGGCTGCGCCGTGGGCATCTTCGACGAGGACACGTCCGGAGGAGACGCGACGAATGCGCCAGGAGCTGTTGCCGAGAAGCATAATGTCGCCGGCAAGGCTTTCCACGGCGAAGTCTTCATCGACGGTGCCAACCACGGTGCCTTCCGGCTCTGCGATCACGGAATAGAGCGAGTTGTCGGGAATCGCGCCACCGCTGGTGATGGCAACAAGACGGCTGCCGCGGCGCCCGTGCAAGCGACCTTGGACGCGATCACGGAGAAGATAGGAACCGTAACGGCCGCGTCGCGCGTTGATGCCTTCGGAAAGCATTTCGACAATGGATTCGAAGTCCACGCGGGGGAGATTGCGGTATGGATAAGCGCGTCGGAGTAGGGCGAAGAGAGCGTCTTGCTGCCAGTCCTCACAGGCGCACATGGCGACGATTTGCTGCGCGAGAACATCGAGGGGCGCGTCGGGAACGGCGATAGAATCGAGCTGGCCGTCGCGCATCGAACGGATGAGAGCCGCACATTCCACTAGTTCGTCGCGGGTTGTGGCAAAGATGCGACCTTTGGGAATCGCGCCGTGCCAGTGCCCCGCCCTGCCGATGCGCTGCCAGGCGACGGCGATGGAACGCGTGGAACCCAGCTGGCAAACGAGGTCAACGGCACCGATGTCGATGCCAAGTTCGAGGGAGGCGGTGGCGACGAGGGCGCGAATTTCGCCCGCTTTCAACTTCTTTTCGGCGGCGAGGCGCAATTTGCGGGAGAGACTGCCGTGATGCGTTGCGACGGCATCGTGGCCCAGGCGTTCCGAGAGATGGTGGGCGACCCGCTCGGCAAGACGGCGAGTGTTGACGAAAACCAGGGTGGAGCGGTGCTCGCGAACCAGGGCGGCGAGGCGCTCGTAGATTTCGTCCCACATTTCGTGGGAGGCCACGGGGCCGAGTTCGCCGCCGGGAACTTCGACCGCGAGGTCCACGTGACGCTGGTGGCCAATCTGAACGATTTCGGCATCCGAGCGCCCGTTGCCCGTAAGGAAGTGCGCGATGAGCGAGATGGGTTTTTGCGTGGCGGAAAGACCGATGCGGAGAGGCGGGCGTTCGGCAAGAGCTTCGAGGCGTTCGAGAGAGAGAGAAAGATGCGCGCCCCGTTTGTCGTCGGCGACGGCGTGGATTTCGTCGACGATGACGGTGTCGACCGATTTGAGGATTTCCCGGCTGCGGTGCGCGGTAAGAAGAATGTAGAGGGACTCCGGAGTAGTGACCAGGATATGCGGAGGATGCTGGAGCATGGCGCGGCGCTCGGGCATGAGGGTGTCGCCGGTGCGCACGGCGGCGCGAATCTCCGGCATGAGGAAGCCACGTTCCATAGCGAGGCGTTGGATTTCGCCGAGAGGAATTTCGAGATTGGTCTTGATGTCGTTGCCGAGGGCTTTTAGGGGCGAAACGTACAGGACTTCGGTGCGATCGAGAAGTTCGCCGGAGAGAGCTTTGCGAACGAGGCGATCGATGCAGGCGAGGAAGGCGGCGAGAGTCTTGCCGGAACCGGTGGGAGCGGAAATGAGCGTGGTGGCGCCACGCAGGATGTGCGGCCAGCCCTGCTCTTGCGGCTCGGTGGGATTACCGAAGCGAGTGAGGAACCACTCGCGAACAATGGGATGAGCCCAACCGAGAGCGGCGGGAGATGCGGGTTGCGCGCTGATGGTGTCCATGGGAACAGCGATGACCTCGTATGCGGGAAACGGAAAAGGTAGAGGTCTTCCGCGGAGCCCCTAGTCTAGCGCAAAAATCCGGAGAGCCAAAATCAGCTGTTGGTGCAAGCTTCGCAGTTCCGCGTGCCGGAAAAGCAAATTTTACGGCGGCCGGCGTGTGCTCGTAGGCTCTTTACTGTATAGGCGCGCTAGTGGCGAGCGCCTAGTCTGTTCGAAGTAAAGGTACGAGGAGGTTGCTATGGACGCGAATGAACGGGAATCTGCGGCCAACATATCGACGGGAAGCGGAACCGCTGCACGGATGAAAAGAAGCATCTCGGACAAAGCGCAAGATGCCATCGAAAGCCTGAGTGAATTGGGGCAAAGGACGACGGACCGCGTGGAGAGTTCACGAGAATCGACGGCGAACGCGCTGGAATGGACGGCGACGTCGTTGCACTCGCGGACGGACAAGGTGTCGCAGCTGGGGCATTCGGCCGCAGACCGCATCCAAGTGGGGGCAGATTACCTGCGGGAACGGGATGTGGAACGAATCCTCGAAGACGTGCGGAAGCTGGTAAAGAAGTATCCGGGCCGGTCGCTGGCGGCAGCGGCGATTTTAGGATTCCTGCTTGCGCGGGGATTGCGACGGCCGAGCCACTAGGGTGGGGGATGGCAGGAGCGAGTGCATGAGCACGGCACCACAACCGCAGCGGAAGGTGTCGGATGTGTTGCAAGACATCGTAGGAAATATTCAACAGATTATCCGGTCGGAAGTGGTTCTGGCAAAAGTTGAGATTAAGGAGAAAGCACAGAAAGCGTCGAAGCCCGCGGCAGTCATGGCTACGGGGACCGTCTTGGGCTTATACGGTGCAGGTTTCTTGCTTCTCGCGGCGGTTTATGGTTTATCGCTGGCGGTGCCGCCGTGGCTGGCGGCGCTGAGCGTGGGCGGAGCGCTGGCGATTGCCGGCGGAATTCTGGTGGGAAAGAGCCGGCGAGCATTGAAAGAAATTGACCCGGTACCAAAGAATACGGTAGCGACGCTGAAGGAGAACGTGCAATGGGCGAAAGATCAGATGAAATAGAAGAACAGATTTCCCGGACCCGAGAAGACCTGCGAGACAACCTGAACGAATTGGAGGACAGAGTGAGAGGCGCGTTGGACTGGCGCAGGCAGTTCGAGGAACGCCCGTTGACGATGCTCGCGGCGGCGCTGGGCGGAGGCATGTTGCTGGCGGCGCTGCTTCCCGGCGGGGGAAACGGCAGGCGACCCAGGGCGTATGCGGAAGCGTCGACGCGAAGTGAGGGACGACGGGAGGCGGAAGCGAGAGCGAGGAAAACGGAACCGGAAAGCGATGGTTCGTTGGGCACCTTGAAGGGAGCCTTCATGACCGTGGCAGCGACCCGCATCGGCGGATTTCTTGGGCAATTACTTGCGGGGTACCGCGCAGAAACGGCGCGAGCGAAACGAGCGCAGCGGTATTCGGCGAGGTGATGAGCGTCCAGCTCGGGGAGAGCCCAAGATAAAATCAAGGCAGGTCGAAGGCCGAGCGGCAGGAAAAAGTCAGATCGCGAACGAGCCAGAAGTATCTTCGGGCGTCAGTCCAAACCACAAGCCTCGTACAGCACTCAAACAAAAGTCAGGCGCATCGAGAAGCTTTTCGAGGAACTCGGACTTCCCTCAGGCAGCGGTCTCGGCCGCGGGCATGCGTTCGGCACCAATATCCAGGGGAGAACTCAGATTTGACGCTGCAGTGAACTCCTGCTCGGTTTTCCTTTCCGGTTGCATCGCGTGACGAACCTGCCAAAACCATTTGGCCACACTGCTGGAGCGTCGGTCGGGCTGCACGGAAAGGATATGGCCGAGCCAAAGGTCGTATGCGCGGAAGCGTGGGTCCAGTTCCAGGCGGACGCCACAGGAGCAGCAATTTTCAGAGCTCTCCCAACGGTGTTCGAGCAGGGTTTCAACAAGGAGCATGGGACGCAGTGTGCCCAAAACCCATTCATCACCTGCGTCGCAGCGCAGGACATTGTCGCTCTGCTCCCTGGCACCCTGTTCATAAGCAGAGACTGAATCGACTTCACCGTTCCGAAGAGCCAGCCAGAAAGTTCGATGTATCCACATGGTAGGAACACCCTCCACAGACCGCCACGAACAAAAAGCCGACTCGAATGCCGGGACGTGACGGGACGAACAGGGCAGAAACACACCCTGCAGGCAGTCCGTCAGCGGGAGCCGCGGACGAGCAAAGGAAGTTTGAATTTTTGAGCAGGAGTTCTGCAATCGGTAAAGGACTGTAGCCCGTAGGGTAAGAGCCGGGGTAGCGCTGTAAGAAAAGCATGTAGGAGAAGCGGAGACGAGGTCTTGCGCCGAGGTAAAGCGTCTTGACTCGCGTTGGGGGCTAAGAGTAGCGTTTACGGCAACCTCGAACCCGAGGAACAGGATAGATTTGGGATTTGGCAGGGATTTCCCTCTTCAGGAACTGGCAGGGACGGGGAGGTGGCATGTCTAATCTGGGAACCGTACCCGGAGCGCTCCGGTACACGCAATTCTCAAAATACCGATGGGTTTATGGGTTTTGGGTGCTATGGCTGTTTCCGCTCGGAGCCTTGGTGTATCGAGTGGCGATCGCCGAACGATTGGGGGCCGGGCAAAGAATTGTGGCGGTCGGGGGATTGCTAGGAGCGGCGCTGCTGCTGCCGGTGGCCATATCGAGGGTAATTGATCTGGTAAGAGCGGCGCGCACGTCGGAGTTGGCGACGGATCGGCTCCGGCTGGCGATGGAATCGGGAAAAACGGTGGGATGGGACTGGGATGTGAAAAGCGGGCGGGATTCCTGGTTCGGGGATTTGCAGACCATGTTCGGCATCCCCGCAAAGAACTACGAGGGATGCGTGGAGGATTTTCGTCGACGAATCCATCCGCACGATCGAGGGCGAGTGTGGAGCGCGGTCAGCACCGCAATGAAAGAGCGTGGGTTGTATTCGGCGGAGTTTCGCGTAGTGCGGGCAGACGGGACGGTGCGATGGGTTGCCGCAAAAGGAAAGTTCTACTACCTTCCGAACGGTGAGCCCAAGCGGATGCTGGGCATGGCGTTCGATATCACCGAATTGAAGTGCGCCCAGGAAGCCCTCGGGGAAAGCGAGGAGCGGCTACGCATGGCGGCGGAAGCCGGGAAGATGTTTGCGTATTGCTGGGATGCCGCGACGGACAAGATCGAGCGGTCGGGAGAGAGTTCCAAGATACTGGGGATCACTGAAACGACGCTTTTGACGGGTCAACAAGCGGTGGCGCGGATCCATGACCAAGACCGCGAGGGCGTGAAGGCGGCGATTGCAGCGCTGCGGCCTGAGCAGCCGTGCCTGAAGGTGGTTTATCGGATTCTGCGGCCAGACACGAGCATGATCTGGGTGGAGCGAAACAGCCGAGCGTACTTTGACGAGCAAGGGAGACTGTTGCGGATCGTAGGGATGGTGGCGGACATAACGGAGCGCAAGCAGGCGGAAGAAGCGGTGGCCAGCGTGAGCCGCAAGTTGATCGAGGCCCAGGAGTCCGAGCGTGGACGAATCGCAAGAGATTTACATGATGACATCGGGCAACGACTGTCGTTGTCGGCAATCCTGCTGGAAGAGTTGCACCAGCGGTTACCCGCGGATGCGCAGGAGAAACTGAGTGGAGTGCAAAAGCAGATATCGGAGATAACGACGGACGTACATACGTTGTCACACGAGTTGCACTCCTCGACACTGGAACATCTGGGGTTGGCGGCGGCGATGCGGGCATGCTGCAAAGAGTTATCCGGGCAAACGAAAGCGGACATCCAGTTCCGCGCGGAGGGCGTGCCAAACGCGTTGCCACCGGAAATCGCGTTGTGCCTGTTCCGCGTCTTGCAGGAATCGCTGCACAACGCTATCAAACACAGTGGAGTGCGCGAAGTGGGAGTGGAGTTGCGGGGAAGCTCCGGGGAGTTGGACTTGATTGTACGGGACGGGGGAGTGGGCTTCGATCCCAAAACGGCGAACCATGGGAAGGGACTGGGGCTGGTCAGCATGCAAGAACGATTGAAGTTGGTGCGGGGCCAACTATCGATCGATTCGCGATGCAATCTAGGAACGACCATCCATGCGCGCGTGCCGGTTCCCGCGAATGGCGGTGCCACGCGGGGTGATTGGGGTGAGACCAGAGGCGTGTGGCGGCTTAGCGAGGACTCCGGCGAGACTTGAGAGCCGCCGGCCGCGTTTTTTTCATAAGAGTCAGAGAGGACACCACGAGAGCCAGAGAGGTACCCACAACCTCGCCCATGCTGGCACAAAAAACATTTTGCAAATTGTAGGAAACTGCAAAGCCGGCGAAGCTCATGGTGGACAGAGAGGGCGAAGACTCTGTGCGGATAAGATTTGGGACTACCACGCCGGCGACAAGTAGCGTGAGCACGACGGCGCACGCAAGATGAAACAAACCCAACTTCTTCATAAATCCCCCAGAAACGGACGGTACCGTATTCGGTGGTTTTATGGGCACGAGCTCTGCCACTCGGTAGCACACGGTTGGGGAAAGTTTCCAGGCCTTAAGTGCTGCTGCAGGAAGGAGCTAATGAACCTGGCGTTGGGTTGTGCGTAATCGGCAAATATCGGACTCGTAGCCAAAAATGCCGCCAGGTCAAGTTTCCGTCAGTGTGGAGTGACGGATTTCGTCAATTATCAGCGTCCTGATATCGCCGAGGGAGCGTGGAGACCAGTTCACCCGTTGCATTGCTTAGCGCAGAGCGTTGTCGACGATTTTTTGAGCTTCGTTGACAATGGCGTCGAGATGCGATTCGCTGCAAAAGCTCTCGGCGTAAATTTTGTAGATATTTTCGGTGCCGGAAGGGCGCGCGGCAAACCAGCCGCTTTTCGTGACTACCTTTAAGCCGCCGATGGGCGCGCCATTGCCGGGAGCGGTGGTCAGTTTGTTGAGGATGGGCTCTCCGGCGAGATCGGACTCTTTGACATCCGTGGCAGACAGTCTTTGCAGCTTGCCTTTCTGCTCCGGCGTAGCGGAAGCGTCAATGCGCGTGTAGTAGGGCATGCCGAATTCGGAAATCAATTCCTGGAAATGCCGACCGGGATCTTTGCCGGTGACGGCGGTCATTTCCGCCGCGAGCAGATCCATGATCGGCCCATCTTTATCGGTGGTCCATACGGTACCATCGCGACGGAGGAAACTGGCGCCGGCGCTTTCTTCACCGCCGAAACAGAAGGAGCCATCGACTAAGCCGGGAACGAACCATTTGAAGCCCACGGGAACCTCGGAGAGTTTTCGTCCGAGTTTTTTGACCACGTGATCGATGAGGGCGCTGCTGACGAGAGTTTTGCCGACGATGACGCCAGGCTTCCATTGTGGACGGTGCTTTAACAGATATTGAATCGCGACGGCGAGGAAATGATTCGGATTCATGAGGCCGGAAGTCGGAGTCACGATGCCGTGTCGGTCGGCGTCGGGATCGTTGGCGAAAGCGACTTGAAATTGATCTTTCAGGCCGACCAGGCGAGCCATGGCGTAGGGGCTCGAACAGTCCATGCGGATTTCGCCGTCGTGATCGACGGTCATGAAGGAGAAGGTGGGATCGATGACCGTATTCACGATCTTGATATCGAGACCATATGCGGAATTGATGGGATCCCAATAAGGCTCCGCGGAGCCACCGAGAGGGTCGACACCGAGCTTGAGGTGCGCACCGCGGATGGCCTCGACATCGACAACACTTCGCAGATCGTTGATGTAGGGTAGAGCGAAATCCTTTTGATGCGTGGTGCTCGCCTTCATGGCGGATGAAAGCGGCGTGCGCTTGACGCTGCCATTTCCGGCGCGAATCAAATCGTTGGCGCGATTCTGGACCCAGGAAGTGACATCGGTGTCGGCGGGACCGCCATTCGGGGGGTTGTACTTGAAGCCTCCATCGCGTGGAGGATTATGCGAGGGCGTGACGACGATGCCGTCGGCGAGATGGTCTTTGCGACCGCGGTTGTAGGTGAGGATGGCGTGAGAGACGACCGGAGTGGGCGTGACACCGTCGTTTGGCTGGATGATAGTTTCCACGTGATTGGCAGCCAGGACCTCGAGAGCGCTCTGTTGCGCGGGAGCGGAGGCGGCGTGGGTGTCTTTCCCCATGAAAAGAGGGCCATCGATGCCTTGGGCATGGCGGTACTCACAGATGGCCTGCGTGATGGCGAGAATGTGCGTTTCGGTGAAGGTGCCGTGCAACGGACTGCCCCGGTGACCGCTGGTGCCGAAACTGACCATCTGATTCGGGTCGCTGGGGTCGGGGCGACGATCGAAGTAGTCGCGCTGGAGCTTTGCGACATCAATGAGCATGTCCTTGGTGGCGGGCTTGCCCGCGAGAGGTGAGACGGCCATGGTGTGATTCCCTTCCCTGAAGCGAATGTGCTGTCACTACACCGGGCAAGGCGCGGCTTTCCAGATCTCCGCATTGTATTGGGCGATCGTGCGGTCACTCGAGAAGTTGCCGGAACTGGCGACGTTCAAGATGGCGACGCGAGCCCAGGCATGAGGATCGGCCCAGAGCTGGCAAAGGCGGTGATCCGCACCGAGATAAGACTTGAGGTCGGCGAGATGCATGTAAAAGTCGCCACCAGTGAGCAGTGTATCGCGCAAGGAGGCGAAAATGCCGGGTTCATAGCGGCTGAAATAATCGGAGAAGATCAAGTCGAGTGCGGCGCGAGTTTCCGGCTCGTGATCGTAATGCCATTGAGGATTGTACCAGCCGCGGCTGTCGGCGACTTGCTGGGCGGTGAGACCGAAGAGGAAAAGGTTGTCTTCACCAGCGGCTTCGGCCATTTCAATGGTGGCGCCGTCGCGCGTGCCGACGGTGAGCGCACCGTTCATCATGAATTTCATGTTGCTGGTGCCACTGGCTTCGTAGCCGGCGGTGGAGATTTGATTGGAGACGTCGCTGGCGGGGATGAGATGTTCGGCTACGGTTACGCGGTAGTCGGGAATAAAGAGAACCTGGAGGCGGCCTTTCATCGCCGGATCGCCATTGATGGTGCCGGCGACGTTGTTAATGAATTTGATGATGAGCTTGGCAAGTTGATACGCGGGCGCGGCTTTTCCAGCAAAGAAGAAGGTGCGCGGCGGCAGGTCGAGATTGTGGTTTTCGCGGAGACGATTGTAAAGGACGACGATGCGGAGAGCGTTGAGCAATTGGCGTTTGTATTCGTGAATGCGTTTTACCTGGGAATCGAAGATGAAGTGCGGATCGACCGCGACGCCCAAGCCGGTGTTCACCCACGAGGCGAATTGGGCTTTGCATTCATGCTGGGCCTTGAGAAAGGCGGAGCGGAACGCGGAGTCGTCTGCGAGCGGCTTGAGGCGGGAGAGTTGGCTGAGATCCGTGATCCAGGAGTCGCCGATGGCCTCGGTGATGGCCCGCGCAAGCGGCGGATTACAGAGGCGGAGCCAGCGGCGGGGAGTGACGCCGTTGGTTTTGTTGTTGAAGCGCTCCGGGAACATCTCTGCGAGATCCTTGACGGTGGTGGTGCGAAGGAGTTGGGAATGGATGGCGGCGACGCCGTTGGTGCTGTGGGAACCGACAATCGCAAGATTGGCCATACGGACTTTGCGGACGGGGCCTTCCTCGATCAAGCTGACACGGGCAACCAGACCTTCGTCGGATGGGAAACGCTTGCGCACATCGTCGACGAAGCGGCGATTGATTTCGTAGATGATTTCGAGGAGGCGAGGAAAGAGCAAAGAGAACCAAGTGACGGGCCATTTTTCGAGAGCTTCGGGGAGCAGTGTGTGATTGGTGTAAGCGAGGGTGCGCTGGGTGATGTCCCAAGCCGCATCCCAGCCGAGGTGAGCCTCGTCGAGGAGGATGCGCATCAGCTCGGGCACGGCCATGGTGGGGTGGGTGTCGTTCAGCTGAATGGCAACCTTTTCGGGGAACCGGCTCCAGTCTTCGTTGGTGTGGCGGAAACGGCGAACCAGATCGGCTACGGAACAGGCAACGAGGAAATATTCCTGGACGAAGCGCAGGGCTTTACCGACGTTGGTGGAATCGTCGGGATAGAGGACGCGAGTGATGGATTCGGCCGCGAGCGTTTCCGCGAGAGCGCCAACGAAATCACCGCTGCTGAATTCCTGAAAATCGAAATAGTCGGGAGCCGCGGCGGCCCAGAGACGAAGGGTATTAATGTTCTTGGCGCCATAACCGACGACGGGACGGTCGTAAGGAATTCCATACAAGCTCGACGGGTGGTTGGGAATAGCGCGCAGCGTGCCATCGCGGAGGACGAACGAGCAATTGAGATGGATGCACACACGAGCGTAGGGGAGAGCGATCTCCCAGGGATCGGGATGACGGAGCCAATTGTCCGGGACTTCGTGCTGCCAACCGTCGCGAATGGTCTGCTTGAACATGCCGTATTCGTAGCGCAGGCCGTAGCCCATCGCGGGAAGCTGCATGGTGGCCATGGAATCGAGGAAGCAGGCGGCGAGACGGCCCAGGCCACCGTTGCCCAACCCGGCATCGGGCTCTTTCTGCAGCAGAGCCAACCAGTCGATATCCTTGTCTTTGCGTGCGATAACATCATCGAGGGTCGGCTCGAGAAGAAGATTGGTGATGTTGTTCGAGAGAGAGCGGCCGATGAGGAATTCCATGGAGAGGTAGTAAATGCGTTTGGGATTGGCGTGATGGTAGGCCCTGCGGGTGTGGACCCAGCGTTGCGCGAGAATGTCGCGAACGGAACGAGCAAAGGCTTCGTAATGTTCGCGAGCATTAGTGATGGCGGGATCGACGCCATTGTCGAGCAGGAGGTGACGCTCGTAAAGGGCAAGGAGCGAATTGGCGAAAGGGGCGGCAGCCTGTGCGGGCTGGGCGGCCGCGGCAGCCGAGCCAATGGATTTCGGAAGAGAGGGAAAGCCTTCGGTGCTCATAGATACCTCTGTTGAAGGTCAAGATTCCGCCGTAGCGCGAGGAGAAGATATTGTCACACCAGGATGACGGAGACGTTACAGGTATTTTGGGCGAAGGGAGCAGCGATCGAGCGCTCGGGATTTGAAGGCGGATTTGTGATTGGCGGACTCGGGGATGAAGTGGCGACCTCGACCGGGCGGGAAACCTGGGGAGGCCGAAGGCGCGGTGCTGGCACGGTGTCCGGCTGCTGGAATGACGGCTTGGCCGCCGATCGAGCGGCGTTCGATGACCGCGGTTTTTTGACCCGAGGAAGCGAGGTGCCCTGCGAGGAACTTTCCTCCTTCAGCGCTTCCGATAATCAAATTGCCTACAGGGCACGGTTGCTGTGCGCTCGGATCTACAGAAAGAACCCTAGGACCAGGCCAGAATCTCATTTGTATCGCTCGACGACCATCATACAATGAGCGTCTGTACTACTTTTTCGGTGAAACGGAATGGCGATTCCAAAATTAACGCGAGGCGAGAGCGCAGGCCCCAAGCTCGAAGTACCAGCCGACGGCCGAGGGCGCGTTGCGATTGCGCGGGTTGCGCCCGAAATCGATTGTGGCCGATTTCCCATCAAGCGCGTTGTCGGCGAAACCGTGAATGTCGAGTGTGACGTTTTCGCAGACAGCCACGATCAAGTCGCCTGCCAAATTCTGTACTGGCAACGCGAGGGCAATGTTCATACTTCCCCTCTGCAGCCTCTCGGCAATGACCGTTGGGCCGGGGAGTTTACGGTAACTGACTTGGGAGAGTATCACTACACCGTAGAAGCCTGGATCGACCGTTTTCACACCTGGCGTCTGGACCTGAAGAAAAGGATTGCAGCGCGACAGGACATCTCGGTGGACTTGCTAATGGGCGCGGATCTGATTGATGGGGCGGGGAGAATCGCGAAAGGCGACGACGCCGTGCTCCTTCGTGATTGGGCGCAGCGGCTTCGAGATCGCAGTAATCACGATCAACAGTCTATTTCGTCGCTGATCGAAGAGGCAGCGCTTCTCGGGTTGATGGGGCGTTACCCAAACCGCGAACTGGCGACCCGATACGATAAGGATTTGAGGATTATAGTGGACCGGGAGAAGGCGCGGTTTTCGACATGGTACGAGGTATTTCCAAGGTCCTGTTCGTCCGAACCGCAGCGCCACGGCACCTTTCGCGACTGCGAGAAGTGGCTTCCAGTTATCGCCTCCATGGGTTTCGACGTCCTGTACCTTCCCCCCATCCATCCGATCGGGAGAACGTTCCGGAAAGGAAAGAACAATTCGGTGCCGGCGCAACCGGATGATATTGGAAGTCCTTGGGCCATCGGATCGGCGGAAGGGGGTCATAAGTCCATACATCCGCAGTTGGGGAGTTTGGAAGATTTCAGGAGGTTTTTCCGAACCGCGGCGGATCACGGGCTGGAAGTGGCGCTCGACATCGCACTGCAGTGTACGCCGGATCATCCCTATGTGCGGGAGCATCGCGATTGGTTTCGCGAGAGGCCGGACGGCTCGATTCAATACGCCGAGAATCCTCCGAAAAAATACCAGGATATTTATCCATTGGACTTCGAAACGGAAGACTGGCAGTCGTTATGGCAGGAACTGAAAAGCATTTTTCTTTTTTGGAGCGAACAGGGTGTGCGCATCTTCCGGGTGGACAATCCGCACACAAAACCGTTCCGTTTTTGGGAGTGGGTGATTCCAGAAGTCAAGAAAGAGTACCCCGAGGCGCTGTTTCTGGCCGAAGCGTTTACGCGTCCCAACGTAATGTACCGTCTTGCAAAACTCGGTTTTTCCCAGTCCTATACGTATTTCACTTGGCGCAACACAAAGCCGGAGCTTACTGACTACTTTACCGACTTGGCGCAGAAAGAGGTGGGCGAGTATCTGCGCCCCAACTTGTGGCCCAACACTCCGGACATTCTGCCCGAGTTTCTTCAGGTCGGAGGCAGACCCGCGTTCATGGTCCGGCTGTTGCTGGCAGCAACGTTGGGTGCCAGCTATGGTATTTACGGTCCCGCTTTCGAGTTGAGCGAGAACGAGCCCTTCCAACCGGGAAGCGAGGAATATCTGCATTCGGAAAAGTACGAACTGAAACACCGCGATCTGAATTCGCCGAACAGTCTCAAAGACTTTATCTCCCGAGTCAATCGGATTCGTCGGGAGAACGCCGCACTTCAACGCAATCGCAATTTGCGTTTCCACGATACGGATAACCCGTCTTTGATTTGCTACAGCAAGAACAACGAAGATCTTTCGAATGTAATCGTTACCGTGGTCAATCTCGACTGTTTTCACACTCAGAGTGGCTGGCTGAATCTCGACCTGAAGTCGATCGGATTGGACCCCCGGCACGCTTACCAGGTAGAGGATTTGCTTGGGGGCGGCCGATTTTTGTGGCAAGGAACGCGTAATTACGTTGAACTCGTCCCCGAAAGCCTGCCAGCGCATATTCTGCGAGTGCGCCGGTGGGTTCGCACGGAACGCGATTTTGATTATTACCTCTAGGTCGCCGGCAGAGACGGCAACCTGGTCAAACCCGCCCAGCCTCAGAACCGGAGAGTGCAATGGCATCTGTACTTACGGAACTCGATCGGCATTTGCTGGCGGAGGGCACCTTTCATCGAGCGTATGAAAAACTCGGCGCCCACCTTGTAGAGCGGAATGGGCAACCCGGGGTACAGTTCGCAGTCTGGGCCCCGAATGCCAGGCTGGTTTCCGTTATCGGTGATTTCAATCAATGGAATGTTTCTTCTGACCCGATGGAGGCGAGTTCTGCGGGCGTTTGGGAAACGTTCATACCTCACCTGCGCCCGGGAGACGTATATAAGTACCATCTCGAATCGACGTATGGGAATTACTGGGTCGATAAAGCCGACCCGTATGGCTTCGCAGCCGAGATCAGGCCACAGACAGCCTCACGGGTTTGGGACCTCGACAGCTATGCGTGGCAGGATGGCACATGGATGACCGAGCGGGCGAGGAAGAACTCTCTCGATTTCCCGATCTCCATCTACGAGGTGCACCTTGGTTCTTGGAGGCGCGTGCCGGAGGAAGGTAATCGGTGGCTGACCTATCGTGAAATGGCGCCGTTGCTCGCCGATTACGTTCACGATGCGGGGTTCACGCACGTCGAATTCCTTCCTGTGATGGAACATCCATTTGATGGTTCCTGGGGATATGAGACGACAGGTTACTTTGCTCCGACCAGCCGGTTCGGAACTCCGACGGATTTCATGTATCTGGTCGACTATCTTCACCAGCATGGAATCGGAGTCATCCTCGATTGGGCTACCGCGCATTTCCCGAAAGATGAAGCGGGCTTGGGATTTTTCGACGGGTCTCATCTTTACGAGCACGCCGACCCTCGGCAGGGCGAGCAACGCGACTGGAATACCTTTGTTTTTAACTACGGCCGGAATGAAGTGCGTAGCTTCCTGATCAGCAACGCGCTGTTTTGGTTCGACAAATACCACGTTGACGGGCTACGCGTCGACGCGGTTGCTTCCATGTTGTACCTGGACTATGGTCGCGCCGAAGGGCAATGGATCCCAAACGTGTACGGCGGAAAAGAAAACATCGATGCCATTCAATTCTTGCGGATGCTCAACGAAAGTGTTTACGCGGCGTTTCCGAACGTAATCACGATCGCGGAAGAATCTACCGCGTGGCCTAATGTTTCACGCCCAACCTATATCGGGGGACTGGGCTTCGGCTTGAAATGGAACATGGGATGGATGCACGACATGCTTGGCTACCTGTCACAGGACCCGGTGTTTCGCAGCTATCACCACAATCAGATCACGTTCAGTCTGCTGTATGCCTTTAGTGAGAATTTCGTCTTGCCACTCTCCCACGATGAAGTGGTTTACGGAAAGGGATCGCTGCTGCGCAAAATGCCGGGCGATGAATGGCAACGGTTTGCGAACCTGCGTTTGCTTTTCGGCTACATGTTTGGGCACCCGGGGAAGAAGCTGTTATTCATGGGTGGGGAGTTCGGGCAATGGTCGGAGTGGAATCACGACGGCAGTCTCGAATGGCATCTCCTCCAGGCACCTTTGCACGCCGGGTTGCAGCGCTGGGTACGCGATCTGAACACCGCCTATCGTGGCCAACCCGCACTTTACCAGCGAGATTTCGAGGCCGGCGGATTCACCTGGGTTGACTGCAGCGATTTTCAAAGGAGCGTGATCAGCTTCCTGCGTCGCGGTCAGAATCCTGATGACCAGCTGCTGTTCGTCTGCAATTTCACTCCGGTGGTTCGAGCCAACTATCGGGTTGGAGTTCCCCAGCATGGCTCGTGGAATGAAATTTTGAATAGCGATGCTCCTTTGTACGGGGGCAGCGGTCAGGGTAACTTCGGTGGATTGCAAGCTGCTCCGCTTCCCGTCCATGGGCAGTCCTTTTCCCTTAATATGACTCTACCGCCCCTTGCCGTTCTTGTGTTTCGGCACGAATCTCTGGGTTAAGTGAGGCCAGAAAAGCACATGGCAAAACGGCCGGGGAGCGCAGCGGATCCGCTGTGGTACAAAGACGCGATCATTTATGAGTTGCATGTCAAGGCCTTCAAGGACAGCAATGGGGATGGAATAGGCGACTTTCCGGGCCTGATCCATAAACTGGATTACCTTCAGGATCTCGGCGTCACTTGCTTGTGGCTTTTGCCGTTCTTTCCGTCGCCTCTCAAGGACGATGGCTACGACATCTCCGATTACCTGAATGTCCATCCGATGTACGGTACGATCGACGATTTTCGGGAATTTCTCACTGCCGCTCACGATCGTGGGTTGCAGGTCATGATCGAGCTCGTCGTGAATCACACCTCGGACCAGCACCCGTGGTTTCAGACCGCGCGCCGGGCTCCGGTGGGCTCTTCTGAGCGCGACTTCTATGTCTGGAGCGATACCGAGGCAAAATACAAGGATGCGCGGATTATTTTCTCGGATACCGAAAGGTCCAATTGGACCTGGGATCCAATCGCGAATCAATATTATTGGCATCGCTTTTTTTCGCACCAACCCGATTTGAACTTCGACCACCCCGCGGTCATCGAAGAAATCCTCAAGATCATGCGCTACTGGCTGGACATGGGTGTTGACGCCTTGCGCTTGGATGCCATCCCGTATCTGGTAGAGCGCGATGGCACGAGTTGCGAAAATGTTCCGGAAACCCATGAGGTGATCAAGCGACTGCGACGCGAAATTGATAAAGACTATCTAAGTCGCGCTTTGCTGGCAGAAGCTAATCAGTGGCCCACCGATGTGAGGCCGTACTTTGGCGAAGGCGACGAATGCCACATGGCCTTTCATTTCCCGGTGATGCCCCGCATCTACATGGCATTGCGCCAGGAAGATCGGCTTCCGATTACCGATATCATTGCGCAAACGCCGGCTATCCCCGGAAGCTGCCAGTGGGGGCTGTTCCTTCGCAACCACGACGAGTTGACGCTGGAGATGGTTACCAACGACGAGCGCGACTACATGTACATCGCCTACAGTGCCGATCCCAGGATGCGCATTAATCTCGGCATTCGGCGACGGCTTGCTCCCTTGGTAGACAACAACCGCCGGCGTATCGAGTTACTCAACAGCTTGCTGCTTTCCTTCCCGGGCACTCCGATCCTTTATTACGGCGACGAAATCGGTATGGGCGACAACATCTATTTGGGGGATCGCAACGGTGTCCGCACACCCATGCAATGGAATGCGGATCGCAACGCCGGCTTTTCCACCGCGACACCGGCGCGGCTGTACAGCCCGGTAATTATGGATCCCGTGTGGGGCTATGAAGCGATCAATGTAGAAGCGCAACAGGGAGATCCGTCTTCGCTATTGAACTGGATGCGAAACATGGTCGCGCTGCGAAAGCTATTTAGCGTCTTTGGCAGGGGAAGCATAAAGTTCTTTGACCCCGCGAACCGCAAGGTGCTGGCATATCTTCGGCAATACGAGGACGAGCGGGTTCTCTGCGTTGCGAACCTTTCCCGTTTCGCGCAGCCGGTGGATCTGGATCTGGCGGAATTGGACGGGCTCGTTCCAGTAGAAATGCTCGGTTACGTCGATTTTCCAGTGATCGATCGCCAGCCCTACCGGCTCACGCTGGCGCCTTACAGTTTTCTCTGGCTCGAGCTACAGCAAAGGACGCAACCCGCGGAGATCAGTTTGGAATCTGTAGAACAGTCCGCCCTGAACGCCACAGCCGGTTGGGAGAGCGTCTTCGACGGAGCAAGCCGGCAACGCCTAGAGACCAACAGCCTGGTCGACTTTCTGCCCAAGCAGCGCTGGTATGGAGGCAAGTCCCGACGCATCAAAACAACGCGAATCCTCGACTGGAGCATTCTGCCTTCCTCGCAAGCAGCCCTGGTTTTTGTCCAAGTGCAATTCGATGCCGGACCGCCAGACGTCTATCTGATGCCTCTCAGCATGACCTTCGGAGAAGACAGCGAGGAGTTACAACGAAGCTTACCGAATACCATCGTGGCCCCATTGATCTCGGGCACACAATTTGGCTTCTTGCATGATGGGTTGTCAGAGGACGGCACCTGCCAGGAACTGCTTTCGCTTCTCGAGAAGGAAACTCTGCTAACCACGCGGCAAGGTTCCATTCGCGGGGTGCGCGGCAAGTCCTACGAAAATATCCTAGGCAATGCGGCTTTGCCGTTAGCCGTCCGGCGCGGGTCCGCCGAACAATCGAACACCTCGATTCTCTACGGTGATCGCTTTATCCTGAAAATATTGCGCCGCCAGGAGCTAGGCCTAAATCCGGACGCCGAAATCGGACAATATCTCACCGAGCAAGCAAAATTTGATCGCGTACCCCCGTTCGCTGGTTCGATCGAATACGAGTCGCAAGCCGACGCCGAAACACAAACGCTGGGAATACTCCAGGGTCTCGTGGCGAACGAAGGGGACGGTTGGACCTGGACGGTCGAGGAACTTAACCGTTACTTCGAGAATTGCGCCCGGCTTCCTTTCCCTCAGGAACTTCACCGCGAACTGGGCGATCCCATGGACCTCTCGGGGCAACCCACGGGTCAGAAGGCTCGAGATCAGGTCGGCATTTATCTTGACTCCGCGACAACCCTGGGCCGCCGAACCGCCGAGATGCATCTCGCTTTAGCTTCGTCGGCCCATGTGCCGGCGTTTACGCCCGAACCGGCAACGGCTGCGGATCTCACGTTCCTCCTCACCGATCTTCGTCAGCGTGGCGTTCGCGTCTTCGACGTTTTGAAGGAGCGTGTACCGTTTTTGCCGGATGAGGCCGTCGAAATCGCCGCCGGCGTGCTCAGCCGGCGCACTCGGCTGCTCGATTATTTCGATGTTCGCAGGCAGGAGGCGTTTCAGACTTCGAAGATCCGCGTTCACGGTGACTACCATTTGGGACAGGTCTTACGAGTGAAGACGGATTTCGTGATACTGGACTTCGAAGGCGAACCGGCGAGGCCGCTTGCGGAGCGCGGCGCAAAACAATACGCCTTGAAAGACGTCGCGGGAATGCTGCGCTCTTTCAGCTATGCCGTTTACTCCACGCTGATCAACTATACGAGCCGCCATCCGGAGAGCTTTACCAGTCTGGAGCCGTGGGCACGACTTTGGGAACACTGCGTGGCTCGGGAATTCTTGCGGGCGTATCGTGAAGTGGCACATGACGCTCGCTTTTTGCCCCCGACCGTGGAAGATTTTCGGGAGATGCTTCAGGTTTTTTTGATTGATAAGGCGCTTTACGAAGTGCTTTATGAATTGAACGCACGTCCGACCTGGATACGTATTCCCTTGATGGGCATTATGTCTGTCCGGCTATGAGGCAGCGGAATCCTTGACGATACTTAAGTTCTCAGGCATGGAAAAGGATTAACACGTGGAAGCTGAAGCTATCCCGGAACGCTCGGAGGAAAGGCGGGCCGATACCGAGACCGCCGACTTGGTAGTTGCGATGCTTGCCCAGGTTGCGCCGGACGTTGTCGGCGAAATGTGCGACGCTCTGGAGACCCTTCCGGGCCCGGTAAGAATCGCGGTCTTACAGAACGAACGTCGCGAGACTCCGCCTTCGACAAGTTCGGAAGCGCCCGAAGGCAGTTCTTCGAAAAGAGCTTCGGTGTTTTATGTGCCGTGGCCGTTGACAAAACCAGACAGTACTTCGTCCGGCGCGGTTTCCATGTTCGCCACCTATCAGTCCGTGTTTGCGGCGACCGACAAATTGCAAGCACGCGGATGCTGCATCATGGCCAGCAAACTGGAGAATATGGCTCCGAAGTGCATTTGCCAATTCACGGAGCCGCTGCTTGAGGGTCAAGCCGATCTGGTCCTTCCGCATTACGCTCATCGTAAATTCGAAGGCTTACTCAACAACAGCATCCTCGCTCCGCTCACTCGAACACTCTATGGAAAGCGCGTCAACAATCCTATGGGCCCAGATTTTGGGATTTCCCAAGGTTTGCTCGAGAAGGTTACAGCAAAGGGCGGGACCGCTTCGGATAATCGCCTTCACCCGCTTGCCTCTCTGACTCCTGCAGCGCTCTGCCAGAATCTGAACGTACTCGAAGTGCATCTCGGCTCTCGCATTTATCCGTCCACAGATTGGGCGAATATGAGCTCGATTTTAGCGGACGTGCTTTCGCCCGTATTCCTGGACATGGAGCGTAACGCGCCGTGCTGGCAGCGAACACGGTTTTCTACGCCGCTCCCGTCGAGTGGAGAGCCCTGCGTGTCGAGCCACGACGTAGGCACGCTGGACACCGCACGGCTAGTGGAGTCATTCCAGCTCGGTAATCGCGAACTTCAGGAAATTTGGGGCTTGGTCCTGCCCCCTAGCAGCTTATTTGAGCTACGAAAGCTGTCGCGCACGCCCGTGGACAAGTTTCGGATGCCAGACGAACTGTGGGTGAGAATTGTCTACGATTTTGCCTTGGCCCACCGGCTTCGCACCATCAGCCGCGACCACCTGCTCAAGTCCATGACTCCTCTTTATCTCGGCTGGGTCGCTTCGTATGCCCACGATTTGCAGGATTCCAATGCCTTCTCCGTCGAACGGAGGCTGGAACGACTTTCTGCCGTCTACGAGGCCGATAAACCCTACCTCGTGTCTCGCTGGCGCTGGCCCGACCGGTTCAATCCTTAGCTGTTTCGAAAAGCTTCGGAGGTATTTATGTGGGAACAAGTCAAGGAAGCCCTGCAACAGTCGACAACACACTTTTTGACTCGCTTTGCGAGCCTGCTTCCCGGATTAGCCGCGCTCATTGTTGCGCTCATCTTGTCGGTGATATTGGCATGGATTCTGGCCCTGATAACCCGGAGAGTACTCGGCAGCCTCCGATTCGACCAGCGTTTGGCGCAGTGGGGTTTTGCTTCCCTGTCAGATTGGTCACCCATGAACAGCCCGACGCGACTGATGTCGCGATCGATTGCGGCGTTGGTCATCTTGATTGGCTTCCTGATTGGCATTGCGGCGTTCAATTTCGAATGGACCTATCTTTTCGTGCAGAACATTTTTGCGTACATTCCGAATGTGGTAGCGGCACTGCTGGTCTTGTTGGTCGGCAACGTCATCGCTCGATTTCTCGGCCGAAGCGTGCTGATCGGCGCAGTCAACCTGAACCTTCAATATGCGCGGCTTCTCAGTGTTGGTGTTAAATGGCTGGTTATCGTGCTCGCCTTCGCAATGGCGCTAGAGCATCTGAGAATTGCGCCCGGAATCGTTAAGCTCGCTTTCGGCATCCTTTTCGGCGGCATTGTCTTTGGCTTGGCCCTTGCCGTGGGACTCGGCTCGAAGGAATTCATCACCAAGTCTCTCGAACGTGACCTCCCCAAAACGCCCAGCGAAACGGTGGAAGACCCGCTTCGTCATTTATAAAAAACGATGAAGCGAGCATGCGCCCATCCCCCAGACATCTTGATAACTCAGATGCCCGACATTTCCGGAGAGGAGATCGGTGTGTGTCTTGCTCGGAAGTCGAACTGCGGCGTACTTTTTGTCACCGCAGCAAGGATGCGTGTGCATGGCATTGCCAATGCCGTTTGACAACTCGGACCTGCACTCAGCGCAAGGGCAGACAGCCACGCTACAGGCATCAATTCAGGGAATCATCCTTGTAGTACTTCGCGCCGGTCACCGTAACCGACACGTTCAGGCCCTTCTCCGTCAATTGGTACATCCAGACGTCATTGTCCACCGAGACCGCGCCCTGCATAGACCCACCACTGTCCGCCGTCTTCGCGCCTGCCGTGGCCTGACCGCCAAACTGCCAGCCCGAGTTAATGAACGAGTCCATGGCAGGTTTAGTTTTGAACACGAAGACATTGCGAAACTTCGATATTCCAAAGCCCAGTCCGGCCTGCAGTTCAACCATTTTCATATAGGTCTTCTGCTTCGTCTGGTTATTCACCACCACGCCCTGCCCATTGCCCGTGCCCCCAAAGAGAATCTTGATTCCCATGTCGCTGAACACTGCGTAGCCAGCCGCTTTTTCGATGGCTGCCTTTGCCAATGGTTGCGCTTGGTACAACTGCTGAAGAGTCTGTTCTGCCATCTTTTGAATGTCTTCTTGCTTCTCTGCTTTGCTTTCAGCCGGCAGGTTCATTGGCAAAATACAGGCGAGCGTCAAGGTGACCGCAACGATAAAACCGAATCTAGTCTTCTTCATAAGTGTCTCCGGTGTTCGGCACAATTCGAACTCTCGCTGAATAATGAGCGCTACCGCTTCGCGGATGACACTGTCATTTGCGACAGAGGGCGAGGTCCGGTAAACGGCCTCCCGGAAGGTAAGCGGAGTTACCGAGACTTTATGCGCTTCTTGCGCGACGGAGAAGCGAGCATGCTTCTAGTCCTGCTTGGGGGACGCGATTCGACCCTGAGCCCGTTATGCCGCTAGGCGGCGCTCTTAGCATCGCCTACCGCTTTTCTCTTATTTTTTGTAAGCCCCACAAGCTCAATAGGCTGCAGACGGACAAAGATGACTTCCCATAGCCGTTAGATCGGGGCCTGCCCTCAGCCCGTTTCCGCCGCAACCGCCAGTGAAAACCCTCAAACGGTTTTATCGAACGTGTGCAGAGCATCTCAGCCACCTCCACCCCTACGCGAGAACGCACGTCCCATAATAGAAATGAGCGTCATATAGGCCCGCTCGTTCATCCAATTCTCGAAACAGAAGTCTGCAAATTTCGCAAAAATGGTGAAAAAGGAAAAAACAATATGGCAGCGAAGCTAGCATCGCCGGTCCGACTGCTTGAACGAGTGCGATTTCGATTGTGAACTTGTCGCCCTCTTTCTTGGACCGCCAGCTTTTGAGCTATTTGATCCGGAAGTTCAGCTTCGGAGCCAAAGCGAGCCTGACAGATTCTTCACAGCCTTTTGACACGCTGTCGACGACCGCCTTTTTCTGCCGCGATAAGATCTCGGGGGGCTGGTGGAAAGAGCGCAGTCTCCACTCTGCGCTTTCCCTTCAGTTCTATGAACAGTGTTAAGAACACAACCGTTGCAGCGCTGGCAAGTCGTAGTTGCATACGCGGTTTCGCCGCACTGCCTCTGTCATCTTTTCGCGCACCACATGTGGAGACGTGATGAGCATTTCGACGGGGTATGCCTATGACGCAACTATTGCAAATCGTCGCGACTCGCGCCAAGCAAGCCTTACAATTCGCCGAAATTGAGGACGCCATTGCAGCCATAAGTGCGGGGAAAATGGTGATCGTCGTCGATGATGAAGATCGCGAGAACGAAGGCGATCTGATCATCGCCGCCGCGAAGATCACACCGGAAGCCATTAACTTCATGGCGCAGTATGGTCGCGGATTAATTTGCCTGGCCATGACACCCGAGCGACTGGATGACCTCGAGATCCCGCCGATGGTTTCAAACAATAGCTCGCGGTTCGAGACAGCATTTTGCGTGAGTATCGATGCGAAAGAGGGTACAACCACGGGGATATCCGCCGCTGACCGCGCGGTGACGGTGCGCAAAACGCTTGATCCTGCAACCAAACCCTCCGATCTGGTCCGTCCCGGCCACGTCTTTCCACTGCGTGCGCGAGGCGCGGGCGTCCTGATACGTGCTGGCCAGACCGAAGCTGCCGTAGATCTGGCTCGATTGGCCGGTCTCCATCCCGCAGGGGTAATCTGCGAGATTATGAATCAGGATGGCACCATGGCCCGGGTACCACAACTCGCACGCTATGCTCGCCGGCATCGGCTGCTGATGATTAGGGTCGCCGACCTGATTGCCTATCGCATGCGCACGGAGTCGCTCGTGCGCCCTGTTGCATCGGCGAAGTTACCGACGGAATACGGAGACTTTCGTCTTCACGCATTTGAAAGCCAAATCGACACACACACGCATGTCGCTCTGGTGCATGGCAACATAAACGATGGGTGTGACGTCCTGGTACGCATTCATTCCCAGTGTCTGACCGGGGATGCGTTCGGCTCGGTGCGTTGTGACTGCGGCGCTCAACTCGACAAAGCGATGCGTCGGATCGCGGCAGAAGGGCGCGGCGTTTTTTTATACCTGAATCAAGAGGGACGTGGGATTGGCTTAGCCAATAAAATTCGCGCTTACCGGCTGCAAGACCAGGGACTCGACACCGTGGACGCGAATGAGCGCCTCGGGTTCAAGGCCGATCAACGGGATTACGGTATCGGTGTGCAAATTCTCCGCGCTTTGGGGATACGCTCGGTACGTCTGCTTAGCAACAATCCAGCCAAGCTCGCCGCCATCAAACGATACGGACTGTCTGTGACCGAATGGTTGCCTCTGGAGGTTCCCGGGTCAGCGTCGACAGAGCGCTACCTCACTGCTAAGCGGGACAGGCTTGGCCATGTTCTACGCGCACTTTAAGCCTGCCGAGAGGATTCTTCGCAACCTCCCAGAAAGGCTAAACGTGACAGCCCGAACATCCCGGCAGAGTACACGGAGTCATATATGGCAGGCCCCCGTAACGGTGACCCTGCGGCATCCTATTTTCCTTCTAAAGTAGAATGACACGCCACTGCAGTCACGTCGTTCAGTGGTGGACCCCATCGTGATAGGTGTAGCCACGATAGGGAACGGACCTGGGAGCGTACCCGTACCCGTAGTGACCACCATAATAGCCGTGATAGTAAGCGGGAAAGCCAAAAAAGAAACTAAACGAAGGTCCGTAGAA
>Ga0306921_10001275_pt1 | contig 24262 bp, 19 predicted proteins | sample sta12Cox44000080_FD_203760 | JGI IMG/M metagenome (GOLD analysis project Ga0306921, IMG submission 203760) | Lab enrichment of tropical soil microbial communities from Luquillo Experimental Forest, Puerto Rico - statoxic.12C.oxic.44.000.080 (v2)... | ecosystem: Environmental > Terrestrial >...
CCAACGCTCGCGGCCACCCCAGGAAGGGGTGGCCGCGAGACCAGCGCCGAAGGCCCGGCGGGCGCCGGGCGCTCGGGTCAGCGCATCAGGACCACGCGGTGGGTGACGACCTTGTCCGCCATCGCCAGCCGGATGAAGTACGCCCCGGCCGGCAGCGTGCCGCCGCGGTCGTTGCGTCCATCCCAGCTCGCGCTCGCATATCCTGCCGGCACGACATGGTCACCGATCAGGACCCGCACCCGGTGCCCGCTGACGTCGAAGATCTCGAGTCGCACGCTCGCGGCACGCGGCAGCTCGTAGTTGATCCGCGAGTCGCCGCTCGTGGGGTTGGGGGACACCGAGTGGATGGCCAGCCTTCCGGACGGGGTGAGCACGTGAGCGGTGCCCGCCGCCATCCAGTCCCCGGTCAGCCGGTACTCGACGCGGTAGAAGTACTCGGTCGCCGGCGTGACGGAACGATCCGAGAAGCTCAGATCGTGCTGTCCGCTATAGGTGATGACCTCGCCCACCTGGTCGAACCCGCCGTTGGCCGACAGGCCGCGCATGACGCGGAACTGGGCAGGCGTGTCGAGGTAGGCGCTCCAGCGCACCTGGACGGCGCCGGCCGACGCCTCGGCCGCCACCGCGCCCACGTTGACCTGGATCGGGGTCGAGCCGCTGCAGCCGAGTCCGGTGACCACCGCCGTATAGCGGCTGCCGCACGCGACGCCCGTGAACGTGGAGGTGGAGACGAAGAACCAGTGGATGCCGGGCTGCAGATCGGCCTCGCAGCAGATCCGCTCGCCCGCCACCCCCGAGGCCGCGCACTCGAAGACGATCCCCGGACAGCCGGCGCTGCCGTTCAGGACGTCGATCTGCGTCGGACCCTCGCCGGTCGCGCAGAACTTGACGTGCGACGGTACCGTGAGCGCGAACTGGTACCAGTCGGTGTCACGGTAGTCGTAGCCGTTGAAGCGGTAGGTGCCGTAGGTGCCGCAGATGACCGTCGAATCATCCGAGCACGGCAACGGCGTGAAGACCGGCGGGTTCGAGTTGCAGCCACCATTGTAGTTGTCGATGTAGATGTCCGAGCAGATCGGCTCGCCCTCCGCAATCCCGACCTGCGGGCACTCCACCCGGATCGGTTGCGGGCAGGCGCTCTGCGTGACGCTGATCAGGTACTTCGACCCGCACGGCACGCCGGCGAAGTCGGTAGTGGCGATGAACAGCCAGTAGGTGCCGGCGGTCAGGTCGGCTTCGCAGGTGAGCGTGTCCCCCGGCTGGCCGTCGGAGCCGCAGATGAAGCTCAGCCCTCCGCACCCCGCCGAGCCGTTGAGGAGGAAGATCGTGGTCGGCGCCTCACCCACCGCCTGATACTTGATGTGGGAGTTGCCCTGCAGCACCACCTGATACCAGTCGGTATCGCGGTACTCGAGCCCCTGGTACAGATACGTGCCGTAGGTCCCGCACAGATAGGCGGTCCCCTGCTGGCAATCGAGGTTGCCGAGCGAGCCCCGGTACGGGCTGATGAAGGTCGGCGGATCGGAGTTGCACCCGGCGTCGTAGTTGTCGAGGTAGCCGTCCTGGCATACCGGCTCACCCTCGTCCCCGGCACCGACCGGGCAGGTGATCCGGAACGGCGGCGGACACGCGTCGCGCGTCACGTCCATCACGTAGATGCCGCCGCATGGATAGCCGCTGAAGGTCGAGGTGGCCACGAACAGGTAGTAGGTGCCGGGCGACAGCGTCGCGGTGCAGGTCAGGGTCTGGTTCGCACCGCCCTGCTGTCCGCAGATGAAGCCCAGACCGCCGCAGCCCGCGCGACCATCGAGGATGTAGATCGAGGTCGGGTACTGCCCCTTCACGCTCATCGTGATCGGAGCGGTCTGATTGATGACGATCCGGTACCAGTCGGTGTCGCGGTACTGCTGCCCGGCGTTGAGGTAGTCGCCGTAGCTGCCGCACACCTCGACGGTCCCCGGAGCGCAGGCCAGATCGAAGAACGTCGGCGGGAACGAATTGCACCCCGCGTCGTAGTTGTCATTGTAGCCGTCGGTGCACACCGGCTCGCCTTCGGGGATCGCGTTCGCCGCGCATTGCGGCGGCGCCGGCGGCGGCGGGCAGGAATCCTCGATGACCGTCATGTAGTAGTTCGAGCCGCACGGCACGCCGGTGAAGTTGGTGGTGGCCACCACCAGGTAGTAGGTTCCTCCACCCAGCGACGCGTCGATGCAGGCGGGCTGACCAGGGCCAGTGGAGGCGGCGTAGGCGATGACCCCGCCACCGCAGCCGCCGTTGCCGTCGACGATGAAGATCGAGGTTTCGTACTGCCCGGTGGTGCAGAAGTGGACTGTGGTCACGTCGTTGATGTTGAGGCGGTACCAGTCGGTGTCCCGATACGGCGAGCCCTGGAACAGGTAGGTGCCATAGGTGCCGCAGATCCGCGTCGTATCGGTGCTGCACGGAATGTCGATGAACACCGGCGGGTTCGAGTTGCAGCCGCCGTCGTAGTTGTCCACGTAGTCGGGGCCGCAATCAGGCTCGCCTTCCGCGGTCGCCCCGGGCGGGCACTGAATCGGCGACGGCGGCGCGGGGCACGGCGTGACGTTCAGCGTGTAATTACCGCAGCTGGTGCCGTAGCCGTCCACGATGATGTAGTAGTTGTGTCCCGCCAGCACGTTGACGAAGTCGAGCTCGGACTGGAGACCGCAGAAGTCGTCGTTGCAGGCGAAGATCTGGCTGGGGTCATCCTGCGCGATCGCCAGCTCGGTATCGTAGCTCGAGCCGCACAGGCTCACGTTGATGCATCCGTCGGCCCGCGGCGAATAGACGTAGACCACGTCGGGCCCGCCGGCGAAGCCGCAGGGAGGCGTGTAGTCGTCGTTGTAGCCGCAGGTGCTTCCGCTGTCGGCATACGGCACCGACAGGATCACCGTTGCGGTGCCAAACGTGTCGCCGCCCTGCATGACCCGCGCCCGCGGCGTCACGCGGCCCGGGGTGGGGCGCGTCGGCGGGGTCTTGTGCGCCGGGGTGTTCGAGACCTGCGGCGCGACGTGCGGCAGGTTCTGTGCCATCCGGTGGCTGATCAGCGCGTCGGGCGGCGGCTGGACCAGCGAGGCCGGGAACTGCGTCCGGATCTGGGTCGGCAGGTTGGCAGCCGGTGTCGAGGGCTGCCTCATCTGCAGCACGGAAGGCGGAGTGCCAGGGCGGGTTCGTTCGCTCTGCACCGCCTTGGCGGGCCCGCTCTCGGCCCACGCGAGGCTGGCGCAGACCGCCAGGGACGTACACAGGAGCGGTACAACGATGAGTCTCGCCAGATTCATGACTCTCCTCCACGGCGCGATCCGGGCGTTGGCGGGAGATCGCGGCCTCATGGTGGGCGGCACCCGCCCTGCGGCATTCGCAGGGAGGCGGCGCGGCTGTTCCAGCGGCGATGCGGCGTGGCCCGCGGCGGTGGGGGATGGAGGCGCGCAGCGGACCGGTTGGCGGGGAGCCGAGCAGGTCGACACCCCCGACAGGAAGGGACTCGGCGATGGAAGGGCTGCCCCACGATGGGATCGCGGGCCAGATTCCAAGAGATATGAGCGTGCGCGGCCTGCTTCCACGGCTCACCCCATCGCGGGCGCGGGCGGCGGCAACTGTTCCCCCGCGCGCAGTGTGGCGGCGCGTCGCGCTGGGGATGGATTCAGGTTGCTGCCGACACTGTGCTGAAAGGAGCGTACTCCCCCTGCCCAAGCGGGTCAGCAAATTTCTTCACAGAAGGTGCATCGGTGTGAGGAGCGTGTAGCAAGGCAGGCGGGATCCTTTCGTATATTCGTCCACCTTAAAGGTTGGCTGGTAAGGCGGAGAGGCTGACGTGCTCACTCGAGCCGCAGCAGCGCGCGTGGATAGTCGATCGTCACACGGAAGCGGCGCAAAACGTTGCCGCCGATGATCCCGTGGATCGGCGCCCCTGCCGCCGCGCCGATGTCATCGACGAACGCCGCCACCATCCACCTATCGCCAGCGTGGGAATCATGCCGGGGGCCGCGGCGACAGTGCCCCCTCCTCCGGTCATGCCCGATGCCGCCGCGCCCTCGAGCGCTGGGCCCTGCGCCACGGACGGCGAAACCACCGTGGTCGAGGCGCCGGTGTCGATGGCGAACCGGAACGGTGTCCCTTCGACCATCACCGGCACCAGGATCAGCGGCTTCGTGGGGTGGGCGAGCGTGAACGCCAGCTCCGTGCGGGCCGGCGCCGGGTCGATCGTTTCCTCGGGGGTGGCGAGAGTGATCGCGAGCTCGGCGTAGTCCACGGTCAGGCGGTAACGCGACAGGAAGCTGTAGCCGATTCCGCCCCCCAGCGGTGCCCCGAGGGCGGTACTGATGCGCCTCAGCTCATCGCTGATCAGCACCGGCACGTCGCGGGCCTCGATCGCGCCGACGGCCAGCGTGCGGGCCCTGCCGATCGCGACCCGCACCGCACCGCCCGCGCCGCGCGCTTCCTTCACCTCGTCGGCAGCCACGCCGAGCCGGTCGGCGAGCGCCGGGAGCAGCATGGCGTGGCTCGCGCCGGTGTCCAGCACGCAATCGATCGGCTCCCCCCCGTTGAAGCGAGTCGGAAGCACGATCAGCGGCTGGGCGCCGCCCACCAGCCGAAAGGGAACCCGGGCACGCATCGCTGCCCCGCAGTCTGCGCGCGGTCAGTCCGGAGGCGACCTCCGTCCTGCCGGGCGCGCGATGGACGACGCCCAGCGCGGCGGCGACGCCCCCCGCCCGGGGCCGTGCCAGCGAATGCCGCACGCCCGCGGGGCGTTCGGGCCGAAGCTAGTGCCCGGGCGCGCCGGCGAACATCGCCGCGAACGGCCGGCCGTCGAAGGCCGATTCCACGTGAACGATCCGGCCGTTCTTCACCTGGTGCCACTCGGCCACCAGCGTGGTGGCCTCGGCCGGAGCCCGGGTTTCGAGCTCGAAGAACACCGCCGCGTCGTCGCCCTGGGCGATCACCGCCCGCACGTCGAGCCGGATCGTGATCCCCAGCAGCCCGGTGAGCGCGGCCAGGTACTCCTCGGGGCCGCGATAGGTCTGGAACAGCCCGACGAACACCAGGTCGTCGCCCAGGAACTTGCGCGCCGCGCCCAGGTCGCGCTTGACCACCGCCGCGTAGAAGCCCTTCACCACATCTCCCGCACTGGCCATGATCGATCTCCTCCGGTTGGCGGAACGGTGCCGCCGTCAGGCGCCCGCCTTCGCCCTGGCTTTTGCCCAGGTGCGCAGCGGGCGTCCGGTCTCGAGGAACGACTTCATGCTCGACAGCACGCGCGGCCAGCCCTCGGAGATCTGGCGGTAGGTCTCGGAGCCCTCGTCGATCTCGTCGTGGGTCACCGTCAGCTGCACCATGTCCTCGATCGGCTCGACCTCGAAGGTGACGCGAGTGTGACGCTCGGGCCGCGCCGCATCGGCCGGCGCTGCCCAGCTGATGACCAGGCGCCGGGGAGGCGAGCTCTCGATCACGCGTCCGACCAGCTTGAGCTCGCGCGAAGCATCCGCGGTCCGGTGCTCCCAGGTCGACCCCGGCTTCCAGTCCGAGATGTTCTCGTGCTCCCAGTACTGGCGCGTGACGTCCCCCTGAACCAGCGCCTTCCACACCTGCTCGGGTGTGGTCGCGATGTAGACCGTGTATACGAACCGGGTCTTGTTCATGGTCGCTCCCTCTCCAGTCGCCGCTTGAGATCGCCCAGCGCGCGCAGCCGCCGGCGTTCGAACTTGCGCACCCACCGCTCGTAGATCTCCTGGACCGGCATCGGGTTCAGGTAGTGGAACTTGTGGCGGCCGCGCCGCAGCGAGGTGACGAGATGGGCCGCCTCGAGCACCTCGAGATGCTGGCTGACTGCCTGGCGCGACATGTCGAGCTCGGCGCACAGCGCTGCCAGCGTCTGGCCGTTCTGTGCGAACAGGCGATCGAGCAGTCGCCGGCGACTCGGATCGGCCAGGGCCTTGAACACCTTGTCGACGTCGGCCATGCGCACAATATGCAAGCTTTTGCTTGCGTGTCAAGCGGAAGGAGCGCGTGCGCGCTGCCGTGGCGGTGCCGGGTGAGGCGCGCTCTGAAGAGGGAGCCGCGGATCAGGCCGCGGCCTGGTCGGGGGACTGGCCGGACGTGGCCGACGGGTCGAACGCCTCAGCCTTGGCACCCACCAGGATCTGCCGGGTGGCGCCCTTGAGCACGTAGATGCGCAGGTTGTTGCTGCCCGGATCGGCCGGGACCACGAAGAAGCCCTGGCGGTCCGGGGTGTAGGCGAGCGTGTAGCCCTGGATCCTCTCGCCGTCCTTGAACTCGATCGCGATCTTCTTGCCCTGCGTCTGCTCGCCCGACACGAGGCCGAATCCGCGCAGATCCTTGCGCCCCGGGTTGCCGACGAAGTCCCGGACGAAGAACACCGCCTTGAGCTGACGGTTGTCGATGACCACGGCAGCGCTCGCCTCGAGCGGGTGCAGGTGGAACTGACGGCGCTCGGGGTGGAAGTCTTCGGTCGTGCCCTTGACCACCCGACCGTCGAGGTAATGCGCGATCACTCGATTGGTCTCGTTCATCTTCGCCCCCGCGTGGATCGGGCGGGGCGGCGGCCCCGGGAATGAGCTGCGCCTCTCCCCGCCTTTGCCCCGTCATCGGCCGCGCGGCGCGAGCACTTGACGCTCAACCAGCGCCCCTTAAGGGCTGAGCGGCGCTGGGTCGCGACCCTGAGCCCGAGCGCGATCAGCGTGGCTCCGAGCGCCCCCTCGAGCGCGCGGCGCAGCACGGAGCGCTCCAGTGTCCGCCGCGCCCGGCCGACCGCGAACGAATAGCCGATCAGCCACGCCAGCGTCATCGAGCAGAAGACGAGGCCGAGCCCGAGCAGGATCGGGAGCGCCGCTCCGCCGCGCGGAACGAACTGGGGCAGCAGGCTCACGAAGAAGGCGGCGAGCTTGGGATTGCCGAGCGCGCTCATGAGCCCCTCCCGGAACGCGGCCGGGGCCGCGAAGGCCGGGCTCCGACCGGCGACTCGCGCCTCGCGGTGTGGCCGGGCCAGGGCGCGCACCAGCGAGCCGGCGCCCAGCCACACCAGATAGGCCGCGCCGACGTAGCGCACCGCGGTGAACGCCGGGCGCGAGGCGAGGAGCAGGGCGCTGACGCCCGCCCCCGTGGCCAGGGTCCAGGTCGCCTGACCGGCCACCACGCCGAGCGCGGTGAAGACGCCGCCGCGCCGTCCCCAGGCGAGCGAGTTCCGCACCACCAGTGCCGTGTCCTGTCCGGGGGTCACGATGACCAGGCCCGCGACGCCGAAGAACCCTTCGAAACCCGCCATGACGCCGGCCAGCATACCGCCGCCGCCCGCGGGCGGACACCGGCCCCGTTGAACCGGCGGTCCGGTTGCGACTAGGTTCCACCGGTGCGAAGCCCGTCGTGGCGCTCGGACGTCAGCCCCTACCAGTGGCTGGTGCTGCTGGTCGCCTGGCTCGGCTGGGTGTTCGACTCGATGGACTCGACCATCTACGCGCTGGTCCTCCAGCCTGCGCTGCGCGAGCTGCTGCTGGCGGGCGGAGCCCGCGTCGTGGACGCGGGTGCGATCGCCTGGACCGGCGGCATCATCTTCTCGATCTTCCTGATCGGCTGGGCGCTGGGCGGGGTGCTGTTCGGCGTGGTCGCCGACCGGGTGGGCCGCACCCGCACCCTGGTGTTCACGATCCTGACCTATGCCCTGTTCACCGGCCTCGCCGCGCTCGCCCGGCGCTGGTGGCAACTCGCGCTGTGCCGCTTTCTCACCGCGCTCGGGATCGGCGGCGAGTGGGCGGCGGGCGCGGCGCTGGTCGCCGAGGTGTGGCCCGAGCACCTGCGCTCGCGCGCCGCGGGCATCCTGCAGTCGGCGTGGGCGGCCGGATTCCTGATCGCCGCCGTCATCAATCTGGCAATGAAGGGGTTCGGCTGGCGCCCGCTGTTCGTGGTGGGCGTGGCCCCCGCGCTGGTGGCGCTCGCGGTGCGCGCGTGGGTGCGCGAGCCGGAGCGCTGGCTCCATGCGCGCGCCGCCTCACGTCGTGCTCCGGCCGGCGCGATCCGCGAGCTGTTCGGCCCGGCGCTCGCGCGCTCGACCTGGATCGGCTCGGCGCTGGCCTTCGTGGCGGTGTTCGGGCTGTGGGGCGCCACCAACTGGACCCCGACGCTGGTGCGTGCCCTGCCCGACGTGCAGCATCTCGATGCCGCCGCGCAGAGCGCCCGGGTGAGCTATGCCGCCATGCTGCTCAACGCCGGGGCGCTGGTGGGCTACCTAGGGTTCGGTCCGCTCGCCGATCGGCTGGGGCGCCGCGCGGCCTTCGCGATCTACTGCGCCGGGAGCCTGGTCATGCTGCCCGCGACCTTCCTCGCGCCCGGCTCGTTCGCGCGCGTGCTGCTGCTCGTCCCGGTGCTGGGCTTCTTCAACAACGGCATCTTCACCGGCTTTCCGATCTACCTGCCGGAGCTCTACCCCACCCGCCTGCGCGCCACCGGGGCGGGCTTCTGCTTCAACGCCGGCCGCCTGCTCGCGGCGGGGGCGCCGCTCCTCACCGGGCTGCTGGTGGGCGGGCTCGGGAGCTTCGGCCGCGCCGCGAGCGCGATGGCCGCGATCTATCTCCTCGGGTTGCTGCTCCTCCCCTTCGCCCCCGAGACCCGCGGCCGCACGCTGCCCGAATGAGGGACCCCGGGGCGCGGCCCTAGGCCCCGGCCTCGACGCGCTCGCCCCCCGTCACCACACGGGTCTCGCGCCGGTAGCCGCGCAGGTCGGGCGTGCGCCACGCCACCCAGGCGGTGGCGAGCAGACAGCCCAGGCCGCCGCTCACCACCGAGAGCGGCGCCCCCCACAGATTGGCGACAAGGCCGGCCTCCATCTCGCCGAGCTGCGGGCCGCCCATGAAGAAGATCATGTTGACGCTGGTCATGCGGCCGCGCATCTCGTCGGGGGTGATGAGCTGACGGATGACGTTGCGGATCACCATGCTCACGGTGTCGGTGGCGCCGGTGAGCGCGAGGCAGGTGAAGGTGAGCGCGAAGCTGCGCGAGATGCCGAACACCACGGTGGCGAGGCCGAAGCCCGCCACCGCCCACAGCATGGCGCGGCCGCGGTGGTCGATGCGCTCCAGCATCGGGACCAGCGCGATGCTGGTGATCAGCGCGCCGATCGAGGGCGCGGCGGACAGCAGGCCGTACCCGTGCGCCCCGACGTGCAGCACGTCCTGGGCGAAGATCGGCAGCAGCGCGGTCGCCGAGGCGAAGAAGGTGGCGAGGAAATCGAGCAGCATGCTGGAGCGGATGAGCGGGGTGCGGAACACGAAACGCAGTCCCTCGGCCGCGGCCTTGAAGCTGACCTCGGGCCCGTGCCCGGGCGAGCGCCGCGGCAGATCGCGCATCATGAGCAGCGCGGCGATCACGAACAGGAACGAGACCGCGTTGAGGGCGTAGGCCCACGCCACCCCCGCGGCGCCGATCACCAGCCCGCCCAGCGCCGGACCGGCGACCGAGGCGGTCTGGAACATGATGGTGTTGAGGCTGATGGCGTTGGGCAGGTGCTCGCGCGGTACCAGGCTCGGAATCAGCGACTGGCGCGCCGGGCCGTCGAAGGCGCCGAACGCCGAGCCCGCCGCGGCCAGCAGGTAGACCGGCCACAGCGCCCGCGATCCGGCGAACGCGACCGCGGCCAGCAGCGCCGCGGCCAGCGTCATCCCGGCCTGGGTGATCAGCATGAGCTTGCGGCGGTCGAAGGCGTCCGCGACCACGCCGCTCACCATCGAGAAGCCGACGATCGGAGCGATGCGCACCAGGCCCACCATCCCGAGCGCGAGCCCGCGGCGCTCCGGCGGCACCAGCAGCGACACGTGCCACAGGATGGCGGCGCTCTGCATCATCGAGCCCGCCATCGAGACCAGCTGGCTGGTCCACAGCAGCCGGAAGTTGCGGTGGCGGAGCGCGGCGAGGGGCCTGGGTCGAGGGCCGGCGGTGGGCATCGCGGCATCTTGTCAGAGCCGGCGCGCGCGCTCAATTCGACTACACTGCCGCCATGCCGACGCCGGGCTTCTGGAGGACGCTCGAGCCGCGCGAGCGCACCACGCTGCTGGCCGCCGCAGGTGGCTGGGCGGTCGACGCCTTCGACTTCAACCTCTACGGCCTGGTGGTCCCGGCGCTCATCGCGCTGTGGGGCATCAGCCGGCCCCAGGCCGGGCTCGCCGCCACCGCGGCGCTCCTGACCTCGGCGCTGGGCGGCTGGCTCGCCGGCGCGCTCTCCGACCGGCTCGGCCGGGTGCGGGTGCTCCAGCTCACGATCGCGTGGTTCGCGGGGCTCTCGCTGCTGGCCGGCTGCGCGCGCTCCTTCCCCGAGCTGCTCGCGGTGCGGGCGCTCCAGGGCCTGGGCTTCGGCGGCGAGTGGGCGGTGGGCGCCGCGCTGATGGCCGAGGCCATCAAGCCCGCGCTGCGTGGCCGCGCGGTCGGCACGGTGCAGAGCGCCTGGGCGCTGGGCTGGGGACTGGCCGCCGCGCTCTACGCCGCCGCGTTCTCGTTCCTGCCCGCGGCGTTGGCCTGGCGCGCGCTGTTCTGGGCCGGAACGCTGCCGGCGCTCCTCATCGTCTACGTGCGCCGCCGGGTCCCGGAGCCCGCGCGCCCCGCCGCCGCGCCCGGACGCCACGGGCGCCTGCTCGACATCTTCGCCCCCGTGATCATCGGTCGCACCGCGCTCGCGGCGCTGATGGCGACCGGGATGCAGGGCGGCTACTACGCGATCACGACCTGGCTCCCCACCTACCTGAAGACCGTGCGCCGGCTGTCGGTGCTCGACACCGGGAGCTACCTCATGGTCATCATCGCCGGATCGTTCGCGGGCTACCTCACCGCCGCGTGGGCCAGCGACCGGCTCGGCCGCCGCGTCACGTTCGCGCTGTTCGCGCTCGGCTCGCTGCTGATCGCGGTGGGCTACACCCTGGCGCCGATCGACGACCGCGCCATGGCGCTGCTCGGGTTTCCGCTCGGCTTCTTCGTGTCGGGCAACTTCAGCGGCGTCGGGGCGTTCTTCGCCGAGTTGTTCCCGGGCCCGGTGCGCGGCGCCGGCATGGGCTTCGCCTACAGCGTCGGACGCGGCGCGGGCGCGCTGTTCCCGGCGCTGGTCGGACTCCTGAGCGCGCGGCTCCCGCTGAGCGCGGCGATCGGCGCCTTCGCCTCGTCCGCCTACCTGGTGGTGCTGATCGCGGTCGCGCTCCTGCCCGAGACCCGCGCGCTCGCCGCCGCCACCAACGAGGCCGCGGTCCGCGACCCGGCGCTCACTTGACCCGGATGACCTCGAAGCGGTGCGGGTCGGCCACGAACGCCTGCTTGGTCGAGTCGCTCTCGAAGTAGTAGGGGCCGCCCACCCAGTAGACCTCGGGCGAGCGCGCGGTGGGCAGGAACCGGCTGCCGCTCACCGGATCGCGCACCACGCCGCACCAGCGCACCGGGGCGCGCACGAAGCGCTTGAGGTTCTGGAGGCTGGCGAAACGGTAGACCTCGCCGTTGACGCGGTACTCGAGCGAGTCCGCCAGCGAGCCGACCTGACGCGGATCGACCGGGTCCCACAGCGCGCTCTGCATGTGGATCAGCGCCCATTCCGCGTCGACCACGGGCCCCGACGGGGCCCGCTGCACCGGTCAGGTGAAGGCCGAGCCCGGGGTCACCGACAGAGTTGGGAGGCTGAGGGGCGGGCGCGCCAGCGAATCGACCCCCAGCCCGGCGCTGGCCCGCGCCGGCGCCGCGCCGAGAGCGATCGAGAGCCCGCCCGCCGTCACGATCAGGGTCCAGCGGAGGCGCGCGTTCGTCATGGCGACAAGCTTCGCAATTCCGGGGCGGGCCGTCCAGAAGCGCGAAGGCCCGCGGCGTTCGCCGCGGGCCCCGCGTCGATCCGCCGGCTCCGGGGCGCGGGGGCGCTCCGGATCCGGTGACTAATGGACCACCGCCAGCCGCAGGAGCTGACCCTGGGCCCCACCGATGCGGATGAAATACATTCCGCCCGACACCCGCTCGCCCCGCGAGTCCCGTCCGTCCCAGATAGCGACGCGGTAACCCGACGAGTAGGGCGCGCTGGCCAGCGAGCGCACGGTGCGGCCGGCGAGGTCGTAGATCAGGATGTCCTCGCCGTCGGGCGAGCGACCGCTCACCGCGTAGGCGATGCTGAGATTGCCGTCACGGTACGGGCTCGGCCAGGCCACCACCGGACGGCCGCCGAACTCGATGGTCGACGGCCCGGCTCCCGGCTCGTCCACCGCCAGGCCCGACGAGACGTCCATCGGATTGCCGCCGCCATCCCCGTTGTCCGGGACGTTCAGGCTCCCACCGTTCGGGTTGTTGGGTCCACCATTCCCGGTCGGCGGGTGGCCGAGGTTGACCCCTGCCAGGAACGACGAGCAGTGGTCGATCATGTACTGCGCGTCGGCGATCATGATGTTGGCCGCGGTGGCGTCGATGCCCTTGCCGATCTGCGCGGTCACCTCGTTGATGAACGCCTGGTAGTTGTTCGACGCCGCGGTGCAGTTGCCGCGCGCGATCGCGGCCGCCGCCGCGTTCAGCTTGGCGAGCAGCGAGTTCTTGAGCTGGGCCTTCTTGATGTCGCCGGTCCCGATCAGCTGGCTCACGTCGTCGATGATGCTCTGCGCCGTGACCACGATGTTGAAGGTCACGGTCACGATCGAGCTGTTCGCCGCCTTGTCGTCGGCCCCGACGGAGAAGGTATGCGAGCCGAGCGCCAGCTCGGTGAGCAGCGGAATCGCCTGCCCGCTCCCCAGCCCGTGCCCGGCGAGCGTGGCCGCGCCGTCCATCAAGGGGGTCGTGGTGTTGAGGCCCGAGCCGCCCGCGTCGCTCACGTTGTAGTCGAGCGTCAGCGTCGACGAGTGGGTGTAATTGCTATTCGTCGGCTGGTTGACCACGATCGCCGGCGCGATCTCGTCGATGCGCACCGTCACGGTCTTGTTGGATTCGATGTTGTCCTGGTTGTCGACCGAATGGAACGTGATGGTCGTGATCCCGGGCGTGGTGACGTGGATGATGGTCGAGTTGCCGAGCGCTATTGTGCCGCCCTGGGGCTGGGCGCCGCTGGCACTGTAGTCGATCTCCCGCACCCCCGAGCCGCCCGGCGTGTCGGTCGCGGTCAGCGTGACGTCGACGCTGGTGTTGTTCCAGCCGAACACCGTCGGCAAGGGGTTCAGGGTCGCCACCGTCGTGGCCGGCGTGACGTCGGTGTTGAAGGCGAAGCTCATGCCGCCCATGACCGGCGTGCTGCCGTTCGTCAGGGTCTGGAGCGGGGGATCGGTGAGCGGGATCGGTACTTTACCGGCGGCGATGGCGGCGCCGAAGCCGGGATCGACGCCGATCGCGGCGATCACCGCGTTGTGAACCTCGGTGTCGAGGCCGACCTGGGTGAAGACCTGGCCCAGGCTGCCGTTGAACAGGCTGATCGGGCTGGGATCATTGATGCCGATGGCGTGGAAGCCGTCGGCGAGATTGATGACCAGCCTCAGGTTGGCCGAGGTCGCGAGCCAGTGGAGCACCGGCCTGAAGTCGACCGTGACGTCGGAGGAAGGCGGCAGCGGATTGTTGAGCGTGATGTTCGCGTCCTGGGTGTCGCCCGAATGGTCCCACTCGAGCACCGGAGGGAACGGGCCGGCGCCCGGACCCGAAACGCTATAGGCCGTGACCGCGCCGCCCAGCGCGAGCCCGCCGGCCGGGACCGGCGACAGCACCACCTCGCCCTCGACGTGGGCGCTGGCGATGTCGATCCCAACGAGGCTGATGGTGATGACGCAGCTCGTGACCGGCACGTGGACCGGCGCGTCACCGGTCAACGGCGGCGTGAAGCTGGTGGGACCGGCAACGAAGTTGCAGGGGACCGTGACATGATCGCAGAGGTCCGGGCAGCCCTTGATGCAGCCCTCGACGGTCACACTGACGGGAATCGAGACCTCGACGGTGCTGCCGCCGGTTGGGGTATACGTGACGTGAAGCGGCAGCGTATTGCCGGCGATGACATCCGCCTTGTCATAGGAGAAGTTGACCTCGGTGCCGAGGTCGACGTTGCAGTTGAACGTGCCGTCCACGGCGATGCTGTAGCTGAGGCCGGGGGCTGGGCACCCTCCAATGCTGCCCTCCCGGTGATCGCTGAACGGGTAATGGGCGCGAAAGCCGAGATCCTTGTGCTGCGTGGCGCTGACGATCGGCCCCGCCACGGCCGCCAGGTTGGCGACGAGGGTCAGGAAAACCGATCCGATCAGCGTGGCGGGTCCGCGCAACCCGCGGGCCCGAAAGCAAGTCCTGGGGGAGAGAGGCCTCATCTTCTTGATCTCCTCTTGAAGTGGGGATGCGGCATGGAAGATCAGACCATCGTTCTGCGAACCACGCGCCGGGAGCGCTTCAGCTGCCGATCAGGAACCTCCGCATGAATGTGGTGAGCGACCCCCCGCTTGCGCGGCGGCTAACGATCAGCGCCCCGCCTCGGCGTGCGGGGGCGTGCCGGGGCGGGGCGGATGTTCGACTCGGGGGCGGTCCGGGAACATGTACCGAGCGTTAGCAAGTCGTAACCTTCGGCCTTGGTATTCGGAAAATCATTCGTCTTATCAAGGACCCTAATACCCGGGTTTAGGTGGCGTCAACGGGATCATACCTAAACGTCCTTACTGACTATTCGGGGGGTGAGCCTGGTCGAAATGAGCCCTGGAGGGGCCGCGCGGAAGCACCGCGGCCCCGCCTCAACCGGTCCGGCCCTGCGGCCGATAACCCGTGAACCGCGGTGGCGGCATCGCCCGGGCAGCCCGCCCGGCAGGGAGCCGAGCGCCAAGGAGGATCCTCGACCGTGAGCCAGACCGGCCAGCCCGCAATCGATCCCTCGATCGCGGCGCGCATGAACTCGGCGCCCCCGGATTTCATGCCCGCCCGGGACTTGCCGGCCGGGTTCCTGGACTACTACCGCCCGCTCCACGCCGCCCTCGCCGGTCGCCGTGCAGCCCTGTCTGCCCGCCGCGACGAGGTGCTGGCCGAGGCCCATCAGGGTCGGCTGCCCGGACACCTGCCCCCCTCACCTGCCACCACCGAGGCCTGGGGGATCGAGCTTCCGTCCTGGTGCCGGGACCAGCGCAACCAGATGACCGGTCCGGCCGACGACGCCGAGCTGGTGGTCAAGATGCTGAACTCGGGAGCGCCTGGAGTGATGCTCGACCTCGAGGACTCGATGGCCAACACCTGGCCCCACCTGATGCGCGGCGTCGCCAACATCATCAGCGCCCTGCACGGCGAGCTCAGCTACGAGGACGCCAAGCGCGGGCGCCGGGTGACCATCGGGCCCGGCCCGGTGGTGATCTGGAACCGGGTGCGCGGACTCCACCTCGCCCAGGCGGGGGTGATGCCGGGCGGCGAGCCGACCCCGGCCTCGCTGTTCGACCTCGCGCTCATCGCCTACCAGGTCGAGCCCGAGCGGCTGCGCCATCCGCTGTGCGTCTACATCCCGAAGTCGGAGTCGTCCGCCGAGGCGCTGTGGTGGAAGGACGCGCTCGAGAGCGTCGCGGCGGCGCGCGGCTGGCCGGCCGGGTACATCCGCTGTATGGCGCTGGTCGAATCCCACCCCCTGGCCTTCGAGATGGAGGAGTTCCTCTATCACCTGCGCGGCCACATCCTGGGCCTCAACCTGGGACGCTGGGACTACATGGCGAGCCTGATCCACTTCACCCTCGAGGACCCGCGCTGGGTGCTCCCCGACCGCAACACGATTCCCCACGACGTGCCCTTCTTCCAGCGCGTGCGGCATCTCATGGTCGACATCTGCCATCGCCGCGGGGCGCTGGCGATCGGCGGCATGACCGCGCTCTACCCCAGCCGCGAGGACGCCGAGCTCAACCAGCGCGCGCTGGCGGTGCTGGAGCGCGACAAGGCCAACGAGGCCGCCTGCCTGATGGACGGCGCCTGGACCGGGCACCCCGACCAGAACGCCATCGCGGTCGCCCAGTTCCCCGCCCCCAACCAGCTCGAGCGCCGGCCCCCGCCCGCGGAGCGCTACCCCGACCTGCGCCCGGTGCCGGACGGGGTGGGCCGGCGCAGCGCCGCCGGCACGCGCGAGGCGGCACGCACCGTGATCCGCTATCGCAACGGGGTGCTCAACGGCAAGGGCGCGAGCCTGCTCGACGGCTACATGGAGGACCTCGCCACCGACCGCATTTACCGGCTGGTGATCGCCCAGCGCCTGCGTCATCACGACACGGTGTCGATTCCCGATGACGACGGCCGGCCGGTGAGTCACACTCGTGGTTACATGGCCCGCACCTTCGACGAGGCGCTGGCCCGCCTGGTCGAAGAGCTGCCGCGCGGCCGCGACGCCGGCACGGCGGAAACGCTGCACGAGGCGCGCCGGCTGAGCGAGGAGATGATCCTGCGCGGCTGGTTCAATCCGGTTTAGACCCCCGATGGAGATCCCGATGACGAAGCACCGCTCCCCGCACGACATCGAAGCCAGCTGGCGCAGCGACGCACGCTGGCGCGGCATCGAGCGCCGCCACACCGCCGCCGACGTGGCGCGGCTGCGCGGCACCCTGCACATCGAGCACACGCTGGCGCGCCACGGCGCGACCCGGCTGTGGGAGGCCATGGCGAGCCGGCCGCCGGTGCGCGCCCTCGGGGCGCTGACCGGCAACCAGGCGGTGCAGCAAGTCGCCGCCGGGCTCGAGGCCATCTACGTGAGCGGCTGGCAGGTGGCCGCCGACGCCAACAGCGCGGGTCAGATGTATCCGGACCAGAGCCTCTATCCGGTCGACAGCGTGCCGGCGGTGGTGCGGCGCATCAACCACGCGCTCCAGCGCGCCGATCAGATCGCCCACCTGAACGACCGGGACGCCCAGGGCAACGGGCGCGGCGAGCGCGCGACGATCGACTGGTTCGTCCCCCTGGTCGCCGACGCCGAGGCCGGCTTCGGCGGCGACCTCAACGCCTTCGAGCTGATGAAGGCGATGATCGAAGCCGGCGCGGCCGGCGTCCACTTCGAGGACCAGCTCGCCTCGGCGAAGAAGTGCGGCCACATGGGCGGCAAGGTGCTGGTGCCGACGCGCGAGTTCGTGCAGAAGCTGGCGGCGGCGCGGCTGGCGGCCGACGTGCTCGACGTGCCCACGCTGCTGATCGCCCGCACCGACGCCAACAGCGCGAAGCTGCTGACCAGCGACATCGATCCGCGCGACCACGGGTTCCTGACCGGCCAGCGCACCCCCGAGGGCTTCTTCGAGCTCAGGGGCGGGCTCGAGGCGGCGATCGCGCGCGGGGTCGCCTACGCCCCGTACGCCGACCTGATCTGGTGCGAGACCGCGAGCCCGGATCTCGTCGAGGCGCGACGCTTCGCCGACGGCATCCACCAGCACCATCCCGGCAAGCTGCTGGCGTACAACTGCTCGCCTTCGTTCAACTGGTCGCTCAACCTCGGCGGCAGCGAGATCGCCCGGTTCCAGGCCGAGCTGGGCGCCATGGGGTACGCCTTTCAGTTCGTGACGCTGGCCGGCTTCCACTCGCTCAACCTCAGCATGTTCGAGCTCGCGTCCGGCTATCGCGATCGCGGCATGGACGCCTACGCGATACTCCAGGACCGCGAGTTCGAGCTGCAGAAGTCGAAGGGCTACGGCGCGGTCAAGCATCAGGCCTTTGTCGGCACCGGCTACTTCGACGAGGTCGCGAAGGCGATCAGCGCCGGCGAGAGCTCGACCGCGGCGCTCAAGGACTCGACCGAAGAGAAGCAGTTCTAGCGCTGGCAGCGCCGCGCGGCCGCTGGTAGCGTGCCGCCCATGCTGACGTCCCCGCACGCGGGGCAGACCGCACGCCGTGCCCCGGCCCGTGCCGCCGCCGCGTCGCGAACCTCACTCGTGCTCTCGCTCGCGCTGGTCGCGGCGGGCGCGTGGGTGTGGTGGGGCGCGCTGGGCACCTTCTTCTCTCAGGACGATTTCGCCAAGCTCGCCACCACGATGGGGCTCGCCCCGCGTCTCACCGGCGCCTGGCGCATCCTCGGCAACCAGCTCGCCTTCGACCTGCTCCATCGCCTGGCTGGTCTCGATCCGCGGCCCTACCACCTGGCGAGCCTGGCGACCCACACCGGCTGCGCGCTGGCGCTGGCCGCGCTGCTGGCGCGGCGCGTGGCGCGGCCGGCCGCCTTCACCGGCGCGCTGTTCTTCCTCGTCCACCCGGCCGTGTTCGCCTGTCTCTACTGGGCCTCGACGCTCGCCGACAGCCTGGCGCTGCTGTTCGCCCTCGCGGCGCTGGGCGCCCTCGAGCGCCGCGGAAATGCGCGCTGGCTCGCCCCGCCGTTGTTCGCGCTCTCGCTGCTGGCCAAGGAATCGACGCTGCTGCTGCCGCTCGCGGCGCTGCTGCTGGCTCACGCCGCGCCGCCGCGCGATGCGCCGCGGCCCGCTCCGTCCGGGGCGCGCGATGGGCCGCGGCTCTCACTGTGGGCACTGGCCGCGATCTACGTGGTCTACTTCGCGACCTCGGCCTATCCGACGTATTTCGTCCCCCCCCCCGTCCCCGGCGGCGCCGCGATCGCCGCCCCGGCGTATGCGCTGGCGGGCGGCGGGACGCTGCTGTGGAGCTTCCTCACCCTGACCGGCTGGGCGGTGAACTTTCTCCTGCCCACGGTGCGCGGCTTCACCGACGCGCTCGATCCTTCGGTCTATCTGTGGGCGATCGGCGCGGTGCTGGTCTGGGCGCTCGGCTGCCGCTCGCGCGCGCTGCGCCGCAACGGGTGGGTCGCGGGCGGTGGCCTCTACCTCGCCTTCGTGCTGCCGGTGCTGCCGCTCGCGCACCACACCTACCACTACTATCTCGAGGCCCCGCTGGCGGGGATCGCGTGGTGCGTCGCCGCGGCGGTCGAGGCCGCCACCGTGCGCGCCGCATCAACGACGCGCGGCCTGATCGTGGCGGCGCTGGCGCTCGTGCTGACCCTGAACGGCTACGCACTCGCGCGCAAGAACGAGACCATGCCGTTCCTCTACCCCGAGCTGCGCAGCGACCCGATCGTCGATCGCGCCCGCATCGCGGCGCGGGCACGCGACGGGCTGGCCGCCGTCGCGCTGTCGCCGGGGACACGACTCGCGTTCTGGTCCCCGTCGCTGGTGAGCCTCGGGCGCTCCCAGCCCGATTCGACGCGCGAGACCTACTTCGAGCAGAACGTGCGCAGCGCGCTGCTCGACGGCCTCGCGGTGCGTGTCATGTTCCCGGTCGTGGACTCGGTGGCGTTCGTGCGCGCCTATCGCCCGCTGCCCGACCCCTGGCGCTACGCGATCTACCGGCTCGACGGCGGCCTGCGCGTGGCCACGTCGGCCGAGGTCGAGGGTGTGCTCGAGCGCTTTCCGGCCGGACGCTGAGGCCGCGGGTTGACCGACGTGCGGGCCTCGTGCACCCTCGCACCTCGCGCCGGCAGGTCGCACGGCATCGTTCGGGTCCCGGAGACAGCGCATGCGACTCGCCCACGCCGCGCTGCCGCTGCTGCTGCTCGCCGCCCCCGACCGCCGGGCCGCCGCGGCGTCGCGCTACTCCCCATCGCATGACCTCACGGTCGAGACCGTGGCGAGCGGGCTCGACCACCCGGTCTGCGTCGCCGCGCCCGCCGGGGACTCCCGTCTGTTCGTGGTCGAGCAACGCGGAAGGATCAGGATCGTGGCCGGCGGCCGGGCCCTCGACCCCCCGTTTCTCGACCTCTCCAGCCGCGTGTCCTTTGGCGGCGAGCGTGGGCTCCTGAGCATCGCCTTCCACCCGCGCTTCACGTACAACCATTATTTCTACGTCAACTACACCGACCGCCACGGCGACACCCGCATCGAACGCTATACCGTGGGCCCGGACTCGAATCGCGCCGACCCTTCGTCGGCGAGGCTGATCCTCACCGTCGCCCAGCCCTATGCCAACCACAACGGCGGGCTGGTTCTGTTCGCTCCCGACGGCATGCTGTGGATCGGGATGGGCGACGGCGGCGCGGCGGGTGATCCACACGGCAACGCCCAGAACTCCGACGCCCTGCTTGGCAAGATGCTGCGCATCGACGTCGACCACGGCAACCCCTACGCCATCCCGCCCGACAATCCGTTCGCCAGAGACCACGGCGGCCGGCCCGAGATCTGGGCCGTTGGATTACGCAACCCGTGGCGCTTCAGCTTCGACCGCGAGAGTGGCGAGGTCTATATTGCCGACGTGGGCCAGGACCTGTGGGAGGAGGTGGACGTTGCGCCGATCACGGCCGCCGGGCTCAACTACGGCTGGAACCGGATGGAGGGCCTCCATCCTTTCAAGCCGGCGAGCGGCGCCCCCGCCGCGCTGACCGATCCGGTGCTCGAGTACGGCCACGGCGATGGTTGCTCGGTGACCGGCGGGCTGGTGTACCGCGGGAGCCGCATCCCCGAGCTGCGCGGCGCCTACCTCTTCTCCGACTACTGCCGCGGCTGGATCAAGAGCTTCCGGTACGAGAACGGCCAGGCCCGCGAGCTGCGCGAGTGGAAGGTCGGCGACCTGGGACCGGTGGTGTCGTTCGGCACCGATGCCGCCGGCGAGGTGCTGGTGGTCGGCTACAACGGGCGCATCGATCGCATCGTGCCGAAGGCGAAGCGGCGATGAACGACGTGAGCGGCGCGAACGGGGCGCCGCGGCTCGCCGCCCTGGCCACCGCGTTGCCGCGCGAGGTGGTGCGCCAGACCGATGCGCGCGCGCTGGCGATCGTCCTGTTCAAGGACCAGCTGTCGGCCGACGATCAGCGGCTGTTCGCGGTGTTCGAGAACACCGGGATCGAGCAGCGTCACTTCTGCATGCCGCTCGAGTGGTACGCGGCCGACCACGATTTCGGCGAGCGCAATCGGCTTTACGTCGACCACGCCCTGCGTCTCGCCGAGACGGCGATCCGCACCACGCTCGAGCGCGCCGGGCTCGCGCCGCGCGATCTCGACCACCTGGTGTTCGTGTCCTCGACCGGGCTCGCGACCCCGAGCCTCGACGCGCGCCTCGCCAACGTTCTGGGTCTGCGCGCCGACGTGCGCCGCACGCCGATCTGGGGCCTGGGCTGCGCCGGCGGCGCGGCCGGGCTCGCCCGCGCCCATGACTTCGCCCTCGCCGATCCCGGTGCCCGCGTCATGCTGGTGGCACTCGAGCTGTGCAGCCTGACCTTTCAGCGCCGCGAGCTGTCACGCCGCAACCTGGTGGCGGCCTCGCTGTTCTCAGACGGCGCGGCGGCGGCGCTGGTGCTGGGGGCGCGCGCCCACGGCGGCGGCGGCAACGGCGCGGCGCGCCCGCTGGGGTTGGTCGCCGCGCGCAGCACGCTGTGGCCCGACACGCTCGACGTCATGGGCTGGGAAGTCGACAGCAACGGGCTCCACGTCGTGTTCTCGCCCGACATCCCGAGTATCGTGCACGACCGGGTCCGCGCGCCCCTTGACGCCTTCCTGGCCGGACACGACCTGAGCCTCGGCACCCTGGCGCACCTCATCGCCCACCCCGGCGGGCCCAAGGTGCTGGCCGCCTATGGCGAGGCGCTGGGGCTTCCCGCCACCGCGTTCCGACACGCCGCCGCGGTACTGCGCGAGCGCGGCAACATGTCCTCGCCCACCTGCCTGTTCGTGCTGGAGCGGGCGCTGGCGGCCGGCGACGTGGGCGCCGGCGAGAGCGCGCTGCTCGCGGCCCTCGGGCCCGGCTTCGCCTCGGAGATGGTCCTGATGCGCGGGCTCGAGGCATGAACACCCCGCCGCCCGCGCTGCTCACGGCGCTGGCGGCGCTGCTGATCGCGGTGGCCGTCGAACGGCTGCTCGAGCTCCGTCTCTCGGCGCGCCACGGGCGCGCGCTCGCCGCCCGCGGTGCGATCGAGCACGGGCGCTCCCACTTCATCCTGTTCGTCGTGCTCCATGCGCTGTGGCCGGTGGCGCTGGCGCTCGAGGTGCTGATCGGCGGCGCGCGTCCCGGTCGCGCCTGGCCGCTGTGGCTCGCGGCCTTCGGGCTGGCGCAGGTGCTGCGCTTCTCGGCGATCCGGGCCCTCGGCGAGCGCTGGACCACGCGCGTCATCGTGCTGCCCGGCGCGGCGCTGGTGCGACGCGGGCCCTACCGGTTCATGCGCCATCCCAACTACGTGGCGGTGCTGATCGAGCTGATCGCGGCGCCGCTTCTGTTCGGGGCGTGGCGCACCGCGATCGCCGCCACCGCGTTCAATCTGGCGGCGCTGGCCATCCGGGTGCGGGTCGAGGAGCGGGCGCTGGCCTCGACGCCGCAGCCCCCCCGGCTCTAGCCGCCCATCGGAGCTGCGCGAACCCGCGCCCGATCGCGCGTCTACCGCGTCGCGATCTCCACCGGCCGTGCCGCGGCATGGAGCTCGGCCGGAGCGGGCTCCAGCACCCGCACCACCAGCAGCGTCATGTCGTCCTGGGGCTCCATCTCGCCCAGGAACTCGCGCAGCGCCGCCAGCATGCGCTCGGCGACCTCGCGCGCCGGCAGGTCGCGCGGGATCGCGTCCATGACCTCGCACAGCCGCTGTTCCCCGAACAGCTCGCCGTCGGCGTTCATCGCCTCGCTGATCCCGTCAGTGTAGAACACCAGCCGGTCGCCGGGCCGCAGCGCCACCTGATCCTCTTCGTAGTCGGCGTGCTCCATGATGCCGAGGATGGTGCCACCGCGCTCGAGGAACACCCGCTCGCCGCCGGGGCGCATGACCACCGGCCAGTTGTGGCCGGCGTTCGAGAACCGCAGGCGCAGGGCCTCGCCGTCGATGCGGGCCAGGAAGAAGGTGGCGAACTGGTGGGTGGCGGTGCTGCGGTAGAGCAGCGAGTTGATGTTGCGCAGGATCGCGCCCAGCGAGGCCACCGAGCTGGCCTGGGTGCGCAGCGAGGCCTGGAGCATCGCCGACAGCAACGCGGCCGGCATGCCCTTGCCCGACACATCGGCGATCGCCAGCAGGTAGCCGCCGTCGCCGGTCGGCACCACGTCGTAGAAGTCGCCCCCCACCGCCTTGGACGGGATGTAGAGCGCGTGGAGCTCGCAGCGCGGCACCACCGGGAACTCGGACAGCAGCGAGGTGCGCTGGATCTGGCGCGCCAGGTTGAGCTCCTCCTCGAAGCGCGCCACCGCGACCCGGTCGCGCAGCAGCAGCGCGTTCTGGAGCGACACCGACGCCTGGCCGGCGAGGGTGGCGAGCAGCGTGACGTCCTCCGAGGTGTGGGTGGTTCCGGTCCACTTGTCGCCTAGCAGCAGCGCCCCGACCAGGTCCTCGCGCCAGCGCAGCGGCACCACCAGGGTGAGGCCCAGCGCGCTCAGGGTCTCGATGTCCTCGCGGCTCAGCCCCTCGATGCGGTCGGTGGAGCGGAAGCTGCTCGGCCCGCGCGGAAAGCGCGGCAGGATCTCGGCCAGCCGCCACAGCGCCACCGTCGAGAGCGGCGGGCCGGCCCCGGTGTGGGCGATCGGCTCGTCGTCGGTGAGCGCCACGATGTGGGCGGAGCGCAGCAGCATGGCCTCGGCCAGGGTGCGGATGGTGCGCGACAGCAGCGCCTCGAGGTCGATGGTGGTCTGGAGCTCGCGTCCCAGCTGGCGCAGGACGTTGCGGTAGTCGCCGGGGTCCTTGAGGAACACGGCGTCGAGCATCTCCTCGAGCCGCGCGACCGCGGGCTGGAACAGCGCCAGGGCCATGATCAGGAACACCGGCTCGAACACCCGCGCATCGACCCCGGAGGCCGCGGTCAGCATGCGGTTGAAGCGCGCCACCACCACCAGGTAGATGCCGACCAGCGCCGCCGACACCAGGGCGTAGAGGATGCCGCGGCGCGCCAGCAGCCGGGCGTCAAGGAACTTGTAGCGCACCACCGCGTAGGCGATCGATCCCGGCCCCAGGGTGAGCGCCAGGATGGTGAGCCCGGAGCGCAGCCCCTCCGAGATGCGCCAGTTGAACAGGGTCGGAATCAGGGTCGCGAAGCTGTAGAACCACAGGCAGGCGCCGAGCCCGATCGCGATCGCCCGCAGCTGCTGCTTCAAGCGCGGCACGCGCGCGCGGCGGTAGCTGTCGAACAGCAGCACGATCGAGGCCACTCCGAAGCCCAGGTTGACGAGCGAGAACAGCGCCTGGTGGACGAGGAGGAACAGGTGGACGAACACCCCGGCCAGGCCCACCACCGGCGCCGCGTATCGCAGCATGCCGGCGGCATGGAACTCGAACTGGGGCTTCCACATCGAGAGCGACAGCACCACCACGAAGTGGAATACGTGGGGCGCAAACACCAGGGCGCCGAACCCCGGGGTCCAGATGCGGCCC
>Ga0306921_10001276_pt1 | contig 24255 bp, 42 predicted proteins | sample sta12Cox44000080_FD_203760 | JGI IMG/M metagenome (GOLD analysis project Ga0306921, IMG submission 203760) | Lab enrichment of tropical soil microbial communities from Luquillo Experimental Forest, Puerto Rico - statoxic.12C.oxic.44.000.080 (v2)... | ecosystem: Environmental > Terrestrial >...
GATTACATCTGGAACGACAACAATCCCGGCACCGGCTTCCGGCCGCTACGTGATGTTCGCGCGGCGTTCCTGCCGCAAGTCGCTTAGCGTGCAGTTTTGAGCAAATCGTGCGGCGACCCCTTCTCTCAGCGCGACAGCCCCATCCCTGGCTGATGCTCTCTGACAGACACGTTTGATGTAGCCAGCGGTCCCAAACCCACATGTCTCCCGGTGTAATTGGCTCGTATCGGAAGACCCACGCGGCGGCGGCGACAGCTATCAGGAAGGCGATAACTGAGAGGAGCCTCAATTTACCGGCTTCGCCGTCTCATCGTCGCTGAGGCCGAGGATCATGGCCGTCTAGCGGCTAGTGTCGTTGTTCGCCAACCCCGAAATGTTCGTCGAAACCAGCCAGATGCTCGTTCACCATGTCATCAAACATCTCGCGCATGCGGTTGCGATCATCGGGGCTGGCCAGCAACGCGATCAACAGGTTCGCTACGACATGCAGGGCTTGGGCGGGTTCTAGATGGTCTATTCGTGAGAGGATCTCGTCGATCAACTCGCGCGCCTCGTCATCCGTCTGTTCGCTGTAGCCGGCGTCAGGATGACCCTCCTCGGGGCAACCGTCATCGATGAAGCGCCGAGCCTCTGCGAGGCTTTCGAAGATGGTGTGAACCCGCGCCCAGCGGCCAGGATGATCCTTGCAGGCCCTCGCCACGGTGTGGTGGTCAGCCTCAGCATGGGCGCCCCAGCCCCAGATCGCACAGGGGATGATCAGGCAGTCGCCATACTGCTCGATCAGTCGTGGCTTGATGCTCATCGTCGTTTCTCCTCCCCCAGCGGCCCGAAGGCCGAGCACGCGCGCTTGGCCTGCCGCAGCGCGAGTTCGTCGCACCAGGCGACACCACGGGTGCAGTCCTGGGCGATGCGGTCGGCCTCGCGGCAGGCGTCCTGGCGGGCGTTGTAGCGGTCCCAATCGAAGGACTGATCGGCGGCGAGGACGATGCCGGGCACTGCCGCGCTGGCGGCCCGGCATTTCATTGCGAGCGACATGCTGATCCAGGCCAGCCCGAACGAGAGCGCCGCGCCCGGCAGCCCCATGACGGCGCCGAGGACCGTCGCCTCGACGATGCGCGGCTCGCGCGCCCTGAGGTTTTGGAGAAGTCTCACTTCGGCGGCCACAGGTGCAGCGCCGTGAACAGCAGCGCAAACAGCGCCGCGCCGATCGAGCCGGTCCAGATCTTCAAACGCTGTTCGACATCGCGCAGATCGGCCTTTGTCGCACGCTCCAGCCGGTCGAGATCCGCTTTTGTCGCCAGATCGGCCGAGGCTTGCGCGTCGGCAATCGCCGCGGCCATGTCGCCGGCCTGCTTGGGCTCGAACCCGGCAGCCTCGAACTGCCGGGCGAGCTTCAGCGTGTCAAACGGTGCGCTCATGCCGTGCCTTCCGCGTCCGCATGCCGGGCGATGGTGTTGGCGACGAGCTGGTGGCTGATCGGGAAGCCCTGAGCGCGCATCGTGTCGCGTATCGCCATCAGCGAACACCCTTCAGTACGTAGCCGGATGATCTCGGCGATGGCCGCCTGCTCCTCCGGGTCCGGGATCAGCTCGCGCGCCCGGCCGTGGCCGTTGGCCTCGCCAAAGCGCCAGCCGAACGGACGTCCGCCGCCCAAATGCCTGCCGTTGCGCCGCAGATTGGCCTTGGCGTCCTTGATCCTTTCACTGATCAGACCGCGCTCATGCTGGGCCACGGCGGCCAGCACGGTGACGATCAGCTCGTTGGCGCCGTTGCACACGTCACCCAGGTCGAGCAGCCATAGCGAGATGCGCTGGCGCTTGAAGGTCTGGATTGTCTGCAAGGCGTCGAGCGCGTTTCGGAACATCCGGTCGAGCTTCGCCGCAAGCACGACGTCGCCCGGCCGTACGGCGGCGAGCAGCTTGGCGCCTTCCGGCCGTCGCGCCAATGGGGTCGAGCCCGAGATGCCGGCGTCAATGTAGACTCGTTCCAAGGTCCAGCGGTTCTCGGCACAGCGCGCCGCGATCCTGTGCTGCTGCTCGTCCAGGCTGATATTGCTGTCCGCTTGTTCTTGAGTCGAAACACGGGTGTAGGCCCAGGCGCGCTGGGCGGCTGGTTGAACGTCAAATCGGGTGGTGGTTAATTTTCGCGTAGCCATCGTTCGCGTCCTTTCCGCGGATGGGGGTCAGAGACGGCGTCTCGGGCGCAAACCGAGGCGTCGTCTCGCTTTCATAGCATATTTCGGGGTGTGCTGTCCTGAACCCTGTATGGGGAGGGTGAAGCGGTAATCTGTCCATCGCATGGTCGCCGTCATGGCCGTCCGTCCTCACCCAGCGGGCCGAAGGCCGAGCAGGCGGCAAGGGCCGGATAGAAGATTTAGTTCAGGGCAGGTTGTTTTTGAGCGACTGCGCGGCCGGCTCGCGGCTGGCGTGCCTGGAACAGGTGAGGAAATCCGGGCGGGCGAGGTTGCCGCAGTTGGCGACATCGGGCCACTGCGGGCCTGCGTAGATGCGCACCGTCGCCCAGCAGTAGCCGGCGCGCTCGGGAACCCTGACCGGCGGGGTGGGCAGTTTTCGGCCTGGTTCACTCTTTAGGCGCAACGCGCGATTTTCCCGTTGCCAAAGACCCAAAAGAGCCCGATGTTAACCTAAAATCACCAACGAACCTACTCTGTAAGAGAGTTAATGGTCAACGATGGCGGTTACGTTTTTCGACCATGCGGTTGGGTGAATGGCTGGCCCGGCAGGCGATGAGCCAGGGCAAGTTCGGGGCCTCGTCGGGGCCGTTACCTTGCGTGCCGAGGTCGCGGTCGCGGCCGAGAGTATCGGAAGCACGGGCGATTCTGGGCGCCGCCGGCAGGGGCACTAATCTCACTCTTTAGAGAAAGGAGATTTCGGAATGCGTAGGACCTTAGTCTGGGCAGCCGTCGCCGCCCTCAGCGTGCCAATGACGGCGCAGGCCGATGTCACCTTCACGAACATGAACACTGGCGGGATCGGAGAGACTAATATCCTCTTCAACGCGGGAGACACCGGCTCGCCCATCTTTGGCGAGATCGACCACACCGGCGTGAATGTGGCTTTCTCATCGCTGACTGGGCAGACCCTAGTAAGCACCAGCAACGGGCAGGCCGATCTTCAGGCGAACCCCGATCCTGGCACTACGCTGACCACTAGCATGGACATGCTGGCGCAGGCGGGAACGGCCTGGGGCGATGTTATCATCAACATGGATGACGCGGGCAATCCCTGCGGGGGTGGCGCAGGCACCTGCGGCACCGCGGAGATCACCGTGATCGACAATCTCGGTAATAGGTTTCACGACGTCATTCTCTCCAACGGCAACAACTTCGTGACGGCGCAGACGGTCGCCGGCAGCAACGAGTTCATCACCGAGATCGAGGTCATCCAGGAGCCTGGCACGTCCAATCCCAACTTCGGCTGGACCGACTTTAAGCAGCCTCGGGTCAGTGATGCCTGCACCTTGAACGGCTCGTGCACGCTGATCCCGGTGCCCGAGCCGGGATCGTTGGCACTGTTGGTGACCGGGTTGCTCGGCGTGGGCTGGGCTATCCGCCGCCGGCCGCAGTTGGTCGTTGCCTGACCCTATAAAAGATCCGGTGATCTGTCCGGGATTATTGATGCCGTTGGCGGACGTATTAAAGGGGGGGGGAGGCGCGCCGGGCACGCCGATTTTGGTGATTGCCGCCGTCGCGCCAGCCGGATACCTAGCGGACCCGGTCCCGGAGCCGGCTTCCCTCACCCTTCTTGGCAGCGGCATCCTCATACTCGGCAGCTTCAGCATGATGCGACATCGCAAGACCCGCTGGCACCGTGCGACCGAAGGTGCTGTGCTTCACGGCACATTGCAGGATGATGCCCCGGCGCCGGCCTCGACCGGCCTTATGAGCATGTTAGCAGCCTGAAGTATCGAGGGAACAGCTGCTAACGCCGCTTATCGAGGCGCTTTCGACCTTCCGGCTTTAGGCGGATCGGCGCGGTTGGCGCGAACTCGCAATTATTTGGCGCGGATTATCAAGCGGGCGCGCCCCACATCGCCCTACTTCTCTGATCATGCGACGGGAAACCTCCCGCGCTTCGACGGAGAGAAGACGATGGGAAGCTTGGTCGATGGCATCTGCAATTTGATCGGCTTTTGGGTCGTGTTGGGCTTGATGTTCGGCATCTACCTGACGCCGTTGATCATTGCCATGGTCCGAGGCCATCACCGTTGCCCATGGATCGGCCTTATGAACTTTGCTGGCGGCTGGACCATCGTCGGCTGGATTGCCGCCCTGGTGTGGTCGGTGACAGCAATACCTCAGCCAGCAGCGATCACGCGGATCGGCAGCACTGCACTTAGGACCGCTCAGCTCGTAGCGGCGTGAATACCCGTACTCGCCGCGCATGCCAAAAGGGAGACAACGAAATGTTCGTCATCGCCGGAGGCATTCTCCTCGCAGCATATGTGATCCTCAGCCTCACACTGGCCTGCTCACAGATCACGCCTGCCAATTGAATCTCCGCCCCCTTTTCTTCGGGATCCCTCAGCATGAAACGGAAAACCGCGAACATCGACATCCGGGTCGAACCGCAGCTGGTCGAGAAAATCGACGGCTGGCGGGCCCAGCAGCGAGTGGCGCCAAGCCGGTCCGCAGCGATCGTCTACATGCTGGAGGAATTCTTCGAGCACGAAAACGCCATCGACTGGCAACGGCTTCTCAGCGGGGCCTAACACCCCCGACTGGCCCTTGGCCAAGTTACGCTTTTACCGGGCCCCCCGCGTCTGGAGCGACAAGGCCGGTACGCTCGCCAAATCCCGTATCGGCCGTCAGTGAGGCCGCGCTCTTCGAGGACGACGATCTGATGCCGGTGTGCCTCGGTGGCGACAACGCCTCGCCGCTCAACCACTGCCGCAGCCGCGCGGCGTCGTGCTAAACGAGAGGGCCTCTACCGGCTCGGCACTCCAACGGCGCAGCCGGAACCCCGGTTTCGGGGCCTGACGGAACCTCAGCGCTCGAACGGTTGTTGGTGGAACGGGAGGAAACGTTCGCGATCTGAGGCAGCGCCTCGACGCGGGCGGCCGAGCTACAGCGCGCGACCCTGGCGCTGCTGACCGATCGCCGCCCGTGGTGGAGGCGCTGGTTCCGAGGCTTCCGCCCTTCATCTCCGGCGCTGCATGCGGCGCTGGAGATGAAGCGATCTTTCCCAAACCCGCCCCCGGCCGAGCCCCGTTTTTCCCCAACCAGGCGCGTCAGCCGCCTCCGAAACGACGATCAAGCACTTGCCGGATATCAGCGACCGAGATGAGGTCGGCCAGCAATGGGCCTCGGCGAGGCCTGCCGGACCAGCTCGTCGGCGATCAAATAGGAGTCAGCAGGTGTTGTATGGCCCGCAATAATAAGGCGGCGGGTAATAGCTCGGTGCGGCCGCGGCGCTGCCAACCGCAGCGCCGACCAGGGCACCGGCCGCCACACCGGCAGCGACCCCACCGCCACCATAATAACCACCCCCATAATAGCCGCCCCGATAGCCGCCGCCATAATAGCCGCCGCCGTAACCGGGGCGCACCGCGACGTTGCCAGCGGGGCCACGCACCGCTGCACCCCCGTAAGGGCCGCGCACTGCGGCACCGCCGTAAGGGCCGCGCACCGCCGCACCGCCCATGGGCCCGCGGTAGGCCGCGCCGCCCCTGGGCCCGCTTACAGCCCCCCAGCCAAAAGCGTCAGACCCGGCCGATGCGACTAACAAAACGCTGACACAGACAAGGCCTAGGTATTTCATTTGGCGCCCCCAGCAGCGCAGCGCTCCTCTTGGCCGCCCTGAGTGCGGCCGGATGGCTCAGTTTACATCTTCATTCGGGCACGGCAAGCGAGCCCGGGTGCGGTCAGGTGCGGCATCGGCCGACCTCAATGGCCCCTCCCTTGTTTCGTGGACGGCAACGTGTCACGAAACTCGAGCTATCGGAGCCACCGTCGGCCACCACGGGCGCTGGAAGCTCGGACTGCCGGCGTCGCGCCTCAGGGTCATCGGTGGCCGGCGAGCGGGCGGTTCCGGCCCCAGATCGAGCTCCAGCTGACGCGGATCGCTCCCTGGCGTTGCGGCACCGTAGGCGACACCGTCCGGCGGACGGATGAAGATCTTGACATCGGGACGCAGCCGCCAGGCCTCGGCGGCCAGATCCTCAGCCTCCTGGCGCGAGCGGGTGCTCGCCCTGAACAGCACGACACCGTGGCTCATGATCGTAAGGCGCCAACCCACTCAGGGGCGCCCGTCATCACGGAGGAGCGTGACGCTCGGCCGGCTCATAACACGCTCACCGGAGCCACCTTCGCCACCGCGGCCGCCGGTCGGTCAGCAGCGCATCAGACGGCGCCGCGCTAAGCAGCGGCGGCAAAGGTTGCGGCTCTTATCGGCCGCGAACCGGTCGAACCGCTCGAAGAGAACGCCCGTCACAAAGCGCTGACCGCACAGCGCCAGCGAGCCCCGGTCGGCAATATAGGGAACCAGGGCATGCTGCTTGCGCGCGGTCCCGGTGCGGGGCGCGGTGTGCCGCCTCACCGGAGCCACCGTCGCCACCACGGGCGGGCCTTTAAGAGCGCGTTCTCGGCACGTAATGCCGCCGCCTCGCAGCTGGTGATCATCGCCGCGGTGCGCGCGTCGGCTAGATCTGTGTAGAGACCGTCAATCCGCCGCTGCAGCTCCTCGATGCGTTGTTCGGCTCGCCCGGCCCGACCATTCGCGATCTCAAGCTGGCCGCGCAGGGCCTCGACTGCGCCGGCGAGCGCCGCTATCACCGGGGCGACAGAGGGGGCGACGTCGCCGGTGATGTCATCAATGACGTCGCTGGTGACATCGACTCGTGTCACTGGGACTGTCGCACCTGTCGCCGGTGACATATCGTTGTCGTCGGTGACATCAATTCCCTTGGTTTCTGCGGGTTCGACGAGCGCCGAGAGCGGCACTGTCACCCGGGTGACACCGTCGTTGCCGAGCTGTCGCCCCCAGTGATGTCGCTGGGCCAGACGCTTGGCTGACGCCGGTGATATCCCCCTGACAGCCGCCAGCTCGGCATAGGTCATGCGGCGGGCGCCGTCGCCGACCGCGAGGCTGATGTCGGATGCCATGGCTCCCCCTTTCCGGCGGGTCCTCCAGCTGGAGGAACCGGCCTCGACTGGTCCGGCGGCCGGGGGAAAGCCGCCGGTCGCTGCCATGCACGCCCGTCGCGGGCCAGGGGGGAACACGAGCCCACGGGGAATGCCGCAGCACCGCCGGCTTAGCACATCACCGCCTTGAGCGCAGCAATCGCCTCGAGATCTGGTGCGCGATGGCATCGAGATCCGGCCGGTGCAGAGTCTGCAACTAGCTCAATTGCCCCTTGCCGTTCAGTCGGTGGCAGGCTCCGCCATTTAGTCGATGTTTAGGCGCGGCTGCGTTACCTAAAATTGCCCCGACGTCCTTCCCGCCGCTGGGTTTATCGTCGGAGCGCACCATGTGCGCGCCCTCGCGCACACGGTCTCCCCACTGCCCCGGCGGTTTGTCGCCGGGGCGCTTTTTTGCACGCCATTGTATCCGGGCCCCAAATCAATTTTCTGGCCGGGATTATCAAGCGGGTGCGGCCGGCAGCGAATACCTCCCTGCTCGTCAACATCGAGCGCAAGGAGGACAACAAAATGAGCGCATGCACCGCCCGCCGTCGCCGCGCCCAGGCCAAGCTGCTGCCAAAGTCGCTCCGCGTGCAGCGCATGAAGCCCGTCCGCGGCAGGCCGCTCCCAATGAGCCCGGTTTTCACGAAAAAGGCGAAAACAGCACTAAAGAGGGCATGAAAACCCGGCTGTGGGATCACTCTGCGGGGCGAGGACCAAGGCGCGATCGAGGGCTCCGGCGGCCGGGTTAAGACATAGATACGTCCGCAACGAACGGGACGCGGACGTGGAGAACGTTGATGCCGCAAGGAGAGCAGGGACCGCAGCAGCGGCTGCGCCAGCGGGCGGGCGTTGCCAAGCCGGCGATGTCCGGGAGGTGCTGGGCGCAGGTGCTCGTTTTATATCGGGCCGAATTTCCCCGCCCTACGCAAATTGCAGCAACGACCGCCGTTACGGCTATCTAACGTGTCGGATGCACCCCGCGCGCGAGGACGCCGCGCGCGAGCTGCTGGAGAAGCTGCGTGCGGTGACGAAACGGTTGCGCCGGCCGCCGTTAAACTGCCCGTCTCCGGCTTCAGACGTTGCCGATCCTCGTGTCGACATCGCGGCTCCAGACTGCCCAATCGGTGGCCGTGGCGGTCCCGGCATCCTGCCGTGCGACGATCGCCGCCCGCTCGATAGCCGATAATCGCGCTCCGGACGGAGGATCGTGCACGGCGGCGGATCTTGGTGAGCCGGTGCACCCAGGTCAGCAGCCCGGCGCCCTCGAGCTCTCTGACGGCCAGCGCCACGGTCGAGCGCGCACACTTCGCTGCAGCGGCGATTCGCTCGTAGCTCGGGAAGCACCGGCCCCCTCCATCGGCGCTGTGGAACCGCCACAGCAGCGCGCGCAGCACCCGCAGCGTCGCCCAGGTCAGCGGCCCCTGGTGCTGCCGCGGTACCCGATTCGCCGAATTGTAGGCCGCCGCCGCGGCCCAGAGGCGGGCCTTGGCGTTGCCGTCGAGGCGGTGCGACGGTGCCGGTCCAAAGATCTTGTCACGGCGCGGGCGCAGGTGACGCGGCAGAACAAGCTGCATTTACGGTCCTGTCGGCCCGCTGCAAATGCACCGGCCACGCCAGAGACAGTTTCCCCGGTTTACCGGACTGCGCGGCCCGCCCTTGGCGGGCTTCGTTGTTCCTGGGGTCTAGCTCCAGAAAAGGTTATCGACGCGGGCAGCGTCGCACAAACCGGTCACGCTCAAGCACAAGCTGTTGAGCAGCCGGGGGGGGCCTGCCACCAAAGCTATTGGTTCTCGCGGAAACCTTGATGTTCCGGCGATCCGGCTGACACCACTGGCACCGGGGCAGCAATGCCAGCCCAGCACGGCAACGGCGAATCGATTTGACAACTCGCTCGACAAAAAGACGGACGCTGTTGATGAGGTGAGATGCCGATTGCCCCGGCGCCCCACCCCAAGGCCGATGGCCTAAATAAAAATTTTTCGCAGTGTGAACTGGCTCACACGTCTCCATGAGGGCTTTTGAGCTATTTTGCCAGAGACGGGCGAATAGGCGTTGCCCAAGACGCCCAACGGACGATTGAGTCACCGCACCCCCTGAAATCCAGGGAACGTGCCGATTTCAAATCTCAGGAGCTGTCGAACCTTGACCCTGACGACTAATGAATCCGCCGCCGTACCGCCGGTGCGGTGGATGCCGTCGTGGCCGGTGCGGTTGGCTACATGGCTAACATCATGGGGTGTGCGCCCAGCTCCGGCTGCCGTGAGATCGGGCGAGCCCGATGCCATGCTGGCATCCTTCCTGAGCGTGCTCGACGTTCGCACCCGCCGGGCCACGCTTAGCGTCACGGATGAGGCGAAGAAAGCGGTACTGGCCGAGATCCAAACAAGCCTCAATACCTTCAAGGATCGGTTCGCCGTGGCTTCGAGAGACGACGCCCAGGCATGGAACGAATGCTACCGCCTGGAACGGTTGATGGCGCTGATCGAGCCGGCCGAGAATCTCTGGCCGGAATTGCAGCGACGAGTGGCGGAAGCCGCCGACGAAAAGCTGACCTCCGCCCTGCGCCTGGCCGCCGCAGCGGACGCCGCCCGCCAGCTGGCATTCGACGCACAGGCCCCGCATGGCCTTCGCCCCGGCGGCGAGGAATTGCTGCGATCAAACCTGCTGGATGTACTAGAAGAAATACACTGGGCCGTCCAGAGGAAGTTTTACTCTCGACCGATCCGGAAAAGTGCCTCGCGGCGCATAGTGGGGACGGGAATGCTGGCCTTTCTCCTGTTCATCATGCCCTACATTGTCCTTTACTGGTTCGCACTCACCGGCAGGAATCCTGTGGAAGGATGGTCCTGGCTGCCGTTTTACACGGCATTGACCTCCGGCCTGTTCGGCGCGCTGTTCAGCAGGCTGCTCTTTCTCCAGTCCAACTGGGATAACCTGACCATCGGCGGACTGAAGGTCGCCCGCGACTACACCTCCATATTCCTCAGGGGCTGCGTAGGCATGACCGGCGCGGTCATCGTGTCATTCTTCCTGCTGTCCAATGTCGTTGGGGGAGGCCTGTTTCCGATATTTTCGGAAATAGGGCTGGACACTACCAGCTATCCAAAAGTCGAGGGTAGCGTACCACATCTCAGCCTTATCTATCCGAGTAAGTCCTTGGCGCTGCTCGTTGTGTGGAGTTTCCTCGCAGGATTTTCTGAGCGGCTCATCCCGAGCCTGCTGCAGGACACAGAAGCCTCGATCGCGAAGAGAGCCGCTTCCAAGTAGAGCATCATCCGATCGATCGGAATTGAAATGAAAGGCAGGCTCTAAGCAGCGGCATGGCCGGGTTTTCGGCGATGCCGTCACGGCATGCGGCAGGGATGTTTTATCCGATAGTCAGCGCCGCCGTCAGTCGCAAGAACGCTCGGGTTTTACAGGCTCGGACGCCGCTTTGGTGTCGGTTTTGAAGAATTCCGCATTTTACGGCCGTCCGCCGTCGTGCGGTCCCAGTCCCTGCGGTAGTTGTTTCTCATCGCGCTGACACCGCGCCTCCAGCCGGGCGACGACGTGCTGATTGCAGCTGCGCATACCGACGTCGCATTTGCCCATTTCTTCGTGCCATCGCTGGCATGAGCGCGGCTCGGGCGGCGCAGTCGTCTGGGCATTGGCCGCAATCGGCGCCGTCGCAGTGAGCGCCAGGGCCAGGACGAGTGGGATCAATGTCCCCTACTGGCGCGGGGATGGGCGGAGGTTTCCCCTCCCGTATTCTGTGCCCAGCTCAAACGCCGCCTTCAGCGCCGTGGCGATCGTTTTCGCGGCCGCCCCCGCGGTATCTTGGGGATCATTGCGGTAGTGCTGGATCACCTCAAGCCGCACCCCCTCGACAAGCTGTAAAAGCCCCGCGGTGATCTCGTCGAGAAGCCGCCTGTGCTCTTCCGAATTCATGCCGCCACCACCTTCCCGGCCGCCAGGATCGCGGCCTCCCCGGCAGCGAACTTGGCGTGGCTGTCCTCCATATCGGCGAACAAATGGCCATAAATATCGAAGGTCATCTGGATCGAGGTGTGACCTAAAAGCGCCTGTAGCCGCTTCGGCGTGAAGCCCTGCTCGATGGCCCAGGATGCGAAGAAGTGACGGAGGCTGTGCAGCCCATAGCGAGGCCGACCCTGCGCATCCACGAGCCCCAGCGCGCGCTGTAGAGGCGCAAAGCCGCGACTGGCGATGTTGGCGTGGCTCTCGATCCTACCGTTGCCATTCGGGAAGACCAGCCCGAGCTCGCCCTTCGGACAGGCCAGACGCCATTCCCGCAGCACGTTCAGCACTCCTGGCGTCATCGGGATGGTCCGGTCACCGGCTGCCGATTTCGGATCGCCGATCGCACCCCACGCGTCGGCCCGCTGGCGGACATGGATGACCTTGCGCTCGAAATCGACCGCGTCCCAAGAGAGGCCGCGAAGCTCCGATACCCGCATGCCGGTGCAGACCGCAGTCACAAAGACCGGGCGCCAGCGTCCCCGCGCCCGATCGAGCAGCAGCGAGATCTCCTCCTTTGACGGCACGTCGACACCGACGACGAGCTTGCCCTGTTCGCGCTTCTTGCTGCTCCTCTACTGTCGGCGTCTTTTTCTGGACAACGGGAGCGGCCCCTACGACCGCCTGATATGCAGTCCAAAGGCCGCCGATGTTTGTCGGCCAAACCGAGTAGGCATGGACCCCGACCGCGATAATCCAGGCGATCGAGAACACCACCCAGAGCCGCAGCAACCCGCGTCGAACGTTCATCATTAGACGTGCTGCTTGGCGAGCCATCTCAGGATGCGCTGGCCCAGCGGGCGCGGCTGATCGGGCATGGCCGGCGCCGGAGGTGTCGGCGGACTTAACAGCAGCGTCAGGCGGCGGCGCTCGGCCTCGCTCTCATCAAGACGGCGGCGCAGATCCGCAACGGCTGCACGCGATTCCGCCAGGAACTCGCGCAGCGTCTCGATTTCGCGACGTTGCGACGCGTCGCTCTGCAACGGTTGTACGCCGTTGCCGATCGTTGCTCTGGTGCCGAACACCCTCTCCAGCTCGCTGATGTCGATCTTGCGCTCGCCACCCTCGGCCAGCGTGTAGGCGAGCTTGCCGGACTTCATTGCCCTGTGGATGGTAGCGCGGTTCCTGCCGCTCAGCCGCGCCGCCTCGGCCAACCCGATCAGTGCCATTGGTGCCCCCGTTGCCAATCGTTGCAGAGCAGCGTGTCGCAGCCGCTGCATCCCGTTGCCTGCGCCGGGGGAAAGCGAGGCCGATCAAAAGGCTACAACGGTTGCATCACGTATCAAATGAAATTGGTGCGGGCGCACTGGATTCGGGAGAAACGCGCTCCAGCCGCCCGCAGACGGGGTTGTCACGACACTCGCCGGCTGTTACCGCAACGGCTTTGTGACCAGGATCGGCGAGGTCGGGGTCGGCGGTAAGCCTAATACCTTTGCGACCTGCGTCGTAGTTGGGAGCATTTCCGCGAGGCACCTCCTCATACTTGCCTTCGCGCAGGATCAGATCGCCATACTCATATCGGCCGTCGTTTAGGCGCTTTAAGTACATCGACGACATAAAGACTTCCCCAGATGCGGCCGCCCGAGAGCGTCGCGTCGGTCCACAGCAGCGCCCGCCAGCGGCATATACCTCTAAGGATAACAGATGACGGAACACGCACATATACACAAATCGGTTTGACGCATATCACAGGATTGTTATCGGCTGGCGTGGGGAGCGAGATTTAGTTTGGGTTAATTTCGCACCCGGCGCGCTTGCCGAGGGAGGTGCCCTACATGGAGTCGGACTCAGCATGACGGTCCGTGCGCCAGCAGGTGCCGACTCGGGGTCGATTCTAACCTTTACGATGCGATGCTGTTGGCGCAGGTCGGTTTTCGAAAGCGGTTGCCGTGTTTTTGGCAACGTCCTCGGCTTAATGTCCTACATGCCGCCGAACGAAATACTCGTATTTAAAAGATACAGTTATCAGATGATTGGCTGGTCGTCACCTTGGTGGTCGAGCAAAACCGAAATGAGCGGCAATAGATGCTTCGAGCATTCCGATGGCGTTCGCGTCGTCGATCTGCCCGCCGTTCCGTTGGTGATCAAGTAGCGCGTTATACGCTATGGTAAGCGCGTGAAACTCATCGTCATCAGTCGTCGGGACTTGACGAAGCCCTCTCCGCACGATTTTGCCTGCCTTCGTCATCAGTTCGGACGAAACCTCGGCATGAACCGGCGGGAGGCCGAGGATCTGCTTAAGACTCCATTGCAACGGACCGCAGAGCTTTTCGAGCGTCTCGATGGCCCGCCCCTGCACCGAGGTTTTCTGCAAATAAGCGGGGTCGAGTCCGCCTTCAAGCAGCACGCTGCGAACCGATTTTCCTAGCTCGCGGCAGCGTGCCGTAACGCGCGCTTTGAATGCCTCGTCGTCCCAAGCCATCTTTGCGGCTCCCATTCTCCTCCCAGATCGCCGGCGGCATCGCAGCCGCACCGCTTAGAATTGTCTACTCGACTTTAATCGAATGTATGAAAGTTTTCCACAGGAACGGGATTTAGCAACATTCGTAAAAGGAGCCAGGTTACCGGAGGTAACCTTCTTGGCTTGGCAAAGTGGCAGACGCTGCTTATGCGTATTAGCATACACACTATAGCAGGTCCCTCCGCATCGCCGCTCCCGAATATCGCGGAAGAGACGCAGTCTAAGCGCTATCGAGGTTCGCCGATCAACCAGAACATCATCGACTCGACCGGTGGCCGGCATCACCTCGCCAACCCGCCCGTGGTTCAAGTTCAAGCGGCGCGCGGCGGCCGATGGCTCTGAGAGGCCGGCTCGGGGGCGTCGGGGCGCGGCTCCGGATACTCCATCAGGTGAGAAAGAAAGCGGTTCAGGAAGCGCTCGACCGGCCTACCCCCGTACTTGCGCACGGCCTCGGCAGCGTTTTTTTGCGGCTGCGTCGAGAGCGAGACCGACGCTGCGAGTTGCTGACCATTCCCGCCCATCCATTTCTCGCTTCTCCCTTGCGCCCGGCGAACGATTCGACGTTAGGGGAAAATCATATCGGATGCGACCGCCCAGATTGCTGCCCAAAGCCCAAGCGATAGGAGCAAGATCAGGATCAAGGACACGACTCGATCCAGGCGCGGATGGCGAGCACGCTTCCCGAGCGGTTGGGCGGGTTGCCTCCGCGAGTCTACCAAGTAGGAGCCCTTCCACGGAACTTTGCTGTTCCCCAGTTCCTCCCCGATGGCTGCGGAATCTCCAGCGAGAGCGGATCGACAAAGAGATAGTCCGGCGAGGTGACAGGCGACTTTCATCGGCATTAATTCGCTGTAATCTGCATAGCCGTAAGGCGAAGCGAGCACTGCGAGTAAGGGTGGCATGCAGCTCACTGACCGCCGACAGATGGCAATTGACGACGCTTGCCTGGCCCATCGATGACCCCTGAGGCGCGACGCCGGCAGTCCGAGCTTCCGGCGCCCGTGGGGTGGTTCAGGTGACCGATTGCGCGGGGAAGCGGGGGCGGGAGCCGGGCCTGTCCAGCCACCGCACGGTGAAGCCGCCGCCCTCAGCGGCGACGGCGACCCAACGGCGGCGCGTGCGGTGCAGCGACCGGGCGTTGCGCGCGTTGGTTGCGCTGACCGCTTCGGCAAGGGTGTCGTAAAGCTTCGAGGAAGGTGCTGCGGTTGTCATGCCGGCGAGGTGGGCGCCGCCGAGCTGCCCCGCTTGATCATTCCGGCCAAAAACTTGATAGCGGCCAATCGCTCGCGCCGCCCGTGGTGGCGGCGGTGGTTCAGATAGGCGACATCTCGCCGTCTTAGTGTCGGCATGCGGATCATGGACGTGTACGCGCGGCCCTTATCGGAGGCGGCGGCCCCTTCAACAGCTACCACCCCCATTTACCCGGAACCCAGACCCAACGACGGCCATTCCAGCGCCAGCGACCTCGCGACCAGCGCCAGTGATGGGGTCCCTTGGGTCGCGGCGGCCGCGTCTCGGGGCGCGGCGGCGGCATCGGGGGACGGCCCGGAGGGCTCGGCAGCGTTGTGGGGGGACCGCCCGGAGGGGGGCGGCCCGGAGGTGTCGGCATGGGCATTGGTTGTTGCCCATGGGCGACAACGGGAAGAGCCATGATTGCCAGCGCCGCCGCCAGCATTCTTCGTCGATGTATCATTGGCCTCCTCTAATCAGCGGCCGCTCTGCCGCACTGCGGGCACACCAGCCGGGCGCGCCAATCGGGCACCGACCGTCAGCGGCTCGTTTATTGGGTTCGCCGGCCCAGCCGTGGGCGCCGGGCGGGATCGCGCTCCTCGGGTGCGGGAGGCCGAGCAGGAGGCGGCGGCCCATAGCGGCGCAGCCGCGCAGTCAGCTCCGGCGAGAGCCCCCCGACTTCGCCGCACTTGCCGAGGATTTCGCGCAACACCCGGATGCGTGGTGAGTTCGGGTAGCGGTCGTTCTCGATCGTGTCGATCAGCAGGTTGAGCAATGCCCGCGGAGTGAAAGACCCAGGCAAAGGAGACCGGCACCGAGCAATACCGCTGAGGCTGGTTCGGGAATGTCCGAGACGTCCGAGGCAAACTGGATCGTATCGACACCCGTGCTGCCGTCGGCGAGCGTCCAGGTCACGCTCGCCGCACCCTGGACGGCGCCGGTCTCGACGATGAAAGGACCCGGCACCGGGTCCAGCACCGCCCCTCCTTCGACATCGGAGGTGAAATCGACCGTCCCGCCGGCACCGGCGCCGCTCGCAAAGAAAGTGAGCGAGACCACGTCGCTGATAGGGCCGCCTGGCGATTCGAGCACGTTCAGAAAATGCGTGCCGCCCGCTGCGCTCACGGTACCGGCGGGTGCGGAATACATAAAGATGCAGGATTCGGCGAAAGCCGAGGTGGTGCACTCTTGCCTTTCTATTCTCGACGGGGGGATCGAGCTGTCGACGGTGAGGCTATCCGAGAGGTCGTCAAAGGTAATGGTACCGGCGCGGGCACCGGTCTGTGGCGGCAGAGACGATATCGCGAAAAGGGCGAGGAATGCTCCTGCGCGAGGCCATAAGGTGATCGGCATGCGAGCCCCCAAGCACTGCGAGCATAGCAACGAGTATAGCGCGCGCGGGCTTCGTCGTCGTCGAGGTCGAGGATCATGGCCTTCCGCCGTCGCGCAGGCACTCGCGCTTGAGCCGCTCGACCACCCGCTGGTCGCAGCTCCCGAAGGCGCATTTCTTCTGCTCGTCGGTGAGGAGACGGCAGGAGTAGGGGCGCTGCGACTCGACTTGGGCGATGACCGCTGTGGTCTGCGCCACTATGTCGGCGCGCAGTTCGGCAAAACCGTGGACGAGCTTGGCGTGGACTTGCGTCGTCTGCGTGCAGAAAAAGGCGACGGCGGCGATCACCGGAACGGTCATCGCGGCTCGCCAGCGGGGATCAGGCGCACTCACAGCGGGGCATCATTTAGTGAGCGCCGCGAACGGCGGCGACATTGTCGTGGATTGCGTGGCGATCCTCTCGGCCGCGGCGCTCTCCATGCCTGCTCCCTCAAAGGTGCGGATCAAGGTCGGGCGATCAGTCATGCCGTACCTCTCGGCTCCACGGGCAAGCCCGCCTGCCGCATGGCGTCGAGGCAGACCTTGTAGGGATCCACCTGATCGCCGCCGCACAGGGAGAACAGCATCTCCATGTCGGCGGCGGCTCATAGTCGCTGCCGTAAATTTCGGGATGGAACTCGACGCCAAGGCGGGTCGCCCATTTGAGGGCGATCTCGCTGACGTCGTAGCCGCTCACGCCGCTCCTCCCGTCTGAGACTGCCGCGCCAGGATGTTCGCCACGCTCTGGTGCGAGATCATCAGCCCGTTCATGGCAGGTTGTTTTTGCGCAACTGCGCGGCTTGCTCGCGGCTGGCATGACTGCCACAGGTGAGGAAATCTGGGCGGGCGAGCAGGTCGCAGTTGGCGATATCGGGCCAATCCGGGCCTGCGTTGACGCGCACCGTCGCCCAACAGTAGCCGGCGCGCGCGGGAACCCTGACCGGCGGGGTGGGCAGTTTTCGGCTCGGTTCGCTCTTTAGGCGCAACGCGCCCGGCGGGGGTTGTCGCATTTCTGTTGTTCCTGATTGATGAGGATTGCAAGCCGGGGTAAAGCCGCCCGGCCGCCCCACAAATTTCGAGTGCGGGGTTACAGATACGGGGTTAAGGCGTGCCCCGCTTGATAATCCCGGCCAAAAAATTGACAGCCCGCGCCAACCCGTCAGAAACCGCCGCCGAGGCTCGATAGGGGGCCGACCTTCTCGACGAATTCGAGCTTGACCAGCCGCGACGGCGCCGTGTCGAGCCAGTAGCCGCCGTCGCCCATCCGATAGACGTAAACGGTCAGCCCTCGCGCGGTGAGCAGGCGGGCTTCCTCGCGCGCCTGTTCTAGTGTCGGCATGCGGATCATGGATGTACGCACGGCCTTATCGGAGTCGGCGTCACTGGCCTGCTCACAGAGCGGGGCCTAACGCCCCTGGCCCTTGGCCAAGTTCCGCTTTTACCGGGCCCACCGCGTCTGGAGCGACAAGGCCGGTACGCTCGCCAAATCCCGCATCGGCCACCAGTGAGACCGCGCTCTTCGAGGACGACAATCTGATCCCGGTCTGCCTCGGCGGCGAAAACGCCTCGCCGCTCAACCACTGCCGCAGCCGCGCGGCGTTGCGTTTAGTTATAACAGGGCTGGACCTCTGCTATTTACCAATTATATTAACCTTAATATGGCTGCAAACTCAGGAAGGGGCGCCCGTGCGCCCTTGGTTGTAATCTTGCTGTCGTCGGTCGGACTGTGGGCAGCGGTCTTCGCGTTGGTCCGGGCTGTGCTGTAATCACAGCGGATTGGGCTGACGTGCCGACCTGCGAAAGCCTGCGCGCGGGGAAACGACGGCCGACGATGAGAACGACGAATGTCGTGAGAATCGAGCTTTAATCCGATCGCCACTACAGTTATCCACGACCAGTCCCAGACCGGCAGGCTATCCATGCTTCCGCTGTTCGTCTTGTGGGTGTGCGGACCGACTAGCCGTCACCACGCCCAATACAGAAGTGCGAGCATCGCCCCGGTCACGCCACCGATCAGCACCACTAGGCTAACCGGCGCCTGCTCCATCCATGCGTCGAGGTGCCGGAACTCTTCGGTGAGGCGGCTCATGTCCGTGCTTCCCAGTATTTCCCTTGCGGTCCGTATTCGCGCGAGTTCTAGCCCTGACGCGCCGTCTTGCAGGAGATTTGCACGGAACTCGACCGGCTTGCCGGTGACATAATTGGGAATCCGCTCAAGGGCCGTCCTCGCCAAGATCGCGCCGCCAAAGCCGCGCGAGCCGCGCCCGCCGCCCAAGGTCTATGCCCCGCCGCGCGCCTCGGCCCGCCAGAGGCGCGGGCGGTGAAACCCTACCCGGCCCCCCGATGACCTTGGGAGCGGCCGCCGCCTAGGTCCGCCTCGTCGTCTGGTGCGGTCGCCAAACCGAACCCGACCCCGCAGAGCAGGCTGCCCGTTACGGCGCCGATACCCCGGTCCTCGACTGGCACAAACGGCTCGTGTGCTCCGCCTGCCGCTCGCACGATGTCGACTTCGTCCGCACCGCCCGGCGATGAACCTTCGACGGGGCTTGCTGCGGCTGTGGCTTTGACGACTCGCCGCGCAGCGGCTGCGGCCAGTGGTTGAGCGGCGAGGCGTTGTCCCCGCCGAGGCAGACCGGGATCAGGTCGCGCAACGCACGCTTGCGTAGCGGCCGGAGGGAGGCCGGGAGCACGACTGCGGTACTCCCCAGCAAGCGGGCCGCGGCGGGCCTGACCGGTCATGAGCAATTTTCGCTCATCGCAACGCGCGTCAGGGTTCCGTAAAAATTTTTTATAATTCGTGCGGATCACCGCACCGTTCGTCCTTTTCGGACACCTCCGGAGCCGCCGGAGGTGTTGGGATTGTCTGAGGTGGGTTTGGGTTCTCCAAGTCAGCAAGGTTCTGCGTTAGCGCTAGGGTGAAGTAATCCAGCGCGTCACGGTCTTCAGTGCCGACGAGGATTATCGCTGCGGTCCAGGCCACGGCATCGAGCGCGACGTAAGCATTTTCGCGGTGCGGCTGGATAGCAAGAGTTGGGCGCAAAACGTAAAGCAGATCGGCTGCTAACCGCCTGGTCCGCACTAATTCTGGCCGGTCGTGTTCGACCCGGATGTCGATATTGGCAGTTTTCCGTTTCATGCCGGTGAACTAGGGCACGGTAGGGCGCCCTGCTTGATAATTCCGGCCAAATAATTGCGAGTTCGCGCCAATCCGCCGGAAATCCTCGCCGAGACCCGCCAGGGCACCCTTTCCGTCGCCATCTGCGCTGTCGCTATTCGGCACCAGCTCTTCAGAACGACAGGCGGCAAATTGCTCCGATGCCGGGACAATTCGAAAGTTCGAAAGGCGGCGCACCCAGGGCTCACATGAGCGAGGCACTCGATCCCAGGCCCGAGGCGCGGCTCCTTGGGGAAATCCCCGGCCTCGACGCCGGGACCTGAAATTTTGATTTTTGAAATCGCGGGCAGATCGATTCGCCGGTCGGCGGCGGGAATCCTTGACCTCTGGTAGGCCGAGGGCCGCACTCTGCAACATGTTGGGGGTGGCGGGTTTGACGGGTGCTGGGTTTGGAGCAGCCTGAGCGGCTGTCGTCAACTTCTGGAGCGTAACGCCCCCCGAAACGACAAAGCCCGCGAGGGCGGGCCGCGTCTTCCAGTCGGATCAAACCGGGGAAAATGAAGCTGTGGCAGGCATCAGCTTCCCTGGAGATCGGCCCGGCCGTCAAGCGGGGAGGTTTGTGCCCGACGTAGGGCCGCACCAGGCGGGCTCGGGAGAGCCTGTAAATGCTGCATTTTTTGTGGCGTCACCTGCGAAGGCACCGATGCACTCGCGCGAGTTGATCCGCCAGCGCCCGGCCGCCTGGGCCGGTCCGTCACCCCAACACGATCGATTCCAACAAGCTGTCCGCAACATATGGACGTAATCGATCAGGTAGAGCGCGGTTCACTTGTTGACCTTCCGCCCGCGAACCAGAGCGATCCTCCGCGCATACAAAAAGCGCAGCGGCAGGACGCTCTCGCCGCGCTGTTTTGGGCGCTGATCATCGGTGCCGGCCTGTCGCCGATCGGCATCGCTTTCTGGCTGATCCTCGTTTACCACTGAACACCAGGGCCGGGCCTTTGCGAGCTGCTGTTGATCGCCTCGCGCGGCAACCCGGTGTGGCCCGCGCTGGGCACGCAACCGCCGGCTGCGATCGAGGCGCCGTGGGAAGATCTATTCGACGGCATGTCGAAGAAGGCCCGATGGTACCGGGACAGATCCAGGGGTACCGCCGGCCCTCCGGTACTGGCGTGGTTCGAGACCGACCGGATTTTCCGCAATCCGCCCTCGCGGCGCCGCTGATTCGGCAGCAAATCCGACACAGTGTCGTTTTTGCCGGCGCTGACAGCCAGGCTTTCCGCGGCTTTGCTGCAACGCCACTGGATGCCGCCGCCAATCGCGGCAAGCTCGTCGGCTATCGTCAACCTCTGGAGCCAATAGCCCAGAAAAGCAGAAGCCCGCCGCTCGGCGGGCCTTGCATCCGGTCTGACCGGAGAAACTCAAAGTCTGGCAACGGCGAGCTTCTCCGACAATCCGACCGGCCGTCAAGCGGGTAATTTCCGCTGACAGGCGAGGTGCGTGCCCGACGCGGGCGAGGAGCCCGCATTGCAGCTTGTTTTGCCGCGCCATCTGCGGCCTCGCCGGGAGAAGATATTCGGCCCCGCCCCCTCGCATCGTCTCGACGGCAATGCCAAAGCCCGCGTCTGGGCCACGGCCGCCGCCTACAACAACGCGAATCGGGTGCCGCGCCAGCACCAGGGGCCGCTGACCTGGGCGACCTTGCGGGTTCTGCGCGCGCTCTTGTGGCGCTTCCACGGCGCCGATGGAGGGGGGCGGTGCTTCCCGAGCTACGAGCGAATCGCCACCGCTGCGAAGTGTCACCGCGACTCGGTGTGCGTGGCGATCAGGGCGCTGGAGGACGCCGGGCTCTTAACCTGGGTGCACCGGCTGACCCGCATCCGCCGCCGCGAGCAGGATCTGTTCGGCGCCTGGGGCAGCGTCTGGCAGGTGATCCGCACCAGCAACGGATACCAGCTTCTCGACCCGCTCGACCGCGAACCCGGCCGCCGTGTTTGGTGTAAGTCGGAAAATCCGGCTGGACCCCAGAACCGAGAGAAACAGAAAGACGGAGCGCGCCTCGACGGCGCGCAAGTCATACAAGAGGAGACCTCCCAGGCACCGCCAGAGCAGACGGAAAGGCCCGAAATTGCTCTCCAACGAGAGCACGACCCGACAGCTGGAGCTCTACTGTCAGCTACCGAGCGGGCCGCACTCTGCGTCAGGCTCGACAGCAAACCGACCAAGGCCGACTGGGAGCTGTGGGGTTGCGATCTCGAGGCGCGGATCGGGGCAGTTTAACGGCATGCCCCAGGCCGGGAGCGGACGGCGCGATTACAGGCCGCAGTGACTTAACCCGGCAACGGGGGCCCTCGATCGCGCCTTGATCCAAACGGGACACCGCTCCTCGCCCGGGTTCTTGGTGAACGGGCTCTGGGCGCGGTTGCGGCGCTCTTCGAATATTTGCCGGTTGGTGCCGCCCTTGCTGGTGGCGCCGCCGAGCGAGCTCTCGCAGCCGCGGTTTGCATGGAAGCCCCGCGAGCGGCGGTCGCCCTCTCGGCTGTGATGACCTTGTTGCCGTAGGGTCCACCAACCGGCCGCTAGTGCCGCTCATCCGCGCGACGTCGCGGTCGGCTGCCTTGGTGGTTTCCGTCGATGACTCGACATGTGCGAGGCGCTAGGCGCCGGTGTCGCTTCGGGAACGTGGCCTGGTGCGCGGCCTATCTGCGCCAGAAACGCCATCCGCGCAGTTTAGGGGTTGGTGTCGGGAGTAGCGCGTCGAGTCGCGCCTGCACCTGGCGCCGTTCCCCCTCGCTGGCGTCGAGGCGCTGACGTAAATCATCAATTGTGCGTTCTAACCCAACGGTTTTGCTGCGTTCCGCCTCGAGGAGCTCGGAGAGGTGCACGGTATCGCTTTGCGCGGTGCGCACCACAGTGGCGGGAAAGACACGCTCGAGCTCAGCGGTGTCGATGCGGCGCTCGCCGGCACCATTGCGGGTGAACGACAGGCGCCCCGTTTTCATCGCACGAATGATCGTCGTGCGGTTGCGCCCTGAGATCTTGGCGGCCTCGGCAATGTTGAGTTGGGTCACAGATATTCCCCAAGTGAGCGCCCCAGGGCGTGCACCAGAGCACGCCTCGAGTGCGGATGGGGGAAATCCGCGACTTCAGCGATTAGCGCTGTAGCGCCTCTATTGCAAGTGGGGCAGCGTGCAGCCACATCGCGGCATAGCCTTTGGCGCTGGCGGGGATCGTCACCTGCCGGTCGCGCCATTTGAACTGCGCGATCACCTCGGCTTTGTCGAACTCTTCATAGCAGCCAAACCCCGACGCGCCGATCGCTTCGAGGGTCTTGCCCATCTCAAGGATGGCGCGCTTGCCGCTGGTGGCGCTCTCATAGAGTAAAGCCTTTACCCTGGGAGATTTCTTTGCCCGCGCGGATTTCATGAGCCGTCTCCGCGCCGTAGGCAGCCTTGCCGTAAACGTTACGCCATTTCATGGTATTTCCCTTTCCTGCCTAGTTGGCAGCTTGCCTACGCACGAGCGGCGTCATTCCCTGGCGGGTTTGGCCGATCTCGCCCGCGACAAATCATCTCAGGACCTTTTCCCCGCTCGTTCTCACACCCCAAACGGCGGCGCCAAAGTCGTCACGGCGCCAACCGCTGGGGGTGTGATCAAATGAATATGGAACCAGGGCCGGACACACCGCGCTGGCGGGCCGTTGTCTGGTATCGCAGTGACAACGGTCCGATCGAATGCGAGCATTTTATCGAGGAACTTGAGGATCTTCAGGACTTGGTGGAGCGGGGGCCGGGCTTCCACACGATCGACAAGATCGAAATCTTCTACCAGCTCGCCGACCCCGATGACATGGTCACGATCGAAGAAGATGCCCGGCGGTGAGTGATTACCGACGATCGAAACAGGGCTGTTGGCGCGAACGGGCGGCGCTGATCACTCGGCTCGATACCAAGCCCACCCGCGAGGACTGGGCGCTTTGGGACCGCGAGCTCGAAGCCCGTGTGTTGGCCGTTGGCTGACGGGTCGAGAAGCTGGTATCCGTTGCTGGTGCGGATCACCTGCCAGACCGATCCCCAATGGCCGAACAGATCCTGCTCGCGACGTCGTATCCGGGTCAGCCGGTGCACCCAGGTCAGCAGGCCGGCGTCCTCCAGCGCGGCGATCGCGACGCACACGCTGTCGCGGTGACACTTCGCAGCGGTGGCGATTCGCTCGTAGCTCGGGAAGCACCGCCCCCCTCCATCGGCGCCGTGGAAGCGCCACAAGAGCGCGCGCAGAACCCGCAGGGTCGCCCAGGTCAGCGGGCCCTGGTGCTGGCGAGGCTGGCGATTCGCGCTGTTGTAGGCGGCGGCCGTGGCCCAGACGCGGGCCTTGGCGTTGCCGTCGAGGCGATGTGAGGGGGCCGGCCCGAATATCTTCTCGCGCTTTGGCCGCAGGGAACGCGGCAAAACAAGCTGCATACGGGCTCCAATGCCCGCGTCAGGCACAGACCTTCCCTGTCAGCGGAAAATCACCGCTTGACTGCCGGATGCGATGTCGGGAAAGCTCGGTCCTGCCACAGATCGAGATTTCCCGGTTCGACCGGATGCAAGGCCCGCCCCTCGGCGGGCTTCTGCTTTTCTGGGCTGTTGGGCTCCAGAAGGTTGACGACAGCCGACGAGCTTGCCGCCATTGACGGCGGCGTCCACTGCGCTTGCAGTAGTGCCGCAGAAACCCTTGTGGTCGGCGGGCTCAAATACGACAGCCTGTCGTATTTACCGGCGAATCAATCCGGCCCGCCCACTGTCACACCCCATTGTCGACCTGTTTCTCGATGCCCATGCGGCGCCACCGCCACAGATCACCCTCGATCTCGACGCCACCGACGATCCGCTGCACGGCCATCAGGAGGAGCGGTTTTTCCACGGTTACTACGACACCTA
>Ga0306921_10001284_pt1 | contig 24226 bp, 20 predicted proteins | sample sta12Cox44000080_FD_203760 | JGI IMG/M metagenome (GOLD analysis project Ga0306921, IMG submission 203760) | Lab enrichment of tropical soil microbial communities from Luquillo Experimental Forest, Puerto Rico - statoxic.12C.oxic.44.000.080 (v2)... | ecosystem: Environmental > Terrestrial >...
CTCGAACAATCGAGAGCCATCAGCAAACAGTGGGCTGGATACCGAGACAAAAAACTTCTCGACTACCGGCCGAAGGAGAAGCTTTTTTGTTGACATCCCCTTTTATAGAACCACCTATCTCAAAATGGGACGGCTTGTGGGGATAAACGTGCGAGAAACCTCAAATCTTAAGGTTCGCAAATGGTACAACTCGGGGAGCCAACCTTCATTTTTTACCCGCCGGAAGGTCAGGTCGAAGGGCTTTCTAAATGTGGGCTCAACACTTGAAGCGAGGGTTCGGTGGCGAACGCGTGTCAATTGCAGGGGCGTTCGGACACAGGTTTTGATAACGGAGCTGTTCTCGACATCTCTAACGAAGTCGGCCTCGTCAAGAGTGTTTGGTGTGTTTTTTTATTTCTTTCGCACACACCTCTGCAGCCGGGCAGTCCCGTTGTTTTCTCGGACGGGCGATGCACCACAATTCTCGAGTTCTCTTCCCTGTCCAACCTACGAGCTCGGTCCGTGTCACTTCATCGTCTCGGTGTGCCCACCAAACATCTCTCCGATCACGTGCGACCATGATGAGGTATTCAAACTCCCTGGCCCTTGCAGGGAGGCGGGTAGCCTATTCACTTGATCCGGTCACTGCGCTGCAGGACCACTGTCGAGATCAGGCATCCCCGCACGGACACGACCGCTTTCCTGCCGCGCTTTTCCGCGACGGCAGAACTCTTGGTAATCGATCTGGTCCCGCATCATGATCCAGAGTCGGATTCCCAGTTTCCTGGCTGCTGCGACTCTCGCTTTCCCCAGTCCCTTCTGCACCAGCTTGCGCCGATAGAAGCGTTTCAAATCCGGATCCCCCTCGACCGCGTGCATCGCCGCTTCACACCACAGATAGCGCAGCAGCGCGTTTCCTTGTTTGCTCATCGCACCCAACCGCTGCCGGCGCCCGCTGGTGTGTTCGCTCGGAATCATGCCGATGTAACTGGCCAGTGCTTTCCCATCGCTGAACCGCAGCGGGTCGCCCAGAAACACTTCGGTGGCTAACGCGGTGATCGGTCCCACTCCTGGATGCGTCAGTAACCGCCGTGCCCGGGGATGTTGCTGAACCTGCTGGCTGACCTGCTGATCCAGTTGGTCGATGGATTCCTGCAAGCCGGGATACAACGTCATCAGTGCTTTCCGTCGCTCGCTGGCGTGCGGAGCCAAAGGCAAAGCTCGGAGTTCGTCCTGGCCCGCTTGACTCCATAGGGAGCGGCCGCGCCTGAGACCATGGTTGAGTGCCATCGATTGCAGCGTGTGCTGAACTCGGGATCGTAGGCGCACCCACTGATGACGGTGCCGCAGCAACGTGCGCAGATCGCGTTGCTCGCTCGAGGGCATCCAGATCGTGGGAAAGCGATTCTCGGCCAGCAAGGTCAGTAACAATCGCGCATCCCGCCGATCATGCTTTTGCTTGCGTGTTTCTGCTTTGCGGATCTTCTGGGGATGGCCGACGCGGCATTCGATCCCCAGCTCTTCCATCAGTTCCAGGAACCACTGCATCGAGCCGGTCGCTTCGATCCCCACCAGAATCGGACCACGCAGTGCGGAATAAAACTCCCGGACGGTGTCGCCTTCATGTTCGAGGGTCTTTTCTTCCAGCTCACCTGTGTCGCTATCCAACATCGCGATCGTCTGTTGTCGAGCGTGTAGATCGCAACCTATAATTCGCATCTCGGCCTCCTTCGATCCGAGCTCTGTTTGTTTGGATACCGCACAGTTTACTCGGCTCGTCGTGAGGCCGACTTTCGTTATGCCATCACGTATTTTATGGAGTCCCTTCTCGATGCTCTTCCATCAGTACCCAGGTTTGCCGTTGCGCGCCCAAGCAGGTAATTCGGCCGCAGCAATTCGGCGGTGTGCGGTGAACGCACAGGGCTTGTGCGGGGTGAACGACGAAGGGTGACAGGAGTCACAGACCGGGAAGGCGGCGGCGAGTATGAGTCGTGTAGGGACAGGGAGTTGTGCACAGAGCCCTAACATTTTGCGAGGAAGGGGTACGAGACACGACTCATACGGAGGTTGCGATGCGCGATTTCGGGGTAGCACGAGGTGCCAGATTTCAGTTTCGGATGTTGATTTTTCTGGGTGTGATGTTGGGGCTCAGCGGAGCAGCAGCAGCGCAGGAGAAGCAGGTCAAGAAAGAGCCGATCCAGCCGGCGCCGGCTAATTCCGGGGCGGAGATGTTCAAGCAATATTGCGCGGTGTGCCACGGCCCGACGGGAAAGGGAGACGGGCCGGCAGCGTCGGCGCTAAAGCAGCCGCCGGCGGATTTGGCATCGCTGGCGAAACGGCATGGAGGAAAATTCCCGGAGGACTACGTAGCAAACGTGCTGCGTAACGGCGTGAAGGCTCCGGCACACGGCGATGCGGAAATGCCGGTGTGGGGGCCATTATTCTCGTCGATGGATCAGAATCAGGCGCTCGTCGATTTGAGGATCGCTAACCTCACGAAGTACATCAAGTCACTACAAGCGAAGTAAACCCGCGGTCGAGCGCGCGAGTAGAGGTGTGCGCGTAGCGGTAAATTCTGCGGCTAGTGAATAAACGTCCCAACCAACCAAGTATGCATTCGGCTGCTGGGAGAAAGTCACGAGGACGTCGCGCGGATGGTCCGCCTTACTCTCGCGAAACCACAAGTCGGGTTCTTTCGAGCCTTAAGAACAGACAGATATTGAATCGGCAACCGTTCGACTCTCCTTATTCGAAATTGGAGCGGCTCTGAAGAAGCTGGCGGCCGCGTTAATTTGGCACGTGACTTGACTTGGTCATTTCTCGCGGGCTGGACGTTCCGAGCGCGAGAGTCCAACTGCCGATTCCACTGGATCGGCGGTAGCCCTCCGACCGCTGATTTCTTCGATGTGTATGCAATAGAAGATGGCGTTCGAGAAGTTGTGTTCGTTGCGAGCCTGATTTGCCGCATACGCCGTTTGCCACCACAAGGCCCTCTTTTCGAGTCGAAGCTGGGCCTGAAGGCGCACGTCAGTGTATTGAGGAGTGTCCGGAAGTTCCTCATATCGTCCGAGGACAACAACACTTGACCAGCGGAAATGGCTCAGTACCTCGTCAGCCTCCACACAAACCTGTGGATTCGAACGCATCCACTCCACCTTCTGTCCTAAGGTAGCAAAACCGTAGAGGTGGTCGGGCTCGTAGGCGAAATAGATCGGAACAATGTACGGACGGTTTTGGTGGGCACATGCGAGCCTGCCGAACCCCAGCCGAGAAAGCAGATCCCGACACTCTTCGCTGCTCATTTCGCTTATCAGCATTTTTGTGTGCTCCCTCTCGGCTTGTCGAGTTCTCATATGGGGTCGGTGTTTCCGGCCTGAGCTCTCTGCGACTCGATCTGCTGAATGGTGCTACGCAACCAGTTCCGCATCGCATCCTCGATTTCTTGCTGCGTACCGCACTTGTAAAGGCCTTCGAGTGTTTCCCCTTCTTTCGTGAGCGGGATGTGGCGACACGGAATCTTCGCTCCGCGCTGGTCGGGTGGAACCAACTGCATCAGAACGCACTCTTCGCACGGCGCGGGGTTCTCCCTCGCGTCATAATTCATACAGCTAGGCGAATCTTCGAAGGCCAGGTGTTGTCTCCACGGTTCCCGCGGCGAACTTCCATAGCCACCCTTTTCGAGGACTTGCAGTTCGAACTTCAGCACATCCAGTAGGTCGCGATCATCTATCTTCCGCATTGGAGGCCTCCTTATGCAGACCAAGACTGCCTCACCGGCATGGCAAAGGATGTGGTAGAGATCACGGCCGTCAGTGACGAGCATCACAACGGTCTACGGTTGGAGATTCCAACAAGAATCAAGATTATTTAGCTTGCATTCAACTACTTGCATGAAGTGACGACAGTCGAGCGCTGCTAAACGTCAGGAGCTCCGCGTCTTCCTGGTGCCGGGAACGCTATCCTGTTCCCACGCCAACTGTTTTTCGCTGGCCATGCAAGCTCCCGGACTGAACTTTTTCACAACACCTGTCCGGTTGAGTGCCCTGAGGGACGCGCTGTGCAGGACCGGATTAGAAACCTCGCTGATCACCTGGCATCCCTGCGACGAAAGTAGTAGCTTAGCTATCACTGTCTAAGACAGTGGTGACTGTCACGGTGCCAGTCGAGGACGGAAGGTCGTAAGTCCGATTTGGCTCGATGTGATCGCTATCACCGCTAAAAGTGTCGCAAATCACGAAAGCGTCCTTAACGCAGAGACCATTATGAGTCGATGAATCCTTTGTAATGGATGGGAAGGCTACGATTGATTTTTTGCATTCCCACCCAAGAGTTATTTGGTGTCCATTGGCAAATACCGCTACAAAGATTCTCGACGGAAACGAAGCAGCCGCTTCGGTCGCTTACCGCCTCAATGAAGTAATTGCGATCTATCCGATTACACCTTCGTCGCCGATGGGGGAGTGGGCCGACCAATGGCAGCAGGAAGGAAAAGAGAACATTTTCGGAACGATTCCGTCGGTCGTGGAGATGCAGAGCGAAGGCGGAGCCGCGGGAGCGTTGCATGGCGCATTGCAAGCCGGGGCGCTGGGGACAACGTTTACTGCTTCGCAGGGCCTGCTGCTCATGATCCCGAACATGTTCAAGATCGCCGGCGAACTGACCGCATGTGTGATCCATGTGGCGGCGAGGACGATCGCAACGCACGCGCTTTCGATTTTTGGAGATCACAGCGACGTGATGGCCGCGCGGATGACTGGATTCGCACTGCTCTCTTCAAATTCGGTGCAGGAAGCGCATGACTTCGCGCTGATTGCGAATGCGGCATCGCTCGAAGCGCGGATTCCGTTCCTTCATTTCTTCGATGGATTCAGAACCTCGCACGAATTGAACAAGATCCATATTCTCGAAGATGAAGATCTCCGGGCACTTATCGATGAAAAGCTCGTACGGCAACATCGAGAACGTAGGCTGACCCCGGAACGCCCGTTGCTGCGCGGAACGGCACAGAACCCGGACGTTTTCTTTCAGGCGCGCGAGTCAATCAACCCGTTTTATCGGTCCTGCCCAACGATCGTTCAGAATGCCATGAACCGCTTTGCCGAGCAAACGGGGCGTGCATATCACCTGTTTGATTATGTGGGAAGCCCTGATGCGGAACGGGTGGTGGTGCTGATGGGCTCGGGCGCAGGAACAGCTGAGGAAGCGGTGGAGTATCTGAGCGCGCATGGAGAGAAAGTCGGTGTCCTGAAGGTGCGATTGTTTCGGCCGTTTGCGAGCGACGCATTTCTGGCGGCAATGCCCAAAAGCGCGCGCGCCATTGCGATTTTGGATCGTACAAAAGAACCGGGTGCTGTTGGCGAGCCGATGTATTCCGAGATAGTGACAGCACTCGCCGAAACGGCGGGCGCAGGGATGGATGGACGCGCGCGACGGGTCGTGATTGGAGGGCGGTACGGACTTTCGTCGAAGGAATTCACGCCGGCGATGATGAAAGCCGTCTTCGACGAACTCGTGCGGGAATCACCGAAGAACCATTTTACCGTGGGTATCAACGATGACGTCACGCACACCAGCCTTCGGTACGATGCCGAATTCTCGACCGAGAAGCTGCAAACGGTCCGAGCGCTCTTTTACGGACTCGGCTCCGATGGAACGGTGGGAGCGAACAAGAACTCGATCAAAATCATCGGTGAAAACACGGCCAACTATGCCCAGGGTTATTTCGTATACGACTCGAAGAAAGCGGGATCGGTGACTGTTTCGCATTTGCGCTTCGGACCCGAACCGATCCAATCGACCTATTTGATTGGCCGGGCCAGCTTTATAGGATGCCATCAATTTCAGTTTCTGGAGCGGATGGATGTCCTTGCCGCTGCAGAGCCGGGTGCCACATTTTTGCTGAATGCCCCATTTGGACCTGATGAAGTGTGGAATCACCTGCCGCGCAAAATCCAGGAACAATTAATCGAAAAGAAGATTCGATTCTTCGTGATCGACGGGTACAAGGTCGCGCGCGTTACCGGAATGGGCAGCCGCATCAACACCATTATGCAGACAGGATTCTTCGCCTTAAGTGGAGTTTTGCCGAGAGAGGAAGCGATTGCGGCCATCAAAGATGCCATCCAGAAAACCTACGGAAAACGCGGAGACGCTGTGGTCCAGAAAAACTTTGCCGCGGTTGATGCCTCGCTTGCGCATCTGCATGAAGTCCGCATGCCAACCCAGGCGACCAGCGCCTTTGATATTCTTGCGCCCGTGTCCGATCGAGCGCCCGGGTTTGTGCGTAATGTCCTCGGGGCCATGATGGCGACGAAAGGGGATGATCTTCCCGTCAGCGCACTCCCTCCAGATGGAACGTTCCCAACCAATACGGCAAGATGGGAAAAACGCAACATTGCGCAACAAATCCCTGTGTGGGATGAGGACTTGTGCATTCAGTGCGGCAAGTGTGTCCTTGTTTGCCCGCATGCCGTGATCCGGTCAAAGGTTTACGACCCAAGCGCATTGACCGGCGCTCCTGCTGATTTCAAATCGGCCAAACCTCGCTGGCGAGAATTCGAACCGATGCGATTTACGCTGCAGGTGGCGCCGGAGGATTGCACCGGCTGCGCTTTGTGCGTGGAAGTCTGTCCGGCAAAGAGCAAAAGCGAAGTGAAGCACAAAGCAATTAACATGCAAGAGCAAGCGCCCTTGCGAACTAGAGAAGCGAAGAACTGGGATTTCTTTCTTTCGATATCGGACGTCGAACGGGACAGGCTGTCACACTCGCATGTCAAAGATGTCCAATTGCTCGAGCCGCTCTTTGAATTCTCAGGCGCTTGCGCAGGGTGCGGCGAGACGCCCTACATCAAACTCCTTACGCAGCTTTTTGGCGATCGGCTTCTCATTGCGAATGCTACTGGATGCTCTTCCATTTACGGTGGCAACCTCCCAACCACGCCGTACGCGCAGAACGCGCTCGGCCGCGGGCCGGCATGGTCGAATTCGCTTTTCGAGGACAACGCTGAGTTTGGTCTTGGCATGAGGCTCGCAGTCGATAAGCAGGCGGATTATGCGCGAGAGCTTTTGAAATCGCATGCAGACAGGTTCAACGAATCACTCGTCACTGAAATTCTTCAGGCGAATCAATCGTCGGAGGCGGAAATTACAGCACAACGCGAGCGGGTTGGCCTGATCAAGCAGAAGCTCGCGAACCTCGACTCGCGCGAAGCCCGGGATCTACTAGCGGTTGCCGATGCGCTGGTGCGAAAAACGATCTGGATCGTGGGTGGCGACGGCTGGGCTTATGATATCGGCGCGGGCGGCCTCGATCACGTCCTTGGTTCGGGCACCAATGTCAATGTTCTCGTGTTGGATACGGAGGTGTACTCGAACACGGGCGGCCAGATGTCGAAGGCGACGCCCCGTGGCGCGGTGGCGAAATATGCGACAGGCGGAAAAAGAACTGGCAAAAAGGACCTCGCGATGGAAGCCGTTAGCTACGGCTCCGTCTACGTTGCGCGCGTTGCGATGGGGAGCAGCGACACGCACACCGTAAAAGCATTCCTTGAAGCTGAGGCGCACGATGGGCCTTCCATCATCATCGCTTACAGCCATTGCATTGCACACGGCTACGACATGAAATTCGGGATGAACCAGCAGAAGGCCGCCGTACTTTCTGGCTATTGGCCTCTCATGCGGTATAACCCGGCATTGCGGAACGAGGGAAAAAATCCGTTTCAGCTTGATTCCAAAGCACCTAGCATTCCGTTCAAACAGTATGCGTATCAGGAAGCTCGTTATTCAATGCTTGCGAGAAGTGAGCCGGAGACCGCGCGCGAGCTGCTTACGCTCGCGCAGGACGACGTGAACCGAAATTGGCACGTGTATCAGAATCGTGCCGCTGCGCCAGGCCAGCCTGTAAGACCCAAGCTGGAGGAATCACCTGAGCCTCCGCCAACAGCCTCAGCCAAACAAGAAGACGAGCAATGATCGACCTCACGACAAAATACCTCGGTATGCAGTTGCGCAATCCAATCGTCGCGTCGGCTTCGCCGCTTAGTGAATCGCTCGACAATATTCGCCGCCTCGAAGATCACGGAATCGGGGCAATCGTGCTCCCTTCGCTTTTCGAGGAACAGCTTGATATCGAGAGCGAAGCTGTCGATTCCGATCTCTCGCGCGGTGCCGAAGAATTTGCGGAAGCAGTGACATATCTTCCCGAATTGACCACGTATAACCTCGGGCCTGATGGTTACCTCAATCTCATTCATAAGGCGAAAACAAGCGTCCGCGTCCCAATCATCGCGAGCTTGAACGGAGTTTCGCCGCGAGGATGGATTCGCTATGCACGAGAAATGGAACAGGCGGGTGCGGACGCGATCGAACTGAATATTTATTCTCTTGTCGCCGATCCCGGACGGACAGGAATGGAAGTCGAACAAGACTATTGCGATCTGGTTAGCGTGGTGACGCACTCCGTTAATGTACCAGTCGCCGTTAAGCTGTCACATTTCTTTACTGCAGCCGCAAACATGGCAAAGCGCCTGGATGCTTCCGGGGCAGACGCCCTTGTCCTTTTTAATCGCTTCTATCAACCTGACCTCGACATCGAAACGCTAGAGGTGGTTCCCAACCTCACGCTGAGCCACCCGACAGAACTTCTGCTACGTCTCCACTGGGTGGCGGTCATCTTCGGGCACGTCCAAGCAGATCTTGCGATCACGGGTGGTGTGCATAGCGCTACGGACATAGTCAAGTCAGTGATGGCAGGAGCACGCGTGGCGATGATGGCCTCAGCCCTTCTGAAGAATGGGATCGGTTACCTTGATTCCGTTCGAGAAGATCTCGTTCGCTGGATGGAGGAGCATGAATACGGATCTATCGGGCAGATGTGCGGAAGCATGAGTCAACGGAATGTCCCGGACCCAACTGCATTTGAGCGAGCGAACTACATGAAAGTGTTAAGCTCTTACGCGTTGCGCGCTCGCTAGGACGGGCGTCGCTTCTCGAAGATTAGCAAAGAAGAATCGCCACCGGTCACTACATCGAGCTTGGAGCAACTAGCGAAATTTCCGGACCAGCCACCTTTATTGGAGGTTGTGGTGTGAACTGAGCAAGGTAGCAATCATTGCATAGTTGCTCGAGGCCATCGCTAGCTCCGTGCGAAGCGAACGTAGCACCGCAATCGACACAGATCAGCTCCTCACACGGCTCAGCACCCTTCATAGTACTTGCCATGGTCGCCTCCCTTCTTGTTTCTGCCAGTCGACAAGAACAATCGGACCCTCAGCTGCGGTCCAGTTTACCGACGGCCGAAACAGCTCTTCTGTATCACCTACTACACGACAAGGTGACCTGCGTCACGCGCCCGGTTCGCACTGAGGGTTCGGAAACTTCAGTCGACGGGCGCGCGCTCTTGCACGCTAACGTGGGCTTTGCAAGCGGCTACGCTGAGGCGGCTCTTGTGACTCACGCCGCACTGAATCGTGACGAGTGTCACAGCACATAGAATCGGCCAGGATTAGCGTGGTGGTGGATTTAGGGCGAGGGGCCCTAATTAAACAGATTTGCAGATGTTGAGGAGGTTCAAATGCTTCAAGAACATGCAGTAGCGGCAGCCGCCGCAAGAATCATCACTCCCGCGACACAAATTTCTTTCTCCAAGATCTTGGTCGCTACGGACTTTTCACCCTCGTCTGAGCGCGCGCTTGAATACGCGATCTCAATAGCCCGCCGGTTCGGCTCTAAGATTTATCTCAGCCACGTCATCGCCCTCGATGGGTATCCGATGATTGCGCCCGAAATCGCGGCCAAGACCGTTGCTGCAAACCGAGGTGAAGCCGAAGAAGGCTTCGCTAAGATCATTGAGTCCGGCGGTCTCCACGGAATCGAATACCACACCAGTATCGTGGAGGGCACATTCTGGCCCACCCTGGACTCGCTCATCAACGAATGCAAAATTGATCTGCTTGTTCTTGGCACCCGTGGCCTCGGCGGCGTCAAGAAAATCGTTCTAGGCTCCGCTGCTGAGGAAGCCTTCCGGCAGGCGCGCATTCCCGTCCTTACCGTTGGACCGCATGCCAAAGATGAATCGCTGGGCAAAACCGAGTTTAAGAAGATCCTGTTCGCGACCGATTTTGGTCCTGGCGTCGACCGTGAAGCAGCCTACGCATTCGCACTCGCTCAGGAGCACCACGCACGAATCACGCTTCTGAACGTAGTGCCGTATGTCGAGGAATTTTCGGAGGAAGCCGTCACAAACCGGCGCAACTGGGTCGTTCGGCAACTGAAAGAGCTCGCGCCGGCCAAGGCAACCCTCGAGCAGGAGCCCGAATTCATGATGATAATCGGCGACCCGGTAGAGGAAATTCTCCGCCGGGCGGATAAGGCTGACCTGATCGTCATGGGCGCCAAGCCCCGCAAGGGTCTTGCGGGTCAGGTGCCGCATACGAAGGCATATCGAGTGATCAGCGCCGCGAAGTGCCCGGTGCTTACGATCAAGTCATAACGGGGCGATTGCTACGCGGCACGCCACGCGAGCGGATTGGGGCGGAAAGAATGGTGCGGCTAGTAGGGGGCGAGTGCGAAGTGCGCTCGCCCTTTTGCTGACCTATGAACTGCATGGGATCCACTTCTGATAAAAAACATGGTCCGACTCTGTGGGCTTCGGCACCGAGTCACCGTTCTCACGCTATGCCCTCTCGGAGAACCAGAAATAGCGATAAGTCACGAATCTCGGATAGAACCATGGTTGCCACGGAATCGAATCGCTTGCCCAGTTTCAGGAACCTACGGGCGCTGTCACCTCAAGGGGCATATCTGCAAACAGTGGGCTGGATATCGAGACAAAAACCTCGCGGGCTATCAGCCGAGGAGAAGCTCTTTCGTTGAAATCCTTTTATAGAACCACCTATCTCAGAATGCGATGTTGCGCTCGCGACGTTAGCCGGTTGTCAAAAAGGGTGTGCAGGTTTCGGTGCTTAAGCCGGTCCAATAACTCGTGAAGTCAAAATTGATCGAACTGCGGAAGTTCTGTCACGATCTGACTAATCCCAAGTCATCTTCGATGACGCATGCGTTGCCGAATGGCGTAGGCTGCCACCTTTTTGCGATTCCCGCAAATCCGCATGCTGCACCAGCGCCGCGTTCCCTTCTTGCTGGTGTCGTAGAAGTGCAACACACACTGGTCGCACTTGCGAGCACGTCTGGGATCGGCATTGGCGAACAACGTCGCCGCGCTATACGCCAGCGGAGTGAACAAGTCTTCGGGCTGCTGCGGTTGGAAGTACTGTTCGGTTCCTCTTCCACTTGCCTTTAGCCTAGTTCGCATGGGATGGACTGCCAGTAGTCTGTTCAGGTCGGTAATCGTGGAGCGGCGCACTCCAGCGCCGCGTTCCCAGGAATGAATTCCCTTTCTCAATCCTTCGCGCAAGTCTTGCATAGCTTTCACCGTATTTCGGGCTCGGGCTGACTCTCCCCACCGTTGCCAGAGGCTTGCCGATTCACTGGAACTAAGTAGACCAGCTGCCCGAAACCAGCGGAGAAGCGCGTCGAAATCCGGAAGTAGCTCCATTACTCCGCCCTTCATGACCGGGCGGGTGTTCACGAAGTCCAGCGCCAGATGATTCCCGAGGAAGAGGAATCCATCCTTCCAGTCTGGGCTCTGCGTCGTCCCGGTTCTGCTCATTTTGTGCCCTCATAATTATACACCGGTGATGAATCGTTTCAAAGGTTAGCACATCCGATGTTGGCATGGGCGGTTCGCTCCACGGAACGATGCGAACCGCTCGCGGCCATTGGCCGAATCTGCTAAGGAGGTTCATCGTGACCAAGTATCTGCATGTCAATGTCGACGGCTCAAAGATTTTCTATCGTGAAGCCGGCCCAACAACTGCGCCGACTGTTCTCTTGCTTCACGGCTTTCCGACATCGTCGCACATGTTTCGCAACCTCATCCCATCACTAGCCGAACGCTACCACGTGATCGCACCCGATCTGCCAGGCTTCGGCTTCTCGAATGCACCAGAGCGAAAGCAGTTCGCATACACGTTTGCGAACCTGGCCGCAGTCATCGATAAGTTCACTCACACAATCGGTCTCGACCGCTTCGCGATTTACATTTTCGATTACGGTGCGCCGGTCGGTCTTCGGCTTGCACTCGCGCATCCAGAGCGAATCACGGCCATCATCTCCCAAAACGGAAACGCCTACGAGGAGGGCCTAAGCCAAGGTTGGAACCCGATCCAAAAATACTGGAAGGAGCCATCCCTGGAAAATCGCGTGGCCCTGCGCGAATTCTTGACACCTTCGGCGACCAAATCCCAGTACCTCTATGGCGTCCAGGACCAAACACTGGTGGCGCCGGAAGCTTACGAGCTCGACTCCGCACTGCTCGCTCGGCCGGGGAACGACGACATCCAGCTCGACCTGTTTCTGGACTACGCAAGCAACGTCGCGCTCTATCCAAAATTCCAGGAATACTTCCGTACAAAGAGGCCACCGCTGCTCGCCGTCTGGGGCAAGAGCGACCCGTTCTTCCTCCCTGAGGGTGCCGAGGCGTTCAAGCGAGACAACCCCGGTGCGGAGGTGCATTTCTTCGACACCGGCCACTTCGCACTCGAGACGCACGCTCATGAAATCGCCAGAGCGATTCGCGAATTCTTGGGTCGCAAGCTAGAGGCAAGAGCCACCACAGCATAGCGAGATACAGACTAACAACAGCTCGTGCAGTTTTCACAACAAGCAATCCAAAGGAGGAAAGTCCATGAAAGTCTTGGAAGGCAAAGTCGCCGTGATCACTGGCGGCAGCAGCGGAATCGGCCTGGCTACGGCCAAGCTGTTCCAACAAGCAGGCGCAAAAATCGCAATCTCTGGACGAAATCAGAAATCACTCGACGACGCTGTGAGGGAACTCGCTGCGGGCGTCGTAGCCGTGCGCTCCGATGTCAGCAAGCTGAGCGACCTGGATGCGTTGTTCGACCTGGTCGTGAAGAAGCTCGGTCGAATCGATGTCCTATTCGCCAACGCGGGGATCGCAAGGTTTGCACCGCTGACCGATGTTTCAGAAGACCTCTATGATGAGACATTCGATATCAACGTCAAAGGAGTGTTCTTCACCATCCAAAAAGCGATACCACAAATGAACGACAACGGTTCGATCATTCTGAACACATCGTTCGTCAATCAGGCTGGTGTGCCCACAACCAGTGTTTACGCCGCAAGCAAAGCCGCCGTACGGTCACTGGCGCGGGGCGTTGCTTCCGAGCTCGCCGCGCGAGGAATCCGCGTAAATGTGGTCAGCCCCGGCCCGATATCCACGCCCCTTTATGGAAAGCTGGGTTTGCCCAAAGAGACGGTCGAGGCGTTCGCGGCGAACATTGTCTCCCAGGTTCCCCTGAAGCGCTTCGGCAAGCCTGAAGAGGTTGCGCAATCGGCCCTATTCCTGGCCAGCAATGCGTCCTCGTATGTCACCGGCGTGGAGTTAAATGTCGATGGGGGGCTCGGGCAAGTCTAAATCGATCAGAGACGGGCACGGGCCCCAGTACGGGGCCCTGGTCGCCTCCACACAGGATTTGAAGCCAACATCAAAGCTACACGTGAGTATAGGAGATGCAATCCATGCCGTTGGTCACAATCAAAGTGTTCGAAGAAGAGCTCACCGATTCACAGACCGAAGACCTGATTCACCAGGTGACGGAGGTAATCATTCCGTTCGTAGGGGAGAAGCTGCGAGGCAATACCTGGGTGCTGATCGAGAAGATCGCCAGCGGAGCTTGGGGAATCGGCGGAAAAGCGTTTGGGCTTAAAGACGTCCGCGCAATTCAATCACGGATCTGATGCTGCGGAGCAAGGAAGCTTTCCGGCGTCGATGGGACCCTTTTGATGGACTGATGCGGATCCTCCTTTGGTCTGTGCGAATAATTTATTCATGGGTTGCAATGGCACAGTTTGAGGATATGCAGTGCCTGGTAAATCCGTTGGTTCCCCACCCCACATATGCGCGAAACCCACGAAAGCCACTGAGCACAGTCGCAACACCGCCTATGGCACTCAGCTTGATCCAGTCCGCCCTGCGGGGGAAGACCTATCTCAGAAATTCAGCGGCATAAGTTGGGTTCAATCGTCAAAGATCATGAAGGTGAGAGGAGATCTGACCCATGAAATTCTGGAAGGCGGCATTGGTTCTAGCTCTTTTATCGGTGTTCACTGGCATCACGGCTGGCGCGACCAACTTATCTGCAGACGACATTGCGATGATCAACCAAGTCCATAAGGAATACGAGGAAGCGTGGCTCAAGGGGGATGCAGACGGCATCCGTTCTCTGTTTACCGAGGATTGCGTGCTGTTGCCACACCACGGCGACACGCCACGTGTGGGGAAAAGCAAAATGAACGAATTCTGGTTTCCACCCAACAAACCGCCTACTATCGTCACAAAATTGACGCTCTCACTTGAAAGCATCGGCGGCGATGGGCATATCGCCTACGTCTGGGGTACCTTCGAGGTCGGTTGGAAAATGGTGCAAGACGGTAAGACGACTCTCTCCAGTAACAAAGGGACGTTTCTAAATGTTCTGAGAAAAGAACCAGATGGTGAATGGAAGATTTCTCATCATATGTGGGATGACCCTGTTGCTCGCCCCTAGGGTGGACGGCATTCCATCGTTCATCAAAGGCTACAAAATGATTCGGCATCGTAATCGCACCATGTTTCATTCTTACCGGAAGTTACCGCTGTTTCCCTTCCCCTGTGCGGATAAGAAAAAGGGACTTCTGCTTACACACGTTCTGAGTCACATACGCCCACATTGACTTGCCTCGGGGCGCGGCCTAATATGCCCTGCCAAGAGTGGTTTTCCCAGCCATGATTGGCCAGACGATTTCCCATTACCGCATTTTAGAGAAGCTGGGTGGCGGTGGAATGGGTGTCGTCTACAAAGCTGAAGATGTAGATCTAGGCCGTTTTGTCGCCCTCAAGTTCTTGCCCGACGAGCTGTGCAGCGACCCGCAAGCTCTCGAACGATTTCGCCGCGAAGCGCGAGCTGCTTCGGCGCTCAATCACCCAAATATCTGCACCATTTATGAAATTGGCCAAGCGGATGATCGATCATTCATTGCTATGGAATTTTTGGACGGCTCGACGCTCAAGCACCACATCGGCGGACGGCCGATGGATGGAGAAACCATTCTCGTTTTTGCAATTCAGGTTGCGGACGGGCTCGATGCGGCGCACGCGCACGGAATCATCCATCGCGATATCAAGCCGGCGAATATTTTCGTTAGTAGGCGCGGACACTTGAAAATTCTTGATTTTGGCCTCGCAAAGCTATCGCTCACAGGCGACGCATTCAACTTCGGGACGGCGGCCATGCCCACCCAAGCTGCCAGTGAGTTGCTGACGAGCCCAGGCACGACGGTCGGCACCGTCGCTTACATGTCGCCCGAACAGGTGCGCGGCAAAGAGCTCGACACGCGCACGGATCTTTTTTCATTTGGGGTGATGCTTTACGAAATGGCCACCGGAACTCTACCCTTCCGCGGCGAAACCTCGGGGGTAATTAACGACGCAATTCTGAATCGCGCACCGGTGCAGCCGGTGCGGCTCAATCCCGGCGTTTCGCCCAGACTCGAAGACATAATTCTGCGCGCGCTCGAGAAGGACCGCAATATGCGTTACCAGAACGCTGCCGATATTCGTGCCGAATTACAGCGCCTCAAGCGCGACTCTGACTCGAGCCGCACCGCCTTGGCAACATCAGGTGTCGGGGACGAAGCCGCCCCTGTAAAACCTTGGATGTCGCGGCGTGCCGCAATCGGAGCTCTAGCAGGCGCAGCCGCCGGCGCGGCTGGCGTCGCCGCTTCGCTCTGGTATGAAAAGTCGCGCTCAGCCAAGCCGCTGATGCGGGTCAACATGGATATTGCTCCCGCTCAGCAGCTCGCGCAATTCACTTGACCACTCGTCTCAATTTCCCCGGAGGGGAATCACGTCGCGTTTATCGCCGAGCGCAATGGAACGCGGCAATTGTATATGCGGGCGCTCGACAGCCCCGAGGCTTCACCGCTTGCGGGCACCGAAGGCGCGTACTGCACACCGACTTTTTCGCCCGACGGACACTGGGTCGCATTCTTCGACGCCCGCTTGCGCGAACTCCGAAAGATGGCGATCTGGGGCGGGCCTCCGCAGACTTTGACAAAGGCAGGGGGGATCGTGGGGGCCAGCTGGGGAGGCGACGACACGATCCTCTACTCAGACGTGGACCTTCCCGGGCTTAGAAAAATTTCATCAATTGGGGGAACGCCATCGGCAATTACGCAATTGGATTCGGGCAAGGGAGAGAGCGCTCATCGCTGGCCTGCCGTCCTACCGGGAGGCAAAGCGCTACTCTTCGTGATTCAGCACGGTGACAACCCTGACCACGCGCAAGTGGTTGCGCAACGACTCGATTCGGGCCAAAGGCAAGTGCTGGTTCAGGGTGGGACTTTTCCACAGTATGTTCCGGCTGGCTACCTAGCATTCGTCCGTAGCGGAAAACTCATGGTCGTCCGCTTCGACGCTCGAAGACTTCGCGTGACGGATCCTGCGGTGGATGTCTCGGAAGATGTGCAGCAATCTGGTTTCGGCGCCGCGCAGTTCGGTCTTTCTTCCGGAGGGTCGCTTGTATACGTGCCCCCAAGCGGGGCCAGGCGCAGCCTGGTTCTGGTAAGCCGCGATGGCACCGAGCAGGTGCTCGGGGTGCGTCCACAGAATTTCGGAAGCACTCGAATTTCTCCTGACGGCCGGCGCTTGGCCGTCACGCTGGACACTCAGATCTGGATCTACGACTTACTACGCGATGCCTGGACGCGTTTTACATTTGAAGGAGACATCAACCAGGGTCCGGTGTGGTCGCCGGACGGCAAGCACATCGCGTTTCTATCAAACAAGGAAGGACGGAGGAGTATCTTCTGGCAACTTGCAGATGGAAGCAGCGGGCCCGAGCGGCTGACCGTGGGCGATTACGAGCAAGTTCCCGTGTCGTGGTCACCCGACGGTCAGTTGCTCGCTTACGTCGAAGCGAATCCCGTGACGCAGGAAGATATCTGGATCCTGCGATTGAGCGACCGCAAGCAACTGCCGTTTCTTCGCACGCAGTTCAACGAGAATGCGCCGACGTTCTCGCCCGACGGCAACTGGCTGGCATATGCATCCGACGAGTCGGGCCGGTTCGAGGTGTATGTACAGCCGTATCCCGGGCCGGGCCCGAAATATCAGATTTCATCCGAGGGCGGCAGTGAACCGGCGTGGAATCCCAACGGCAAGGAACTGTTCTATCGCACCGGAAACAAGATGATGTCCACAAAGGTGACTATACGGCCCAGCTTCTCAGCGGGGCAGGCGCGCGTGCTGTTTGAGGGCCAGTACGTTACCGGTGCGGCGCCGGAGGGTGAAAGTACAGCCTACTGCGTTATGCCTGACGGAAAACACATGATCTTGAGGAAGCAGAGCGGGACAACGTCGCAGATCATGGTCGTACTAAACTGGTTCGAGGACTTGAAACGCCGCGTGCCCTCAGGCGCCTGAACTTGAGCGAAATCATGCGTAGAGCCGCTCGTAGCAGACCCCGGTTGCAGCTTCACCGCGAGGATGTGGAAACCGAAGCGACTGCGTGAACCAGAGGTATTTCGAACGGTTCTTATTTCGTCCCATGATTGCTATCGTCTGAGTGCGCAATAATCCCCATCGCTTTTGCCAAGACGGGATCGCTCCCACTCATTAGGTCCGTCGCTGAAGTATGGACTTCAATGTCCGGCGCAACTCCTACTCCCTCAAATTCCGAGCCATCGGGAAAATATTCGCGCTTCGTACTCAGAGAAAACCCCATGCCGTTGTCGAAGCTGTGTGAATATGGCTGCCCCGTACTGCCACCTGATCGCTCTCCTATGATTACAGCCCTATGGTTGTCCTTAAATGGAACCAGCAAATCCTCGCATGCAGAGAAACAGCCGCCGTCCGCCAGAATATAGAGAGGTCCCGAATAGAGAGGGTGAGAGGGTTGCTGGGGGTCGCTGCCCCACGCCAGTTCAGTATGAGTGCTTAACATGTCCCACGCGCGAAATACAGCCAGTGTTGCGGGAGTCGATTCCGCCATCCAGCGGTAAGGGCGGTCCATCAGCGCCGCAACTAAATTGCTCGGCGTGGATCCACCGTGGTTTCCTCGAACATCGAGAATAAGAGCCTTGGTTGGACCAAGATTCTTGAGAAACGCGACGGCTGAGTCTTCGAAGTCCTGGGGAGTGAACCTCGGAATCCGAAGTATGGCGATACCATCGTGGACGCTAGTCTCAATGGCGCGAAACTCGGCACCCGGCCATTGAAATTCGCCCTGCCGCGTGATGCTCACTCTGCGCCCCGATCGGAGAGTCAAAGTGAAACTTGGAGGAAACAAATAGGAATATTCGAAGAATGACCGTCGTCGCCAGCGCTCGTCTGACGCAGAAACGTATTTGGAATACCGCTGGAAGTACCCTTCAAAGGATTCGCCATCAATGGCGGTAATGATTTCTCCTACGCTGAGTTCCTTTGTCGAACTCCTCGTGATTACCCATTCCCCGTCAACAGGACAGGCATAAAAGCCGAGTCGCTGGCCGAAGTTTTCCTTCAGCCATTTATCGCTGAACCCGCTATGGGAGTTCTTCAGGCTGGCCAGGAACTCAAGAGATGCAAGGTCGAATTGGCGACGGTCATCAGAATCAATAATCTGCTCGACGTAATGCGCATACTCCCTCTCGAGGTCATAATTGGGTAGCCCTTTCCAGTGTCCAAAGTACATTTGGATTGCTGAGTAGAGATGCGAAGCAATGACGACACGTCTAGTGAGGCTGATGGTTTCGGAAAAGGGGTCCTTCGGCGGAATAGGCGAGGCTCGTTGCACCACAAAGGAAAATGGCCAATAACTTAGCGCTGCGTGTCAACATCCTCGGCTGAGTGGTTCGCATCGGACTTCCCCCTTGGCAAGTGTTACGAAATAGGACGACCCGAGGTTCCCACCTATGTTATCGGGCAATCGAGTTGGAAAAGGCACCTGATCGGTAATGCTGGAGGTTGGCCAAAGAAGAAGCCCCTTACGGAAGCCCTAGAGAAGATTTATTCGCTCTCTTGTTGGCAGTTCCTGCGCTTTGTGCACCCAGGGTGGACAGTCGAACGGTTAGTACATTAATTGCTTGACTTCTTTGCGTGAGAGACATTATACAGGCCCGACACATATCATCGTATCTTCACTCAGTGCGCTACCCGGGGTCGCTTATGCGACTCCCGCACGCTATTGCTGTCGACCGCTCGCATGATCTCGGGCATGAGTGGAAGATAAACCGCCATCGGTTCGAAACTTAAAATCAAGAATCTAGCAATCTGATCTTAACCGCCCGGGGGAATGCATTCTGGAGGCCGATCCCGATTTCCTGTGTGCTGATGAGCGTTTTGGTAGCCGCGACATTGCACAATGGATTGTCGACCACAATCCAGATTCAACCGGCGCCCTCCGGTGCTATCTCACCTATATTCAATCTGACTCACACCCTTTATCGTAATATCACGATTGCCTTTCTTTTTTTTGTGGTTGTGCTTTCTACCTCTGGTCAAACCGCCGTTCTGACGCAGCACAATGACAATGCGCGTACGGGGCAGAACACGTCCGAGATGATTTTGAACACGGGCAATGTAAACACTAGCGAATTCGGAAAGCTCTTCGCGATGCCATCGGACGGCCAAGTATACGCTCAGCCGCTCTATGTACCGGGCGTCACCATCAATGGTGCGGTCCACAACGTCGTCATCATCGCCACGGAAAACGACAGCGTTTATGCCTACGATGCCGACTTAAATGGCGCACCTCTGTGGAAGGCCAGCATGGTGGATGCAACGCATGGCGCCGGTTCTGGTGAGACGGCACTCAACACTGCGACCACAACCGGTTGTGAGGATACGCAGCCGCAAGTCGGGATTACTAGTACACCGGTGATTGATCTCACATCGACGACTATCTACGTGGAAGCGAAATCCACCGATGGACTCAATTATTTTCACCGGCTGCATGCTCTGGATCTTCTCACGGGTAATGAAAAGACTCCCGGGCCGGTTAGGATTGCGGGAACGGTAAGCGGCACTGGTGATGGGAGTTCGAACGGTCAGCTCGCTTTTAATGACTTCCATCAACACAACCGACCGGGGCTTCTGCTACTGAACGGTACGACTTACATTGCATATGCCTCGCACTGCGATGCGAGTCCCTATCATGGATGGCTTTTTGCCTACGATACAGCGACGTTCAAACAGACGAGCGTGTATGTGACCACGCCCAACGGAGGGCTGGGCGGATTTTGGATGAGTGGAGCGGGGGTGGCGGCGGACTCGAGCGGAAACATTTTCATCGCGACTGGAAACGGCACCTTCGATACGGTCCACGTGCCGGCGACAGAAACAAGCGAGACCATACTGAAACTGGGAACCACCAACCAGATTCTGACGCAACTGGATTACTTCACGGCCGGGGACCAGGCAAACCTGACGCAGTTCGACACCGATTTGGGTTCGGGTGGCGTCCTGCTACTGCCAGACCAGCCCGGCCCATTCCCACACATTCTTGTCGAAGCAGGAAAAGAAGGGAGAATCTACGTCGTCAATCGGGACCAGATGACGACAAACAATTCGCACTATTGTTCGGGATGTACGACCGACCCGGAGATTATCGAGGAAACCGGCATCAACGCGGTGCACAGCGGCATGTTTAACATTGCCGCGTATTGGAACAACACTCTCTACCTTTGGGGTGTCAATGACATACTGAAGTCGATTCCCATCACGGGTGGTCTTCCCGACTTCACGCATACCGGCGGGGGTACTTTCTCGATCGGATTTCCTGGTGCAGGTCTATCGGTATCGTCCAATGGGACGACAGCCGGAACCGGAATCGTCTGGGCCATCAACGGAACCCAATATGGTTCACCAGGGCCTGGACCAGGTCCTGCTGTCCTTTATGCCTTCGATGCCACGAACGTTGCAGCCGAACTCTACAGTAGCGCGCAAAACTTAGCGCGCGATGCCGCTGGGAACGCCGTAAAGTTCGCGGTTCCCACAGTTGCCAATGGCAAGGTGTACGTAGGCACCTCCACGCAAGTAGATGTCTACGGTTTGCTGCCCTTTATTTCAAGCCTATCCGTGACGTCGGGCCAGGTGGGGGATCCGTTAACGATTTCGGGGATGAACTTCGGATTTATGCAGGGTACAAGCACGGTAACCTTCAACGGAAACGCTGCCACGGTCACAAGCTGGAGCGCCACGAGCATTACGACATCGGTGCCCGCCGGAGCGACGACTGGGAATGTGGTGGTCACCGTCAACGGAGTTGCCAGTAACGGGGTCAACTTCACCGTGACAATGCCTTACTCGCTTTCAGCTTCTCCGACCACGCAGACCGTTAATTCGAACGGAAATACCAGCTATACGGTCACTGTAACGCCGGGGACAAGCTTCACGGGCACCGTCAGTTTCAGCGCCAGTGGCATACCCTCAGGTGCTGCAGCCACTTTTAGCCCTACGACTGTAAACACATCTGGGTCGACAACGATGACCGTGGTTACAGGCAGCGCGTCCCCGGGTGTCTACCCTTTGACTATCGCAGGAACAAGCGGCGTTGTAACCGAGACGACGAGCGTCACGCTCGCGTTGGGAGTTGTAGCCACCCCGGTCATCACTCCCGTGACGGGCACCTATCTGAACTCGGTTCTGGTGTCGATAACCGAAGCTACGGGCGGCGCAACGATCTACTACACGACCAACGGAAGTATGCCGACGGTTACACCCAGCGAACAATATACCGGACCAGTGATTTTGTCCGCGTCAGCAACAGTGAATGCGATTGCTGTGGCAAGCGGTCTTGCGAACAGCGCTGTAGCTACCGCCAACTATACGGTTCAGACGGGTCCGTCAGGTTTGGTCAGTTGGTGGAAGTTCGACGAAGGAAACGGCACCACGGCGGCGGACTCCTCTGGGAACGGCAACACCATGAATTTGGTCAATGGAGTCAGTTGGGTTGCCGGCAAGAGCGGCGGTGCCATCTCTGCGAACGGAACGAATCAATACGCTACGGCGCCGGGCATCAACCTTAGCGGCACCAGCACAGTCACGGTGGCCTTCTGGGCGAATCGCACCTACTCGACGACTACCGAATCGGTGATGCTTGAGAGCAGCACGAACTACAACAATTCCACCACCGGATTCGGTTTCTTCCCGGATGACACTGTGTGTAAAGGGATTCAGGCCGCGGTGCATGGCAACGTGGGATATAGCACCAACTGCTACACCCAACCAACGTCAGGGGTGTGGCACCACCTGGCAATCATCTACGACAAGACGCAGGTGGCCAGCGCTCAGACAGCTTTTTACATCGACGGCGTGTTGCAGACTCCTACGTCAAACCATGACACGGCTCAGAACACGAACGCCTTCGGCAACAACCCGATCTATCTGTTTTCTCGGGCCGGCAGCCAGTTTTTCAATGCTGGTGAGATGGACGACTTGCGGATCTACAACCGGGCCCTTTCGGCTAACGAGATTCAGCAGCTCTACCAGTCCGGCAGTGCATCATTGGTCTCAATTGCAGTGACACCGGCGAATCCCTCGATTGCTCAAGGTGTCACGCAGCAGTTCACGGCTACGGGAACTTATAGTGATAACAGCACGCAGAATGTGACGAGTTCGGTGACTTGGAGTTCGACGAACACGGCAGTGGCGACGATCACGAGTGGGGGGCTGGCGACGGGCGTGGCCACGGGCAGTACGACGATTTCAGCGGCGTCAGGTGCCATCAGTGGCTCGACGAACCTCACAGTGACAGGAACGCTGGTGTCGATTGCAGTGACACCGGCGAATTCCTCGATTGGCGCGGGTGCTACGCAGCAGTTCACCGCTACGGGAACCTATAGTGATAACAGCATGCAGAATCTAACGAGTTCGGTGACCTGGAGTTCCACGAATACGGCAGTGGCGACGATCACGAGTGGAGGGCTGGTGACGGGCGTAGCCACGGGCAGTACGACGATTCAAGCGACCTCAGGCTCGATCAGCGGTTCTACTGGCCTGACGATTTCTTCCTCCTCATCATCGGGATTGCTGGGCTGGTGGAAGTTCGACGAAGGAAGTGGCACGACGGCGGCGGACTCCTCGGGGAACGGCATCACCATGAATTTGGTCAATGGAGTCAGTTGGGTTGCCGGCAAGAGCGGCGATGCCATTTCAGCCAACGGAACCAATCAATACGCTACGGTGCCCGCGATCAATCTCAGTGGCACCTCTACGGTCACGGTGGCCTTCTGGACCAATCGCACCTACTCGACGACTACGGAATCGGTGATGCTTGAGAGCAGCACGAATTACAACAATTCCACCACCGGATTCGGTTTCTTCCCGGATGACACTCAGTGTAAGGGAATTCATGCTGCGCTGCATGGCAACGTGGGGTACAGCGTGAACTGCTATGCCCAACCATCCTCTGGGGTCTGGCACCACATTGCCCTCATTTTCGATAAGACGCAGGCGGGCAACGCTCAGACAGCACTCTACATCGACGGGGTGTTGCAAACTCCCACATCCAAACTCAACACGGCTAAGAACACCAACAGCTTCGGCAATAACCCGATTTATTTGTTCTCTCGGGCCGGCAGCCAGTTTTTCAATGGCGGCAAGATGGACGACTTGCGGATCTACAACCGGGCGCTTTCGGCCACCGAGATCCAGCAGCTCTATCAGGGGGTTGGCAGCGCGTCTTTGGTCTCGCTTGCAGTAACACCGGCGAATCCCTCGATTGCCAAGGGTGCTACGCAGCAGTTCACCGCTACGGGAACGTATAGCGATAACAGCATGCAAGACCTGACGAGTTCGGTGACTTGGAGTTCAGCGAATACGGCAGTGGCGACGATCACGAGTGGAGGGCTGGCGACGGGCGTGGCCACTTACAGTACGACGATTTCAGCGGCGTCAGGCGCCATCAGTGGCTCGACGAACCTGACGGTGACAGCGTCATTGGTCTCGCTTGCAGTAACACCGGCGAATTCCTCGGTTGCCAGGGGTGCTACACAGCAGTTCACCGCTACAGGAACCTATAGCGATAACAGCACGCAGAACCTGACAAGTTCGGTGACTTGGAGTTCGACGAATACGGCAGTGGCGACGATCACGAGTGGAGGGCTGGCGACGGGCGTGGCCACGGGCAGCGCGACAATTTCAGCGGCG
>Ga0306921_10001285_pt1 | contig 24216 bp, 26 predicted proteins | sample sta12Cox44000080_FD_203760 | JGI IMG/M metagenome (GOLD analysis project Ga0306921, IMG submission 203760) | Lab enrichment of tropical soil microbial communities from Luquillo Experimental Forest, Puerto Rico - statoxic.12C.oxic.44.000.080 (v2)... | ecosystem: Environmental > Terrestrial >...
GCGTGACAAACTCTATAACAGAAAAGACTCCGTTCGTGTCTCTACTCTTCACTTTGTGAGAAATTGGACTGCCTGCGATGTTTAGTTTTTCACCTCCATCCGGCGGGACCAAAATTGGTTGCTGCATCGTCTTCTGTTGCGTTTTATCAACCGTGAGCGTTTCCATACAGGTAATTTCCTTTCGATTGTTGGTTGTTGAACTTTTTAGTTGTTTGATCGCAGCCGAAGTGCTGACCAGCCTTAAGAATCTCCGTCAGGCAGCACCTAATTTTCATGCCAGGCGTCGCCTAACACGCGAATCGCCAAATCGACGAAGAAACTTGCGATTAGCTTTTTCCCAACAATGGCAGTCAAGAAATATTTCAGCACTCGGTCGAGATTGCCGGTCCCGAACCAATCCGAATGGAGGAATTCGCCCGGCGTTACTTGATCGCAACGCGAGACCCACCGAAGGTCACCGCGGACGTCTACGCCCAGTACTTCGGCACAGAGCTGAACGATCAAAGCCTTGTCCCAGGCGATAAAGCGCGCCTCGGCCCGACGCATTTCGCGGACTGGCTCAGTCGCTCCACGGCGCAAAAGGCCACGCAAACTTAGGACGCGGCGGCAGATCGCATGATACTCAGCGGTCTGCCGCACATCCTGGAGAAGCATCTCGGACGAACTCTTCCCGAGAGCAACCAAACCACGTACCAGAGAAAACATCGCCATGAAACGAATCCCAACTCCAAAACCAGTCGGGCTGCCGCGCTTCACTTATGCACTTATTGTTTGTGCAGTCACCGTCGGCACTATCGGCGTGGGCTCAGCAATGGCCGCTGACAACAATGCAAAGGTCACGTTCGTCTATGAACACGCTTTGCCGAATGTGCCTGGCAAAAGCATCAAGGGTGTACTGGTGGAATATGGCCCCGGGGGCTCGTCGCCGGCCCACACCCACCCAAAGTCTGCTTTCATCTATGCGACTGTTCTCGAAGGTGCCATCCGAAGTTCGGTCAATGATGGGCCGGTCGTTACGTATCGCACCGGGCAGAGCTTCTCCGAGATGCCTGGTGACCGGCACAGCGTTAGCGAGAACGCGAGCAAGACCGAACCCGCCAAGCTTCTGGCCGTGTTCGTTGTGGACACCGACGAGAAGGAACTGACGACGCCAATCAAAAAATGAGACGCAGGGTCGCAAATGTACACACCGATTCGTATTCTCGGTATCGCTGGCAGCCTGCGGCATGGATCATACAATCGCGCGGCGCTGCGGGCTGCAACTGAACTTGCGCCGAAAGGCGTAACTGTCGAAACGTTCGAGCTTGATGGCATACCTCCGTTTAATCAGGACGACGAGCAGAATCCACCGGCCAAAAGTCACCGAGTTGAAAAGACGCATACGCGAGGTGAATGCTATTTTGTTTGTTACGCCGGAATACAATTGGTCCGTGTCCGGTGTATTGAAAAATGCAATTGATTGGGCTTCGCGTCCCCACGGCGACAGCGCCTGGAATGGCAAACCGGCCGCAATCATGGCCTGTGACGGCAAGCGGCTTTAAAAACGAGACTGGGTCCGGCAAGTCACCGAGTCCTTTGCCGAAAAAAAAGGGCCCGGCGCCCAGGTCGTGAATGTCTTTCGATTCAATGTTTGGCCCCGACAATTACCCTGCCGCGAGAACGCTATGATTCGCTGCTGCTCCTGCTATTGAGAGCGTTCAGAATTAGCCCCGGCAAGTGCGATACAATCTCGTCGTACTTTGCCTGTGTCACTTTCCGTATCTCTACCGCCTTTAGCATTTCAAGTCGCGCCGGCAATTCCATCACCAGCGCCTTGTGCAGTTCGCGCCTGACTACGTAATTGCTGGCTTCGACTTGCTGGTTCGCTTCCACTCGCGGCACGTACTCCGCCATCTCGAGTTTCAATTTCGAGGCAAAAGCAAATCATGTTGCCATTGGAGTTATCGTCGCATGATTCGTCGACGAAACTCGAGCGTTCCTGCGCCTGCTTTAAATATTCCCGAAAACGTCAAACGCCGCGGCTTAGCGTTTTTGTTTTGGTGGCAACCCTCGCAAAATGCGCCACGACTTCGATCTCAGCCGTTTGCGGAAACATGTCGAGAGGTGTGACAGATTCGATGGCAAATTTCTCGTGCAAATGTCTCAGATCGCGCGCCAGGGTCGGCGGGTTGCAGGACACGTAAATCAATGTGTCCGGCGCGAGATCGGTTATTGCCGTGCGAACCCCTTCGGTGAGTCCAGTTGCAGGTGGATCGACAATTATTGTTGTAGCGGCGCTCGCCGCGGCGAGCGCCCGTGGTTGGACATCGCCACTCGTAAAGGCGGCTGACACAGCCGCCTCTACATCTTCCACATCGCCGGCAATGTACGTTTCTTTCTCAGTCGCGTTCTGTTTCGCCGCAGCGATTGCGAACCTGTCCCAATCGATTCCGATTACGCGCTCGAATTTATCAAGCAACGTCTTCGCAAAGAATCCAGCTCCGCAATAGGCGTCAATCAACAGGGCCTGCCGCTGCGGAACGAGATTTACAATTAAATCGCGCAACGCGTGTGCGACCTCATCGTTGACCTGCGAAAAGACGTGCGGTTCGGACGCAGTCCGCAGCGTGTAATGCCCGTCCCGCACATGTTGCTGGTCACGAAGCTCCGCCAGCGCGGTATTCACTTCGTCGCGAGAGATCGGGCAACGCTCGATATCAAGCAAACGATGCGAATCGCGCCGAAAAAAACCGATCACGCCGTCTTGCGCGTGTACGGTAATGCGGTTGCGATACGCGTACTGCCTCGGCGACACGACAATCGGGCGCATGGGAACATCCTTCAGTTTCCCGATTCGCTGAAGCGCATCCCGCACCTGTCGCCATTTAATCGCAAGCTGATGTTGATAATCGATGTGCTGATACGCGCAGCCGCCGCATCGGCCGAAATACGGGCACTCTGGCGCGACACGATTCGGCGAACTTTCCTTAACTTCGACCAACTCTGCTTCGGCGAACTGCTTCTTTTCCCGCACGATTTCGGCAGAAACCATCTCGCCCTCAATGGTGTAAGGAACAAAAACGGCTTTGCCCTGCTTCCGACCGACGCCTTTTCCGCCAAACGCGACATCCTCAATTCTTAGATCACAGAGACGCATGTCATTAACACCCTGCTTTAGCTGGGTGCTCCTGCCAAGGCGAATGCCAGGAACCGCTTCAGCGGTTTTTCATGCAGACCGGAACCGCTAAAGCGGGTAGCGCGTGATAGGGCTTTCGAGCACCGCGCTAAAGCGCGGTGTTACTGAGATGTCGCCCCTGTCACGCTAAGCGCCCGCTCAATGGCGGCTTCAAGGTTGCCGAGCTTGATGGGTTTGATGAGATGCTCCGAGAAGCCAGCCTGCAAACTTCGCTCGATGTCCCCGTTATTACCAAAGCCACTGATTGCAATCCCCGGAACATTGGCGATCGCGCGCAATTGCATCATCAGATCCATTCCGGTTCCATCCGGAAGGGCAATATCGCTTATGAGTAGATCGAATTTGTTGCGAACAGCAGCTTCCATGGCCGAGCGGACGTCGTGTGTCACCGCAACCAAGTGCCCGCGACGCGCCAGCAATTTCTCCAGTGCAGCGCAGGTATCGTGATGATCATCGACCAGCAGAATCTTCAGAGCTTGGCGTGCCAAGTCGGTGATCGCTTTCGAAGCGACGCTAGCTGCTTCACCTTGCGGCAAAGCTTCCATCGATAACGTGAAAGTTGAGCCACGATTGGCTCCGTCGCTTTGTGCAGTCAGCGTGCCGCCGTGCGCCTGCGCGAGAGATTTTGAAATGGCCAGACCTAAGCCGAGCCCGCCAACACGGTGCTCAAACGAGCGGTTGCCCTGTTCGAATGGATCAAAAATGCGCTGCATAACTTCCGGTTCCACACCGATCCCGGTATCACGAACGCTAACAGTGAAAACTGTTTCCGATGGATTGTCCGAGGAGATTGTGATGTCTCCTCCTTCAGGGGTGAATTTGATCGCATTCTTAAGCAGGTTCCAAATGATCTGCTGAAATTTTGCGCCATCAGCGATTACATAGCGGCTCTTTGCTCTCAAATTGAGATGCACATGAAGTCTTTTAGATCTCGCTTCGGCCCGGCAAATCTCGACAACGTTTGATACCGCCTGATGCGCATCGACCGGAGCGAACCGCAATTGCATTTTGTCCCTGGCGATTCGGGTGAAGTCGAGCAGGTCATCAATCAACTGCGTTTCCAATTCGATATTGCGACGGATCATCGCCAGCGATGCTTTGGTGTCCTCAGTTCGCGTTGGCTCTATTTCGAGCGATTCCAACGCAGAAATGACCGGAGTGAGTGGTGTGCGCAATTCGTGTGAAAGCATCGCCAGAAAATGGTCTTTGGTGCGATTCGCCGCTTCGACGATGCTTTTTTGTTGCTGAAGCTCTTCCTCGATACGGCGTCGCTCAGCCATGCCGGCTGAAAGTGCCATCGCCGTTATGGCGAGCACTGCTGTCCACGATTGCACAGTGAGCAGCGACTGATTCTCACTTTGACCAACGAACGGCCCAAAGCCGCGCACTGTTCCCCACACGGCTAATACGGACAGAATGAAAATACCCGTGGCAGTTTCGCGTTGAGTGAAGCGGAAAGCGGTCCAAATCACAATCGGACCGCAAATAAAAGCGATGGGATAGTTTTTGACCGAGATCTCCAGCCATCCGCCAAAGACAACTGCACTTAATAGCGCTAACGACAAAAGGAGGACGCCAACTTCTACCGCTTCCTCCTTTTTCCAGGCCAATTTCCACCTCATCCCCCAAAGAAGAACCAACGGAGTGAATATGAGGATGCCGGTTACATCGCCGAGCCACCAGGTGACCCAAATCGCGCCGTAGTTCGTCCAGTCTGCAAAGCCGTCCAGCGCAAGGCTGGTCACGCCGAACAGCGGGCTGACGACGGCGCTGATTGCTGACGCAAGCGCGAATTTGAAAACGCCCTGTGGTCGATCAAAAACATTTTTACCGCCCGCGAAGCAGTTTACCAGCCACGCGCCGGCTATAGCCTCGGCTGTGTTGCCGATCGCGATGGCAACTGATGTGACTACGTCTCCCGCGGTCGTGAGGTTTACTACGAAAGCACCGACAAAGATCGCCGGCCACGCCTGATAACCGAGCAAGAGCATTGCAGCCAGCGCGATCCCCGCCGGCGGCCACACCGGTGATGCACTCGCGTGCAATGATGCCAGGTTCAAGCCGATTTTCCCGGCGACGATGTAAATGATGGCGAATACGCCGATGACCGGCAGCCCGGAAAAACGTCGCGATTGCATCGTCCCAACCGCTTTAGTCTCGGTTACTTTGGTCCTGACGCCAGGGCGGGTCAATATCGCCTTAACACAGCGAGTGCCATGCCGCGATTCTTAGACGATCGAAAAAGTACGCGCTTGTTCTGCAGAGCGGACACTAATTGAAATCGTGGTGTGTATCGCGCACGTACGGGTATTTCGACTCGTTACCGACCTCAGGCGGAAATTCCGCGTAACCGCCATGGATATATGGAATCTCGGATGGCAGCAACGGCTGATAGCTGTCGTGCCAAATTGGAAACGGAAAGGTCAGGATCTCGATGAGACCGGCCACCTGACGCGCCGCTGTACGTCCCGCTCCTTTCCAAACGCCGTAGCCGGCTCCGGCGGAATTACCCTCCGTTTGGTTGATTTGGTTAACGGTTACAAAAAACTCAGTCGGAGCGATGATTAAATTTGAGATGCCGCGACCGAGTTTGCGTGTTGGACCATAATCGTTCCCCGGCGGATCTTGAATATCGGCCAAAGCTCCGATGGCAAAGCAAACAACCGCAGCGAAAGCAAGGATAGTTTTCATATGCGCTCGCCTACCAGTTAAAGGATTCCGAACAGCAAAGGCAATACTTTTATTTTTGGTGTTCGCGCGCAGCGCCGTTGCTCGTCTTCAACATGGAAAGCCAGATGGTAACTCCGAGAATAAGCACAACGATTCCCAGCGAGAGGACTCGGGGGAACGGCAGGAATTCTGCGGTAATCATTTTCATGCCCACGAATCCAAGCACCAATGCCAGTCCGGTTCTGAGATAAATGAAACGGTTCATCAGACCTGCCAGCAGGAAGTAAAGCGATCTTAAGCCAAGGATTGCGCAGATATTCGAGGTATAAACAATGAACGGGTCTTGAGTAATCGCGAAGATTGCCGGGATCGAATCCACCGCGAACGCCAGGTCCGTGATTTCAATCACAATCATCGTCAGAGCAAGCGGCGTGAACATCCAGCGCCCATCAACGCGTACCTTGAAGTCTTGGTTGTGAAATTCGTGGGTGATGGGAAGAATCCGGCGACAGAACCGCATCACGCGCGTCTCTCGGAAATCGTGCGCCGGATATTTCCCGAAAAGCATGCGCGCGGCCGTGATCAGTAGGAAAAGACCGAAGATGTACAGAACGAAATGAAACCGCCGCACCAGGGCAATGCCGAACAGGATCATAGTGCCGCGCATGATGAGAGCACCGATAATTCCCCAGACCAATACGCGGTGTTGTGCCCGCGGTGGAACCCGGAAATGCGTGAAGATGAGCACGAACACAAAAATGTTGTCCATGCTCAGCGAGTACTCGATCAGATAGCCGGTAAGAAAATCGAGCCCGTGGTGTGGCCCTTTCACACGCCAGACGACAGCGTTAAAAGCTAGCGAGACAACCACCCACACAAGGCTGCGGCGCGCCGCTGCCGCCATGCTCAATGCGCGGCCGCGCAGGCGGAAAGTGAACAGGTCAATTCCGATGGCAACGAACACGCCAACGTGAAAGGCGACCCAGAACCAGATGCTCGTCGTCACTCGAGGCAGGGTTTCATGCGCAAAGCCGTGCGACAATCGCAAATTGCGCGACGCGCCGATGCGACCTATACGTCACGGGGACGATTTTGTCTCCATAAATGGACGCTGAATTAGAAAAGCTGGTTGAAGCCGGCAAGCTCACTACAAAATCCGCAGACCAACTGGAAAAGTTAAAACCGGGTACATTTTGCCTGCACAAGAGTTGGGGATTCGGTCGGGTCCGCGAATGGAACCTGTTGCTAAATCAAATCGTCATCGACTTTGCAACCAAGAAGTCTCATCCCATGCAGGCGCAATACGCGGCAGAGAATCTGACGGCGCTCGCGCAGGAACATTTTCTAGTCCGAAAGGCGACCGACATTGCGTCAATTAAAAACCTGACCAGGGAAGATCCGGTCGCACTAGTGCAGAACATTCTGGAAAGTTTGGACGGCAAGGCCAGCGCGCAGCAGATCGGGGAATGGCTCATTGGCGATATCTTTACAGAAGCGGAGTGGAAACGCTGGTGGGAATCAACCAGAAAAGCGCTTAAAGCAAGCGGCGCGTTCTCGATTCCTGCAAGAAAGACGGACCCGATCGAAATCCGTGGCGAAGGGGTATCGCACGCCGACGAGCTACTGACGGCATTCAACAAGGCGAGGCAGCCGAATCAGCAAATCGCGGCAGTCGAACAGATCATAAAATCTTGCGAGCAATTCAAGGAACCGGAAAAACAACTTCAGCCGATCGTCGTGGCGATCGAGAACGCAACAGTGCGCAACCAGAAACTGCATCCCGAGTTGGCATTCCAACTCATCATTGCAAGGGATGACTTGCTCGCGCGTGTTCCATCACTGCACACCACACACGTTGGCCTGACTCTTTCCAAAGCGATTGTGGAAAAGGAAAAGCGTCTGACATCGATCCTACCAAACTTGCCAGCGGCAAAAGAGAAACGCGTTTTGCAAGCACTGCCGGCCGCGCTGGGAGCTGGCTGGACGGAGCGAGCCCTGCGTCTCATGGAAGCGAGCCACGGTCGAATGGTAGCGCAAATTCCGCGCATCTTAAACGAAGCCGGGCAACATGCCGAACTTCGGACGATGCTGGAGCGAAGCATTCGCGAACATTCAGCCACGAGCGAGATGCTCATTTGGTTGTGCAGCGAAAAAAAGGATTGGGGCGACCTGATCACTCCGGATTTGCTCTGGGCGATTCTCGCCGCGCTAGAGCGCGAACAGCACAGTTCTACCGGTCGCGGTAGCAAGCTGCAGCGGGCCGTGGTTGATGACCGGGAATTGCTTGGGGAGATGTTTAAGAAAGTTGATGTCGGTCTTGCGCGCGACGCTATGCGGCGTCTCCAGTTAACGCCTTTGTTCGATGAGCTCACCAAACGATCGCTTCTCGCACGGATGGTCAAAGTTTATCCGGAACTCGAAAGCATGATCGCCGGGGCAGAACCGCAGGAAAAGACTGCGCCGCTCATTGTATCCTGGAGCAGTTTGGAAAAACGCAGAGCGGAATACGAAGAGATCGTCAAAGTAAAAATTCCCGAGAACAGCAAGGAGATCGCAATTGCCCGGTCCTACGGCGATCTAAGCGAGAATTTTGAATTCAAAGCGGCGAAGCAAATGCAAAGCGTGTTGATGCGACGCAAAGCTGAACTGGAACAGATGTTGCACGATGCGAGGGGCACGTCGTTTGAAAATCCCGATACATCGCGTGTTTCCATCGGCACGATCGTCACCTTGCGCGACGTTGAAACAAGTAACGAAGAGACTTACACGATCCTCGGCGCGTGGGACGGCGATCCGGAACGTCACATCATCTCGTACCAAACGGCCATCGGCCAGGCGCTGCTCGGTCATGAAGTCGGTGAGATGGTGGCGATAAATACTGAGCACGGCACCGCTCAGTCCACGATAGTTTCAATCGAGCCCGCGCCGCCGGACCAAATTACGCCCGCGTTCGAGCTTCCGAGCGAAGCTACTGCTGAACCGGCGGCAGCAAGCTAAATCAACAGCTCGTACGAGAGAACGCTGAGGCAATAAATGGCCGCCGTTTCCACGCGCAGGATGATTGGACCAAGTGTAATCGGCTGACAGCCATGGCGGCGCGCCAGCGCAAGCTCTGCAGGAGTGAAGTCACCTTCAGGCCCAACGAGCATCAATACGTTTCGGGGACGATTACCATGCTCGCTCGAATACGCTTCCAGAATTTGTTTTAAATGCTGCGCATCGGGCTGGAGTGATCCAATCAGTCGAAGATCGAATGCCTGCTCCGACGTTGAAAAGAATTCGGCTAATCTTCTCGGCGCGTGAACACGCGGCAGCCAATTCTGGCCACATTGCTTGGCCGCTTCGATCGCGATCTGCTGCCATTTTGTCTGTTTTTGTGAGGCACTTTCGGAATTGAGCTGGACGATGGTGCGGTCGGAGATGATCGGTGCTATCTGGGCTGCACCGACCTCTACGGCTTTCTGCACAATCAGCTCCATGTTTTTTCCTTTTGGGATTGCCTGTCCCAGAACAATCCGACAGCGGAGCGGCGCCGTTTCCGATTCGTGTAATTTTCGCAGCAGAATCTCGTGCTCGGCAACATTCGCAATTTCTGCAGTGAGTTCGCGGCCTTTTCCGTTGAACAGCACAAGCCTGTCTCCAGCTTGCATGCGAAGGACGTTTCGCGCATGGTGCGCTTCGGAGCCGCGCAACGCGAGTACCGGGACATGCCAATTGTCCGGCGCAACGTAGAAGCGATGCATGGGCAATGAGGTTGATCCAACCTACGCGCAGTCAGCCGCGATAAGCGAATTTAACGACACCACGTTTGGGAGCGCATTGCTGATCGGCAGCTCTACGCCGCGCTGTTTCAAGGCCGCGAAAACGCGTTCGGTAGGAATGTTTCCAACAAGTGCATCCTGCGCGAATGGGCATCCGCCGAGCCCGCCGATGGCTGAATCAAAACGGCGGCAGCTAGCGTCGTACGCGGCGAGTATTTTCGATTCAGCTTGAGCGGGCGCGCTGTGGAGGTGTACGCCGATATCGTAGTCGGGATACTCACTTGTCACTGATTCGAACACAGTGCGAATTAAATCAGGACCCGCCATACCGACGGTGTCAGCAAGCGAAACCGACCGTATCCCCAGACCGACAAGTTTATCAAGCGTCTCACGAACATGCATCGCATCCCACGGATCACCATATGGGTTTCCAAACGCCATCGAAATGTAAGCCACCGTGCTCAAGCCCGCGTTGTCTGCTTTTCTTTTGATGGATTCCAAAACTTTGTAGCATTCGTCTGGTGTCTGATTCTGATTCTTGCGCAAAAAGGTCTCAGAAACCGAGCAAGGGAAACCCAGAGTCGAAACTGCTTCTGTCGCGATGGCGCGCTCAGCGCCTTTTTCGTTCACCACGATCCCAATGATCTCGACGTCGTTAGGCACATCGATTTGTTCCAGCACTTTTTCGCTGTCGGCCATTTGCGGAACGGCCATGGGAGAAACGAAGCTGACCGCATCGATATGTTTGAACCCTGAGTCAATCAGGGCGCGGAGGTAACGGGTTTTCAGTTCGGTGGGAATTTGCCGGATGAGGCCCTGCCACGCGTCGCGCGGGCATTCGATCAGTGTGACGGCGTTGCGAACCACGGAATTGCAGCGCTTATCTAAAGAATTCCTTCGCCCGGTCGAAGAAACTTTTGCGCATTGGAGTGTTTTCCTCACCGCAAAGCGCGGCGAACTCCTCGAGCTTGCGTCGTTGCTCTGGATTCAGGCGCGAAGGCACCTCCACGATTAGCCGCGCGAATAAATCGCCGTGACTGCGGCCGTTCACGTTTGTTATGCCTTTGCCACGAAGCTTGAACATTTGTCCGCTTTGCGTGCCTGCAGGGACTTTAACAAGGGCCTTGCCTTCAAGCGTCGGCACGTCAATCTCGCCGCCCAATGCCGCAACGGAAAATGGGATTGGCACGTCGCAATACAAATCGTCGGCTTCGCGATGAAAGATGTTGTGCTCCTTAATGTGGACCACCACGTAAAGGTCACCCGCTGCACCGCCGCCGATGCCGGCTTCGCCGTTTCCTGGCGAACGTAATCGAGTGCCCTCCCGGATTCCCGCAGGAATCTTCAGCTTGATTCGGCTTAGCTTTTCGATGCGCCCTTCACCGCGGCATTTCTGGCATGGCTTTTCAATGATCTCACCGGCGCCATGGCAGCGTGGGCATGTTTGCGAGACATGAAAGAACCCACGGGAAGTGATCACCTGTCCACGCCCGGCGCAGGTCGGACAACTCGTTTTGCGCGAGCCCGGCTCGGCGCCGCTGCCGTAGCATTTGTCGCAGGTATCAAGCTTCTCAATCTCAATCGTCTTTTCTGCGCCGAAAGCGGCCTCCTCCAACTTGATTTCCATGTCGTACCGCAAATCCGACCCGCGACGTCGATCGTCGGAGCGAGCCCCAGGTCCGCCGCCAAAGAACGTCTCGAAAATTCCTCCGCCAAATCCGCCGCCACCGAACACTTCCCGGAAGATTTCAAACGGATCATGAAAACCGCCGCCGAAGCCGGCACCGCCGCGCGCGAATGCGGGGTGACCGAAGCGATCGTACGCCGCGCGTTTGTCCGGATCCATCAGGACGTCGTACGCTTCCCCTATTTCTTTAAACTTTTCCTCGGCGTGCGGATCGTCCGGGTTTTTGTCAGGATGGAACTTTACGGCGAGCTTGCGATAGGCGCGTTTGATATCCTCATCGGTAGCAGTTCGGCCCACGCCGAGCACTTCGTAGTAATCGCGTTTGTCGGTAGCCATCAAGGCGAAAGTCGTAGGTGACCCATTACACTAACCAGCAAAGCAGGAAAGAATGCTCACTGCTTCGCAGGGCCGCTGGAAACAACAACGCGCGCAGGTCGCAGCAGGCGATCCTTAAACCGATAACCTCGCCGGGCCTGGCGGATGACTGTTCCTTCGGGGGCATTGCAGGGCTCGTGGGCGATCGCTTCGTGCAGGTTCGGATCAAACCTTTTGCCTTCGGCTTCGATCGCTTGCAAACCGTTTTCCTCAAGCAAATCGTTCAGCTGTTTTTGAACGAGAACCATTCCGGAATAGATCGGGGATTGCTTACCCTCCGTTTTTGCGGCTGCCAAACCGAGCTCAAAATTGTCGAGAATTGAGACCAAACGCTGGAGCAACGAGCTGTTGGCATATTTTACCGCATCCTCTTTTTCGCGGGCCGCGCGCTTTTTGTAGTTGTCGAAATCAGCCTGGCTGCGTAGCGCGAGGTCGCGGAACCGGTCGAGATCGGCCTGCAAGCCCGCCAATGCATCTTCGGGATCGGCGCCGCTTGCAGCCGCAGGGGAGGGCTGCTTCGCCTCCGCTGAGGAATTCATTTCTTCGTCGCGTTCAGGGGAAGGAATCTTTTTCATGTTTTCCGGATGGCTATTAAGGTCATGTCGTCGTTTTGAGGGATGGAACCGGTAAACTCGCGCACGTCCTCGATAATCCTCTTAACAATCGCTTGCGCGCCAGCGTTCGCGCTGGCGCGAACCGACTGCATCATGCGATCAACACCAAACTCATCTCCCTCGGAGTTAAGCGTCTCAGTCAAGCCGTCGGTGTAGAGAACGAGGCAATCGTTGCGCTCGAGCGGTACCGGGAAATCGACGGTAAGCCTATCGAACACGCTTCCGCTGTCAATTCCCACCACCATTCCCGGCGACTTCACTGGCGTTACGGTTTGTGACTGTCGCTGGTACCATAACGGCGCGTCGTGTCCGGCCCGCGCAAGCGTGACACCATCGTTCTGATGATCTAAGACCAGGTACGCCATGCTGATAAACATGTCTTCTTTAATGTCCGGATAAAGCTGCCGATTTACTTTTCGCAAGACATCCGCCGGAGACGGGTTCCGGGCCGCCTCTGCGCGCAACACGCTGCGGCAAATCGCCATAATCAGAGATGCAGGCACGCCTTTGCCGGAAACGTCTGCGATTGCAACGCCAAGTCGTTCTTGATCGACATGGATGTAATCGAAATAATCGCCGCTTACCTGGCGAGCTGGCACATTGAGCCCGCTGATTTCGAACCCATTGATGGCCGGCGCTTCAGATGGGAGCAAGATGCGCTGAATGTCTCGCGCGATTTCGAGGTCGTGATCCAGCCGCTTTTTTTCGTTCGCCATCGAATAAATGATCGCGTTGTAGAGCGCAAAGGCTGATTGCTCGGCAATAGATTTAAAAACGACGAAATCGGCCTGCGAAAAAGGCGCACCCATTGGACCGTTGGCTACTGCCAGCACGCCGAGGTCTTGGTCGCCATACCCAAGCGCTGTGGCCATGATTGACACGCTGCCAAACGCGCTTCCACGCAATTTGGCCAACTCCGGGGCTTCCGAAAATTCATTGAGACAGACGGCCTGACCCGTCTGCCAGACGCGGCCAATCAGTCCTTTGTTCGCACCAACCGTATGGAGCCGCAGGAAGCTTTCGAGGGCGATAGGATTGGCAGCGGCTTGGTGCAAAATATCTTCCGGAACATCTATGAGCGGCGGACAGCCTTTCGAGATGAATGCGGGCGTGAGCTTGCCACCTGTGCGGTCAGTGACGTAGAGCGCGCCGCCGTGTGCGTCAAGAATGCGCACAGCTCCCTCCACGATGAGTCGATGCAATTCCTGAGGTCGAATTGTTCCTCGGAACGCTTCGCCCAACCCATGGAGGAAATCGAAAACGAGCGTCTCCTCGACCTGAATTTCCTCATGTGAACGCTCCAATCTGCGAATTCGGCGGGTCTGGCAATAGGCCGTGACACCCCATCCAGCCAGAGACGCGACAAGCAGTCCAAGGAGAAGAGTCGGCCACATTGCGAGGCCAGCTTACTTCGAAGACGTCTCGCGATGAAGGTCTTGTCTTAGGAAATCGAGAACGTCTTTAAAACGAAAGATATTTTCGGGCGCCGCCTCGCAAAGCGCTTCGTGCGCTTCGAGCATGGTTTCTGCCTGCTATTTTTTTCGGGAATCTAGGGTCTGGCTTCTTGAGGCTTGTTCAAGCGCTTCACATTCAGGTTCACCGGCGCCATCGCTGTGGATATCGAATATCTGATCCAATCCGAGCCCGGAAAGAAGTTGCTGACTGCGATTGCCACAATGAACAATGTGAAGATGGCCATGCCCGAGTTCCTTTAGCCGCAACGCCACACTAGCCATCGTTCCCATGAATGTGGAATCCATCATCGCGCAATCCGCCAAGTCCACCACAAATTCGCGGTACCCGCGATCCAACATTTCGCGCGCGAACTCCTTGAGGTTGCCGCTATTGAGGAAACTACCTTTTCCCTCCACTTTCACCCATACGGTCGGCCCATTTACCCCAACTTGAATTGACGAGTCCACAGTTACTCTTCCAAACGATACCAGCCCGAAAGCCATGCTGTCAAACCTCGCCGCGCATGGGAAAATCTCTCATCAACTTCTTCGGAACGCAGCGCTTAATGAGCCGCATCGCTTCGAACCTTCGAGGCACAACGTGAGTGGGAGCAAAACATCGAGGCCCGCCGATCCCGCCATCTATTTCCACAGAAACGAGCGGTTTTCCGCCACGATTCGGCCATTCGCGATTAGCAGGCATCGCCAAGAAATCACACGGCCATCATCAAAGTAATCGTCGCCGATCACCTTGAATTCAGTCTTGTTAGTACCGCGCACGTTTTTATATGTGATTTCCTGCGCCTGGACGTGTTCGTGCAGTTTGGCCTGGCGATATTCCAGACGCACGGTGACATCCGAGGGGCGTTTTACCCGCCAAAAAAAATCGAAGTAATTGCCGAAACGCTGCCGTGTATCGAGTCCGGTAACTGCGCCGTAAAGACGGTATTGCCTCTCAAAAACGATGGGCGCATCCTGAAGCGTAGCAGTTTTCTGGTTCGGCGAACTTGACTTCCCGCCGACCTTACTCGTTTCCTGGCGCGCCCTCTCACTGGGCTTTGGCCCCTGTTCACTCATGAAGAAGAGCTTGGTTTTTCGAAATTCGAAGTTTGGGTCCAATGCCATCGGCAGCGGGGTGACTTTCTCGATGACTTTGGGTTCCTCCCGTGCGCCTTTCCCAAGAGCGGCAACACCTGACAAACCTAAAATTAGAAGAGCTGCGGCAAATCTCATTTCCGTAATAAAGCGGCCCTTTAAAGGAGGTGTCAACGCGCAACCATGGTGCTCATCGGTACCACGCCTGCAATGGAATTCACGCAAATTGGGAAGTAACTTTCTGCGTGATCGAAGTTCGCTACCACCGCGGTGTTTACTTACCGCAACAGGATTTCTGGCTGGACCCATGGGATGCAAAACCCTTCGCCTTTGTTTCTCACGCGCACAGTGACCATATCGCGCCACACCAGGAAGTGATCGTTTCGAAGCGCACAGCACGCCTGATGCGGGTCCGCCTGCCGGGCTCGCGCATCGAGCATTCTCTGCGATTTGGGGAAAGACGATCTATTCGCCACGTCGATGTGATGTTAATACCTGCCGGGCATATTTTTGGTTCAGCGCAGTGCCTTGTTTTCGTTGGTAAGGAGACACTACTCTATAGTGGCGATTTCAAACTGCGTCCCGGCAGGTCCGCCGAGCAGGCAGAGTGGCGTCATGCGGACACTCTTGTGATGGAAACAACCTTTGGCGTGCCGCGCTATCGGTTCCCGCCCATGAAAGAGGTGGTCGACCAAATGGTCGCGTTTTGCGGCGAAACGATTAATGCAGGTGAGGTGCCGGTGCTGCTCGGCTACTCGTTGGGCAAGGCGCAGGAAATCCTCTGTGCACTCGAGGGCGCCGGTTTAACCCCCATGTTACATGGCTCGGTTTATCAAATGACGCGCATCTACGAACAGTTCGGCCAATCGTTCTGCAAATACGTGCGATACAATCGGAATGACGTTGCCGGCAAAGTGCTGATCTGTCCGCCCAGCGCAAACCGCTCGCCGATGCTGGAGCAGATCCCGCGCAAACGTGTAGCGCTGATCAGTGGATGGGCGGTCGATCCCCACGCGGTGTATCGGTACCAGGTCGATGCGGCATTTCCACTTTCAGATCACGCGGATTACGGCGATTTGCTTCGCTACGTAGAATTAGTGCAGCCCCGCCGAGTGTTGACGCTGCACGGCTTTGCAGCAGCTTTTGCCAGCGATCTTCGCGCGCGCGGCCTCGAGGCGTGGGCACTGACTGAAGAAAACCAGATGGAACTGCACTTGGGACGCAAAGAGAATCAACCCATGCCGCAAAATTCAGCGACAACGCGGCCAGACCGGGAATCGACGGAATCTGAATTTCTGGATTTCGCGAATGTCGGTGAAGCCATCGGTGCGACTCCGGCAAAACTGGAAAAGATTGGTTTGCTGTCCGATTACCTGCGCGGCCTAACAAGTGAGCAGGTCCCAATTGTGACTACGTATCTCACCGGAAGGGCATTTGCCCAAAACGATCCGCAGATATTGCACGTTGGATGGGCCGTAATCTTCCGCGCACTCCAGTACGCGACCAAAATAAGTGAGCCCGAGTTTCATCGAATCGCCAGCAAACATGGTGACGCTGGGAAGACTGCGTTTGAAGTTCTCGATGGCCGGACGGCGCCGCAACCGTTCAGCATTCTTGAATCGGCCGAGTTGTTCCAAAGTCTTCAGAGCGCGCGCGGGCCGATTGCCAAGGCAAAGCTGCTACGAGAGCGATTTTCGAGTTTATCGCCGCGCGAGGGCGAGTACGTCGTTAAGATTTTGACCGGCGACCTTCGCATCGGCTTCCGTGAGGGTCTGGTGGAGGAAGCCATCTCAAGAGCGTTCGATGTTTCGCTCGAAGAAGTGAAACAGGTCAACATGTTGTTAGGCGACATCGGCGAGACGGCGCTGCTGGCGTTACGGAAAGAGCTGCATCGTGCCGAGGTGTCAATATTTCGCCCTATTAAATGCATGCTCGCCACTCCTGAACCGAGCGCGGATGCCGTCTGGAACCGGTTCATTGAAGCGGCCGACGTCGAGCGCGACCAGTCCCGATCGTCGGGCCCAGGGACGGTGTACGTTGAAGACAAATTCGACGGGATTCGCGCACAGCTTCATCGCAGCAGAGACAGGGTCGAGATTTTCTCGCGCGATTTGAGGCGAATTACGGGGCAATTTCCGGAGCTGGTCGAACAAGCCTGGAGGTTTGACCAAGAGCTAATCGCTGACGGCGAAATCATCGCTTTTGACGAAGCGAGAAGGCTGACCTTCTTCGATCTGCAAAAGCGGCTTGGTCGCAAGGACGACACCGCCGATCTGTTTGCCGGAGCGGCAGCGGATGTGCCGGTCGCCTTTGTGATTTTCGACCTTCTCTGGATGAACGGACGCTCCCTGTTGAAAACTCCGCTTCGCGAGCGACGGCAACAACTTGGCACACTCAAATTGCCACCCCGATTTCAGAGGTCGAATGTTACGCCAGCGCGTTCTGCGACGGAGATTGAGCAAATTTTCCAGGATGCTCGCCGGCGTTTGAATGAAGGTTTGATGATTAAAGACCCCGAAAGCTTTTATCTCCCCGGCACCCGCGGAATGTTTTGGTTCAAACTGAAACGTGAATTAGCGACGCTGGATGTGGTTGTTGTCGCGGCAGAGCTTGGCCACGGAAAACGGAACAATGTGTTAAGCGATTATACGTTCGCGGTGCGCGACGAAACGACCGGCGAACTGTTGCCAATTGGCAAAGCATACAGCGGATTGACCGATGTAGAGATTGCGCAGTTAACGGAGCACTTCAAACAAAACACAATAGCCGACCACGGCCGCTATCGCCGAGTGAAACCGAACGTCGTGCTCGAGGTGGCTTTCAATTCAATCCAGCCCAGCACTCGCCACGCCAGCGGACTCGCACTGCGTTTTCCAAGAATTAAGGCGATTCGACGCGACAAAGACGTTGCTGCGATCGACACACTCCAGTACGCGCGCAAGCTCGCCGCGCTGTCTGCGAACTCATCAGATAGTTTCGAGCGGAGCGCCTAACGAGTACCCCAGACCTACTCTGCCGTGGCCGAAGGACTCGGCGAAGCAGCTTCGGTGGAAGGAGCTGTTGCCTGAGGACGCGATGCCCGAGCCGCCCTCATTCTTTGTAGCTCTTCCATCTTGCGCTGCCTTTCGGCGAGGCGCTCCTGCATTCGTTGTTCCCGTCCAGTTCCTAGCTGTGAGGGATCTGGAAGGAGACCCTGTAGCTCAGGAGGAACTGTCCGCTGAGGCTCGGCAGGGGCGATTCGGGGAACCGAAGGAACTCTCGGTTTTGCGATCAATTTCTCTCGTTGCCCCAATGCTTTCTCTCTTTCGTCCAATGCCTTCTCGCGCGCGTCCAACTCCGTTTTTCGTTGAGCCAGTTGTTGCTCAGCGGTTGAATCTTGTTTTTGGCACGAGCAAACCAGCGCAAAAGGCATCACTAACAACAGAGCAAAAGTTTTTTTCATATCACCGGGAAATTAGATCTTGTTTGGTGGTGGACGAACAAATCGGAGAGGTTTTCGATGTCAAACGAAAGTTAATGCTCTTGTGGCGTAGGCGAAGTTGTCAATCTAACTGTGACTGCTTCGACGGCGTCACGCCGCAAACGCTGGACATTGGCAAAAACCGCAACGATCGCCAGACAAATCACGATCACGGCCATTAACAGAACTGCGGTCTTTGAAGCTCGGGGCGGTTGAGATTTTTCGGTCCTCTCGTCTGGCGGATTCACCACCCAGTATCCAAGTGAACATCGTGAGCGCAAGCGGCCAGCGGGCATCATTCCAGGCGCAGCGCGGAGATTGCCTTCATGACGCGATCGCTCAATCGTGCGTACAGATTTTTTCCGGACGACTCAAGATCGGCTGCGCTGAATAAAATCGGCTCTCCAATCACAATCGTAATTGGCACAAACCGAAGCCGGCCGCCACCGCGCGGCAGCGCTTCGCGAGCGCCGAAGATCCGCATCGGCACGACCGGCGCTAGCGTTTTGGCTATTACCAAACCCAATCCGGACTCCGCCGGTTGAAGGTTGCCGTCGACTGTGCGCGAGCCTTCGGGGAAAACCAGGACGCCGTTGCCGGCCTTTAACACGCGGATCAGAGCTTTCATGGCGCTGCGATCAACACCTTCCTGATTCACCGGGATCACGTTCACCTTTGGCAAAACCCACCCCAACAGCGGAACATCCAGAAGCGTTCGGCGGGCGAGAAAATAGATCGGTCTATTGCAGGTGATCCCTGCCAGCGGCGGATCGAGATAGCTTTGATGATTCATGGCCAAGATCGCCGGCCCGCTTTGAATCATCCGCTCCCGATGGACAACGCGAAACCGAAACAACAATCGGCCAGCCAGCCGGCTTAAATGATAGCCAACCCAATAATAGAAATTCATTTGCCGAGCGCGCGATTTGTGATCTGAACATCGCTAATCGGCAGACCCACTTGCTCGAGCCGGGTGATTATCTCCGTTACCACTTGTTCGACCGTCACATGCGAAGTGTCGATCACGTGCGCGTCTTTCGCTTTCACGAGTGGTGAGACGGCCCGGGAGACATCGTCGCGATCGCGAATGGTGATTTCGTCGCGCTCCCCTTGGGCTGCGCGACGTTGCAGACGCACCTCAGGGGAAGCATCGATATAGAATTTGTACAGCGTGTCGGGGAAAACGACCGACCCAATGTCCCGGCCTTCGATTACGACGTCACGTCCCTCAGCACAGTCATGAAGTCTCTGTGAAACGATTTCGCGAACTCGCGGTAATTTACTGACACGAGAGACTCTCTCGTTCACACGGTCATCGCGCAAATGCCCGGCGGGATCGACTTCGTTCACAACGATGCGCGCCTCACCGTCTCGAACAACACATGTAAGCGCTGCTGAATCCAGCGTCTCAGCGATGCGCTCGCTTTCCTCCGGCCGAATTTTGTTTTGAAGAAGATGCCAGGTGATCGCTCGATAAATCGCACCCGAGTTGACGTAGATAAAACCGAGCTGCCGCGCAAGCATCCGCGCAACGCTGCTCTTGCCAGAGGCAGCGGGACCATCGATGGCGATTACACACCGGTGCGAAGCGTATGATCCCATGTGTAGTTCGCGCCTAACGAAACTTACTTAGCTCTCTTGTGCGCGCACTGGAGCGAGCGAACCGATCACCGGCGTGCTGACCTGCATCCGCTTCGGGTTGGTAAATTCTTCAAGAACCGCTTCGAATCCCGGATACGATTCCCGAATACATTCGGCATCCTGAATGATTGTTTCGCCTTCAGCAAACAGGCCCGCTATGGCAAAGGCCATGGCAATGCGATGATCGCCGAAACTCGGCAGACGTGCTCCGTGCAACGGCGCCGGTCCGTAGATTTCAAGCCCGTCACTTAGCTCGGCGACTTGCGCGCCCATGGTGCGCAGGTTGTGTGCGATCGCAGCAATGCGATCGGTTTCTTTTACACGCAGCTCCTCTGCATGTCGGATGGTCGTTTTGCCGCTCGCCAAAACGCCTGCGATAGACAAAATCGGCAATTCGTCAATGAGCTGTGGCACTTCTTTCCCCTGAATAACGGTAGCTTTTAGCGGCACACCGGTGACTTCCACCACCCCGCGCGGCTCAAGGTGCTCGACCTCCTCGACCGCTTCTCGAACGTGCGCACCCATTCGGAGTAGCACGCCCAGCATAGCCGTTCGCGTATCATTCAATCCAACGTTGCGGATCAGCAGATGTCCACGGCGCTGTGCCGCAGCGGTAACCAGCCAAAAGGCTGCCGAAGAGATGTCGCCGGGAATGTCGAAATCCCGCGACTCGGGAACCTGCTCGCCGAAAACGCTAACGCTGCCGTCATGTTCCCTTGTAGCGCGCACCAGGAAATAATTGAGCATCTTCTCCATGTGGTTTCGCGTCGGCAATGGTTCTTCAACCGTGGTTTTGCCTTTCGCAAAGAGACCGGCCAGCAGCAGTGCGCCTTTCACTTGTGCACTCGCCACAGATAGGCGGTATTGAATTCCACGAAGCGACCCGCCGTAGATGCGCAATGGCGGCGTTCCATCAGGACCTTCGGCAACAATGCTCGCGCCCATTTCACAAAGCGGCGCGATTACTCGATCCATCGGGCGTTTGGACAAGCCCGGATCGCCCACCAGCCGACTCTCGAATTTTTGGCCGGCCAGCAGACCCGCGAGAAGTCGCATGGTAGTGCCCGAATTGCCACAATTAATTTCCTGGCTCGGTGCGGTGAGGACCCGTTTTTTTCCGTGAATAATTAAAGTGGCTGGCTCGGGCTGTTCGATCTTAATTCCCAACGCGCGCATTGCATTCACCGTGTGCATGCAATCCTCGCTGGGAAGAAATCCGCGGAGCGTGCACACGCCGTTGGAAAGCGCGGCGACTATCACCGAGCGATGCGAAATGCTCTTATCACCCGGCACCGTGATTTCGAGATCGATCCGAGGCGCCCGTTTTACCCGCAATTCCATAGAATGAACCTAAACTTCGTGATGTTCATGCCGGATGTTCGCATAGAAAGCATGTGCTGCGCTAACCCGGCGTTCACGATCACCGCATCAGCGGAACTCCGGGGCCGCTCGCGTTACGGCACAAGGAAGATCTTGTCGGTGTAAGGATCCTTTACTTCGGTGCCGGGAGGGAATCCTTCCACATCGATATACTTACCGGGCGAATACGGGCTCTCCACCAGATGCGGTTTGCCGGGAACAGGGATTCCGTACGGATAATCGCCCTTTGCCACCTTTGTCGGTGGCGCAGCCGCGGGCGGAGGTGAAGATGCGGCCACCGGTGGAGGTGTATTTGTTGGCTGGACCGGTCCATTTGGATTAAATGGCTGCTGCTGCGGCGGGTATTCCTGCGGTTGGGTCGACGCGTAAGTGGGCGCCCTGTGGCGCTGCGTCGTTGGTGGTGGTGGCTCCTCAGCGCATGAGGCCAAAAAGAAAACCGCGAGGAGAGCAAGCGGGAGTGAAAATTTCATAATGAAAATTTTTGGTAATCGTATCCGGACTCAGACTCGTTGCCAACGATTAAATCACGTTTTGTTCAAGCCGCTGGGATTGTTGAAAAGAGCAGCACAAATACAATACGCGGGCGCGCGTCATCCGAATCCAAAGTACAAATGCAGGACAATTCACATGCAGAGATTTTGGTTGTGGACGATGACGCGATGAGTCGCAGAGTGTTGGCCCAACTGCTCAGCGCTGCTGGTTACAATTGCCGCGTGTGCAAGGACGGTTCCGAAGCACTGGACGCCATTCGCGATAGGCCGCCTTCGGTTTTGCTGCTGGATTTCGATATGCCAGGGCCAAATGGCGCAGAGGTGCTCCGGCGTCTTCGCTCAGACGAGGACCCGGCCATCGCCCAGATTCCCGCCATCATGCTTACTGCTCACGGCAGCGAACAGAGCGAGGTCTCATGTCTTCAGGCTGGCGCGGACGATTTTGTGACAAAACCAGTGAATTCCTCAGTTTTGCGCGCGCGAATTGAAAGCCAGCTTCGCCTCCGCTCCATGCGGCGACAACTGGAACGGCAAAACGATGAACTTGAGAAATGGCGTCGCGATCTAGAGCGCGATCTGGCAGCCGCGCGCTTAACGCAACAATCATTGATACCGCAGAAACCGCTGCTGCTGCCGGGTTGGCAGATCGCAACATGTTACCGTCCTGTCATCCAGGTCGGCGGCGACATTTACGGGTGGCTGCGAATGAAGGATGGCCGGGTTTTGTTCTGGATCGCAGACGGCACAGGGCACGGTGCAGCTGCCGCATTGCTTACAACACTGGCAAAACTTCTTTTTCACCACGGCAGCATGGATCACGATTCGCCGGCCAGCTTGATGGAAGCTGTGGACAATGATTTTCGCAGCATCTTCGGCGCGCGCTCATTCATGACGGGGATGTGTGTCGCCCTTGATCCGGCAACCGGACAGGCTCAGGTCGTTGGCGCAGGGCATCCGCCGCTTTTGGTGGTTCGTCACGACGGCACAACAGAATCCATCCTTTCGGTGGCGCCTCCGCTAGGCATGATTAAACGAGCGGCATTCAATGAAACACCGATCAGTCTTGAACCCGGCGATGCTTTCCTCCTCTATACGGATGGCTTGTTCCGCTGGACGAAAGACGAGCGCCATCGAGTGACTCCCGAGCAGCTCGAAAAGGTTCTGGATCATTCCGCGCCCAGCGCGGAAGCGTTGCTCAAACGGATCGTAGCGCAAGCAGCTCCCGAGAATTCTGCCAAGACTGCTCCGGACGATGTGGCAGCAATCGCCGTGCGCCGGGAAGACCGACAGTAAAAAATTTTAATTTAACTCAAAATTAGTCTTGCTCTCCTGCAGGCGAAACGTTAGTCAGCGTCCATGCCGAAAACCAAAAAAACTTCCAAGCGCAAACCGAATCCCGCCTTCATGAAGCCGGTCCAGCCGGACGATAAGCTTGCTGCCATCGTCGGTTCGCAGCCGATATCACGGCCGGAGCTTACAAAAAAGCTGTGGGCATACATCAAGAGGCGTGGTCTGCAGGACAAAAAGAAAAGAGTCATGATCAACGCCGACGACCAGCTCAGGCCCGTATTTAATGGCAAGAGCCAGGTGAGCATGTTCGAGATGACCAAACTCGTCTCGAAGCATCTGCGCTAGATCAGGATTTCCTTCAATAGCCCGGCGTTGCCGCGTCGGGCTATTGCAGCCTTGGAAAAAATATTACTGCACCGGGCGGTGCTTTGTACCGCTCTTGCGCCGGGCTGCAACTGCATCGAAGATGGTGGAGTGAAAACCCCTCGATTATTTCTCGTCGCAGCAGCAGTCTCGCTTGTTTTCGCTTCGTTCGCGCGAGCGGAATCCGATTGGCTGCATGATTACACCAAGGCGCAGGAAGAGGCGAAAGCGAACCACAAACTTCTGTTCCTCAATTTTACGGGATCTGACTGGTGCGGGTGGTGCATCAAATTTGACAAGGAAGTTCTGTCGCAGCCGCAGTTCAAAAACTTTGCGCATGACAATCTCGTGCTGGTCGAGCTTGATTTTCCTCGCAGGAAATCCCAGCCCGTTGAGGTAAAAAAGCAAAACGTGCAGCTGGCCCAGCAGTACGAAGTTCTTGGGTTTCCCACCATTGTGGTGCTGAACAGCGGCGGCCAAAAGCTCTGGCAGTTCGATGGTTATTTCCCCGGTGGCCCGGAGGCTTTCATCGAGCAGCTGCAAAAATTGCCTAAGGGTTAAGCGCCGCCGATCTAGACCTGTCGCGAGCCGACTCGCTTTAGAGCAAATTCACGCGGCCGTTAAAATTTCAGGTGGAATCTTTTGCTGATTTCTTTTCAGCTGTCTTCGTCTCGCCGGAAGAAGGAGTTTTTGCTGACTCAGTTTTTGAGGATTTGTCACTGCCTTCGGATGCTTTGGGCGCAGATTCCTTTTTAGCGGC